>Ga0172375_10000583_pt1 | contig 58229 bp, 53 predicted proteins | sample LakKiv1m_FD_114537 | JGI IMG/M metagenome (GOLD analysis project Ga0172375, IMG submission 114537) | Freshwater microbial communities from Kabuno Bay, South-Kivu, Congo - kab_092012_11.1m | ecosystem: Environmental > Aquatic > Freshwater > Lake | place: Democratic Republic of the Congo...
GTAGGGATAGAATTGAGTACCCGGCCGGAAAAATACATCGGCTCAGATGACGATTGGCAACAGGCCACAAGCGCGCTTGAAGACGCACTGAAAGAAAAAGGCCTGCAGTATCAGATTAATGTCGGTGACGGAGCTTTTTACGGGCCCAAGATAGATATTAAACTAAAAGATGCCCTAAAGCGGCAGTGGCAGTGTGCGACAATACAGTGTGATTTCGCTTTGCCTAAACGATTCGGGCTTTCTTACATTGATTCCGACGGCAAAGAAAAGCAGCCGATAATGTTGCACCGAGTGTTGTTAGGTAGCGTCGAGCGTTTTGTCGGCGCACTCGTTGAGCATTACAAAGGCGATTTACCTTTATGGCTGGCGCCACTTCAGGTTTTAATTATACCGATTAAAGATTCGGTGGCCGAGTATGCCGATAAAGTTAGGTGCGCCCTGCAAGAAAATTCGATTAGGGCAGAGATAAACACCCAGAACGAAACCCTCGATAAAAAGATTCGAGGTGCGGAATTAAGCAAGATACCCTACGCTCTGATTATAGGTGAGCGGGAGTCAAATCAAGAAGTAGTTGCAGTAAGGAAAAGGCAGGAGGGCGATAAAGGTGCTATGCCATTATCGCAGTTTATAGAGAGTTTAAAAAAACAAATAGCGGCTCGTGCATAGCTAGCCGCGTAAACTAGGAGGTGTGGTATTAAACAATTTATACGTATTAATGAAAGGATTCGCGTTCCGCAGGTTCGTCTTATCGGCCCTGATGGCGGGCAGCTGGGCATAGTTTCGATTCAAAGGGCCCTGGATATTGCCAACCAGAATGAATTGGATTTAGTTGAAGTTGCAGCACAGGCAAATCCTCCGGTGTGCCGCATAATCGATTTCAGCAAATTCAAATATGATCAGGAAAAAAAAGAACGCGAAGCCAAGAAGCATCAGAAACAGGTAAAACTAAAAGAGATACGCCTGAAGCCAAATATCGATGTGCATGATTATGAAACTAAAGTTAAACAGGCAGTCACCTTCTTAAGCAAGAAGGATAAGGTTAGAATAAACTTATTCTTCCGCGGCAGACAGATGGAGCACATTGATTTAGGGCGTAAGGTTTTAGATAAATTTGTCGTGGATACGCAAAACAGTGCACAGGTGGAAAAAGGGCCAATGCTTGAAGGCAGGATTATGTCTTTGGTTCTTACCCCTAAAAGTTAAATAGAGAGGTTACGGTTATGGGAAAATTAAAAACAAAAAAGGGAGCAGCTAAAAGATTCAGATTTACCAAAAAAGGAAAAATAAAGTATGGCCACTGCGGTAAAAGTCATCTGGCAACCTGTAAGGAAACTAAGAGGGTGCGTAAGCTAAGGAAAGGCGATACCGTGGATAGCGCAAAAGATGTAAAATATCTTAAGAGGATGCTGCCGTACGGATAAACTAAGGAGTGAGTTAAAATGGCTAAAATAAAACACAGCGTTGCAACGCGCAGAAGAAAAAAAAGAGTATTAAAGCAGGCTAAAGGGTTTTTCGGTGACCGCAGCAAGCAGTTTCAGCAGGCGCGCCGGGCCTTGATGCATGCACTCGTTTATGCACACCGCGATAGGCGCGTTAAGAAGAGAGAGTTCCGCCAATTGTGGATTATACGCATTAATGCCGCCTGCAGAGAGTGCGGTATCACCTACAGCAAACTTATCAGCGGCTTAAAGAAAGCCAAAATCAATCTTGACCGTAAGATCCTGGCGGATTTGGCGGTAAAGGATAGCCACGTATTTAAGAAGTTGGTAGAAATAGCTAAAGGATAGTTCGTAGTTCATGGTTTGTAGTTCGTAGGAGAAAATTTTGCTACAAGCTACAAGCTACAAGCTACGAACTCGCGAACGGAGTGAGCGAATATGTACGTGATTATTGTCGGTTGCGGTAGGGTTGGCTCGGAGCTGGCCAAACTTTTATCCCAAGAAGGCCATAATGTAGTGGTTATCGATAAGGCGCAGTCTTCTTTTGACCGTTTAGGCGGAACATTTAACGGCCTGACGTTGACAGGCAATGGGTTTGATTTGTCGCTTTTAAAGCAGGCTGGCATTGAGAAAGCGGATGCTTTTTGTGCCGTGACTAACGGAGACAATACTAATTTAATTTCCGCACAGGTGGCTAAGAGGATCTTCAGTGTGCCTAAGGTTATTGCTCGCGTCTATGATCCGCAGCGGGCGCATATTTATGCGGCACTCGGCCTTAACATTATCAGCGGGACAATACTCTTCGCCTCGATGCTCAGAGATAAAATTATCGAAAGCCGATTTTCCAGCTATCTGATTGAAACCAAAGAGCTGGGTATTATTGAAATCGAAGTTAATGCCGCGTGGGCGGATAAGGCTGTCCAGGAAATAAACGTGCCTGAAGAATTTCTGGTGGTAGCTATAAGGCGTGTGCAGGGCATAATTATTCCGGGGCCGCAAACCGTATTAAAAGAAAAAGACATATTAATGGCTGCAGTAAAAGTTGCCAGCCTTAATAAAATAAAAGATAGGTTCGGCATATAAAAGAGGTGGGGAATGTATATACTTATTGTCGGAGCCGGTAAAGTAGGATATTTTCTTGCCCGTAGATTAAGCGCCAGCAAGCACACCGTCAGCATAGTTGATAAAGATAAAAATATCTGTGAGGAGGCGGCTAAGGAGATAGAGGCGCTGGTCATTAACGGTGATGGCTGCGATCCGCGCATTCTGGAAGAGGCCGGAATCGAACGCGCCGATGTTTTGGCCGCGGTTACCGGAGAAGACGAAGATAACCTTATTATCTGCCAGTTGGCCAAAGAGCGTTTTCATGTGCAGCGTACGGTTGGGCGCGTGAATAACCCCGATGACGAACACACGTTTGCAGAACTAGGCATTGATGTGCCCGTAGATTCCACTAAGATTATCGCCAAAATTATCGAAGAAGAAGTTTCATTTTCCGACTTTGTAAATTTAATGAGCTTTAAGCGCGGGAAACTTGCTATTGTGCGCGTAGACCTGCCCAGCGACTCGCCCGTTATTAATAAAGAGGTAAAAGATGTAAAACTACCACAGGATTCGGTATTGGTTTCCATTGTCCGCGGCGAGGAGGTTATTGTTCCCAAGGGCGATACAGTTTTAAAGCCCGGGGATGATATAATTGCTATTGCTGCTATCGGCAATGAGCCGCAGTTATTAAATTTACTTGTAGGTAAGTTATGAAACTAAAGCCGGCACTTAACATTACGCTGGGCATTGCCGCCGAGATCATTTATGCTTTGGCTATAATATTGGCGGCATTTTTAATTTCGCTGGCCCTAACCAAATTATGATACTCAGACCTCGCCTAGAAGACATCAATAATATCGGATATTATTTAGGTAAGATTATGATCGGCCTGGGCCTGACCATGTTCGTCCCCATTGTTGTCGGGCTTGGGTTCGGTGAAATAAATCCGGTTTTAGATTTTATTGTCGGCATAGAAATCACGCTGATTTTCGGTTTTATCTTAACCCGGTTATGCTATACCGAAAAAGATTTAAACTGGATGCAGGGGATGATTGTTGTTTCCTTGTCCTGGCTGGTGGCTATGGTGTTAGGCGCTATACCGCTTTATTTAAGCGGGCACTGGAAATCATTCCTGGATACCTGTTTTGATTCGATGTCAGGTTTTGCTACAACCGGGCTGACTTTAGTCCAGGATTTAGATCATCTTTCTTTGACGCACAATCTCTGGCGGCATTTAATTATGTTTATCGGCGGGCAAGGGATAGTTATCGTAGCGTTATCGTTCTTTGTTAAGGGTGCATCCGGGGCATTTAAGATGTATGTGGGTGAGGCACGCGATGAAAGAATAATGCCTAATGTCATGCATACCAGCAGATTTATCTGGACAGTGAGCCTTACGTATTTATTCTTGGGGACAATTGCTTTGGGGGTAACGGGCATCTTTAACGGGATGAGTCCGCTTACTTCGTTTTTTCACGGCGCCTGCATATTCATGGCCGGTTTCGATACTGGCGGTTTTGCTCCACAGTCGCAAAATTTGCTTTATTATCACAGTACGATTTATGAGATAGTCACAGCGGTCATAATGATATTGGGCGCGATCAACTTCAGATTGCATTATCATATTTGGATGGGTAATCGCAGAGAAATCATCAAGAATATTGAAACAGTCACTCTGTTTGTGACCATAACAATTACTTTTTTAATCACTGCCCTCGGTTTAGAGCGCCTGGGGGTTTATCCGCAGGTTATTAGTTTGTTCCGCAAGGGTTTTTATCAGCTGGTTTCCGGGCATACTGGCACGGGTTTTCAGACCCTGTATCCGGTGCAGTTTGTTACTGACTGGGGAAGCTTGTCCATGGTGGGGATAATTTGTGCCATGGCTTTGGGTGGTGCGGTTTGTTCCACCACAGGCGCTATAAAAATGTTGCGTATCGGAGTTATATTTAAAGCGATCCTGCAGGATATAAAAATAATTATTCTTCCGGAAAGGGCGGTGGTGGTGCAGAGGTTCCATCATATTAAGAATGTGTTTTTACAAGATAAGATGGTTAGGCCGGCTCTTATTATTACTTTAATGTATCTAGTACTCTATGGATTAGGTTCGCTGGTAGGCATGTGGTATGGGCATTCTTTTCTGTATTCTTTGTTTGAATCTACATCTGCTGCGGCCAACGTGGGCTTGTCTTGTGGTATAACCCAGGCGAGTATGCCGGCAGCTTTAAAGATAACTTACATCTTTCAGATGTGGGCAGGGCGATTGGAGTTTATGTCGGTATTTACGCTTATTGGATTTGCAGTAGCAGCGATTAAGGGAAGGTAAATGGGGCATAAAGTTTATGGTTCATGGTTGATGGTTCATGGTATTGTTTTTTTGTTGGCATTGTTGACTTTTGTTTGCCAACCGACAGCCGTCTATGCCCAGCCGATCTCCAGCGCAGAGCTTATTAATAATGCCAAAAAGTATAATGGCCAGGTTGTGGTTTTTGAGGGCGAAGCAATCGGTGAAGTTATGGTGCGGGGTGATTATGTCTGGGCTAATCTTAGTGACGGCTCAAACGCTATAGGTGTTTGGATGCCTCTAGCTATGGCCGATCCCATAAAATATACCGGCAACTATAAATATAGAGGTGATTGGGTGGAAGTTATCGGTATATTTAATCGCGCCTGTGTTCAACACGGCGGCGATTTAGATATTCACGCCCAGAGTTTAGAGAAAACTCTTCCCGGCAGAGCAGTTAGAAACAGAATAAACACAAATAAAATAACCTTAGTTTTAATTCTTTTGGGAGTATTAATTTTAGTATGGATATTGAGGCTATTGCAGCGCAAATAGAAGCGGATATACAAAACGTAAATTCTGCCCAGAAACTGGAAGAGTTCAGGATTAAGTATTTGGGCAGGAAGGGCGTTTTAGCCGAGCTTACCGGCTCTATGCCAGGGCTACCGGTTGGCGAGCGGGCTACTTTTGGCCAGAAGATAAATGCTTTAAAGAACAAAATCAGTATATTTGTAAACGAGAAACAAGGGAGTCTTAATAAACCCGGCCCTGTCGGTGCTGTTAGTTCCGGTGTTGATATTGGCATGCCCGGCATGGCGCAGGATTTAGGTACGCTGCATCCGCTTACTTTGATTATCGATGAGATATGCGGTATTTTTACACGCATGGGTTTTTCCGTGGTTGAAGGCCCGGAAGCAGAAACCGAATATAATAATTTTACCGGATTAAATATTCCGCTAGATCATCCTTCCCGAGATGCATTCGACACCTTTTATATTAATAAACAAAGATTGTTGCGCAGTCATACTTCTCCGGTGCAGATTAGGGTGATGAAGGAAAGAAAGCCGCCTTTAGCAGTGGTTGTCCCGGGGAAGGTTTACCGTCCCGATGCAGTGGATGCCAGCCACTCTTTTATGTTCCACCAAGTGGAAGGTTTTATGGTGGATAAGGATATAAGATTCTCTGATTTAAAAGGAGTTTTAGAAACTTTTGCCAAAGCAGTTTTTGGCCAGGATATTAAAATGCGTTTTCGTCCCCATTTCTTTCCTTTTACCGAGCCGTCGGCAGAGGTAGACATCTCCTGTATTATCTGCAGAGGTAAAGGGTGTTCTGTTTGCGGCCGCAAAGGCTGGCTGGAAGTTTTAGGCGCGGGCATGATTCATCCCAATGTTTTTAAGCACGTCGGATATGGAGTTAAAAAATATACCGGTTTTGCTTTTGGCATGGGCGTAGATAGAATCGCCATGCTTAAATATGGTATTAACGACATACGTTTATTTTACCAGAACGATTTAAGATTTTTGAGGCAGTTCTAAAATGAAAATTACCTATAATTGGCTGAAAGATTTTGTAGATATTAAAATTCCGGCAAAGGCGTTGGCAGATAAGCTGACCATGGCGGGGCTGGAGGTAACGTCTCTTGAGGAACGCGACGGGGATTATGTTTTTGAGATCGAGATTACTTCTAATAGGCCCGATTGGCTAAGCGTCGTCGGAGTTGCCCGCGAGGTAGCAGCGATTACAAACTCAAAAATGAAATTGTCGCGTGTTAAAAGCCCACGACCCACGACCCACGACCCACGGTCAATATCAATAACAATCGAAAACAAGAAAGACTGTCCTTTATACACGGCAAAGATAATCCGCGGAGTAAAAGTGGGCCCATCGCCGGATTGGATCAAAAAGCGGTTGGAACTAGTCGGCTGCCGTAGCGTAAACAACATCGTAGACATTACTAATTACGTCCTTTTCGAGCGCGGGGAGCCGTTGCATGCTTTTGATCTGGATAAAATATCCGGTGGGGAAATAATAGTGCGCCGCGGGAAAGCAGGAGAGAAAATAGTAACTATCGATAAAACAGAGCGGCGGCTGGATAAAGAAATTTTAGTGATTGCTGGTAAAGATAATCCGATAGCAGTTGCGGGGGTTATGGGGGGCGAGGCGACAGAGGTCACTGGCTCTACAAAAAATATACTCCTGGAAGCAGCTGTTTTCGATCCTGTGCTCGTGCGTAGCGGCAGGCAGAAATTACGCCTTCAGAGCGAGTCCAGTTATCGATTTGAAAGAGGCGTTGATCCGGAGACGGCGTATAATGCATCGGGACATGCGCAAAATTTAATCCGGGAAATTTGTGGCGGAGAACCGGTTTATGCCCAAGAAAAAGGTCCTGTAAAAAATTATGTAAAAACCCTGACTCTAAGCCTTGATGATATCTCCCGGATAATCGGAGTTGCAATCCCGGTATCAAAGATTAAGAGTATTTTGACTAAATTAGGTTTCCTGGTGCGGCCAAAGGGTAAGCGGGCCTTGATAATCTCTGCGCCGGGGCATAGGCAGGACATTGCACAGGAAGTAGATTTAATAGAAGAAATAGTACGCATATACGGTTATGAAAATATACCCGTTACTTTGCCGAAAATTAACCCTTATGTAGATAATTCTGATAATGCCAGAAATAGAAATTTAGTATCTGCAATAAAAAATATTCTGGTAGGCTTAGGCCTCGATGAGGTTATTACTTATAGTCTTATTGATAGAGCAATGGCAAAAGAATGCGCGCCGGGCATTGAACCTGTGAGCGTCTTAAATCCTCTTAACAGCGAGCAGGGGGTTTTAAGATCAACAGTTATCCCCGGCCTATTACAAAGCGTATCCGTTAATCTTAATCAGAAGCAGCTCTATGTTGCCATCTTTGAATTTAGCAATATTTTTCTGGGGCCCGTAGAGGATCTGCGGGAAGAATTAGTATTAGGGATAGCTTTATGTGGCATAAAATCTAATTTTTCCGCGGACCAAGGCTTAATCAGGCAACAGGCAGGAGTTTTGCATTTAAAAGGGATATTGGAAATACTCTTTTTGCGCTTAGGCATAACAGGGTATGCTTTTAAAGATGAATCCGGCTGTCTTGAATTCGATGTTTTTACAGGTAACGAACTTATCGGCAAGATTACCAAGGTCAAAAATTCAACCCTGGAGATGTTTGAGATAAAGAATAAAGATGTAGTCGTTTTGGAAATTAATCTTAACAAGGTTTTTCCTTATGCGAAAACACAAAAGAAATTTACTCCTTTGCCGCTATATCCCGAAATCGCCAGAGACATAAGCGTTGTAGTTAAAGACGACATTAAAGTAGATGAATTGCTTAAGGCGGCAGGCGAGCGGGGTGGTTCTTTGCTGGAGAGCGCCCGTATTTCCGATTATTATAAGGGTAAGCAGATTCCTCAGGGTTTCAAGGGCCTGACCATATCGTGTACTTACCGTTCTAGCCAGCGGACTTTAACAGAGTCCGAAGTTAATCCGGTACATACACTTGTGTGCGCGGTGTTAAAAGACCGTTTTGGCGCCCAGTTAAGGTAGGCTTGAATTATTCCTAATATGTGCTATACTTTCAGTGAAAATAAAATTGCTCTTTTTAAATCCCTGCCGTGCGCGTTGGAAAGACCGATAAATTAGTGAACCAACATTAATGCTGCGGGAGCCTACGCTCCCTTGATGCTTAGGCGTCAAGGGGAGGGCACCCACGTAAAAAATTCAAGGTTCAGCTTATCTACCCCAACGGCACAGTGCGGGGATTTTTTTTAATCCATGGATCTCTTTACATCAGAAAATCATACACAGAATCTTAAAGATCTTCCTCTTGCGGTGCGCATGCGGCCGCAAATGCTCGAAGATTTTATGGGCCAAGAACACATCCTTGGCAAAGGCAAACTTTTGCGCCGCGCAATCGAAGCTGACCGCATTAGCTCACTTGTACTTTATGGTCCGCCGGGGATAGGAAAGACTTCCTTAGCCTGGTGTATAGCCAATATCACTAAATCGCATTATTCGGCGGTAAACGCGACCACCTCTAATGTCGAAGAATTACGCAAATTGATTGCTCAGGCAAAATTAAGGAAGTCAAGTACCGGACAAAAAACAATCCTTTTTATCGACGAGATTCATAGATTTAATAAGGCCCAGCAGGATGTTCTGCTGCCGGATGTCGAGGACGGCAATCCTGTTTTGATAGGCGCTACGGTGCATAATCCGTTTTTCTCTTTAGCCGCGCCGCTTGTGTCGCGTTCCTTAGTCTGCGAGCTAAAATCTTTGAAAGAAAAGGATATAGTTAACATACTTTTGGCAGCATTAAAGGATCAGACCCGGGGACTGGGGGCGGTTAAGGTAAATGCCGATAAGAGGGCGCTAAATTTTATAGCCAAGGCCTGCGAAGGAGATGCTCGGCGTGCATTGAATGCCTTAGAGGTGGGGGTTTTAACTACCCCGAAGTCAAAAGACGCAGCAGTGCAATTTAGTCTGGAAGTAGCCGAAGAGTCTATCCAAAAAAAAGCCGTTGTTTACGATAAAGACGAGGATTCTCACTATGACACAGCCTCGGCGTTTATAAAATCGATGCGCGGTTCCGATCCCGATGCGGCCATTTATTGGATGGCAAAGATGCTTTATGCCGGAGAAGACCCGCGTTTTATCGCCCGTAGGATCTGTATTTTAGCCGCTGAGGATGTAGGTAATGCCGATCCGCTAGCGCTTGTCCTGGCCAACGCCGCGTTGCAGATTTCGGAGTTTGTCGGTATGCCTGAGGCGCGCATTCCTTTGGCTCAGGCGGTAATTTATGTAGCCTGCGCGCCGAAGTCCAACGCAAGTTATCTGGCCATTGATAAAGCCTATGCTGATATTGAAAGCGGCAGGGTGCAGGAAGTTCCGGATCATCTCAAAGACGCTACTGCCGACGGGGATGTTTTAGGCCATGGTAAAGATTATAAGTATGCCCACGATTACCCGGGACATTACGTAAAACAGAAATACACCAAGCGTAAGGTTAAGTATTACGAGCCAACTGATATCGGCCACGAAGCCAAGATCAAACAGCGCTTAGAGAAATTGAATAACCCTAAGGAGGGCTAAGGAATGCCCCTTTAAATGACTATACACAAAAGGGGTTTTTATGTATAATAATTAACACAGAAAATTTAATGCTTACAATTAGAAGGGGAGGTTAAGATGGTGCCTTGGCAGGAAAGAAAAGAAAAGGGATTGTTGAAAGCTTTCGGGAGCACTGTAAAACAAGCATTGTTTAGGCCGGGGGAGTTCTTTTTTACTCCCGATATAGTGGGATCTTACCGTCATCCTGTCTATTTTTATGCTGTCCTGTATCTGGTTATTGCAATAGCCACGCTAATACTGGACCCGCTTTATGCCAGATTATTTAAATGGGAATCAAGCATGCCATCCATGCCATTATATCTGTATCCGTTGATTGTGCTTATTGTGCCAATTATAGCGGTAGCGGGCTTATTTATTATTGCAGGGATTCTGCATTTATTTGTTTTATTGTGCCGCGGCGTCGGAGGCTACAAAGGCACTCTTCATGTTTTGGCTTATAGTGCCTCGGCAAATTTACTTACCGTCATACCTTATATAGGCGGGTTTATAGCTTTATGCTGGGGTATTGTTGTAGGAGTTATCGGATTTAAGCGGGTGCATAATTTAAATACATTTAGGGCTGTAATAGCCTATTGCGTATTTCCTTTTATTGCGGTGCTGGGGATAGTCGCCGCTATTATTATACCGAATTTATCACGGGCGCGCATAACTTCTAACGAGGCAATTGCCAAGGGGGCGCTTGAGATGGTTTCTACCGCTGCTGAGAATTACGCTCTTAAGAATAACGGGCAATACCCTAAGGATGAATACGATTTGAAATATGAGCAGGAAAATTATCCCGGCCAGACGTTTAGCAACAAAAAGATCAGCGGATATATATATAATTTTGATATGTCACCGACGGGGTATGCATTAGCAGCCAGGCCGGCCGATTGCGGGATTACGGGCAATAAGGCCTTCTCCATAAAAACAAAAGGCCAGATATCCGAAGAAGAGTGCAGGAAATAAAACAGCATGATTATTACCGAACAAAAGCCGCTGGAAGAGATCTTAAGCGCATTAAAAGAGAGCGGCAAAATATTTTTAGTGGGCTGCGGAGAATGTGCGGCTACCTGTAAAACCGGCGGAGAGCCGGAGCTAAAGCGGATGAAAGAGGAGTTAGAAAAACAGGGCAAGATTGTGCTTGGTGCTTGTATGCCCGGCGCACCCTGTGTCTCTGCTCAGATTAAGACCGAGTTAGCTAAAAATATGAAGGTCTTACGCGAGGCAGATGCGGTTTTAGTTTTGGCCTGCGGCCTGGGCGTTCAATCGGTTAAAGATAATGACAGGTTAGCGCTTAGGGTGGTGCCTGCCTGCAACACGCTTTTCGGCGCGGTAATGGATGCACAGGGTAATTTTTATGAAAAGTGCTCCATGTGCGCGGAGTGTGTTTTATCCGATACTGGCGGAATATGCCCGATTACTCTTTGCCCCAAAGGGCTTTTAAACGGACCCTGCGGAGGCATGGATAAAGGAAAATGTGAAGTAGACAAAGATAAGGATTGTGCCTGGGTTTTAATTTACAAGGAACTGGATAAAAAAAAGCGCCTCGGAGATTTTAAGAAAATAAAAGGCCCCAAGGATTTTAAAAAGACAACAAAGCCTCATAAAACGTTAATCACAAAATAAAATGGCAAACCAACAGTATTCAGATAAAGTTATGGATCATTTTAATCATCCCAGAAATGTGGGCGAGATTCCCGACGCCAGCGGCGTTGGCACCGTGGGAAACCCCATCTGCGGGGATGTGATGAAAATGTATCTTAAGATAGAGAATGATGTTATCGTTGACGTAAAATTTAAGACTTTCGGTTGCGGTGCAGCCATAGCCACGAGCTCTATGGTTACAGAAATGGTGAAGGGCAAGACCATCGAGGAATCTTTGAAGATATCCAATAAAGCCGTAGCAGAAGCATTGGGCGGGTTACCTGCGATAAAAATGCATTGTTCGGTTTTGGCAGAGCAGGCTTTAAGGTCGGCGCTGGCAGATTATTACCGGAAAATCGGCAGAGACCCGAGCGCTTTTGAGCCCAAGCCGGATGAACACGAGCATCCGGGGCATTAAATGGGCAGCGTAAGATTGACAAAAAGGATTATTCGTAGTAAAATTCTACTTAGGTTAAATTCACAAAAGGAGGAAGACCGGGAGGCAAAAAGTAGGATAATTAAAAATAAGCTTTTTAGATCAAAGATTTTTAAGAAAGCTAAAAAAATATTGTTTTACGTCTCCTTTGAAGGTGAGGTTAATACAGAGGGTATGATTAAAAAAGCATTAAAATTAGGTAAGATTATAGCTGTGCCGGTTTGTACAAAAAATAGAATGATTAAACCTTGTTTATTAAAAGAAAACGCGAAATTGATCAGAGGGCCTTACGGTACGCGTGAGCCCGTAGGTCAAAGATGCCTGGATTCCAAAAGTATAGACTTAGTTATTGTTCCGGGGCTTGCTTTTGATGCCTGGGGTAACCGTTTGGGCAGAGGCAAGGGTTACTATGACCGTTTTCTGAAAAGGTTGCCCGATACAGCCACATCTATTGGTCTGGCGTTTAGCTTCCAAATCTTACCTGGCATACCCACCACAAAGCACGACGTAGCTGTAAACAGAGTCGTATCCGCTTAGAAAACAAATAGTTGTATTTAAAAGCCTTTAGGCTTACCGGCAACGGTTTTTAGCGTTTTTATAAGCCGCCGGATTAAGCTGTTTTTAGGCTGTTCAAACAGGGAGGTTGGGTAAAATGTTAGTTATTATTGTGTCTATAGCTGTTGCATTTGTAGCGGCGGCAGCGGGATATTTATTAAGGAAGCACGTTGCCGAGAAAAAGATTCAGGCCGCGGAAGTCCAGGCGCAGCATATTTTAGAACAGGCCAAGAAGGAGGCCCAGGACCGCCGCAGGGAAACCGAATTAGAGGCAAAAGATCTGATGTACCGTATGCGTCAGGATTTTGACCGGGAGACAAAAGACAGGCGCCAGGAGATCACCAATTTAGAAAAGAGGCTTACACAGAAAGAAGAAAACATTGACCGGCGCCTGGGGCTTCTGGAAACAAAAGAGAAAGAAATAGAAGGTAAGCTGGATAATGTCAAAAAACAAGAAGAAGGGGTAAAGGTAAAAGATGCGCATCTGCATTCTTTGATTGCAGAAGAAAAAGAGCGCCTGCAGAAAATATCCTCTTTATCCGCGGAAGAGGCAAAGCATATTCTCCTCAGCCGCCTGAGTGAAGAACTCAATAATGAAAAAGCAGTTTTGATTAAAAGACAAGAAGAGGACTTACGTCTTAGCGTTGATAAAAAAGCACAAGAGCTTGTAAGTCTTGCAATACAGAAGTGTGCGGTTGAACACGCAGTTGAATCTACGGTCAGCGTGGTTAATCTGCCCAGTGATGAAATGAAGGGTAGAGTTATCGGCAGAGAAGGACGCAATATCCGCGCCTTGGAAATGGCCACAGGCGTAGACGTGATTATTGACGATACGCCGGAGGCCGTTACGCTTTCGGCTTTTGATCCGGTGCGCAGAGAAATCGCGCGCCTGAGCCTGGAAAAACTTATCTCTGACGGAAGAATTCATCCCGGGCGTATCGAGGAAATAGTTGAGAAGACCAAGAAAGAGATGGACGAGAAGATCCGCGAGGAGGGTGAGCGCGCCGCTTTCGAGGTCGGTATAAATAATTTGCATCCGGAATTAGTCAAGCTTTTGGGGCGGCTTAAGTACCGCACCAGCTTCGGGCAGAACGCATTACAGCATTCCAAAGAAGCCGCGTTTATTTTAGGCACCATCGCCCAGGAAATCGGTTTGGATTTCCGGTTGGCACGGCGTATCGGCCTTTTGCACGATATAGGAAAGGCGGTTGATCATCAGGTTGAAGGAACTCACGCTAAAATCGGCGCAGATTTGGCCAAAAAATATAACGAATCCGCGGAAGTAATACATGCTATTGAGGCGCATCACGAGGAAGCGCAGCCGCAGAGCCTTTATGCTGTTTTGGCGATAGCGGCAGATGCGATAAGCGCTACGCGTCCCGGAGCAAGGCGGGAAACTCTGGAAACATACATTAAGAGGCTCGAGAAGTTAGAGTCTATAGCGAATGTTTTTAAGGGCGTGGAGAAATCTTTCGCTATACAAGCCGGGCGCGAGATACGTGTTATTGTGCAGCCCGAGAAATTGTCGGACAGCGATGCTATAAATCTTGCGCGGGATATACGTAAGAAAATAGAAGAGGGCATGGAGTACCCCGGGCAGATTAAGGTCACGGTTATCAGAGAGACGAGAGCGATAGAGTACGCCAAGTAGTTCATGGTTCAAAGTTCATAGTTCATGGTCTTATCTATGAACTATGAACTAAGAACTAATTATTATGAAAATTCTATTTATCGGAGATATAGTCGGTTCCCCCGGCAGAGAGGCGGTTAAAAAACTTCTACCGCAGTTAAAAGAGGAGCATTCTCTTGTTTTCACCATTGCCAATGCCGAAAATGCTTCCGGAGGCTCGGGTATCACCCAAAAAGTCTCCGAAGAATTATTTGCCGCGGGCGTTGATGTGATCACCTCCGGAGATCACATCTGGAAAAAGAAAGAAATATTCGAGCTTATTAATCAGGAGGAGCGAATTTTAAGGCCGCTTAATTTTCCCGCCGGAGCTCCCGGGCGCGGCTTCGCATGTTTTAAGACTAAAGACGGAGTTAAGGTAGGCGTAATAAACGTAAATGGCAGGGTGTTTATGGACGCCCTGGAAGATCCTTTTAAAACCGCACTATCAGCTCAGGAAGAATTGTCCAAGAAAACCAAGATTATCATATTGGATATGCATGCCGAAGCAACTTCGGAAAAAGTCGCTTTAGGCTGGTATCTGGACGGCAAAGTTTCCGCGGTCTTAGGCACGCATACACACATACAGACTGCCGATGAGAAAATCCTTCCCAATGGTACAGCCTATATAACGGATGCGGGCATGACCGGGCCCTACGATTCGGTTATCGGCCGTAGGGTTGAAGACGTGTTGGAAAGATTTCTGACATCTATCCCGGTACGTTTTGAAGTAGCCGAGGGCAATATACAGCTGCACGGCGTGGTTGTGGATGTAGATGAAGATACAGGCAAGGCCCGTTCAATCGTGAGGGTCCAGCAAAAACTGCTTTAGACAATCTTAAATGACAAAGACCAAAACCAACTCATTTGCGTTATTTATTATTTGCGCCTCGGCATTATTTTCTGTTTTTTGCTTTGGTGCTTGCAATTTATCATTTGCTCAAGACGGCGAACTTACCTTTACCGTAGACGTTAATTCTCCCACTGTTCCGACGCCGAAGATTTTTAAACCCAGTCTAGATTTAAGCGGCAGGGGGTTTCACCGGGATATGGTTTGGCCGCAGAATTTGGCGGCCCAGGAAGTGTTAGATACTTGGCAAAAAGATATAGGATTCTCCGGAATCTACAGAGTGCAGTATAATCTTTGGGAGATATATCAGCTCGCTAAAAATAAAGGCGCCCAGGATAAGCTGGTGGCTAATTATGAATCTGTTATTAAGCGTGTAAGTGATTCCGGAGGAGTTGTTATATTGAATATATTCGGCACCCCCGCCGGCCTAGGCAAGGCCCTGGATAAAAAGAGCCCGCCGGTTAACTTAAAAGCCTTTAAAGAGCTGGTTAAAAATCATATCAGGCATTTAAGCTGCGATAAACGTTACAATATCTGGTATGAAGTCTGGAGCGCTCCGGATTTAGACGATTTCTTTTTGGGCAGAAAACAGGAATATTTGAATTTATACCGAGCTATCGCCGAAGCCATACTGGAATTGGAGTCGGAGTATAAGATACACATACCCTTAGGTGGCCCAAGCGTTAGCGTATGGTTTCAAAACGTAGAGCCCAATACCGTACTTACTCCCGAGCGAAGTCTGATATACGAGTTAATACGTTTCTGTTATCATTACCATTTGCCCATAGATTTTATAAGCTGGCACAATTTTTCCGTTGAATCTCAGATGGAAAAAGAGGTTACGGTTTATAAGAAGAGCGTAGTTTCTCTAATACGCGACTGGTTGTCCTATTTTAAATTTGACCGGAATACCCCCTTTGTTATCGACGAATGGAATTATGACCGCGGGCTTAATATCTTGCCGGAAAGAAGAGAGCATGCCAACATAGCGGCAAGCTATATCCCCTCCCGCATTAACGATATGCGTGGTGCCGGCATCGATTATCAAACGTATTTTTCTCTGGAAGACTTTCAGAATAATAAAGAGGGGATTATCAGGAACACCGGTGTTTTTTGGTTTGATTCGGATTCTTCGGGGTATAAGGGGGGAGCAAAATCCATATACAACGTTTTTAAAATGCTTGGGCAATTGGGTAACAACATGTATACGGTGTCTGCAGGGCAAAAAGATGAATTTGTGGGCGTAATCGCAACCGCACGCGACAAAGACACGGTAATTCTTGTTTATAATTATGTATATCAGAATATCCCCGCCGGAATTATTTCGCAGAATATCGCAGTTACCAATGTTGCCGAGCGAAAGTTTCTGTTAGATCTGGTTAAATCGGGCAAAATAGATAAACTCATGGCTCAAGATGTGGATTTATCCGGGCTAAAAACTACTAAAGGTGCGAAGAGCCTTTTAAAAAGAGCTAAGGAGTTAAATGATAAGGCTATAAAATTTTCCTCCTGTCCGCGCAACGTAAAAATAACCCTTAAGAATATTAATGGCGACTATATTTTGCGCAGGTATGCGCTAGACGCTGCATGCGCAGCATCCTGCGCCTTTGAAGCGGCTGAAGAGAAGAGTTTTAGTGCCTCCGGAACATACGAAGAGAGCTTAAGCGTTAATCCTTATTCGATTTACCTGCTTGTTTTAACCGTTAAGCCCAAAGATGAGCCTCCGGCTCCGAGCGCAGAAAACAATGCCCAGCCAAATAAAAATTAATACATCTGTTAAAGATGAATCCCGGCATGTGTATACGGTATCGGAGATCACCCGGGATATAAAAGTAATCCTGGAAAACTCTTTTGGCGAAGTCTGGCTGGAAGGCGAAGTCTCTAATTTTAAAGTGGCCGCTTCGGGGCATTTTTATTTTACGCTTAAAGATGAAGCTGCGCTTATTCAGGCGGTAATGTTTATACGCGCCAACAGAGGCGTTAAGTTTAAGCTGGAGGACGGCCTTAAGGTAATTTGTTCCGGGAAAATCGATGTTTACGGGCCGCGCGGGCAGTATCAGTTTATTATAGAGAGTATGGAGCCCAAAGGCGTGGGGGCGCAGCAACTCGCCTTTAAGCAGCTTAAAGACAAATTATTTAAAGAGGGGCTCTTTGATCCCACTCATAAGAAATCTTTGCCGTTTATGCCTTTTTGCGTAGGAATAGTTACCTCCGGAAGTAGTGCGGCGGTGCGAGACATCCTCCAGATACTTAAAAAAGGAGCGCCTTGCGTAGATGTTTTAATACGTTCAGTAAGGGTGCAGGGCGAGCTTGCCGCCAAAGAGATAGCCCAGGCGGTTCTGGATATGAACGAGTATAATAGGGTAGATGCTATTATTATTTCGCGCGGTGGTGGTAGTATAGAAGATTTGTGGTCTTTTAACGAGGAGATAGTGGCGCGGGCAATTTATAATTCGCGCATTCCTACAATTTCTGCGGTGGGGCATCAGATAAATATTACGCTTTCGGATATGACTGCGGATGTGTTTGTAGAGACGCCCTCCGCGGCAGCAAAAATAATCGTAGATAAAAAGAACATGATTCTAGCGGAAATAGAGAACGCTAAATATGAGTTGAGCGCCGGCGTATCGGAAATAATCCACGGGCTTAAAAACGAGTTGGTGGCTTTAAGGCACATGCTTAAAAGTCCCCTTGACCGTTTATTAGAGAAACAGCAGATGCTCGATGAATTAAGTTCGCAGCTGTCTTTGAATACAAGGCACACTTTAGAGATTATCCGGGAACGATGCAATGCTTTAATCGCGCGCCTGGGATCTTTAAGCCCCCTGGCAGTTTTATCACGCGGATACAGCTTAAGCATGCTTATGCCGCAGGAGGCTATTGTCAGAGATGCTTCTTTGCTTAAAGAGGGCGATTTAGTGAAAACAGTTTTAGAGAAGGGGGCTTTTGTGGGTTTAGTGAAGGAGGTAATTAAAGATGGCCAAAGAAAAACAAGTATTTGAAGACGATATCAAACGGCTTCAGAGAATAGTCGAAGAATTAGGGAGCGGCAAATTAACCCTCGCCGAATCTTTAAAGAAATACGAAGAGGGCGTGAAGCTTGCCCAAAGTTGTTCGCTTACCTTAAATGAAGCGCAACGCAAGGTAGAACTTCTGATGAAAAAGGACGGTAAATATTCTTTAGAAAAGTTTGATGATGCACAAGAGGAGACGAAATAAGCAATGTTTTTAGAGGCTGTCAATTCATCCTCAGATTTAAAGAGGGTCCCGCTGGACAAGCTCCCGGCTTTGGCCGATGAGGTAAGAAACAGGATTATTGAAGTTGTTTCATCCTCAGGCGGGCATCTTGCCTCTAGCCTTGGTGCGGTAGAGATTACTATAGCGCTGCACTATTGCCTGGATACGCCTAAAGATAAAATTATTTTTGATGTCGGGCATCAGGCTTACGCGCATAAAATATTAAGCGGCAGGAATAAAGATTTCGCTACACTAAGGCAATACCACGGGATAAGCGGCTTCCCTTCTAAAGATGAATCAGACTACGATGCCTTTACCACCGGGCATAGTTCTAATGCCGTATCTTTGGCAACCGGTTTGGTTTGCGCCAGGGATTATATAGCCGATGCTAGCCGTTATTTTAGAGTGGCTGCGGTAATCGGGGACGGATCTCTTTCCGGAGGTTTGTGCTTTGAAGGGCTTAACAATGCGGGGCACCTTAAGAAAGATATTCTGGTAGTGCTTAACACAAACGAGTTAAGTATCGCCCCTAACGTCGGCGCCATCAGCACTTATTTAAATAAGATTATTTCCATGCCTATATACAACCGCTTCCGGGAATCATTGGAGCATTTTGCTAAATCCCGCATACCTAAAGGAACCAGGATTTTAAAAATTGCCAATCAATTTGAAGAGGGGTTAAAGGGTTTGTTTGTCCCCGGGATACTGTTTGAAGAATTGGGCTTTCGTTATTTTGGGCCCATAGACGGGAATAATTTAAATACCCTTATACCCACTTTAAGGAATATACTTTCTATTAAGGGCCCGCGCCTTCTGCATATAATTACAAAAAAAGGCAAAGGTTATCTCCCTGCGGAGAATGAGCCGGTGAGATTTCACGGCACAGGCCCGTTTGATATTAAAACAGGCGCGTCTTTGTCTTTGCAAGGTAATAAGTCTGTCACTTATACGCAAACTTTTAGCGATAAATTAACAGAGTTGGCCCGGGCGGATAAGAAGATTGTCGCGGTAACCGCGGCTATGCCCGAGGGAACCGGTTTGGATAAATTTAGAGATTTGTATCCGGAAAGATTTTTTGATGTCGGTATAGCCGAGGGACATGCGGTTTGTTTTTCCGCCGGCTTGGCCAAAAACGGGCTTAAGCCGGTAATCGCCGTATACTCTACTTTTCTGCAGCGCGCGTATGATCAAATTATGCAGGACGTGGCATTGCAGAATTTGCCGGTTGTCTTTGCTATTGATCGCGCCGGGATTGTAGGCGAGGACGGAGTAACGCATCAGGGGATTTTTGATATAGGGTTCTTAAGGACAATCCCTAACCTTATTATTATGGCCCCTAAGGATGGGCAGGAATTGGGGGATATGTTGGAATTTGCGATTAATTCGGATAAGCCGACAGCGATAAGGTATCCAAAAGGCAGTATCCCGGGGCAGGAGGCAGGGGGCATAAGGCACAGCATAGAGTTAGGCAAAACAGAAGTTTTGAAAGAAGGCAAAGATTTTGCTATAATTGCTCTGGGCAGTATGGTTTATCCTGCCCTTCTCGCGGCAGAGTCGCTTGAGAAGGAAGGGTTGTCAGGAACTATTGTGAATGTGCGCTTTGTTAAGCCGTTAGACTCCGGATTGCTTAAACAATTGATTGTTCCGGGTAAGCCCGTTTTTACTATCGAAGAGGGTATACTAGAGGCTGGTTTCGGTAGCGCGGTAAGTGAGGCACTGGGCAGGCCTGTGGTAAGGATGGGGATCCCCTGCGAATTTGTCCCTCACGGCAAACGAGAATTCTTGTTAAAAAAATACGGCCTGGATAAAGAGGGTATTGTCCGTTGCGTCAAAGAACATTCGAAAAGAAATGGCTAAAATAATTATCGATAAAAATAAATGTAAAGGTTGCCTATTGTGCGTTAAGTTTTGTCCCAAGGGCCTAATTAAAGTAAGTAATAAATTTAATGAACGGGGTGTCAATTTTGTGGAATTCCAGGACACTGGCGAATGTATCGGTTGCGCGATGTGCGCGCTTATTTGTCCTGATTGCTGTATTGAGGTCCAGAAGTGAAGACTAAAAAGATTTTGATGACCGGTAACGAGGCAATGGCTCAAGGGGCACTTGATGCCGGATGTACTTTTTACGCCGGGTATCCCATTACTCCGCAAAACGAACTTACCGCCTATTTATCATTGCATATGCATACACAGGGAAGAGTTTTTATCCAGGCAGAATCGGAATTAGCCGCTGTTAACATGGTGTTTGGCGCTTCTGCTGCCGGCGTAAGGGCAATGACTTCCTCTTCCAGCCCCGGAGTAAGCCTGAAGCAGGAGGGCATTTCATATATTGCCGGAGCAGAATTACCGTCGGTAATCATAAACGTTATGCGCGGCGGGCCCGGCTTAGGAAATATTTGGCCGTCGCAGGCAGATTATTTTCAAGCAACCCGGGGCGGCGGGCACGGAGACTATAGATGCATTGTTATTGCTCCTTCTTCTGTACAGGAGGCATACGACAGCATGTTTTTAGCTTTTGACCTGGCTGATAAATACCGTAACCCGGCACTTGTGTTAGCCGACGGCATACTCGGGCAGATGATGGAACCCATGCAAAATCACAAAGCCAGAAAGCCACAAAGTCGCAAGGTCAATAAACCCTGGGCGCTGACCGGTTGCATTGGCAGAAAGCCGAATATTGTAAAATCTTTTTATATGAGAGAAGGCGATTTAGAGAAATTCAACCTTAAGCTGCAAAGAAAATATAAGAATATTTCCGCCAAAGAACAGCGCTATGAAAGCATTAATACCGATGATGCTAAGATTATAATTGTTGCCTACGGCAGCATGGCGCGTATTGCCAAGGCGGCGATGAATAGATTAAGGGATAAAGGTAAAAAAGTCGGCTTAATCCGTCCGATAACATTGTGGCCATTCCCTGAAAAAATATTTAGCCAGATCACAAAGCCCCAAAGTCACAAAGTGAAATTCTTAGTAGTGGAAATGTCTTATGGGCAGATGGTTGAGGATGTTAAGTTATCAGTCTGCGGTAAATCAAAGGTGGAGTTTCTCGGCCGTTCAGGCGGCGGAGTGCCCACGGAAGAAGAAATAGCAAAGGCAGTGTTAAGGATCAGATAGATGGAAAAAATATTTGCGCATCCAAAGTCTTTAAGAAACATATCGACCCACTATTGTGCCGGCTGCGGTCACGGTATCGCGCATAGATTAATTGCTGAAGTAATTGATGGTTTAGGCATAAGAGAGCGCGTTATAGCCGTAGCGCCCGTGGGTTGCGCTGTTATTGCCTACGATTATTGGGATTTCGATTGTTCTGAAGCAGCGCACGGCAGAGCACTTGCGGTAGCAACAGCTATTAAAAGAGTAAGGCCAGACAACATTGTTTTTACTTATCAGGGCGACGGAGATCTGGCTGCTATCGGTACAAACGAAACAATACATGCGGCCAATCGCGGAGAGAATCTGACGGTTATTTTTATAAACAATGCCATTTACGGCATGACCGGAGGGCAGATGGCGCCGACTACTTTATTAGAGCAAAAGACCGCCACTACTCCTTTTGGCAGAGATGTAAAGTACCACGGGCATCCTTTGAAGATTTCGGAGATGTTGGCACTTTTACCGGGAGTAAAATATATCGAACGCACAAGTCTTGATTCGCCGCAAGGCGTTTTAAAAACCAAGCAGGCCATAAAGCAGGCATTTCAGAATCAGATCGATAACATAGGTTTCTCTCTTGTTGAAATATTGTCGCCTTGTCCGACTTACTGGGGGATGAAGCCCGAAGCAGCGCTTGAATGGATAAAAGATGTGATGTCAAAAGAGTTCCCCTTAGGGAGGATTAAGTAGTTATGACACGGCGCATTCTTATAGCCGGTGCCGGCGGGCAGGGCGTAATGCTTTTAGGTAAAGTTCTTGCCGAAGGCGCGATGAGAGAGGGCAGGCATGTTAGTTGGTTTCCCGCTTACGGAGCCGAAGTGCGCGGGGGAACGGCGCATTGCACAGTGATTATTTCAGACGAGGAGATCGCCTCTCCGTGTATTAATAAAGCAGATGTTTTAATCGCAATGAACGGCCCGTCTTTAACAAAATTTAAAAGCAGGGTAAAAACCGGCGGGATGTTTATAATAAATTCATCTTTGGCGCAAATGTCCGGTATCGGCAAGAACCATAGCAATCATCCGTTTAGTGATATAGCGTTTAAGTTGGGTAATGTTAAAGTAGCTAATATGGCGGCTTTAGGTTGTTATTTGGCATGCGATAAAATAGTGGGCCTGGATACCGTGCTTCAGATCGTTGAAGATATAGCGCCTAAAGATAAAAAAAATCTTGTCTCCATTAATCAAGCTGCGCTAAGAAAAGGATTTAGTTTGAATGATCAGAGTTAGATTTGCCCCTAGCCCGACGGGATTCTTGCACATAGGCGGCGCGCGCACAGCACTTTTTAACTGGCTCTACGCTAAAGCCAAGGGCGGGAAATTTGTTTTAAGAATAGAGGATACTGATCAACAGCGTTCCAGGAAGGAATATGTTGATGAAATATTGGACAGCCTGCATTGGGTGGGTTTTGAATGGGATGAGATTTATTACCAGGGCAAGAGATTCGATATTTACCGCGAATACGCCCAGCGGTTGCTTAAAGAAGGCAAGGCCTATGTTGAGAAAACCGAGGGTAAGGGCGAAGCTATTATTTATAAGGTTACGCCGCAGGAAATTGTGCTTAATGACCTGATCAGAGGAGAGATTAAATTTGATACCAGCGTAATTAAGGACCAGGTTTTAATCAAATCCGACGGCACGCCTACGTATAATTTTGCCTGTGTGGTGGATGACGCAACTATGAATATTACGCATGTTATAAGGGGCGATGATCATATATCAAATACCCCTAAACAGATTCTGATGTATCAGGCCCTGGGATTTCCCTTGCCGTATTTTGCGCATCTGCCTTTGATTATGGGTATGGAAGGCGGCAGGCTTTCTAAAAGAACGGGTGCCACAGCGATAAGCGACTACCGCAAGATGGGCTATTTGGCCGAAGCGCTGGTTAATTATCTTTTACTGTTAAGCTGGTCTCCCGGAGGCGACCGAGAAGTCATCGATATTAAAGAAGCGATAAAACTATTTGATATTAAAGACGTTAATAAGACCGCCGCAACTTTTGATATTAAAAAGCTGGACTGGATTAATAACCAATATCTTAAGAACGCAGATTCCAGTCAGCTCGCGGTACAGCTTGTCCCGATGCTCGCAGACAAAGGTTATATTAATAAAGATAATTTCGATAAGGATTATTTATTATCTTTAGTAAAGTTATTTCAGGCGCGGCTGCCGCGTTTAAATGATTTCGTGGATTGGGCGGATTTCTTTTTTACCGAGGAAGTGGCTATTGATCCGGCTGCGGAGAAAAAGTATCTGGCCAAAGATTTATCCAGAGAATTTAAAATGTTTATGGAAAGATTGGAAAAGCTGGATAAATTCGATATAATAACCATAGAAGAAAGTTTCCGTGGACTGGTAGGAGATTTAAAAATAGAAACAAAGGAACTTATCCATCCTATCCGCGTTGCGTTGACCGGCAAAACCATAGGGCCGGGGTTGTTTGAAGTTATCTATTATTTAGGTAAAGAGCGCACTAAAAAGAGGCTAATGAAATGGATAAAAAAGGAGTAGTGATGGTGTATAAAAAATGCATCATGCTTTGCGCACTTTTTGTATTTATCTTTACCGTAGCCGGATGCGAAACGGCTAAAGGCGCTGCTCAAGGAGTAGCTTGTACAACGGATGGTACAGTTCGGGGTGCGGCCAAAGATGCCAAGGGTTTAGCGGGGGCAATAATGGCTGCCGACGAATGGGTACGCGAAAATCTTTGGTAAACCAATAATTTTTGCCCTGTCGTCTAATCGGTAGGACTTCAGATTCTGGATCTGACTATCATGGTTCGATTCCATGCGGGGCAGCTAAGTTTTAGTAGTTGAGCTAGTAATACGCGTATGGTTCTCCCGCCTCGCAGGCTCGGCGGGATTAATTCGGACATATAACTTATGTCGTCCTTTCGGACTCCATAAGTTATGTCCTCATTAGGATTCCATGCGGGGCAGCCAATTTTACACTCGGGCCGGTAATATATTAGTTTTTTAAAAGGAGGTATTATGAAAAGAATATATCATTTCTTATTAGGGCTAATATTTTTATCGGGTTGTTCGGGCTTTCAATTATCCAGCGAAAGAAAAGAAGTAATGGTGGATAAGATTTCGCCCAATACAGTGACGGTTACCTTTTGCGGTAACGCATACATGAACCAAAAAGACGTAGAAAAGTATGCTCTTCAGCGGGCAGCCAGAGAGGCGCTCTCGAAAGGATGCCCGTACTTTGTTGTGATAAACAAGGAAGACAGATCAAAGGTATGTGCTCTTAGCTCGGGGATGAATAAAGGGAGCCTCTATGATGCGCCGCCCGTTAAGAATTCGGGATACCTGGTTTCGTCGGATTTCGTGGAACCGAATGTAATACTGACAATCCAATGTGTGCGCAAGGGCGAAAAGATTCCGGAAAACGCAATTAATGCAGAAGCGTTCCTAAAAGAAAACTTTCCCGGTTTAGGAAATTAATTTCGGCCTCGATGATAATCAAAACTAAAGATGGTTATTCGGTAAAGTCAGAAAAAGGAAAGAACTTAGGCGGGCCTTACAAAACAAAAGAAGAGGCCCTTAAAAGATTAAGGCAAGTAGAATATTTTAAACATAAGAAATAAGGCGCTTAAATAGATTTTTGGATTCGTTATGCGCGGGTGGTGGAATGGCAGACACGCTACTTTGAGGGGGTAGTGGGGAAACTCGTGAGGGTTCAACTCCCTCCCCGCGCACCAGATACAATTCCGCCGCCGGCGGTTAAAAATAGAGGTACATATGAAAAATAGGGTTGTTCCATCCGTAATGTTAATTCTGTGTTTGACGCTAAGTGGTTGCTCCATGCCTGCAGCGGCAAAGCAGGGCTATATTTACAGTTTTACCCGCCAAGAGAAGAAGAACAAGGGGCTTCTGGCTAAAAGTTACGAATCGATAAAAGATTTTCGCGGTATAGATATGTATAGCGAAGATATAGATGCGCTTAAAGAAGACGTGGAGAAATATATTGCCTCTCACGCGGATTTAAGCGATGAGGTCAAAAGTAATTTACGCGCATTAAAAGTTTCCCCGGGCGAAACAGAAGAAGAAGTGGTTTTGCTTTTGGGTGATCCGGATAAAATTACCGGTTCGGGGACTTGGGTTTATAAGATAAGCAGGTGGAGGGCATTCACGCTGTTTATTGTACCGGTATTTTTTGTGCACGAAGGATACTACCTGTATTTTAAGGATGGTATCCTGGAAAAAATAGAGAGGCATTATTTAAAGCAGATGATTCAGCAGAGCGCCGGACCCGGGCTTTACGATCGTCCGGGAAGTACCGATTCCGAATAGTCAAATTATTTTTCAATTTTCCGCTGGTCTAAAACGTAATTACTTCTCTCCAGGCTTTTGGCATATTCTTTTAATTCCGCACCTATCTCGCCGATTTCAGCCACATGAGAAATTTTCCGGGAAACATTGGTAACTACGCCTATAGATACTGACAAGAGAGGGATTTTCTGTTCTGCGCCTTTGCGGTCTTTGGCGAGGATATAACCTTTTTTTCTGTCCGTTTCGTTATAGAATGACGGGGCCTCTTTTTCAAAATCCGATATTATTTTTTTACAGATAGCGTCGGCCTTTTCGGGCGTAGTAACGATTACAAAATCATCTCCGCCAATGTGCCCGATAAAATCGTCGGCACCACCGCAATTCTGAGCCGTACGAATTAATATACGCGCAGTTTCTTTTATAACCTCATCACCATGCTCAAATCCGTATTTATCGTTGTAGGCTTTAAATTTATCCAGATCGATGTGACATACAGCAAACAGTTGTTTGCTGTTTAATCGCCGGTCAAGCTCAGCCAGTATTGAAACGTTTCCTGGCAGGCGGGTGAGAGGATTTGCCTCCAGGTCTCTTTCCGTGCGCCTTAAAATCATACGTATACGCGCGAGTAATTCCTTAGGCTCAAAAGGTTTTACTACGTAGTCATCAGCGCCGGCATCAATTCCGCCTACTTTATCGCTAATATCGCCCTTCCCCGTGACCATTATAATAGGTAAATGCCTTAACAAGAGGTCTCTTTTAACTCTGCGGCAGACTTCGCGCCCGTCAATTTTAGGTATTTTATAATCAAGTAGCACCAGTTCCAGCGGTTTAGTGCTGATAATCTTGAGCGCTTCTTCTCCGTCACAGGCTTCGATAACTTCGTAATTCTCTTCGGAAAGCGTAAGTTTTAATATGTCCCTTATATCCGGGTCATCATCAACAACAAGGATTTTTATAGCCATTTGTCTCCTCTAACTAGTTGGTAAAGTAAAACTGAATGTGGAGCCGTTACCTTCGCTGCTTTGAACCCAGATTTCTCCCGCGTGTGCTTTAATAATATGTTTTACCAGTGACAGGCCCAGCCCCGTGCCTTTAACATGCTGATTAATATCGTTATCCACGCGATAGAATTCTTCGAATATCGCTTCCTGGTCTTTTTTGGGTATTCCGCATCCGGTATCCGTGATATCTACTTGTATTTTACCCTTTTCTTTATGTGCCCTGACGCTGATTTTTCCCTTAGCGGGCGTAAACTTTACGGCATTACCGAGCAGATTGATAAGCACGCGTTCTATCTGGCTACGGTCAGCCAATACTTTATCGGTGATACCGGATACGTCAACGTTTAACTGTATGTCTTTTTCTTTGCATTGAACTGAAAGCAGATCGGCGGCCTGCTCGATAATATTCCCCAGGTTTTGGCTTTCTTGTTTCATGGTCATGCGTCCGGATTCGATACGCGCAATATCCAAGAGGTCATTTACCATATGTACTAATTCGTCGCTATGGCGGTTAATCTTATCCAGGCGCTCACGGACTTCTTCGGGAATCGCTCCCAGTTTTCCCGCCAACAATATAGCAGCATAACCCTTTATGGAAGTAAGGGGCGTTCTTAGTTCGTGCGATACGCTGGAGATAAAGTCGGTTTTACGTTTGCTTATTATTTTTACTTCGTCTAATACGGTTTTTAGCTCCCGGGTTCTTTCTTCTACTTTTTTCTCCAATTCCTGTTGTGCCACCCAGGTTTGTTCGAAAAGACGCGCATTCTCCAGTGACTGGCCTAATTGATTAGCCAGGATAGTAATCAGTTCTTCATCACCCTCGGTTATTAATGTGTCGGTATTTTCCGTGCCTACAAAGAGCATGCCTTTATTTCCTTCTTTGGGCAGTATCGGCGATATGACGAAAGACTTGACATGAAAAACATCTGCCAGCCGGCCTTTATTAGTAGTATGCTCAGATATAGTTATGGAGGATATGGTTTTTTCTTTTTCGATTAAATTTAGGTATAGTTCTTTATCCGATTCGATAAAATATTTTATCGCCGCTTCTTCGTCGGGAAGATAGCCGATTATTGCTCCTACCGAGAACGTTCTAGCCTTTTTGTCCCACAGAAATACAACAGCTTTTTCAAAACCTAAGTCTTCCAGGTGGCTTATCTCCAGGCGTTTGAATATCTGGCTCTCCTCCAGCGCCGTGCTGATTATACGGGATAACCTTTGTAGTGTATAGAGACCATTTATTTTTTTATCCAATTCTTCCTGCGCTTTGTTCAGCTCCATATCGGTGCGCACCACAAGTCTTGCCTGCTCGTCCATTTCATCCAGAGATTTTCTTAAGTCAGTAAGTGTGGTTTGTAATTCTTTTATCTGCTCCATCTTAAAGAGAAGCGTAAGAAGTAGCATTACAGCAGTTATAATTGCGCCTATCGTGAATAAGTTAGCTATGTCTGGGCTCATGTTTTAGTTTGCTATGGCTAAAATAGTGATTGTTTGGTTGTGAAAATATGTTTTACCCAAATAATTTATTGCTCTTAAAGGAGCCTGTTCGCCGTAAGTGTATATGCCTGCTATCGGCGTATCCTCGCCTAGCACAGTGCGCAGAGCTTCTAGTTCCTGATTTGCCTGTCTTCCTAGGAGCGTATGCCTGGAGACGGAATCGAATACCAGAGCGAGGGCTATTTTATGTTCGCCAAGATTTATTTTTACTTCCTCCGCCGCCTGTTTGGCCGCTTCAAGGCATGATTCTTTGGTGCCGATCATCAGCCTGATACGGGAGTCCTGATGAATATCCCCCTGGCATATAAGCGAACCATTTTCTCCCACCTCAAGAACGCTTCTTAAAAGATATTCTTCTTCTCCGGGAATGTATACGCCTATCGGATAAAAGGCAGACATGCGCCGCAATTCTTTTTTTAATTCCCGTTCGTCTTTTGCCAGGTATTCTTCGTAAAGCTTTACCGCCGCAACGCCGTTTATTTCATAAATAATATTTCCGGTGGATTTGGTTACGTGATGCGGCTTACCCAGCGGTTTCCAGCCGTGTTTTACGCCGAATCCGAAAGTCACCTTTCCGCCTAAAAGTAAACCGCAGGCAGCGTTATCATATAGTTCGCCGTTAAAATATACGTATGTTTTTGTGGCATGGGCTTTGTTTGAGGCCGAAGCGCCTATTATAGGAAAACTCCAGCCCAGCTTTTCTCTTAAGCCCCCGATAAGGCCCTGACAGTCGTGTATAAAACCATCGGAGAAGACGACCCCTAAGTCCCGGCGCACACCTTCAAATCCGTAGAGGAGTTTATCCGCGAGTTCTTTGCCCGCATTTGCCGACGTCTTTATTTTAATATCCTGAACGGATGCAGCATTCAGGAAAGCGTCTTTTGGCAGACCTAAAAGCACTACCATTAATCCGCGTTCAAATAGTCCTTTTCCGGAAATAATTCCGAAAGTTGTAGAGCCAAGTATGGGGGTGGCTTCCGGCAGTAGCTCGGCTATTGTCCGTATCACTTTTTGGTGCGCGTATTCCGCAGAGCTAAAGACAAGCGCCAGGCCGATTTTGCTTACAGGTATATTTCTCCCGGCTTCTATCAGCGCTTCTTTGGCCGCAAATATATGATCGCGGTCTGTGCTTATGCCTACTCCGGCTTGCATGGTCATATTTAAGTAATCTTATAATATAAATTTGGCGTGGTCAATGAATAAATTTATTAATTGACTAAGCTTATCTGTTTATAGTAGAATAGCTTTGAAAATTTAGCGGCCCCATCGTCTAGCCTGGTCTAGGACGAATGGTTCTCAGCCATTAAACACCGGTCCGAATCCGGTTGGGGCTACCAAAATAAAATTTCCCTTGCAATTCGCATGGGTTTGTGATAAAACGAGATAAAATAAATTAGGAGGTTTCATGCGCGAACATTTAGGTTTCTTAAGAACGTCCAGTGCAGTGGTAAAAGTTGCCGCCTGGATTTTTTTGGTTTTAGGTTTAGTCGGCGGAGTTTCGATTATTTTAGGGGCAGTGCCTAATAATCCGCGATGGATGGGGTTTGTGGTGCTTGCGATATACACTTTTTTCTTTTTCTTCCTGTTTCTTATCGCAAAGATAGCGGATCTTTTAGGTAAAATAATCAACGAAATAAAAAAAGAATAGTAATTCCAACAGGAGGTTTTATGAAGAGCCGCAAGTTAGTGTTGGCTGTTTCTTTAGTATTGTTTTTTGCATTTGTAGGCTGCGATAAAGTAGGCGCAGTGCTTAACCCCAAGAAAGTCGAACCTAAGAAATCCGCTCCCGCGTTAGAAGTCAAAGGCACAATCATCGCCAAAGTAAATAATATACCAATTACCCTGGAAGACCTAAATCAGGAAATAGAGGCTTATAATGCTATGGTCCCCACCGATAAGCCGGAATTAAAAATTACCACCAAAGAGAAGAAGGTGGATTACCTTAAGAATGAGATGATCCGTCGCGCGTTACTGTACCAGGATGCGCTCGATAAAGGCCTCGACAGAAATGAAGATGTGTTAAGGGCCCTAGAAAAGACAAAGATGGATCTTCTGGTAGTGGAATTGGTACGCCAGGAAGCGCAAAAAATAGATGTAAGTTCCAAAGAGGTTGAAGATTACTATAATACCTATAAAGAGCAGCTTAAGGAACCGGAAGAGAGACAGATAAGTGAAATTGTCGTCGCCACAGAACAGGATGCTAAGGATATATCGATTCAGCTTTTACAGGGCGCGGATTTTGCTACATTAGCTAAAGATCGCTCCATATCCTCAAGTGCTAAGAACGGCGGAGATTTAGGATTTGTTGCTAAAGGTAAAAAATCCGCCCAGTTTGATGCCGTGGCATTTTCCGATAGTTTAGACGTAGGCAGGATCAGCAGTATTTTTAAGGGCCCCGACGGATATTATGTGTTAAAACTTCAGGCCAAGCGCGGCGGTAAACTTAAGCCTCTTTCGGAAATGTGGGATGATATTAAGCGAGGCCTTACTTTCCTTAAGCAGCAACAGAAGATAGAGGAGTTGATAGGCAAACTTTCCCGCGAGGCGAAAATAGAGGTTTATGAAGGAGAAATAAAATAAATGCAAAAACAACGCATTATTTTATTGGTAGCCGGAGTTGTTCTTGGTCTGGCAGCGATTGTCATGCTTAATGCCTATGTAAATCAGGAGAAGCAGGCAGTTGCTATAAAAGCCAAGAAAGCCATAGAGCAGATAAAAGCAAATCAGACAGCGGTTTTGGTGGCCAAAAAAGATATTCCCAAAGGTTCGGCAGTCACCGCTGATATGTTGGATACGCAGATTGTCCCCTCGCAATATAAGCAGCCCCAGGCAGTTACATCTCTGGATAGAATTGACGGAATGGTTACAGTTGCTTCTATTGCCAAGGGCGAACAGCTTACTTTAGGAAAACTTGCTTATTCGCGTAGATCCGGCGGTTTGGCCGAGATGACGCCCATGGGCAAAAGGGCAATTACAATTTCTGTAGATAACATTGCTTCTGTGGGTGGCATGGTCAAACCCGGCGATTACGTTGATGTAATCGCTATGTTACCCGTCCCCATTGTTACCGCCGAAGGCAAGCAAGCTGCACAAGCAGCCGTTTTGCCGTTATTCCAGAATGTTTTGATTTTAGCCGTAGGTAGCGATACGGGAGCGCCCGTGGCGCAGGATAGCGGCAGGTACAAGAAAGCACCCGCTAAAGAAGCAGCAGCCAGCACAGTAACTCTAGCCTTGACTCCACAGGAAGCGAGTTTAATTGCCTTTGTGCAAGAACAAGGCAAGTTAAGATTGGTTTTGCGTTCTCCGGCGGACTCTAAAATAGAAACAATACAACCGGCAAGATGGGAAACGCTATTCCAATATATTTCACAATATATGGTTCCGGCAGAAGCTCCGAAAACCGAAGTGCGTAAGACGCAAGAAGAGCCGGAAGAGTATATAGAAGTATACCGCGGCCTTAAAAAAGACAAGATGTCTTTTTCCAAGTAGCTAATTATTAAGGAGTAATGATAATGAGGAGAATTTTCTCGGTAGTATTTTTGATAATCATTGCTTTGGCTTTTGTGTTGAAGGCTGATTGTGCCACGGATAAGCCGGGGCAGGAATTTAAATTATACATGGGGGAACCAAAGATTATCCCGGTCACTAACCCTACGCGTATTGCCATAGGTAATCCTAATATTATAGATGTGGTTAATGTTAGTAAGAGCGAAATAACTTTAAGCCCTAAGGCTCCCGGATCCACTACGCTTGTATTCTGGGATATTTTCGGAGAACAAAATTATACCGTCAGAGTTTTTAGCGAAGATATGAACGATATAAAACGTCGTGTGGATAATATGCTGGAGAAGGTGGATCTTCCCGGCGTAACTACGCAGGCAGAGGAAGAAGAGGGCAAGGTATTGCTTTTAGGCAAAGTTGGGTCTGCTCAGGACAGGGAGAAGATAAGCATGGTTTTGGGCGGCTTAAAAGATAAGACTATTGACCTGACGGAGATTAAAGAAGAAAGCACGGTTATTGAAATTGACGTGCAGGTCCTGGAGTTGAATAAAGGCGCTACCGATACTTTAGGTTTTACCTGGCCTGGTTCGGTTAACATCTACGAAGTGGGCTCTCCCGGGCTGGCGGCTGCCGGCACCAGCTGGGGCAAGCTATTTAAGCTTTCTGATGTTCAGCGTGCCATAGGCGGTACAGCCGATCCTTATACCCTGAAATTAGATGCCTTAATTCAGGAAGGTAAAGCGCGCATCCTTTCCCGCCCGAGATTATCTTGTCAGAGCGGCAAAGAAGCAAAGCTGATCGTCGGCGGGGAAGTACCCATATTTACCGCTACGCAAAGTGCAAGCGGCGTTACGGGTAATGTTGAGTATAAAGAATACGGAATCATTTTAAACATAAAACCCAAGGCAGATGAAAAAGAGCGCATACATATTAATTTAGGAATAGAAGTTAGTGAAATAGGCACTACCGCAGAGAGTACATCTTATGCCCGCGCCTATCCTTTAACCAAGCGCAACGCCTATACCGAGCTGTACTTGAATAATGGCCAGACTATGGCTATCGGCGGGTTAATTAAACAAAAGAGCGAGGAGGATTTGCGCAGGGTGCCCTGGCTTTCCAATGTTCCTGTTTTAGGTGCTTTCTTCAGGACTAGGACAACCAAGAGCGGCAGCGGGTTTAGCACGAAAGGCGATACGGAGTTATTTATTACCCTAACTCCCAGAATAATCAGCGAACAGACAAAAGCAGTGCAGGAAAGAAAAATAGAGCCTAAGGTAATTTCTCCTGAAATCGTCGCGGGCACCAATGTCCCGGATCCGGTTGCCGGATACGCTTCGATTGTCCAGAAACGCATAGTAGACAATGTGATCTATCCGAATGCTGCCCAGGAAGCAGGTTTCCAGGGGATCACTAAACTTAGCCTCTTGCTTTCTTACCGCGGCGAACCCAAGGATATAAAGATTAAGTCATCCTCCGGATATAAAATACTTGATGACAGCGCACTCGCCGCTGCTCAGAAAATTGTTTCTTATCCGCCATTCCCATCTTCCATTGAGCAAAAAGAACTTTGGTTAGATATCCCGGTGTCGTATCAATTAAATTAAAAGATGGCTCAAACAATAGTTATCTTTAGCACTAAAGGCGGAGTAGGTAAGACTTTAATCGCCAGCAACTTGGCGGTAAGCCTTGTTAAAGACCATATGCAACGCGTCTGCCTGGTGGATTTAGACTTGCAGGTGGTCGGCGATATGGCCCGGATGCTGGATTTATCACCTCAGAAGACAATGGCGGATTTGATAAATCTTATGAAACGCCATCCGGATGTGGTAAAGAAAGAGGATTTTATCGTCAGCAATTCTCTGGGGGTTGATTTTCTCGCCGGAGTCTTAAGGCCGCAGCAATCACCGCATATGGAAATAGATAAAATTCCCGCGGTCTTTAATCTGCTGGAGAAGGATTATGACTACATAGTAGTTGATGCCGGAAAAAGCTTCAGCGATATCCTTATCGCTGCTTTAAACCAGGCGAATTTAATACTCTTGGTGGTAACTCCCGACATACTTTCTATCTATCAGACTAAATGGGCGCTGGATACCCTGCAATTCTTACATTTCCCTTTGTCTATGGTAAAGCTGGTGTTAAACAGGGCAGAATCTGTCTCTAGTATAAGCTGGCAGGAGGTAAGAGTAAGTTTAGCCGCGGATATTATTGCCCAGATTCCTTCCGAAGGCAGGATAGTCGGCTATGCCGTAAACCGCGGTATCCCCATAGTTGTCGAAAGCCCGCGCTCCAAAATTTCAGTAGCGATTAAAAAACTTGGCGGTCAGCTTTTGTCGGACGTAAGTTTATTCGTCCCTCATTCAGGCATAGACCAGGAGCGCTTTGCGGCAGCGGCGATAGAGAAGCCGCAGGATTTCTGGAAAGAGCAGGGCCTGACCGATGCCTTGGTTGAGCCGGATGTCGTGGCCGATGAAAGAGACGAAATACTCTCTCTTAAGCGCCGTATTCATAACCGCCTTATTGAAGAATTAAACCTTAAGCGGCTGGACCTGAAGGTTTTTAGCGACAGCAAGAAGACCAGGGAATTAAAGGACAAGGCCGAGCTTATGGTGGCAAACTTTCTCACCGAAGAAGCGGGAAGTTTTATTTCTTCTTCCGAGGTGCGCAAGAAACTGGTCAAAGAAATACTCGACGAGGCTTTAGGCCTGGGGCCGTTAGAGGATTTATTGGCAGACCCGGAAATAACCGATATCATGGTGAACAATAAAGACGAAATCTATGTTGAACGCCACGGCAAGATTACTCTGACCAGTAAAAGGTTTATCTCCAACGATCAGGTTAAAACTATTATAGAACGCATAATCGCGCCTATCGGCAGGCGTATTGATGAGTCTGTGCCTATGGTTGACGCGCGCCTTCCCGACGGTTCGCGCGTTAATGCTATAATCCCTCCGCTTTCTTTGACCGGACCGTCACTGACAATAAGAAAATTCAGAAAAGAGCGGTTTAAGGTCGAAGAACTCATTGCTTTCGGCACAATGAGCCAGCACATGGCCGATTTTATCAGGGCCTGCGTTGTGTCGCGTAAGAACATGATTGTTTCCGGAGGTACGGGTTCAGGAAAAACGACAATACTCAACGTGCTCTCGGAATTTATCCCCAGCAATGAGCGTATAGTTACTCTTGAGGATGCCGCGGAACTTAAGCTGCATCAGGAGCATTGGATACGGCTTGAATCGCGTTCTCCGAACATCGAAGGGAAGGGCGCGGTTACCATAAGAGACCTTTTTAAGAATACTTTGAGAATGCGCCCGGACAGGATTATCGTTGGTGAGTGCCGCGGTATCGAGACCCTGGACATGTTGCAGGCCATGAATACCGGTCACGACGGCTCGATGACAACAATACATGCCAACTCTACCCAGGATGTTATGGTTAGGCTTGATTCAATGATACTGATGTCCGGTATAGAATTGCCGATAAGAGCCATACGTGAAATGATCGCCTCCGCAATCGATGTCATCGTGCACACAACCCGTCTTTCCGACGGGACGCGCAAGATTGTACAGGTAACCGAGTTGGCCGGCATGAAAGATGAATTGCATATTGATCTGCGCGATATATTTGTTTTTAAGCAGACGGGAATAGATTCTAATGCCCGCGTATTGGGCAGTTTCCAGGCTACCGGCTACATCCCCTCTTTTATTGATGACATAAAAATAAGAGGCATCTCCTTGCCCGAAGATATATTTAAAACCACGTCATGAAAATAACCAATATAACCAGGAACGCCGTTTTAGCCGACAAGGCGCTTGTTGCAGATTCGCTTCTTTTGAGAATAAAGGGCCTGCTCGGGAAAAAAGAATTAAAATCCGGAGAAGCATTAGTAATCAAACCTTGTAATTCTATCCACACCATGTTTATGCAGTTTAACATCGATGTATTGTTCGTTAGCAAGGATAACCGTGTTGTAAAAGTAATTTCTTCTTTAAGGCCATTCCGCCTGACCCGCACCTATTTTTCAGCGCACCTTACCATTGAGCTCCCATCAGGTATTATAGAATCCAGCAATACCTGCACAGGCGATATTGTAAAATTCGATTAGCTGATTTTAAACCAGAGTTTATTGCCGTTGGGGAGAGTGATAAATCTTTCGTTTAAGCGTCGGCAGGCGTATTCGAGGTCTTTGGTATAGGCGTATCCCGCGGGTGTTTGAAAAGTGGCCCAATGAATCCCATCATTTTTACTTAAAACCACTTTTAAATCGTAAAACTTTTCTTTATTCGCATTAAACCCTTTATGCCTGTATTCTTCGGGTAGTATATAGGCGCTGGAAAATAAGTCCAGCAGCTCCAGATAATTCCTCAATAGCGTTTTTGGGTCTTTATCATTACTGCTCCCGGGCGGCAGTTTGTCCGGCGGGAACAGGTCTTCTCCCACGGGTTTATAGACGAAGTTTTCGGTCTTGCGGCTATAATCGCGGAATCCCTCTGCCATATTCGGCCATAAAGCAAGATAGGCCTCGGCTATTTTCTCCGCAGGTTCATTTTTTGGGGCGTTGGTTAATATTGTAAGTATTGTTTTTTCCTCAAGATTCGTCTTTAAAGCAGCGCCTCTTAATGTAATCGTGCGGTTAATTTTAGGCTGCGATAATTGCATTTCGATATCAGCTACGTATATTTTTTCCTGTATGGGCGGGTAGGCTAGTAGTTTAAATTCGCCGGTATGATTTATTTTCCGGTATGCGCCGAATTGCCAGGGCCAGAGTCCAAAACTTAGATAAACAGGGTTATTCCCGCTTAAGGGGATGTGTTCTATTTCTTCGAGCCGGTGATTTACTAAGGTTAGCTTTATATTCTCTTTATCAGGCGTGTTTAGCCCCAGGATGCATTCGAAAAATTCTTTTGTGGGGCAGTCATATCCCGGGGTCATAAATAGCGTTAAGGTGGAATTATTTTCATTAATTTTTATGACGCGGTTTTTTATATTCTGCGCGGGCAGAGAGAAGCTATAAGGAATGTGCGGCGTTGCCCATATGGTGTGCAGCTGGCTGTCTATGTAAATGGGCTCAGTATCCAGAAAGGCTAATTTAATGCAGCGGGCCTGGCGGTTTTTATCCAAAGCATTTCTTAGCAGTGTTTCTAGCTGGTCTTTAAAGTTATCCGGGCCGTTTTCTAGGATTACACCAATATTCATGTTTCCGGTGATCAAATAATCTGCTGCCTGAAGCAGCATAAATTGTACACCGGGCGCTATTATTTCTTCTTTGGGCCTGGCCTGAACAGTCTGCACTAGCGGGCTCTGAACTATAGGCATAAGCACTCCGGCTGGCAGTATTTTCTTATGCCGGAGTTTCTTGTGTCTTCTGCCTATGGGCATACTCAGCCCCGCATTTTTAATAACAGTGTTTACGCTGGATTTGGAGACATTGACCTGGAATTTATCCTGGATTAAGCCGGATATCTGGCGGCAGCTTAGGTTTGTTTCGGTATTCTTGCGGGCAAGAATAAAATCAATTATCTCAGGTTCTAATTTGTGGATTACACCCATAATAGCTCCAGATTGGACATTTCCATGCTAGTTAAAATATAGCATTAAAAGGGATAATTGTCAATAGTTAATTCCTAGGCTCAGATTGGACATTTATCTTGAGTTTTGTTTCCTATGCAATTTCTCACTCTAAAAAAGATTACTAGAGCAGGACATTTCGCAGAGGTGTTTTTGATATAAAAGTGCGAAATGAAGCCAAAACGCCAGATTTAACCTCATATGTACCTGCCGGAGGCAGGTACGAAATTGCGGCAAGCGCCAGAGGCGCCGCAATTTTAAGGTACTTTTCAGAGAAAAGTACAAAATTAAGCCAAAGCGCCAGAGGCTGGCTTCATTTCGAAACCGCTTTCTATGCAAGGCAAAATGTGCTTGACACAAGCCTTGACAGATGTTATATTTTAAATGCAACTTGAAAGAATGGGACGGCAACGAAAAGGTGCAACTCAATGGAGGTTGGGTTGTGCAAAGCCACGGGACGATGCTCGTCAAAAAAGTTTTTATACATTCATTGTACAGGGTCAGTAATAGCATTGTTAACCGGGTTACCGAAAGCCGTAGAACTACGTTTTCAGGTAAACCGGTTTTCTTTTTGGGAGTTCTTAAATGACTTTAAAAAACGTCTTAATAAATGAAAAAGCGCAGTCTGTAGTTGAATACATCGCAGTATTTATAGTAATAGTTTTCGCAGTTTTCGTAGCTTTTGGTGCCTTTAATCCGGAACATATGGGCATCCGGAATGTTTTTGATAATGCCGTAAATGGCGCGTTAACAGAAATAAATAATCCTTAACAGGAGACGCAATGACAAAGAATAGGGCGTTTACAACTTTAGAGTATTGTGTTTTAATCGGGCTGGTGGCTGCAGCGTTTATAGCAACAGAGTCCTATTTAAAGCGCGCTATTCAGGCCAATTGGAGAGGTAATGTTGATTCTTTTTCCGATGAACAATACAGGCCGGATGTGGATGCTTTTGGCCAGACAGATCCTAACCCCAGCCGCGGGACCGAAGGCGGAATCGTGATAAGCAATTCTTCGGTGACGGTTGTGCATCCGGATGGTTCAGGAGCAGATGTAGAATTAGCCAGATACAACAGCACCCCGGCATCAGGGGACGGAATTATTAAATGGGCAGGAAGAACCTATTAGTTATGAAAAACAAAACAAGAGCGCAAAGCATATTGGAATACGTAATTTTAGTGATAACAATAGCGGGGGCATTTATTGCCATGAATGTCTATATTCAGAGGGCGGTGAACGCGCGTTTGCACAACATGGAAATAGATATTAACCCGCGGATAATAACTCAGTAATCAGAAAGGGGGTGAAACAAATGAGGCATAACAAAGGACAATCAACACTGGAATACGTGATTGTTTTAACCGCAATTATCGCCGTAATCGTAGCTATCGCTGCAGGTGTGTTGAGTACGAGAACAAGAGCAGGCCTGACAGATGTAGCTGGCAAGATGCAAGGCCAAATTCAAAGAGTTGACTTCGGCGGTGCGCAAGCTCCGGCTGATGATGCAGCTGGCGGATAAATTTGCCAGGCGAAATAGTAATATTTGTAAGGAGGTGATACAGGTGTTTAGAAAAATAAGTAAACGAGCACAGACAACCGCAGAATATGCAATCTTAATAGCTATAGTAGTCGGTGCGATTGTGGCTATGCAGGTATATGTCAGGCGCGGTTTGCAGTCAAGGGTGAGGACCATTGTTGATGACCGTACATTAGGCAACCAGCTTGGTACTGCAGACGAGAGAACAGCAGTTACGAATATCTTTGACGGAGCGCAATATGATCCTTATTATGCATCTTCGGATTCTCAGAGTTCCAGTGCGCGCGCCCAGCATGATATAGCCGGTCAGGATGCAGAGACATCCAGAGGTACGCAAGAAAGAGCTGTACAGAACCGTCAACAGGTTAATTCCTGGGGAAGTGATGCCGCTGTACAAGCTGATTTGGGTGCTGGTTACGGCGATGTAGCAACGGTTGCTCAGGATGATGTTGCCGTACCTGCTACAATGCAGGATGTTACACATGTTACGCGTCAGGCACAATAGTTGTTAGATGGTGTAGCGAAGGAGGTGATACAGGTGTTTAGAAAAATAAGTAAACGAGCACAGACAACCGCAGAATACGCAATCTTAATAGCTATAGTAGTAGGCGCGGTTGTGGCTATGCAGATATACGTTAGGCGTGGTATTCAGGGAAGGGTACGTAATATCGTTGATGATAGTAGCTTAGGCGGAACGACAGTCGCCGGACCTAATGGCGAAACAGCCACTGCTATTTTTGATCCTGATGCTACAGGAAGTGTTGGACAGTATGAACCATATTATGCTGCAACCGATGTACAGAGCCGTAGCGGACGAAGCCAACAGGAAGTAACCGGCCAGGATGCGGAAGTAGGCAGAGGTACAGCTGAAATAGCCCGTCAGAGGCGTCAGCAGGTTAATGCCTGGGTAGGGGGTACGGAAGCCGTGGCCCCGGATGCAATACGTAGTGATGCTCTTGCAGATGTAACCAACGATGAAGTTACCCAAACAAGAGAAGATAATGCAGCAACGCCGACAATACAAGAAGTTCATCATACGGCAGAGTAACTTATATTTTTAAGGAGGAGGTGACAAGAATGTTTAGAAATATTGATAAGCGCGGGCAGAGCACGTTGGAATATGCCATATTAATTGCTGTTATCGTAGGCGCTTTGCTTGCCATACAGATCTATGTTAAAAGAGGTGTGCAGGGGAGGTTTAAGCAGGCAGCAGATGACATCGGAGAGCAGTATTCTCCTCAGGCGAGTACTTATGACTACACCACGACTTCTACCACAAACTCGAACGAGAATACCGTTTCAGGTACCGTAACTTCAGCTTCAGATCAACCCGATGAAATGGCAACTACAACTACTGATGTTGCACAGGATCAGACTAAGACCGGTACAGAGTATATTTCCAACTTGGGCGATAATCGTGAAACCTGGACAGTCCCGGGGACCGATGAGGCGCCGCCGGCAGGAGGGTAATTCAAGTATGTGTATTTTAAGGATGATCAAATGATAAGAAAAACACATCCTTATAAGTCAATCGGCCAGAGCACAGTAGAATATGCTGTGCTCCTGGCCATTGTGGCTAGCGCCCTGATCGCCATGCAGATTTATCTTAAGCGCGGCGTTCAGGGCAGGATCCGCGATTTGGCAGCCCAGCTTGCTCCGGCTGCTACCGGGCCGGGTGCTGCGCAGTACGAAAAAGGCAGGACCACAGCCAATTACCAAACTCATCAGGATTCAACCGTACACCAATGGGTCGCGGCGGATATGTCTTCGCACACCCAAATTGATAATGATGTAACCACAAGGACAGGAAGTGAAAATGTTTTACCGGATACGCAATAAAAAAGCACAGGCGACCGCAGAGCTGGCAATTATGGGCTCAATAGTAATTATGCTATTGGGCTATCTTATGCAGCAAGGCTTTATTTATAATTCCCGCCAGGCTCTGGAAATGTATACTACAAGAGAGGCACTCTTAAAGAGCCGCCAGCTGGAAAGAGGCGTATCTTTGACGGTAATGAGGGATGTATTTGTGCCCTCATTTTTTACTGGTTTAAACCGCCAGAGGTTAATATCTTCGGCGTCAGTTTCTGCCGACCCCTGGCATATCTATATTCCGGATGTTCCGGGAGACGTGGCTACATTGCAGCTGATGCAGGTGGGGGAAAATATGATTAGAAAAGGCGTATTCTTTCAGGTTCCCCCTACGCACGTACGCATCACAACAGAGGGCAATCAGGACCAGGACGAGGAAGATCAGTGGCAGTGGCTTGCTTCCTCTACTTCCGGCATGGATACACCCATTGCTACCGACGGGCTCGTAGTTAAAGAGTTTAACCGCAGTAACGATGTTGGCATAACAGAAAATGCAACATCAAAAACAATAAATAAAGATTTAGTAAGTCAAGATATTATAAGAAGTAATATTGCATTTGAAGATGCAAATGATGTGGCCACCGATTATATGGCGGATGATTGGCGCGGTGACGGTGAAGATGAACATATCCTCAGCGTTGAAGCTGAGCCCAGCACCATACCTGTTGAAGCAGTGTTTGTGCAGGATGAAACAGTAAGCAGGGAAAAACATGTTACTACGGACCATGACTAAAAAGGGGGCAGCTAATATGCGCGGTGTAGAAAATCGTTCCGGGCAGGTTATTTTAGAGACGGCTATGGTATTAGTGGCTATAGCTGTTGTTGCTCTATCTTCCATGGCACTTTTCGCTAACTTTAATTTAAATTTAATCGATCGTTCCAGGCTCTTCAAAGACTCAAGGCGCGAAGCACTGAATAGTAGCACAGCAACCAGCGCCATTCCTAATCACAGAGATAACCCCGTGACATATTTGGATTATTCTCCTAATACCGACATCGGTATAGGCGACGGCGGATTGGACCCCGGAGGGTTTGATGAGTCTTTCTTTGAGGATGCGCGCCTGGCAGAAGCAGAAAGATTGCTTGAAGAAGCAGATACGATTATGAACGTTACTTTGCCCTATAAAACCAGGCAGGCGTACAATCTTTTAGCCCCTCCTAGAGGCCACTGGAATAGGATTAGCAAGACGAATGCAACAACAGCGAGAAATCTTTGTAATGAGATGCTTCAGGCCAGGACTAATTATAATCAGTATAGCCAACTTAGCGCTCCGCGCGCCTATGATGATTTTTTTGAAGACATGGACGGGCACGATGCAGACGGAGATCATTTTCTTGGCGCAGTAGGGTTGATGCAGCAGGCTTTGGATGTACCGGTAGAAAACGGGCCATTTGATCCCACTCCAACCGAGCCTGCCAATGATCCGGACGCATTAGCGGCCAGGGTTGCTCAAAACGCGCAAAATCGCACTCAATTACAGCAAGCCGTCAACGGTATTAAGGCCCAGCAGGTAGGGGTAGGGCAGCTGCTTAATGATTTGTTTAAGCCCAAAATGACCTATGTAAGGGATCAGCTAAATCTTGCGTTGACTTATTGGGACAGTAGCTATATAGGTTATTGGCAGCGCATAACTTATTTACAGAATGCCAGAGGTAAGTTGGGAGAAATGCTGGATTTTCTAAGTGACGTAGAAAATGCAATAGTCGATGAGGCCACTTCCCGGCTGATAAAAGATGCTTACAATTTAGTCCAGAATCCTACATATAATAATATTGTTTCTGCAAGAGACAAATGCCAGTCGCTGTTGGCATTGGCAAATGTTGCCAACGAACCAGTTTTAAAATCTATAATAGAGAATGCTAAGAGCGATTTGGTAGACGCCCTTAGTAATTGGAGCGATACCACCTTAAGAGACCAAAGAATTGCATTAGCCAAAGATAAGCTGGAGGCACTAAATGATATTATTCAGTTGCCGTAAGAATAACAAGGGCCAGGTTGCGCCGCTGATGTTTCTGGTTATCGGCGTACTCATTTTAGCCATAGGTGCGACTATGATTATCGGTGAAGCAACCTTTAACCAGATAAGATTAAGCAATATCGCGGATACCACAATGATCAGCCAGATGGCCAGTTTTTGCCGTAATCTAAATCAGATACGCCAGATAAGCATTGGCCCGGGCGGACTGTTGGTAACTTACGTGGGCGTGCAGGTCTTCTTGCTGGCAAGAGGGTTATGGGCGCACAAGGGGCAGCCACTATATACCGGATTTTATATTAGTTCTGTGCTTACCAGCAGAAAGCTTTCTGAGCAGGCTAAAAAGCTCGCTGCGAGCGCAGCCAAAGATTTAAGGATAGGTATTTATGACAGCGCTTTTGGCGCGGCATTAATTGATGAGCCAAAGCCGCCCATAGATACAGGTAATTGTTTTGCTCCGGACCCAGCAGATCCTACAAGACAAATTCCGGTTGTCTGCGCAGACCCCAGGGATGAACTTATAAAAGATAATGCTGGCAGGGTGTGGGGTATAGATTATGCAAGATATAATAAACGTGATTATTATTTTACCCGTCTATTGCGCGCCATGAAAAGCGGCGAGGCAAAAGAAGATCCCTATGACCCCAACACCTATATCGGGGAAGAATTTGTCGGGAATCCCAACGCCGGACCGGATAACTGGTATAAAAATGATTATATTGCCTATGCTTTTACTAAAACAGCCACCACTCTGCAAGAGTTAAATGCTTGCCCCGGGCAAATTTCTTTCAGTGAGCCCGCTGGCGGAGGCTGCCGTTCAACCTATTTTAGCGCGGAGATGAGCAATATACCCAGCAGCGTTAATGTGCAATTTCAGTTTATGGTTTTAATTTATTTCTACGCCATTCCCAAGCCGCCGGGTTTTTCCATAGGCGTATTACCTTATCCCTGGGCGTGGATTAAAAGGATAAATGTCGATAAAACCAGCGGTATCACTTTGACCTTAGCTAAAAAAGATCGATATGGTGCAGGTACGGTTCTGCCTTCCAGAAATACTCCTCTGGAGCATTCAACTAAGATGCGCATTAAAGGGAGCGTATGGTCGGGCTTTGAACCGAAAATGGAGTAATATATGACAAAAAATAAAATAAACATAGCATTATTATTTATGGCAGCCGGCATTTTTATTTTTCTTGGCAAGGCTTTGGCTATGGATGAGCTGCTCTGGACAATTCCTTTGCCTAAAGATACTTCCGTGCTTTGGAAAGACAAGGACGCCGAGATTAACGGCATAGCTGTGCGCGCTACGCACATCCGTTCCGCCGCAAGCCCCAAGGAGATAATCGGTTTTTATAAGGATTATATGGGCGGCCAAGACTGGAAGGTAAAAGATTTCTTTGAAAATCAGAATATTATCGCCTTTAGCCATAAAGACAGATTTTTTTATGTGGCTATTCAGGATAGCGGCCCGGGTTTGCCTTCCGATGCTTTTTTAGTAAGCAGCCCCGGAGATCTCGCCATATGCCGGATGATAACGAGTTGTTTAAGCGCAGATGGCAAAATGGAAAAGGATGCCGGTGGCAAGGATCTTCCCGATGTCGCACGTTATCCCGGCAGTAAGAGGATGGTCAGTATATTTACTCCCGACGACGGCGGCGTATTAATGTATGACGCAGATGCGCGTTCCGGAGAAATAGCGGATTATTTTCAAAAGCAGCTTAAAGGCAGCGCCTGGCATTTGGCTATGCGCATAAATCCGAATACGCTTATGCACTTTACTCCCAAAAAAGAAATGGACGTAACTATACTGGTGTTTGAAAAAGACGAGGACAGCCTGGTTATAATCGCCTCGCCTCTTCCCTCCCAACCTAAGAGTAAGCGCAGTATGATAGCAATGGTTAAGAATATGTTTGATGAGCTTTATTCTCCGGCAACAGCAGCAAAAGAGGAGGAATAATGTTTTTGCTTATTACTATACTGGTGATTGCTTCCACAACGCTTATCGTGGTGAATGCCGCGCCTATCGTGGCGCCCCTGATAATAGGTAAAGCTAAGGCTTGGCAGGCGCGCAAAGAGGAGAGTATAAATAAGAAGTTGGAAGATTTATTTTATGATAAGAGCCCCAAACGGATTGCCCGGCTTTATTTTATCTTGCCGCCGGTATTGGCATTAGTAGGCTTATTCGCCTTAGGTTCTTTTATCTTCGCTATTATCGGTGCGGTAGCAGGGCTTTTTGTGCCTAATTTTATGCTGAAGATGCGCAATGCTCAGCGCAGAGCCAAGTTTAACAATCAGATTTTAGATTCAATTATGGTACTTTCCAGCTCGCTTAAAGGCGGACTTTCTCTCCTGCAGGCATTTGAAGTATTGGTGGAGGAGGTCCCTGCTCCAATGAGCCAGGAGATAGGCCTGGTGATCCGGGAGAATAAGATGGGCATATCCCTGGAAGACAGTTTAAAGAATCTTAAAAACAGAATGAAAATGGAAGAGCTTGATTTGGTTATCAATTCCGTGCTTGTAGCCAGAGAGACGGGTGGTGATTTAACCAAAGTTTTAAGCCGTTTAAGTACCACCATAAGAGACAACCGTAAACTTAAAGACAGCATACGCACCCTTACTTTGCAAGGTAAGATTCAGGGCGTAATCATGTCCATATTGCCGTTTCTTTTCATTTTCTGGGTCGTAGGATTTAACCGCCAGCATTTTGATGTTATGCTGCAAAGCGATACCGGGAGAATGCTTTTATTTGTAGCTGCAGTGCTCCAGATAATAGGTATGATTTTAATACGCAAATTCAGCATCATAAGGGTTTAAGGAGGTATAAAAAATATGCAATTCATTATTTATTTGATGGTTTTAGGAGGGATAGCCCTTGTGATATCGGCATTCTTAAGCCGGGGCGGCGGGTATAAAGATTCCCGCATTAAGCTTCCGCGCGAGGGCCAGCAGTCAAAAAAGGTAAGGCTCCGTTCTTTATTAGGTTCTATTTTTCCTTTTAGCCAGGCCATATTGCAGAAATTTAAACTGGATACCAAGATAGGGGATAGGCTGGCTGCCGCACACGTGAATATCACTACTTTGGAATTTTTTAACACCAAACTTGCTTTTATGATTGCTTTAGGTATTTTGGGATTCTTCGTGGTGGGCAAGCCTGAGCCGTTGTACGCCCTATTGGGAGTGGCATTCGGTTACATCGCTCCGGATTTCTGGCTAAAAAAGAAAATTAACCAGCGTAGATTTGCCATAGCCAGGATCTTGCCGGAAACGGTTGATTTGCTGGGGCTCTGCGTTGAGGCAGGCCTTGATTTTACCACATCGGTAAAATGGGTTATTGAAAAAATTCCCTCTAACCCGATGATTGAAGAGCTGGCTTTCGTATTGGAGGAGATACGTTGGGGTAAGCCCCGCGTTCAGGCATTAAAGGATATGGCCAAGAGATTAAACATAATAGAAGTAAGTTCTTTTGTGCAGACGTTGGTACAGGCGGAGAGAATGGGTACGCCGGTTACTGAAGCTTTCGCCATACTCTCTGAAGACACGCGTATGCAGCGCTTCCACAAGGGTGAGCGTTTCGCTCTGCAAGCGCCCATTAAGATACTCCTACCGCTTATTTTCTGTATCATGCCGGTTATCGGTATCATTATCGGCGGGCCTATATTCCTGCAGTTTATGAGCGGCGGGTTATTTAAAGGATTCGGCAAATGATAAATTTCAGGCGAAGCAAGTTTTTAAAAGTTATTGCATTGTTCATCGTGCTGACTTTCGGTTTTCAGCAGATGGGCTTCGCCGAGGTTGTAAATTTAAGAGATGGGGCAGGTTTTGAGGATTATGCTTTAGCTGTTGTTTCCGGTTTTGCCGGAGCGCACGCGGTTAATACAGGCTGGAGTAACGTCCAGATGTTTACCTATACTTACCTGGTCCCGCAATTCTGGGGATGGGTGGTGAAGGAGGCCGGGCTTAAAGGCTTGGCTGCGGTAGCGGCAAATGCTTTTCTTTCTACGTTTACTTTGAGCAAGATGGGGGCGTATGGCGATCCTAACGCATCAGGCGAGCTTGATGCCGAAAAGCCCAAAAGCGTTTTAGGCAGAATAGCAGATGAAATAGGTAAGTTGTTTGCTGCCGGAGCAGCGAATGCCAAGGCATTCACTGCAACCGCGATGGCGGTTATGAAATATTATGCGGTCAAGGCTGTAGCCAGCGTGTTTAAAGATAAGAAAAAAGGGGAAAAGATAGGTGAACTTTTAGGATACCTGGGCAGTGTGTTTTTCGGACAAAGGATATTCCAGGCTTTGCAAAAATATTTTCGAGTATTTCTTGGGTTTACTCCCGATGGTGGGCCTACGGTGCAGAAAGCTCCTCCGGATGGCAAAGACGCAACTAAGGCCGAAGGCGGAACTCAAGGAACCCAAGGTGGCGGAGAGCCGCAGCAGCCAGGCGTAGGTCAACCAGGAGCTGTTACACCGCCGGCTGGAGCAAATACAGGAACACAAGGCCCCACTGAAACCCCTAACACCGAGCCTAAAACAGGCACAGATCAGGCTGGTGACGTTGCTAAGACGACGCAGGAAACAGATCAGTCGAAACCAACTACTACGTCGGATACAAAAGAAACAAAGGCAGAGCCAATAAAATATCCTAACTTTATAAGCCGGATGCTTGGCGGGTTAATAGGTTTGAAAGCTAATCCAGATGGCACTTTTAAGGTTAATGGTTTTGGCTCCGTTGTTTTTAAATTTGTGAGCTGGCTGAATAATACTGTTGGGGGAGCGCCGCTTGCATATAAGATAAAGAACGGCGGGTTAGCGAAGGTCGATTATTCCAAGCCCGTTGTTGGGCCATCTTCTGCTACTGATCCGAAAACCAAGGTAAGAGTGTATGATTACCGGGCAAACGGCGGCAAGGGCGGCTATGTTAAGATGACATATGAAGAAGCGCAAAAACTAGAAGAATTATTTAAAGGAAAAGTCGCCGCAGGCGAGTTAGAGGCTATAGAAAATCCAGAAACAGGACGCATAGAATACAGGACAGACGCTCAAATTAAGGTACAGATGTTTGATCCGGAGAAAGGTAAGAATGTTTCTTTGTCCCGCGAAGAAGCAAAAGCATTGATTGAAAGATGCGAGGCAAGAGGGCTGAAGGCGGTAATAAACCCTCTGACTAATAGAATAGAATACAGAACTCCCGAGCAGATAACAGCAATGGAAAAGGCCTTAGCCAAGCAGCCGGGCATTGTAAAGACAATTAATGCTAAAGGCGAAGTAGTATATGTACGTGCAAGCCAGGCGGTTTATGACTCTACTTTGAACGGCAACAAGGGAGGATATAGGTATTCAGATTCTGACGAAACAAGCAAAAAACTTGAGTCTGAGGCGCAGAGTCGACCTGGGGTTATGCGGGTATGGAATCGTGATACCGGTCAGTATGAATTCAGGACTTTTGATCAGGCATTAAGGATGAACGATGACCAATTCAAGGCGGTTTTTAAAAATGAACTTAAGAGGGTATTAGTTTTGACTGTGTGTGCACTTGCAGGCATTCAGCAGGAAGTGGGTATTTTGGTTTCGGCAACAGCAACTAGTGGTTCTGTTAAATACGGCCTGCAACAGGGGCTTATTTCTGCGGCTGTGCAGTGGTTGAGCACCCGCACAAGGTCGCCTTTGCATGGTGCGATATTCGCTGAGTTTGCCACTACTATAGCCCAGGCACTTTTTGTAAGAGACGAAAATGTACTTCAGGAAAAGCCAAAAGAGGGCGAACCAATTTCTCCCTATAGCCTTGAATTAGCCGACGGCAAGAAAGATACAAGTTTCTGGATAGGAAACTTCCTTACCCCCAGCATGACCAGGTCAGAGGTAGATTTTATGTCTTTCGGCCGGGCAACACCGGTGTTGGGAGTTGAGCCTGGAAGCAGAGACGCTACTGCTTCGTTCTTATGGACCAGCGGCGACGACGTATTCTTCCTCTCTCGTTACGGAGATTTCGTAAAAGATGTTACGGAGAATGGCTTAGAAGATGCTTTCTTAAATCAATATGTCAGCGCTCATCATAGCCAGGCAGTGCAGAATATAAACAGCATATTAAACGGAGACATCAACCGCCACGCGTATGTTAAAAGATATACTCCTGCTTATGCTGCTAATCTTGCGAAGATAAGCGGCGATGCTTTAGAAAGGCTTAATTATACTGTCGAGGCGCGTAAAGAAGAATTGTTCACCCGGCTAAAAGATGTTATGACCCAGAGCGGCTTGGAGCTCGACAAGGAAGACCTAGACGCGCTCGATGCAATAATTATATTGGCAAATAAAGAAAATAAAACTGATGGCGAGGTTAGAGATTTAGCTGTTAAACAAAAAGCGTTCTTGAAGCAGCTGGATAGTAAAGATGGCACCGGCGGAAATTTAAGAGCAGAAATAACCAAGGCTTATCAAGAGATAGCCCAATTGACAGAGCAATTAGGCAATAAAGATATTCCTGCTGTTGATAGGAAGGCCAAAGAGGCTGAGCTTACTCAGAAGCGCAGCGAGGTGGAAAAGAAAGAAAAAGCTTTAAATGGCATAAACCGGATATCTCAGGCAATTAATTTCTCGGACAGATTAAGCGTTACGGTTAATGAGCTACGGCAGAATGAGAGCAAAAAAGAATTCCCGATTGCCGCGCTTTTAAGCGTTCTTTCGGCTGTCTCGTTGGATGGCCATTTCATTGATGCTACACTCATCGGTTCGGCTGCCAGTGCTTTGCTTGGCCACGACCCCGTAGAACAGGAGATGCGCGCGGTTTTAGGGGAGTTGTACAACTTGAAAGGTGTTTTAAGCGAGGGCAGTAGCGCTGGAGCGCAGGATGAAAAGATGAAGAAAGACAAATTAGCCTCTGTAGATTCTTTGATTACCCAGGCCAGTCGAAGCCTATACGGATATGTTAATAAGAGAGATGATTTGGCAGTAATGCAGGCAACTAAAGGCTGGCAGATACTTACAGAGATAAACGGCGCGCCTTATGTTGGTTATTCCGCGCGGCTTTTAGACACCGAAGGAAATCCGACGCGCGTTCCTTATGTAAAATATAATCCTGAGATACCCGAGGCAACCGAGAAGGCGATTTTAGAAAGCACAGCCGAATATCAGGCAGCTTATGCTATGGCGCTTAGAGATGAGATTGAGGCGGCAAAGACAAAAGAGCGTAACAACGTGACTCCCGAAGACGTAAAGAAAATTGTCGATGAGCTTGCGACAACAGGAACAGTCGGCTTGAAGACTAAAGAGCTACCTGTTATCGCCGGAACAGCAGGAAGTTCAAGTGTGCCTGCAATACTGGAGAATCTCCCAACTGGCTTAAGAAGAAAGACCGTTGAGGACGAGATAGACCGTTTGGTGGAAAGAAGGCTGAGCAATAATCCCGAAGCGCAGAAGAGAATTGCCAAAGCTGCCGCAGAAAGGGCGTACAAAGCCGCCAAGCAGGAGATAGATCGGAAGAAGAAATTAATAGGTGTGGCTACTTACGTTGACCCCATAGGCTATAGCCCGCATTATTTAGACAGATGGGAGCCTAAGGCTTCGCCGCCTCCACCGCCGCCTCCAGCGCCCAAGATAAATCTTACCCCACCGCCTATAACTACGCCACCGCCAAGTTTTAGTCCTGATTCACTTCAGGCGCCACCGACTCTGGGCTCTATGCCTGAGCCGCCTAAGTTGCCTGAGCCACCGAAACAGCCTGAAAAGATAGAAATTCCAGTTCCACCTGAAATACCTGTGCCGCCTCCGCCTGCGCCAGGCGACATGATAACTATACCTGGTGTCGAAGGTGATCTAGCGGTTATACGCAGCCACGCAGGTTACGATCCCGTAACCAACAAATATACAGGAGAGCCAATTTATCAAGCTATAAATCCAGTAACAAATACGGTCTACACTTTTTATATAAATGAATACGGAATTAAAGTCTTAGATGAGCAAGCTACCAAAAAAGCGGGATGGAATGATAGGGGGCAACAGTATGTTCCCGAGTCTAATAAAATAGTAGTCACAGAATACGCATTATTTAATGAACTTTTAAATGACATAGCAAACGGCAATCCTTATAATCTTAACCAGGCAATTCAATACGGGCAAGTTGCAAAAGGCAAGGGCGGTAAGCCTTTAGTTAAACTAAAAGACGGAAAAGTCGAAAGTGTTGTATTTCCCAGAAATGGTAGCCGCAAGACTCTGTTAGAGTTTGTTCAGCAGAACCCTGAATGTTTCTGGAGCCTGGCAAATTATCTTTACGGTAACGACCCGGAGAAAATGGGTAGAATTAGATCCGTAATGGCCGCAAAAGGCATTACTCCTGGATATGGCGAAGGTCGTCCCGAAGGTATTCTTAGGCCGATAGTAGTAAATGGAACTAGAAGTTCGGGAAGCCTTCTTAAGCGCGCGAGAGATCATTATGTTAAGCCCGACGTTGACTTTTTAGTGGCACATCCTTATTGGACTACTTCAGAGGTCAGCGATATTCTGTCAGAGGCAGTAGATAACGGCACAGAATTTAATAGGCGTTATGTCGAAGTGGAAAAGTTAGCCGAGACATTATCGGGCAGCAATAATCCTGCAGAGCGTAGATTGGGCGCGATGCTTAGCAATACAATAAGGCCGGTAGCGGCTATGGTTAAAATAGCCGGAGGCAAGGAAGTTAGCCCAGAGACAAGAAAGTGGATTAACGATAACTGGGGTACTGCTATTTCTTTGGCAGCAAGCTATGCTTATCATAACAGGGAAAAAGCAGGGGATAAAGCTAACGCAGGAGCAGCAAATGTAGCAGCTTATTTTGGCACCACTCCGGAAGTATTATTAGGGATGCCTGTAGGCAGGAATTTAACTCCTGAGGAAGCGGCTAAGTTTAGGTCGGGTTTTAATCAACTACCTGCAGATGTGCGTCAAGCCGCGCCTTCGCGGATAAGAGATACTGGCGGATACGTTTTGCTAGCTAATCAAATTAATGCAGCTAACGCAGAAACTAAGAAGGAAACCGAATTAGGATATACGGAACAATTAGCCGAAGTACAAAAGAAAAAACAAGAATATATTACTACGGTGCAGCAGCCGCTCGCAGAAGCTTTAGGGGTAACGATTACGGCTGATCCGATTGCAAATCAGAGAATTCTGCAAGTGGCAGCAGATAAAAAACACACGGTTGATATGGTTGCCTGGACGGAATCGGCCAGAGAAGAAAGCAGCGTAGCGCAGTCAGATATTCATAATTGGCAGATCCAGCAACAATTAAACGATTCCGGATACAGTGATGCTGTTGGGGAATGGTACAAAGCTGTAGGTCCGCTAGCCGATAAATATAAAGTAACATTGACTAATGAGCCAGCTAAGGATTACAAAGCGGTTAGTGATGCTATGAGCGCAGGTAATAAATTCGGTAGCGACGAGCATGCCCGCTTAACCCGTCAATATGCCGATGCTACTACAGCCGGTGAAACTTGGCGTCGCGAAGTAGCCATACCTGCAGCGCGGCAATTGGGTATTGATGATCCGAATACGTTGCCTCAAGATAATAGCGCAGCATTTAAGTTCTTGCAACAAAAGGCAGGAGAAAAGAATATACCTATTACAGGCATATCGCCTAAGTCTAGGGACGTTAATCTGCAGGCAGAGAGCGGAGCATTATCTACGCCGCCGGGGTATTCATCAGTAATGCCAGATGCAGGTTCAGCCGTATTACCGGAAACATTTTTAAATAAGCCTTCCGGTCGGCCGACCGATCCGGCAAATTGGGCAGATCATCCTTCCGGTTCCAACGCACCCGTAATTCCGGGCTCATTAAAGATGGCTCCCGCAGATACTGTTTCATCGCCGGCAGAAGCGCGCATGGTGGGTTCTGTTGATCTGGTGGACAGCGCGGCTAATAACCAAGATTCAAGCATAAGAAGTATGGATTCGCTAATGGCTGCATCCAACTCGCCTGTTCCCGCAGAAGAACAACATATTTTAGCACTTCAAAACGTCCCGAATCCTGTGATACCTAATGTAACTACACACCACGGCCAAGAGCTTTATTTAAAAGGCAAGAGTACAGATGGCGCCTATTATTATGAAAGTCCTACGCATCAAGTATTTGTTGCCAGTTCTCCGGATGGCAAAGGCGGATTTAATCATGTAACAGCGCTCAATGCCGATCGTGGCGGAAATGATATTCTTATTGGAGGAGGTATAGGTTCTATTGAAATTGGTAAGGATGGCAAAGTAATAATAAAAGAGCCGAAACCAGAGTCGCAAAAACCGGTTGCCCTCCCTCAGCCAAATTGGAGTTACGATAAGCTTTCTTCCGCAGAGAAAGATTTTAGACAGGGCGTGCATACTACAGTTGCTCAAGAAAAAGGTATTGCTATTATTGCCGGGCAACAAGGAACGGATAAATTCAACAGAGAACTTAACCCAGCGGAGCAAGATGTAATTGGGGCTTATACTACGCCAGGAAGTAAGGAAATTCAGATTACCATTCCAAATGATGCCCCGCAAGAAGATTTTTATCATGAGGCAACCCATGCGTTAGCTCGCTCTCGCAATGTGTCTACAACCAGCCAGGTGGATATTTATAGCGGGATGAAAACGGCTGCTAATAATTCTGGGGATGATGCAAAGATGGCTAAATTGTTCTCGGCGCTAGAGAAAGACTTTGATAAAAATGATGATTATAGAGCATATGGCTCTATACTTTCAGGAGCCACATTAAGCTGTGGTTTAAGTACTGATGGACTCACGGAGTTCTACTCATACTTAATGGGCAGTTTGACAGACGTAGACTTTGGCAGAACGCCTTCACTTAATGGAGCCCGTAAATATACCGGCGAAATAGCCAAATTATTAGTTGCTGACTCTAAAGGGCCGCAAAAATATAAGGATGTTGTAAGTCAATTAGAGAGTTATTATGTTGGCACGTTAGGCATGCCTACTCTGCCCATATTCGAGAGATACAAGAAGAAATAGCCTTAGGAATGTCCAATCTGAACCCAAGCCGAACAATTAGCCTTAGAAATGTCCAATCTAACATAATCCAAAGCGTTTCTTCTTTCAAGGCTAAAGCGTTTCTGGTTCCGAAGCTAAAGGTGCCAAATTGCCCATTAAAATCGTTTATTTATCTTTAAAACCTCAATTAGCATCTTTAAGATTGAGTGGAGAAACGCCTTGAGATTGGTTGGAGAGACGCTTTTTGGGCAGGGAAGAAAGCCCATTAGAATCAATAGTTAAGGAAAGAAAGCGGTATCTTTTTAGGCGAAAAAAGTGCTTGACAGCGTTGGTAGTGAATGTTATACTTTGTCTGCAAAAGAGTTAAACGATAAAGGCAAACCCTGAGCGATCAGGGGACGCAAAGCCACGGGTCTTGAAGATTATAATTAGTTATATCAAAGATAGCCGGGTTGCCGACGATGAAATTAAGATTTGGCAACTCGGCTTTTTATTTAAGTGCTTAATAAGTTGTTTTACAAATAGTTTAGCAAAGAATATGACGATAGCCGACAGCAAGACGAAGAATAGAAATATTTGGGGTAAGGGGAGGATTTTAGTTTTTCTTTTTATATATAGGTAAATATATGATAGAAGAAAAAGATAGCCCAAAGCCACGGGAAGACAGTTTTAAGCCGCAAATAGAAAAGCCGCACTTTAAGTCAAGTTTTAAGGCCTGGATTAGAGTTGTGGCTTTTGTTGTTGCTGCTATATTTGTCCCGGAGCAGGTAGCGCAGGCAATAGAATACGACCCGCGCGTGCTTTGGCAAAAATCCCCAGCCGCAACATTCGCGCCCGCTTATCTTAATAATCCGCGCGCACTTGAAATCCCCAATGCTATCAAAAGCATTCTTACCGATGTTGCCAATAAGCCAATTACAACCATAAAACTTTCTCCCACCTTAAGCGTAGAATTAGAAAAACCCCTGAATATAAGCAAGCAGAGAATTGAAGAAATATACAACTGGTTAAAAGGCAGGCCATGCGGGGCAAAGGCACTTTACGAATTTGTTTCTTACACTGGCAAGCAGGTTAATGAGCAGGATATAGCTGTGTTGGCTCTGACCATAGATATATTAAATGGCGTCATAAAACCAGAAGGCAATCCGGAAGTAATTAAGAACTCTCTTTATGCCTTATCAAGAGTATCTGAATTCTTCGGTGAGAAATTATATCCGGTTAAACTTGAAATAAAGAATTTAAAGAATCTCTCTGAGCTAACTCCTTTTATTGCCCACCTAAAAGGCGACCATTATATTCTGGTAAACAAAGCCACCAGCGAAAAAGTTTATTTTATTGAAGAGCACAAAGAAGAATTTATGCCGCTGGCTAAATTTGTAGCAGATTTCACCGGCTATGCGCTTGTATCCGGGGCAAAAGGAGCAGCGGAAGCTATCTCCGATAAAGAAGCAAAGGCGGTTATGGGTGCTAGAAACAGGGATGAGCGCTATCGTAACAGCTTTGATTATTTCGGCGTAATGCTGGGAGCTTCTTTAATGAGCCAGATTAAGATATCCGATCAGTCCTGGAAGACCTTCGGGCGCAACTATGCGGTCAGCTACGGCACGCCGTGGGCCCTGCAAAAACTCGGGGTGAATAAATCCATCAGCAATATCGGCGGCGCGTTTTTAAGCGGCGCATTAATATCGGCTTATGATTATAAATGGAACAAGCAGGCGATGTTTACCCAGGGTATGACTTGGGCAGCTACTGCTGCAATCCAGGAATACGGTTATAAACAGAAATGGGATAAGAGTATTTTCCCCGGGGCTACAAATTTTGTTTCCAATATCGGTGGCGACCTTGCTTTTGCCGGATTAGGCGGTAAGAATTTCGGCACTTATAAATTCGGAGATGAGTCTAGATTAGCCTTCCGCACCAAAAACGATATTATTGTGCAGGGCGTAGGCAGGGCTGCGTTGTCAGATGCTTTTCAATCCTGGCGCATGCCCGGCATCAATAGTTATATTGCCGAGGCCACAAGGCTTTATGTGGAGGATAAGCTTAGCGGAGGTAAATACGGCGATTATGCCAAGTCTGCGGGCAGCCTTGTCTCTGGGACTTATTCAAATCTTGCGGATACATTAAAAAGAAGGAGTGGTGCCGGAGATTTCTTCACTGACATAGGCAAAAGCGTTTTGTCCGGAGCTTTGGCCGCTGCTTCCTCCATAGTCCTTCAAAAAACAAACGACATTACAGGTTTAGGCCCTTATACCGGAGCGGTAGCCAATCTTTATCTTACTTCCGGTTTATACGCAGCATTCAGCAAAATAGATGGACCGTATAGCTCACGATGGGATATAGCAAAAGCAAGATTCCAAGGCAATCTGCAGCAGGGAATAGGCGGGTTTCTTTCCGGCGGCTCCGCGACGCTTAATACGCAAGGCAATCTTTATTATTTAAGGCCCATGGATGCGTCATTTGCAACCAGCATGCTTGATTTTGATCGTAACGCCAACGGGCTGCCTTCTTCTTCTTGGTCTCGCGATAATTTCAAGCAATATTATGATAGCAACAGAACCTGGAAACCTGACGGAAGCAATTTCTTTAATGCGCTTATAACGAACTATTTTTCAGCTTTGCATCAACAGGCCACAACTAATCTCAGCCGGATGATCAGTTTAAGATTATCCGGAGGCTATGTCCAGAAGCTGGAGGGCATATGGGGTGATGTTGACCCATTTAGGGGAGGAATATCAAAGTATCGCATTGAAGACATAAAGCACATAGATGACATGCGCGGTAAAGGTTATTCATGGCAGTCTTTTGATGCCACAAAGCAGGCAGTAACTAAATTTGACTTTAAAAAGGATGCAAAGATAACTACTATTCATGACGGCGTAACCGCGGAATTAACAGGCCTTAAATATTATTTTATTAGCATTAAAGATGGAGGTGCTGTTACCGGGCTTGGCCAGTATTGGGCGCGTACCAATGATCCTTTGAGATCGGATCCCGGGGCCATCGGCTCGGATCGTTCAGGCCCAATAACCGTTGCCCATTTTCAAAAGAGCAAAATTAATCCTGACGTTGGTATGTTTTCCGCTAATGGTGCGCCAATCCTAGACAGCGATATTCAGACCATAATTGCGATAGGCTATGATTTGCCTTCTGGCAGAGCGCGGGACGTTAATTTGCCAAAAGGGTCAATAATACAAACTGGTTATGACCCTAATTTGAGCCCGGGAGACAACCTTAGAATATACGGCTTTAATTATAATGGCAGTAGTTATGTTAATGAAGCGAACAACGCGTTGTTATTTGATCCAAAAAGAAATCCTGTTTTTGGTATCATTCCCTTTGCCGCGCCTGCTAGTTGGGAGCAAAATAATATATCATGGCAGGGTAGAGATTATCCGGTAGAGAGGGCTTTATATGGAGAAGGCAAGAATGTTTTCTTCGCGCAAATTACAGATAAAAAATTAGACACCACTACCAATAAACTTGGTTTGATAAGAGTTCCTGAAGCCGGAATTCAATTTGTGGATTTTAATATCAGAGATTTTCTTGCTAGTAAACCTGTCAGAGATTTTCTTGCTAGTAAACCTGCTGGGCAAAGCGCAAATTATGGCATTGCTGATAATCCAACTTTAAAATATTCGCGCATTGTAGGCGGTGAATACGCAGCTTGGAGTTCATTAGCTAAACCCGGTGATTTAAGTACGGCAGTGCCTTTAAAAATTACCTTAGCTGGCGGCAGATTTTGGCAAAACGAATTGGTTAGAGATTTAGGCCAGGCTGATTGGGCGAGATTCAATAAGGCTTTGTCCGGTACAGAAAAAGAAATTAGCGAGTTTTTTGATAATTTGCCCCCCAGCATTAAGGAGAAATACGGGCTTAATACTAATAATCTTAACGTAAGAACGCAAATAATCAATAATATGCGTTTGCTGGCCGGAGCCGTAGCGATAGATTATGCCGTGGCAGGTCAGCCCCTAAAGTTTACTTCTCCCCGTATCGGGTTGGATGCTATTGAATATAACGCGTCTTTAGGTTTAAGTGTTCGCGGCACCGGAACACTTGCCCCCCAATTTTCTTTATACAATCCGGCCAAGAATCACACAAACGAAGAATTGTTTAGTTTTTCAGATAATTACTTTAGATTTAACGCGCCGGTCGCTATTTCAGGCGGGACTGTCAGAATTAAAGATACGACTATTCCCAATGTCGGGTTGCAAGTAAACACAATGTGGCAAGTAATGGAAGATGCGGCCAGATATAATTTAGGGGATAAATTCGATACCATATGGCAGCCTATTAGTGCCTTAAGAAATTCAATACGTGTTAATGATGATCTGAGCATACATATATTACCCACAGCCATTTCTTCCGGAACTTACAATAGAAGTTTAGTTACAACTAGTTTTAGACAAGAAGATAAAGACAATCCTTTGACTTTTACAATTTATAATGACGCCAAGAAGCAGTTATTAAATTTTACGCCCGGTTCCGGCTTATCTGTCAATCATGAATTGGAATTAACCGGCAATGTCGGAATCAAGCCGATGGCAGAACCTGTCAAGCTTGGCGAGCTCTTAACCACGATCAATACCGCCTTAGATAAAA
>Ga0172375_10000584_pt1 | contig 58199 bp, 69 predicted proteins | sample LakKiv1m_FD_114537 | JGI IMG/M metagenome (GOLD analysis project Ga0172375, IMG submission 114537) | Freshwater microbial communities from Kabuno Bay, South-Kivu, Congo - kab_092012_11.1m | ecosystem: Environmental > Aquatic > Freshwater > Lake | place: Democratic Republic of the Congo...
AGCCCTTTCCGCAGAGCTTTGAGCGCGGGAAGCGTCATTACCGCGTCACCGATCCAATTGACGCCTCTTACAAGAAGGTTTTTGCAGGATTTATCAATCATGGGTTAGTTTAACATTTTAGCAATTCGGAAAAAAACTTGACGCTATAAAAGGCGCCATACAATACATACTCGACATTGAATTTTTAGGGGAATTTATGAAATAATTAAACTTACGCGTTAATTACATGAAAGTCTGCGAGATATTTAAAAGCATACAAGGCGAGTCAAGCTATGCAGGAATGCCATGCACGTTTGTACGGCTGGCAGGCTGCAACCTCAGGTGTTCATATTGTGACACAACCTACGCATACGATGAAGGCATAGAACTTTCCGAGAATGAGATAATCAATCAAGTCTCGCTTATAGGCGTCAATCTTGTTTCAATCACAGGCGGAGAGCCATTGCTTCAGGAAGGAACCTTTCATCTTATAGAGAGGCTTGCCGGCGAAGGATACAAAGTTTTGATTGAGACTAACGGGACTTTAAGCATAAAAGACATTGATAGCAGAGCGGTTATCGTCCTCGATGTAAAAACTCCTGGAAGCGGCATGTGGGAAGATATAGACATATCGAATTTTGATTATATAAAATCCACTGACGAGATAAAGTTTGTGATGACTAATAAGGCAGATTATGAATGGTCAAAGGATATGGTTCAAAAATATAATCTAAAGTCCAAATGTCAGGTGCTCTTTTCCCCTGCCTTTGGGGTGCTTGAGCCGGAACTCCTTGCAAAGTGGATGCTGGAAGACAGGCTTGATATGAGGTTGAACCTCCAGATGCATAAGTATATATACGGCTGCGAAAAGCGAGGAATATAATATAAATTAAATAGGTAGGATATGGTATTCGAGCGGTTTTATCCCGCTCCCGAATGCTTTCGGGACGGGATACCTCGGAGCGCAGCGAGAATGAGCGAGAATATTATATCCTACCTAAATTTTACCTATTTCCCTGCTATAAATTTCAGATATGTAAAAATCTCGTGTTCAAAATTATCGCTGAATATTTTTTTGCCTATGTTATCTTTTATTTCTCCGATACCCCATAATTTAACCTTGTCTATTTCTTCCCTGTTAAAATTTATCCTTTCGTCATAGACGCATGAATACGTGCATACAAGCTCTGTCTCGTATGGATTTGTGTGGATATAAGTATATAGAAACTGAGGATTGCAGTCTGTTATCCCGAGTTCTTCTTCTGTTTCGCGTTTTGCAGCTTCAAGCAGGTTTTCTCCGGGGCTCGCATGTCCGCCGACTGACGTATCCCATTTCCCCGGTGCAACATCTTTGGCGCGGGAGCGTTTCTGAAGGAGAAGCGCTCCCTTTTTGTTAAAAACCAGAACGTGCACAACACGGTGAATCAAAGACGGATTGCCGTGTATCTCCTTCCTCGGAGCAGTTCCGAGAACCCTGCCTTGTTCATCAACTATTTCCAATATCTCTTCCATGGGTCTTATTATACGTGAGCCGATGACATGAGTGCAGGTATTATCAGGCATTATTTGACAAACACTCCTCCAAAACATTAATTTAAATCCATGATTGCGATTGTAGATTACGGAATGGGAAATTTAAGAAGCGTTGAAAAGGGCTTTCAGAAGGTCGGCGTTGACGCGCGCATTGTCACAGATGCCGCGTCCATTGATAACGCGAAAGGCGTTGTGCTTCCGGGAGTGGGCGCGTTCATGGACTGCATTAAAAACCTCACGGACATGAAGCTTACCGAGGCGATTATCAGGGCGATTGGGAAGGGCAAGCCCTATCTTGGAATATGCCTCGGGCTTCAGGTCTTGTTCACTGAGTCTGAGGAATTCGGAGTTTGCAAGGGGCTTAATGTCTTTAAGGGAAAGGTTGTCAGGTTTCCGAAGATGGAATTAAAAGTGCCCCACATGGGATGGAACACAGTTGACATTAAAAAGAAGCCGCCCATCCTTGACGGGATAAGCGATAAGTCATATGTCTATTTTGTACACTCTTTTTATGTCGTGCCTGAGGACAAGGATATAATTGCAGGGTCCACGGACTATGGAGTAACATTCACCTCAATGGTCTGGAAGGATAATGTCTTCGCAACCCAGTTTCACCCTGAAAAAAGCCAGGAACTCGGACTTAAGATATTAAAGGGATTCGGGGATTTTGTAAGCAAGGCGTAATTAACCAAGCTTGCGGAAGCGCGTTGCGAGTTCAGGCCCCTTGGCGCCTTCCTCATGCTTGAAAAAAACAAAGGCTTTCTTCCATTTCTGAGAGAGGATTTTTTTCATCCACTGGCTTAACTCCTTATCCGTATAATCCGGGCGCCGCAGGCGGAGGTATCCCCACGGGGCAGTGGCGATTATCTCTTTTGCAGGATTCTCATCCATATCCGCAATGCAAAGGCAGCATTTCTTTTTGCGAAGAAGGCTCAGGATTTTTTCATCGAGCCACGAGGGATTTCTGAACTCAAACGCGCAGGAAGTCTTTTCGGGAATAAGTGCGAGAAAATCTTCGAGCGCTTGATAGTCGGCGCGAAAGCTTTTTGGAAATTGAAAAAGGACCGGCCCGAGTTTTTTGCCGAGAACCCTCAGTGTCCTAAAGAGGTATCCTGCCTCATCTTCAACATTCCTTAATTGTTTTATGTGGGTAATGAGCTGAGGCGCCTTTAGCGCGAAGATAAATTTTTCAGGAACCTGTTCATGCCACGATGAAAGGACAGACTCATTTGGCATTTGATAAAAGGTGTTATTTATCTCAACCGTATCAAAGCGCCCGGAATAGAAGCGAAGCATATCCTTTGAGGAAATCTTTTCGGGATAAAATTTCCCCTTCCATTCCTTGTAAGCATACCCGCTTGTGCCGACATAAATTTTCACCTACGGCCTGAATGCCTCATTCGCGCCACTCATAGAGCCTCCCGGTTTTGGGCCGCCTGATATAACGTATATCATCTCCCCGACAACGGCAGAACCGAGCCCGTGCCGCGCCGTGGGCATAGGCGTCATTGCCCGCCACAAATCCTTTTGAGGGTCGTATTCCTCGGCATTATTAAAGGTGCCTTCAGTGGATTCTCCTCCAAAGACATAAACCTTTCCGCCGAGGGTTGAGGCGGCGATGCCGCTCCGCGCCGTAGGCATGGCTGCCTTGGCCTCCCATTTATCCTTCGCAGGGTCGTAAGCCTCGTTTACGGATAGGTTCTTCGCAAAACTCAGAAGCCTTCCCCCGACCGCATAGATTTTATTACCCGCAATAGCGGCTGCAAGATGATCCCGTGCAGTTGGCATTCCTGCTTTCTTTTCCCATGAATCTTTTTGAGGGTCATATACTTCATTTGTGTTCACGTCGCCGCTGCTGTTTCTTCCTCCAATAGCGTAAATTTTATCATTGAAAACCACAAGGGCAAGCGCGCCGCGTTCAGTAGGCATGGAAGTTTTTTTGCTCCATTTGTTTTTTGAGGGGTCATATTCATACACCGTGTTCACTGCTTTCCATGACGCAAGCCCGCGAAAGCCGCCAATGACGTAGAGCTTTCCTTTAGCTGATGCGGCGCCAGCGTGATGCAACGATTCCGGCAATGGCGCGGCCTTTTCCCATTTATCCAAGGCAGGGGTGTAGATTTCCACAATATTAGTTACGCCGGGAATCAATGTCCGCTTAAAACCGCCGATAACGTAAATCTTTCCGTTAAGAGACGCTACCGCTACCTCTGTTCTTTCAACAGGCGCGGAGGTTTTCTTGATCCATTTGCCCTGCGCGAAAAGAATGAGGGGTATAGATAGCAAAATGAGAGCAAACAATCCGCCTGTGATGTGCCTTGCGCTGACATAGCGAGTTTTCATGCTGGGCTACTACGTTACGGAAATTTTTTCCTGAAGACCCTTAACGATCCCTTCCTCCTCGTGGAGCGAAGACGTGCCGCGCTTTGTCGCCGCCACCTCAAGCCTCAGCTCTGAAAGATAAGAAGAAAGGATTTTCTTCAAAAGGTCCTGTTCTATTGCGTTAATCTCGATATTCATGGCGTTACCTCCTTCTCTGGGTTCTTTTGATTAAATCATAGCAGAAAAATCAGGCGCGTCAAGGGCGCTGAAATGTTTGCTGCTATGTGAACTATTTGACAATAACTCATGTAGTGATATGCTTATATCAATGGAAGAGGCAGCACGGCAAAAAAAGAAATAAAGGCTCAACAACAGGCATTAACATTATGAAACAGTATGATTATCTTATTATCGGCGGCGGCACAGCCGGGCTTGCAATAGCTTTTAATGCCGCTGAAACAGGGATGAAAACGGCTTTGATAGAAAAGGGCCCGATAGGGGGAACGTGCCATAACGTCGGATGCGTGCCCTCGAAAATATTGATTCATCAGGCCGACCTGATTGTCGCCATACAGAGGGCGGAAAAATTCGGGATTAAGGCTGAGATTTCAGGTGTAGATTTCGGCGCAATCATGGGAAAAATGAGGCGGCATCTGGAGGATGGCCGGAAGAGCCTCGAAGATGTATTAGCGAACACCAAGAACCTTGACTGGTTCCGTGAAGAATGCTATTTCGCGGATGAATATGGCGTGCGGGTAGGGCAGGAAACGATAAAGGGCAGCAAGATTTTTATTGCCTCCGGCTCGAGGAATCAGATACCGCCTATCAAGGGAATTGAAGGCATTGATTATCTGACCAATGAGTCACTCCTGAAGTTGACGAAAAAACCTGACAGCATGATTATCATCGGCGGAGGTTATGTTGCTAGTGAATATGCGCATTTTTTTGCCTCTGTTGGAACCCGCGTTAGGATTCTGCAGGACGGCGAAAGGCTTCTTGCCAATGAGGAACCCGAAATATCCGATGCGCTGAAGGCAGAGATGTCGAAGAGAATGGAGATAATTACAGGCGTCAGGGCAGTCGAAGTAAAAACTGCCGGCAGGGGATATGTTGTTAGAGCAAAAAACACGAAAACAGAAGAGGAAAAAGAGTTCGAAGCCGAAAGCATTTTGGTAGCCACGGGCCGCAAGTCGAATGCAGACCTAATCCGCGTCGAAAATGCAGGCATTGAAACAGATAAGAGGAACTATATAAAAGTCGACGAGTTCCTTCAAACGAACAAAAGGGACATATGGGCTGTCGGTGATGCGATTGATAAGCAGATGTTCACTCATTCTGCGGACCTCGAAGCAGGTATAGCCTGGCACAACGCAACAGAGCAGGAAAAGAAAAAGATGAATTTCGATATTGTGCCCCATGCCGTCTACTCATATCCCCGGATCGCGTCTGTCGGCATGACCGAGGCGGCGGCAGCGGGTAAGCACAAGATTCTCGTTGGTGTAGCTCGGTATTCAGACACGCTGAAAGGGGAGATAATGCTGGAAGATACGGGTTTTGCGAAGGCCATTGTGGAGAAGGAAACAGGAAAGATACTTGGTTTTCATATCATCGGGCCGCATGCACCGCTTCTGATTCAGGAAGTCACAAATGTCATCGCAAAAAACGGGACAATCGATGATATAAAAGCAGGGCTTCATATCTTTCCTACGCTTTCGGAGCTGATACCTGAAGCGCTTGGAAAACTGAAAGAAGTTAAAGGTTAAATTTATGATTAAAAAAATTAAAGGCGGTTATAGGGTTGTGGCGGAAAGCGGGCGGAATATGGGCAGTTATAAGACGCTGAAAGAGGCAAAAAAACGATTACAACAGATTGAATTTTTTAAGCATAAGGCAGAAGGCTCTAAGAATTCAAAATAGCAAAAGGAGGGTATAACCTGCTCGGATGGCTTTTCAAGCTCCAACAGTACCTGTCTTTACTTTTCCGGATCGCTTGTAATTGGTAATAATCACGCCACTTGGCGTAACAGAACTCTCTACTAATGTAAATGCTGCCGGAATAGTGCCATTGTCAAACAGTTTTTTTCCTTTACCAAGAGTCAAGGGGTGAATTTTGAGCCGGAGTTCGTCCACCAAATCATTTTTAAGCAGCAGTTGAATGAGTTTGCCACTGCCCCAAACCTGAATGTCTGAACCCTTTGAGCTTTTGATCTTTTTAATATCTGCCAAACTTTTGATGAATACTGAATTTTTCCAACCTGACTTTTTAATGGTCTTGGACAGGACGTATTTCGTGCCATCATTGATACCCGGCCAAAAATCTGCATGTGCAGGCCAGTAGTTTTCCCAAATCTTAAATGTTTTTCTGCCCAAAAGATAATCCGCAGGTTTCAGTTCCTTTTCCACGGCCTTACCATAAACTTCGTCAAGATAAGGCGCAACCCAACCGCCATATTTGAAACCGCCCGATGTATCTTCCTTAGGCCCGCCGGGCGCTTGCATTACTCCATCTAATGTAATCATTGATAAGACGATTATTTTTCTCATGTTATGGACTCTCCTTAATCTAAATGCATGCGTCAACTATGATGTTGAATCCACTGTAAACCATGCGTTTCATGTCAAAGGGCATTTCCGTCATGTCGCCCGCCTTTTCCACCTCTTTCATTACCTTCGCATTGACGCTATCGCGATGCGCCCGCGACTTGAAAACGACATACGAAAATATCACGGTCTCGCCGGGCTTTAATTTCATCGCCTTCGAAAAAGGCATCCCCCACTTGGGCTTCAAGTCCTCGGCAACGCACTCCTTATAATCGAGAGCGCCATGCTTCATCCACAGCTTTTTCCCCATCTTAGCCATGCGAATATAGGTTTTCAGGTTTTTCTTTGGGATAGGTATAACATATCCATCAACGTATCTCATACGGCCTCCTTTAAGTTGATATTTTCCATTCGGGATTCCAGACGATTTCCCATAGATGTCCATCGGGGTCTGAAAAATATCCCGCATATCCGCCCCAAAAAGTTTTCTGCGCCGGCTTGATGATTTTTGCCCCTGCTTTTTTTGCCTGTGCCATAACAGAGTTGACTTCTTTCTTGCTGTTTACATTATGTCCGATGCTGAATTCTGTCGCGCTTGCGGGAGTTCGTTTAATCCCCGCGTCTTTCGCAAGGCTTTTCCTCGGATAGAGAGCGAGCTTCATGCCGTTTTTTAAATCGAAGAAAACAACCGCCCCGTATTCAAACTCCTCTCCGATGATGCCTTCTGTTTTCAGGCCGAGGCCGTCACGATAAAATTTGAGCGATTTTTTCAGGTCATTCACGCCGATTGTTAAGACCGTGATTCTTGGTTTCATAGATGCCTCCCATTCACATTGCTTTTTTAGGCTGCCAGAGGCCGAAGGCCGCGCCTGTCGGATCTATAATCATGCTGAACCAGCCCATGTCTTTAACCTCTGTCACGTCTTTTGCAATGGTCGCCCCGAGAGACTGCGCCTTCTTTGTTGACTCCGTTACGTTATCAACCATAATGTACGGGAGCCAGTTGTCCGGATTTCCGGGGACAGGATTCTTCATCATTCCTCCGCCTGTTCCCTCGCCTACATTGATGATCGTATAATCCATGTCCGGAATGTTTTCAAGCTTCCAATCGAACATTTTCGCATAGAATTTTTTTGACTTCTCGACGTCCTTTGAAAGCAATTCAATATGTACAAATGGATTTCCCATGACACACCTCCTGCGGTTGGTTATATTTCAAGTTTAGCAGGAATAGGGCGGGAGTCAAGAAGGCTGCCTTCTATATTGCATTTTTCGCTTTTTTTGATTATGACGCGGGGAAAATGAGGTTAGAGATACTCTTAATCCCTTTAAGCACTGCCTTCTTTCCTCCATATCCGGGGCGCTGCTCGACTGAAAAACCCGCAGCAATAAGCCCCCGTCTCACATCTCCGGCAACTGTAAACGTGGCGCAGGTTCCGCCTGTCCTTGTTTTTTCTCCTATTGCCATTAGAAGCTCAGGCCTCCAGATTGAAGGGTTTTTCTTCGGGCCGTGACCGTCAAGAAACCATGCGTCGCAGGGGATTGTAAGAGCGTTCACCATTTCGAGCGCCTCACCTATCCAGAGGTTTAATGTCAGGATACCAATCGGCAGGGTGAGTTGTATCTGATGCCATCCGTGACGATTTATTTCAATGCCGCTGTAAGCTTGGACAAGCTGCTCAATGAGCGGCCCGGCATCTGCCTTGAATCCGTCGAGAATCGATGACATCCTTTCAGAAGTGATCGGGTGCAGTTCAACGGAATTGTAGATTACATCTATACCTGTGATGCCGCTGCTGTCCAGAAAATCGAGCAGGGCGATAAGCAGGCGGCCGGCGCCGAAACCTGTTTCACCGATATTCAATGCTTTCTTCTTGCGTCCTTTTGCTGAAAGCATATCAATGATGCCGCAACCCTGAAAAAAGATATGTCTTGCCTCTTCAAGGGCATTGACCACATCGAAATACCGGTCGTCATAATGTTCATTGAGAAGATAAGGAGGTATCTGCATATATCGTTTATATTTTATCTTTTCTGGCATGGGAAAGATACTGAAGGCCGTATAGGCGCGAATATTTCTTGACAGAATATCAGGAATTGATAGACTTTCAGTAAGAAGAGGGAAAAATGAAACGCATAAACATCACCATAGCGATCATACTCATTGCCATTGGAATCATCTCGTTTGCCTACGAAGGAATAGATTATACGACCAAAAAGAAGGTTGTGAAGATTGGCGATGTCGAGGTGACCGCCAAAACGAAAAAAAACATTCCTCTGCCTCCCATCATTGGGGCGATTGCGCTGATCGGCGGCATCGCAATATTGATAATGGAAAAGAAATAGGGCTGAGGCGTCGCGCATTCGGGCATAATCTTTTATTCCACATTGCGGGATTTCTATATTCTTTCAGAAGATAAAAAAGATTCCGCAAACGTGCGTAACGTGAAAGCGATTAAATTTATATGAAACTTTGGGAACGGGGCTGAGACCAAAATCGTGAAAACATGCGATTGCCTTGCCTATTTTCACGATTATGTTGACAAAACAGTGAAATAGTCGGAAAGGCGCTTACAAACAGCTATCACAAGAGGCTCGCATATCTGGAAGGCGCGCATATTATAACGCTTGCCGAATACGCAAAAAAATACAGGGTGTCGCACTCTAATTTAATAAATAAAGCAAACCGCCAGACTATAGAAGCCTTTCTTGAAAAGGGTGTATGGAAGATTGGCGTAAAGCATAATAAAAGCAAAGAAGCATGAGCTCATTTAAGGAACTCGCATATCAAATATACGTTAAAAAGGCCGCCCAACCAACCCTTTCAACACCCCGATCCCTAAGCAAAATCTTGTTGACAAATACATCTTGGATATATAATCTAATATAATCTCATACAGTTAAAATAAGAGATTAAACGACCTGTAAATTTATGCGAAAAGAAAAAACTCAATCTTTAGGCAAGAGTCTAACGGGGTTTACTCAAAGATTAGAAAACCTTTCCCCTGAAGTATGGGTAACGCTCACCAAAATAGAGGAATTAAAAGGCCAATGGATCACAGGCGCGCGATTAAGCCCTCAGGTTTTGGGGCGCATTAAGCGATCAGTCTTGGCTACCTCAACCGGAGCTTCCACTCGTATCGAGGGGGCAAAACTTTCCGATGAGGACATCGAAAAGCTTATGCGCGGCGTTTCCATGCAGAAGTTTGCCGATCGCGATAAGCAGGAAGTAAAAGGATACTATGAGTTGCTCCAGAATATTTTTGATTCATGGAAACATATACGTTTTTCCGAGAGCACGATCAAGCATTTTCATAAAGAGCTATTAAAATACGTGCATAAAGACAGGCTTCATCGGGGTGAATACAAGAAAACCGAGAATAAAGTGCATATGATTGACGCCGAGGGGAGGTCTGTCGGCATTCTTTTTGATACAACACCGGCCTATCTTACACCCAAGAAAATGCAGGAACTGGTCGAAGCGACTCAAACAGCCCTTAAAGAAAGCAAATTCCCGGCGCTGCTTATCATAGGGAATTTTCTCGTAGAATTTTTAAAGATACATCCGTTTCAGGACGGCAACGGACGCGTTTCCCGCGTCCTCACAAATCTGCTTTTGTTGCAGGCCGGCTATCAGTATATGCCTTATGTATCGCATGAGAAACTGGTTGAAGATAACAAAGCCGATTACTATATGGCTTTAAGAAAAAGTCAGAAAACGCTTGGCATGTCTAAGCCTGACATTGTCCCTTGGCTGGATTTCTTTCTGTCAGTGGTTTATAAACAGTCGCGATTGGCAGTCGAGCTTTTGTCCAAGGAAAATATTGAGAAACTGTTGTCTCCCAAACAGATCGCCGTCTGGGAATACCTGCAGACTGTTGATGAGGCATCGCCCAAAGATATCTCGCAAAACGCCAAGGTCGCGCTGCCGACAGTAGCTCAAGCTTTGGGCAAACTGCTCCAGCTAAAAAAAGTCGAACGCATAGGGCTTGGCAGGAGCACAAGGTACAGGAAGATTTAAGGGAAACGCTTGAGCTTTTCTGGGATATGGGTCTTGCCGGAAATGTTGATGCAGACAAAACGCTTAAGGCGATTTCTTTCGCAGAGAAAAGGAAGTAAAAGAATACGCAGAGGTTGCATAGAGATTTTTGCTTGCGGATTTTCTGCTTTTGAACTTCCGCCCTATGAAGCTTCTGCTCTATGTTCTCTAATGGCTATTGCCTTAATGGGAGAATCGCATTATCATTGAGTGAATTTTTTGAAATGAAAATTCAGATATAAGTATGGTGTCCCCTGAAAAAACTCGGTTTTTGAGGCTGCTTTCATAGATTCGGTTAGCCATACAGTTGCATGGCCGGGCGGTATTGATTTATGCCCAGATTCGCTTTATGCGGAATTAACGGGAACAAAAATCACCTCGCAATACCTTTCCACTTGCCCTGCTTGCTAATTTGCCAGCTTGCAACCCTGCCTGCTTCAAAATTCCGCTTGATTTATACTGTGGGCAGTATTACTATTAATTGAATTTCGGAGTGGGGAACATAAGATATATTTCCATCAAGCTCGTGTTTTCCCTACAAACGAAGATAGAGTAGTCAGGTTCTCCACTATCTTTGCCATAGCCAACGAATCAAGCTTGCAATATTTAAGAAGATCCTCACGAAGCTTTTCCTTTTCAGTAGTATTATCAGAATCACACATCTTTTTGAAGGCAAGCATCGCCATGTCACCATCTCTGACTTCCAACTCTCCATAGGTCATCTCAGGCGCAAGACAGGGGAGAACAGCTTTAATGGAATAAGAACCCTGCATTTGCCATGAGTAGTAATCATAATTCTTAAACGGAATCATCAGGTCTCGAAGGTGGGATATCACTCCTTCTATCTTCTCCGCATAGGCGGGAAACCATTGCTTTAAACTGTTCAGCACACTTTTTTCGAATACCATGTTGTAGGCAACTACACATGCATTCTCAGGAATAGCTGACAGGAGAGTCTGAAGAAGTTCCTCACGCTTGTCAACAGTGGAAGCCAGGAATTCTGAATGAACAGGTTCAGCCCCTTCACTGTCTATCCTGTGAACTGAGTATTGGAAGGGAATCTTCTGGTAGGGTCTCGTACCAACGACAGGAGGTATGGGGAAGGCTATTGTCTCAAAATCCAAGAAACAGAGCGGATACCAGAGTTCCCCCAATGCCCTTCCAAGGGCTTCTTTATTTATGATTGTCTTCTTTCCCAAATGGCAGTCTATCTGTGTCTGCGCGTGAGTTGGCATTGAGGCCACAGGGACATCCTTCAAATGGATGATGCCTTGTCTGTATAAATCAAACTTCTTTACCCCCCGTCCCTTTAAGGAAAAAACCGAACCTTCTTCGGGTATATGCTTCCAACAATGACTCATGAACCCGCATTCGTATGGAGATAAGCAATACTCTCCAATATCAATATCGGGAAGGGATGAGGAGAGTATCTTTCTTTGTTCTTCTATCTCCTGAGCTATAAACTCCTGCCTTCCATCAACGGAATCTGTCAGGTCAATGACAGAGAAAAGCTTTTTGGGGTCAATCTCGCCTTGTCTGACATATTCGCTGTTTATATGAATCAGGCATGTCTTGGAGACCGGAAGGCCTGATTCTTTAAGCACATGCTTTTGGAAGGCAATGTCCTCCAGATTGAATTCCTTTTGTTTAGTAGAGCTTTTTACTTCATACAATTCCCATCCTTCTGAGTTCCTGTACATGATGTCTGCCTTTATGAATAGGCTATCTTGGCTGAATGCCGGTTCATAGAGAATCTTTGTGCCTTTCTTTATCTCAGATGCTGTCTGCCTGAGTTGTTCCGATATTGGCACTCCGTCAAATCGAATTTCGACTCCATTCGGGAATAGGCTTCGTGCAAGCATCCCGACTTCCTTTCCGCTTTGGAATAAGGCTAATGTTGATTCTGATGTCTCTTCCATATACTCAGGGTGATTTTTCAGAAGGTAGAGAGCCTTACGGCACTGTAGCCCGTTCAGAAACTGCGATTTGCTGATGAAACTATTCGCCATGTCAGACCCACTTTATGTTGTTAAACTTAGGAATGAGTTTGTCGGCTTTTTCAGGATTAACCTGTTTAAGGAAGTTCAGTTTGCCAGAAAGGTAGCTCCTCAGTTTATCAGGAGTCTCTATGACTTCTCCCTTCCTGTTCTTTATTTTGCCGATGTATGGTGCCAGACCAAATTTCTCACATATATGAATCATTTTTTTTAGTTTCTGATAGTCCTCTTTTTCGATATTAGGCTTTACATTCACCTTTATCCCAGTGACTTTATGTTTATCATGTCTGCTCATGGGCACTGTCTTGCTGGGATTAAGCTTAAACCCGCATTCATTAACTATCTTTTCGACAGTCCTGAGAAAGGGATGAAGGCTTTGATTCCCCGAAATGGTTATGTCATCAACAAATGTCCCAAGATTTATGCCCTGTTTTTTCACTAAACCATGAATCCTCTCGGTGAACGGCATCAACACAAGGTTGGCAATTGCTGGACTTGTGGTATATCCCTGTGGAACATGGTTATCAGCAGTACAGAGCCAAGTCAGACGTTTGGCAACCGTAGGAGAACAGTTCAATCTCCTGAACATATTAAATACGTTGTAAGGTCTTATGCTAGGAAAGAAATTTTCTATATCGAATCCGAGCATATTTTTTTCCCCAACATGCACCATTGCGTTGGTTAATGGTGATCTCCCTTTTCTTGACCCATGAACTACTTCAGAGAGTTCAATTCTACGAAGAAGATAGGTATCCACTGCCTGTAGTATTACCTTCAGCCTCGGGAAAGGCAGATAAATTTCTCTGACTTTTACTCTTCCATCGGGCTTGGTTTGGCTTATTTTTTTAACTCTGAAGTAGTCTTTGATAGTCCCTGAGATAGAAATAAGTTCCTCTTTTGATATTCCAGTTTGCAGAGCTAAATGCTTCAGAGACTGGATGTTCAGGCTGGATGCAACTTCAATTCGTTTGAGGTTTCTCACGATAGGGCTTAATCTCTTTATCTAACTGCATAACAAGGATCTTCAGTCTCTCAATGGGATTCTCAATGTTCTGCTCGTTATTCTCCCAGAAAAACATTGCTATGGGAACATCAAGTGCTCCCGCAATCTTTTTAAGTAAGGAAAGACTTGGCTCCTTCTTCTCGTTCTCAAGCTGGCTTAGATACGAATCCTTTATGCCCAGCTTATGAGCCAGTTCTTTTTGCTTCATGTTTGCATGAACCCTGAACAGCTTAATACTTTTTCCAACTGACATGTTCGATAACCTCTATTCATAGTCGCTATACAGCGACAGATTTTGTAATAGAGTGTATTATTCCACTTGCCAACAAACTCAATAAGGGTGACTATAAGCTTCATTAAAATCGAAAGGTCTTCATACGAAAACCTCTGCCTCTGAAGCTCCTGTCTCTGAACCTTAACGAGATCAACAAGGTGGTCTAACACACCCTCAAGCTCGGGATTTCTTGTAGAGATTTTTTGAAACTCTCTTTCCATCTCATTAAGTAATCCCAGTACTCGGGGATTTGTAGCCATACTGTTTTCACCTCCTTCTTTGAAAGTTCTTGGGGAATATTCCTCAGAGAGGAATACACTCTATTAAATCTGCTTCACAAGCAGAAACTGCGGAGATTATGACTGTTATTGTCATCGGGAAGAGTCACAATATTTCGCTTACTTTACAGGCTTCCTAATTCTGCGACCTTTGAGTCTGACCATAACCTGTAACCGTGACTACAAACTCTCTGACAGCCATATCATGCCCGACAATACCTCCTTAACTAAGGAGTAGGGGGAAATCCTGTCAACCCGAAGGCAGGGCAGTAATACAGAGAACTGCCCGTGGAGGTCAGTATGTGCCTACCACCGAATACCATCTACTTTCAAAGAACAAATAAGGCTGCACGCCTTACAGTTTAATTAAACCAGAATTAAGTTATTTTGTCAAGCAGATAATGTTCTTCAACTGACAGATAAACAATTAAAGCAGAATACGGTGAATTTCTCTTGGGATAAATAGGGACAGCGGCTAGTTTTTCAAGCACAATGGCATAGAGCAAGAGCGCAGAAGTTCGCAAGCCGCTACCAAACTTTTTTCAAAGATTTTAGACTTTTCAGGTAATCCTCATGTTCAAGATTGGCTTCAACTCCATGCTCTCTGAATATGTCCATCATCTTTGATATTGAGACCCCTGCTATCCTTGCGGCTCTTTCTATGGAAGCTTCCGATTTTTTGTACCTTTCTATTGCAAGCATTACCCTGTCGAGATCCATAAGCACTCCCTTTTTTTGATAGTATTATGACAATTGTATGATGTTGTCAAGAGAAGAACGAATATCTTTAGCCCCTTTATACTTTTAGCCGAAAATCTCAGTTTCTTAAATAATTATCCCTATATAGCCCAAAATTTCATTTTTCTGTAAGAATAAATCCCAAGTATTTTAATCCCGCTTACCATAATTCTTGGTAACATTACCATATATCATGGTAAACGATGCTATCTGATTATTGTCAGGGGTATAGTTTTTTTTAAGCCGCACGGCGGTGGACTCGCTTTTCAATCTCATCCCCGATTGCTCGCTGTGCGATGCGAAGATCATAGTCCGCCTGCAGCCCCGTCCAAACCTCCGGTGATGTGCCGAAGTATCTGCCCAATCTGAGCGCCGTGTCTGCGGTGATTGAGCGCATGCCATTGACAATTGCGCTTATGCGCCCAGGGGGCACTGAGATGTCACGCGCGAGCATATTAATGCTAATTCCCATAGGCTTCATAAATTCCTCAAGGAGGATCTCTCCGGGGTGAATCAATTCAAGAAATTTCCGTTTTGAAATCATAATACACCTCTAATGGTAATCTGTTATTTCAACGCCATAGGCGTCTCCGTCTTTCCAGCGAAAGCATATTCGCCACCGATCATTTATCCTGATGCTAAACTGTCCCTTGCGATTGCCCTTCAGGGCTTCGAGCCGATTGCCTGGTGGAACTCTGAGGTCTTCCAGATGCCTGGCCCCATGAAGGTACAGAAGCTTTCGTCTCGCGACCCGCTCAATTGAACGAAACTTCGGCACATCGTGGTCATTAAACAGGGTCTCTGTTTTATCATCACTGAAGGACCGAATCATTGTTCATATTCTATTACGCTACGCATAATATGTCAAGCGGTATAGGATAATCAGATACTAACTTCATTTTAAGTGGGGATACAAAATGAGAGACACAAACAGGGACAGAGACCGGTTTTCAAGTTCAGGGATTTGCCCTAACTTCTTTTGACCCTTTTCATTTTGTAATATACATTCTTTTCCCTTTCGGGAACGACTTCAAAATAATAAACAGGGACAGCGACCATTTTTTTTAGCAGCAGGATTTGCCTTAACGTTTCCCGTGCTTTTTTGAAATAATAAACAGGGACAGCGACCATTTTTTTTTAGCAGCAGGATTTGCCTTAACGTTTCCCGTGCTTTTTTGGGGCCGCTTTCATTTTGTAATACACATTCTTTTCCCTTTCAGGAACGGATTCATATGCCTTTGAGATAAGCCCTTTTAATTCCTTCAGAAACGGAAATCTCGCGTCGAAAGTATAAAGCCTTACCTTTCCGACAAGGCGGCTTGAGACAATCCCTCAAGCATTTAACCCTATGTTTATTGCATTGCCGCTTGTTTGGGCGTAAGCTTTAGGCAAGAACTTATGAATAAGAGAGGTGGCTTATGGACAACCTAAATAATTCTAATCTCAAGAAAACAAAGGCAGTATATCTGCTTGCGGTTATCGGCCTTTGCCTTGCAGTTATCTTTGCGCTCGCGGCAGTGTCGGCAGGGGTAGGAACAAGATGGAACCTCTGGTATTTCAGGACCGGCCTGAGTATCCTCCGCTATTCCGCATACGGCTCGGCAGCCGCTGTTTTAATTTCGTTAATCGCGATTACTGTTTCGGCATATAAAGGGATGTGGCGTGTATTCGCCATTTCGTTGATAGGTTTTTTGATTGGCTCTGTTGTTTTTACCGTGCCTTATAAATGGAGCAGGGTAGGCAAGAGCGTGCCTCCAATTCATGACATTACAACAGATACCGAAGACCCTCCGCAATTTTCCGCAATCGTGAATCTGCGTAAAGATGCGCAGAACCCGGTTGAATATGATGAGCAGGCCGGCGCCCTGCAGCGTGCGGCTTATAGTGATATTGCGCCCGTAATGCTGGCGGAGACTCCTGAGCAGGCGTTTGAACGCGCCCTGAAAATTGCCATGAAGATGGGATGGGAAATTGTCGGCTTTGACAGGGGAAAAGGGCTTATCGAAGCTACGGATACGACCTTCTGGTTTGGCTTCAAAGATGACATTGTCATACGCGTCAGGCCGGATGTCAAAGGCAGCAGGGTTGATATACGCTCTATTTCAAGGGTGGGCAAAAGCGATATGGGGACTAATGCCCGAAGGATAAGAAATTTCGCAAAGAGGCTCAGTACGTAAGCCTTTCAATGATATTGCACATCGGGGGATTTTGGTTCAAACCTTGACGTGGTGCCCCCGCGGTGATAGAGTTTGAATTGGAAGTAAAAAATACCTTAAAAAGGAGGAGAAAATGAAAAGGAAACCAAACATTCTGATTTCGATATTGATTGCGGCATCGCTTGTCCTTGGTTTTTCGGCTCCGGCCCTCGCAAAGAAGGGTTCTGAGGGGTCAAAGGCTGTGTTTGATTTCAGAGTGGGCGCTGCCAAAAGCGCGTCTTCACTTCTGACTCTTATACGCCAGACATATAAGGATATGGCTGCAAAGAAGGATATGAAACCGTCTTTGGTTGTAGTGTTTCTCGGCCCTTCCGTAAAGCTCATATCCAAAAATAAGACAGGGATGACAGAAGAAGATAAAAAAATAATGGATGAGATAGCCGCTACAATCTCGCTTATGTCGAAAGACGGCATCCGTCTCGAACTCTGACTCGTGGCCGCAAGGGTCATGGGTGTTGACCCCAAGACAGTTCTTTCCGAGATAAAGCATGTTGAAAGCGGCTGGATATCTATTATAGATTATCAGGCAAAAAGATATTCGCTTGTGCCGGTATATTAATCGTTGAGACTGTGAGGTTATATTTCCCTCACTGCTTCCAGGGGCGGTTTATCATCCCGTAAATGAGAAAACACGGGCTGTCTCATGATGCCGTCTTCTGTCCAGCCGTGGAAAGCAACCTCGCAGACAAGCTTCGGCATTACCCATGCTACCGGAGTATTAGTTTCCGGAGCTTCTTTAAACGGGCATTTCTTGCGAATAAGCGGTTTCAATTTTGAGTAAATCGCATTTATTTTTTTAGATGTGAATCCGCCTCCGCAGTGTCCGATGTAAATCAATTTATTCTTTTCATACACGCCCAAGACGAGGCTCCCGAAATGTTTTCTTCCTCCTCTCGGCTCGGTAAATCCCGCAATCACCGCCTCCTGCGTGAGCCGTGTCTTTATCTTCAACCACTTTTTGCTTCTCTTGTTGATTTGGTATTTGCTCTGAGAATGCTTTGCCATGATGCCCTCAAGGCCTTTTTTCTTTACTGCTTTGTAGAAGAGGATGCCGTTTTTTGAAACATGGCCGCTGAATTTTACATTTTTGCTCGAAAGAAGGATTTTTTTCAGAAGCTCTTTCCTTTTTATCAGAGATATGCCTGTTATGTCATGCCCTTTGAAATAAAGCAGGTCAAACGCGTAGTAAAGCAGGCGGCCTTTGCCGGTTTTCTGATAGTTCTGGAGCATCTGGAAATCCGGCAAGCCTTTATCATTCACCGCTACTATCTCGCCGTCAAGAACAGCATCAACTCTTAATTTCTTTAGCGAGTCAACAATGGCGGGGTACTTTTTATTCAGCGATATTTGGTTTCTGGAATAAAACGAGACTTTGCCCTTTTTAATCTCCGCAATTGCGCGGTATCCGTCCCATTTCACCTCAAAGAGCCAATCAGGATGATTAAAGGGTTTTCTAGTGAGGGTGGCAAGCATCGGTCGTATGTTGTGTGGCATTGGTTTGTCTTTTAGCGGGGACAGTCCCATTCTACGACTGCGCTTCGCTTCGTCCGTAAATCGGGATAGTCCCCTACGCTTGCTCATTTGACATTCTCCAAAGCCTTTTTAGATATCACTGAGCGGCTTTTCTTCAGGATGTCTTCATCAGTCGCGTATTTGTCTTTCTTTTTTATGAGCAGCCATGACTTTTCATCTATTCTTGTTTTCACCAGCGCAAATTCTCCATTAAGTTTTTTGCCTGCAAGCACAAACTTTATATTCCCTTTTTTTAATTCCTCAAGCAAAAGTTTTTCGCTTTCTTTCCTATCTGTTGTTGAAGTGTGGCTGTAAAATCCCCTGTCCCATACGATGACGCTTCCTGCTCCGTAATTTCCTTCGGGGATAACTCCCTCAAAATCCTTGTAGTCAAACGGATGGTCTTCAACCATTACTGCCAGCCTTTTTACCGAAGGGTCAAGCGAGGGGCCTTTGGGCACAGCCCAGCTCTTTAAAACGCCTTCCATCTCTAGCCTAAGATCATAGTGAAGCCTTCGCGCAGCGTGTTTGTGGACGACAAAGATGAGATGTTTAGAGGGGGACAGTCCCGATTCTACGACTTTGCTTCGCCTCGTCCGTAAATCTGGGACAGTCCCCTTTGGTTCCAATGTCTCCCTGAATTTACGCTTTGATTTATATTCCCTTAATCCCATATCACAGATGAGGCAGCCTTTGTTTTTTTGTAAGCATATCTTTGAAGAGGTCGCCGTTTTTTTTTACCCTCTTAATGGCCTCGGAATAAATGATATGGAACTTTTCAGGGTCGCCTCTTTTTGCAAGTCTCTCCAATTCCTTCCAAGATAGCGGAAAAGAGACAGTAGGTTTTTTAACTGCGCGGAGGGAATAGACGCAGATCATTGTTTTTTTAGAATCATTTTGAGCCCAGTTTATAAATACCTTTCCCTTTCGATATTCCTTTGCCATCTTTGATGTAACAAGATCAGGATATTCCTTCTGCATCATCCCCGCAACTGCCTTTGAAAATTTTTTGGTGTCTTTAAATGTTATTCCCTTGCTGTTTAACGGGACATATACATGGAGCCCCTTTTTGCCAGAGGTTTTAATATAGCTTTTAAGCCGCAGCTTCTGAAGTATATCGCGAAGTATCAGGCTAACGCTGGCGCAGTGTAGAATATTTGCCTTATCTCCGGGGTCAAGGTCAAACACCATTGAATCAGGCACATCAGGAGAATCCACTCTTGCCAGAGGCACATGGAGCTCCAGAGAAGCGAGGTTTGCAACCCAAATCAATGTCTCAAGGTTATTGACAAGGCAGGCCGTCATTTTCTCTCCCTCTTCAAGGCGAAGAATTGCTGTCTTTACCCATTCGGGTTTATGAGACGGGCAGCGCTTTTCAAAAAAATATTCCTCGTTCACGCCTTCAGGATAGCGTTTCAATGTGAGCGCCCTGTCTTTCAAATGCGGCAAAATGAATTTCGAAATCCTGCGGTAATAATCAAGTATGTGGGCTTTTGTAAAGCCGTAAGAGGGATAGAGGTCTTTTTCAAGATTGGATAGGGAGAGCCTTTTGCCTTTAATCTCAACAATCCTGCGGCTCACTTTTTTTTCTTCGTCCCCTTTGAAGATTTTTTTCTTGTCGGCCGCATGCTTTTTTTGAGCAATGCCACAAGGTCTTCGGTTTCTCCTTCTTCTTCCTCAGTAGCGGGAGCCTCAACCAGTTTCTTTTCCTTAAGTTTCTTTTTAAGTATAGCCATTATTTTTTTTCTGCGCCTGTCAGCGTATTTTTCAGAGTCAAAATCAGCCATCATTTTTTTAATATGTTTCTTTATGCGGTTTTTGTCATCAACATCAATCTCTTTTTCCTTCGGCAGGATATCTTTATCCGGAATTATTTCATCATAATAGTGCAGGGTTATAAGCTCAAGCACGCCCTTCGCACTTTTTAAAGTGACAAAATATTCGCGTTCATCAAGCACGAATTTCGCGATGCCTGCCTTATTTGTCCTGTTCATTACCTCAACCAGTAGCCGATATGCTTTTTCGCCGCCCTTTGAGGGAACGAGATAATACGGATGGCCGAAATAAATAGGGTCTACCTCATTCAAATCTATGAACTCGCTAATCTCTATTGTACGGCTGCGCTCAGGCGAAACCGATTCCAGTTCCTCTTCCGTTACGAGTATATGTTTATTAGGCGCTATTTCATAGCCTCTGATAATCTCTTCAGACGGAATGATTTTTTCTTCTTCAGGGCAGAACATTCTTCTTTGCAAAGGAGAGTAGTCCTTGCTGTGCAGCATGCGGAATGAAACGCGGCCGGGCTCGATTGCCCTGACCAGTTGCACGGGAATCGCCACGAGGCTGAAACTTATAGTCCCGCTCCATATTCCCTGCTCAGCCATCACGCCACCTTCTTTAGGCTCGCTTCCAGAGTCCGGAGGAGTTTGTCCTGCGCAGTCGGTTTCAACCGCCTTGGCCGGAAGATAATTATCTTTTCGCCTCTGGCCTTTTTATCAATCAGGTTTTGCAGCTTTTTCTGATGTTCATTCTCGAATTTCTCGGGCTCAAAAGGGGCGGCAAGCTGATTTATCAAATCGATTCCTATCTTCAGTTCTTTTTCCGATAATGCGACTTTTTTGAACTCAAATGATTTTTCCTGAACCACTTCGTCTGCGTAACGCAGGGTATTGAGATGAATGATATTCTCCCTCGCCTCCAATGCTCCGAGATAATTGCGCTTCCTCATAGACCATGTGCAGATGCCGGCAACATCCATCTCTTTTAATGCCTCGGCAAGCGCGTTATAGCCCTTTGGATTATCTTCAGGCTCGATGTAATAGGCGCGTTCCATAAAGATGGGGTCTATATCTCCGGTTTTGACAAACTCATGGACTTCGATTATCCGGTTGCTTTCGGGAGACGTTTGTTCAAGCTCGTCAGGGCTTATGATGATGTATTTGCCTTCTTCCGCTTCATAGCCTTTGGATTGTTCTTCGCTCGGCACGGGTTTTTTTTCATAGGCGCAAATCATCTGCTGCTGCAATCGCGCACGGTCCCGTTTATGAAGCAGGTGAAACTGGATATGCTGTTCCCTGACTGAGGTGTGTAGTTTTACGGGCAGATTTACATCAGCAAAATTAATAAATCCTTTCCAGATTGCTTTTCCGGCTCCCGGCTTGCCCATAAGAAAAGTATCGCACAAATTTACATACTGTCAAGTTTTATGTATCTTATCAGGAGCTATTTCGGCTAATGGCTTTAGGACAAAATCTCTCCCGAACATGAGAGGGTGGGGGATTTTTAAATCAGGCGTGTCAAGAACAATATCGTCATAAAGAAGTATATCGAGGTCAATTATCCTCGGCCCCCATTTTGAGGTTTCTATTCTTCCAATATCTTCCTCTATCTTTTTAAGGATTCTTAGGAGTTCTTCCGGGTTTTTGTCCGTTTCAACCTCGACAGCCATGTTTATGAACTTCGGCTGGTCTTTCACTCCCCACGGCTCTGTCTCATACATGGAGGATTCTTTTTTTATCGCTATTCCGCTTTCAGCCATCAGCCTGATTGCTTTTTTGCAATTTTCTTCCCTATTGCCGAGATTCGAGCCTATGCCGATATATGCAATGGACATTGAGTAAATTAGAGGAGGAGATGATATCTGAGCGGTTTTATCCCGCTCCTCTTGCTTTTTTTGTCATCTCTCTCCCCATTTAAGTTTTGTCCTCAGTATGCTGAAATAATCTCTTTCAGCAGAAATGAGGAGCCTTGTCTTAAAAGGCGATCTTTTAATCTTTATGACATCATCCTTTCTCAAGGAAAATCCCACCTGGCCGTCAAGCGTAAGAAACACGTCTTCTCCCGGAGATCTAAGAGTAGTTTCTATAAGAACATCGTCAGGAAGGACTATCGGCCTGTTTGTGAGAGTATGAGGGCATATTGGAGTAAGAATAATGCTGTCAAGCGTCGGATAAAGAACAGGCCCTCCTGCTGAGAGCGAATATGCTGTTGAGCCTGTGGGCGTTGATACTATAAGCCCGTCTGCCTTGAATGTTGTCACGTAAGCCTTATTTATATAAGTCTCAAGGTCTATGATCCTTGCGAGCGCTCCTTTATTTATGACAACGTCATTTAAAACAGTATATTCTGCGATCTTCTCGCCGTGCCTGTGGATGTGCGCTGTAAGCATTATCCGCTCTTCAGTTAGAGATTCTCCCGAGAGTATTTTTTCTAATGTCGCTAAGAGTTCATTGCCATAGACTTCCGTTATGAAGCCTAGCCCGCCGAGATTGACTCCAAGGATAGGGATGCCTTTTTCGCACACAAGGCGCGCGACATTGAGCATTGTTCCATCGCCGCCTAAGACAACAACCATGTCGGCAAGCGCGGAGATTTCTGAGCGTGAATAGCCTTTTGTCTTAAGAACCGAAGCTATCTCTATGTCCATGAACGCTTCAAGCCCCTTGTTCTTCATCCAGGGAAGAAGGTCTTTTAATATTTCGATCGGCTCGGGCCTTCCCGGCTTACATATAATTCCAATCTTTTTCATCTATTCCCTCAATTATGATGTCCCTTGTTCTTTCATCTATAATAGCAAATTTTACCTTTATAAATTCATCGGGCGCTTCGCCGAGACGCTCTGCCCACTCGATAACAGTTATGCCATTGCTATAAATATAATCCCATATTCCCGTAGAATCAATATCAGCGTCTTTTTCAATCCTGTAGAGGTCTATGTGATAAAGAGGAATGTCATTATAATGTTCGGCGACTATTGTGAAGCTTGCGCTTGTAATATCCCTTCCAGAAATGCCTAATGCCTCTGCAATTCCCTTAACAAATGTTGTCTTGCCCGCGCCCAGATCGCCGTAAAGGCAGACAACACCCCCTGGCCCGAGCATTCCTCCAAGCCTGAAACCTATCACCTGTGTCTCTTCCGCGCTCCTGCTGAGAAATTTCATTTTTATCAGTCATAGTCTAACTCAAACAGCGACTAAACTGGAACGAACTATGCCCTCCTGTTATTCCAGGATTCCAATAAACCCGCCTTGCCTTCCGGTTGTTCCTTTCGCATACCTATATGAATAAAATTTATCAGGATAACAATACGTGCATTCCTGAGATATCCATATGTTTTTCTCGGGTATTTCCGATGACATTGCCTGATATTTATTTGCTGCGGCAAGGTCAAGGCAATAGGAATCTCCCTTGTTGATATGATAGCTGCCGTTCCCTGTTGCCTTTATAACAGATTCAAGAACATCATGCCCGACATGATAACAGCACCATCGTATGCTTGGGCCTATAGCTGCTTTAATGTCATCAGGAGAAGAACTGAATCTATCACGCATTGCATCTACAGTTTTTTTAAGTATCCCTGCTGCTGTGCCCCTCCATCCCGCATGGATAACGCCCGATATATGTCTCTCTGTGTCGAATAAAAGAACAGGCACGCAGTCCGCAACCTGAATGCCTATCAGAATGCCCCTCTCCTTTGTTATCACGGCATCCGCAATTTTAGGGCTCAAATCAGAATCGAGCACAAACACCTTGTCAGTATGTTTCTGTATGGGCAAATAAATTCTTTGCTTATCAATGAATGCAACTGAAGATATTTTTTCGATATCAGCTCCCGGAGATTTGCCTGTAAAAAAAGCTGTCACATGTTTCCCGAAAATGCCGGGATGTATTAGCGTTTCCATTACGCTTTTAAGGCTGAAAATGCCTCAGGAATCGCCTCTATGATATCGGATGCAATAAGAGAATGTTCACCGAATTTTTGAGCGGCAATATCCCCCGCAAGCCCGTGCATAAAAACTCCAAGGATTGATGCCTCAAGAGGATTTAACCCCTGTCCGAGGAAACCCGCTATCATGCCTGTTAAAACATCTCCAACGCCTGCGCTCGCCATTCCCGGGTTTCCGGTTGAATTAATAAATGCGTTTCCATCCGGTTCAGCGATTATGGTCGGCACGCCCTTAAGAACGAGATATGTCCCTGTTGCCTTTGCAAACTTAATGGCAATATTTATCCTGTCGCTTTCAACTAATTGTAACAAGTGACGAGTGACGAGTGATGAGTTTTTATTGTTTAACTTGTTACTCGTTGCGAAGAACTCGTTACTATTTCTGAGAAGTCCCGCCATCTCTCCTGTATGAGGGGTAAGAATTATCGGAGACCTTGCCTTTTTAAGAATATTCTTTGAATCGGCGAGCGCATTTATGGCATCCGCATCCAGCACCATAGGCGCTGTTGAATTCAATACAACAGCGGTAATAAGTTTTCTTACATCGCCGGTTAGAGAAATCCCCGGGCCGATTGCAAGCACATCAGCCTTACCGGAAAGAAACTCTAAAATTTCCTCTGATGCGTTTGACGACAGGGTCCCGTCTCCATTGTCAGGCAAGGGGAGGGTCATTTCTTCTGTGACCCTTGACTGAAATATATCCATCAAGGATTCAGGGACTCCTATTGTTACAAGGCCCGCGCCTGCTCTCATGCATGCCTTTGCGCACATGAATGCAGCTCCTGTTTTCCCTCTGGAGCCAGCGATAATCAACACATGGCCGTAATCGCCTTTATACGAATATCTTTGTCTTTCAGGGGTTAGAAACGAGACATTCTTTTCCTCGACAAGTTCTACTTTCAATTTTTCTGATCTGAGGAGCTCTTTTGGAAATCCTATATCTTCGATAAAAAGTTTTCCTGTATATTCCGCCCCCGGATAAAGCAGATGCCCTTTTTTCGGAAGGCCGAATGTTACGGTGTAATCAGCCATTACAGCCTCGCCTATTAGTTGCCCTGTGTCAGACGATATGCCTGAAGGTATATCTACAGAGACTACAGGAGCATCGGACTTATTTAGAAAAGAAATGATATTAGCTATATTGCCTGTTATATTCTTGCTTAAACCTGTGCCGAAAATCGCATCTACGACAATAGCGCCGTGCAGGTCTTTTCCTGTTAGCTCAGCGCTGAATTCAAAGGATACCCCTGACTTTTTTGCCGTCTTATACTGCCTGAGGCAGTCAGGGCTAAGCCTGTTTTCTTTTGAAAGGAGGATTACTTTTACGTTCCAGCCCCACTCATGAAGGTTTCTCGCAACAACGATCCCATCCCCGCCGTTATTGCCGCTGCCTGAAAGAACGATAACCTTTCTTCTCTCATACAATTCTCTTATTTTTAGCGCAACGGCAAGCCCCGCCCTTTCCATAAGAACAGCGCCGGTAATTCCATAATCCTTAATGGCCGTCCCGTCAATCAGCCTCATCTCTTCTGCTGTTACAACTTTCATTTTTAGGCCTTGTCTTCCATCTGGTTAAGTATCAAATTCATCCACGCCATATTGAAGACGTCAGCGTAATCTCTCAGAAAGCTTTCCATTGTGCCGGCAGGATTTTCATTTTTCTTATAACGTTTAAACATTCTGTCTATATAGCCGAGAACTATCTTCTTGTCTTCTGCCCTGAACGGATAAACACATCCGCTCATCGCATATCCATTGTCGAGAGGCAGAAGCCTTGTTGCAAAAAGATCGCCTTTTTTTAATCCCCTCGTCAACTTCTTATCTCTCAGTGAAAACTCTTTGTTAATAAGAAGGTCCCTTACTGCAACCTTCTTATTCTTAGAAACAGACGCGACTTCATAGAGGCTGATTCCGGAATCTTTAATCCGTTCCAGAAGCTCTGCCTCTTCGCTTTTCAACTGTTTCTCTCTTGTATATATATCAATAAATGTTTCCTTTTTGTCATTAACTTGATAATCAAAAATAAGCCAATCCTCAAAATTAATGAACCCGAGAGAAAGGGCTGTCCCGCTTAGAAACTCATCAGGATTCTTTTCATCCCAAAAATATTCATATGCCTTATCTATTGCATCCGCGTGATTTGCCCTGACATACTCAATCATAGAGTGAAACAGCGCAGCCCTAAGTGTTTCTTCCTTGCCCATAAATTCTCCTTTTTATAAAGCACTATATCACATTACAACAGAGAGCATCAAGGCAGTTGTTCCATGCGGCGTCTGCTTGATTTCGGATTCCGGTAACTGATAATCTTATTAGCATGTTAAAAGATTTTTTCTTAAGCCTGTCGCTGAACAGAAAACTCATACTTATGATGATCCTCCTGAGTTTTATTCTGATGTCAATTCTTATGTTTTTATATACACAATCCGAGAAGGCGATGTTTAAACATTTTGAAGCCCAGATCGTTGAACTTTCAAAGGCAATTCAGGTGGGCATTGAAGAGATAACGAGCCAGGGCACGACAGACGAGTTGCGGCTTTCCAATTACCTCAGGACTCTGAATGCAAAAGGAGTGAGGGAGATTTCTATAATCAGCAATGCGGACGAAATAATTGCAAGCACAAATCCAACGAGGGTCGGCAATCCGGTAAGTAAGAAGAAAAAAGAATTAATTATAAAAGCAGAACTCGGCGAGACTGTTTCGCGCGAGAGGGGCAAAGTATATAACGTCATAGTGCCTGTTATTGCAGGGCAGGAGCATTACGGTTATATCCATCTTAGGATAAATACGGATGATTTTTCAAAAGTTCTTCGTGTAAACATGATAAAGAGGGTTTTGGGCATGTTCGTAGTCTTTGGGCTCGGCATCGGAATAGCCATGTTCCTTTCATGGAGATATACAAAACCCATTCATGAGGTCGTTTCCGCGGCGAGGAGGGTTGCGGCCGGCGACCTTAAACAGACCCTTGCTACCGACCAGAAAGATGAGATTGGAGAGCTAACTCAGAGTTTTAACTTCATGGTGCAGAAATTGCGCGAACAGCGTCAGCTCGAAGAAAAGCTGCGGGAGGCTGAGCATCTTTCAGGCATAGGCCAGCTTTCAAGCAGCATAGCCCATGAGATAAGAAATCCGCTTAATTTCATAAGTCTCAGCGTGGATCATATAAAAGAGAAATATTCGCCGCATGACAATGAAGGCTCAGAAAAATTTGAGTCCATCATCTCGAACATCAAACAGGAAATTCAAAGGCTGAACAAGCTTGTGGAAGATTTTCTTGATTACGGAAAACCATTGAGGCTTAATCTTCAAAAAGTGCATATCGGCAGGCTTTTCGAAGATATAACAGAGATAATATGGGCAAAGGCAGAGTCAGAGAAGATAAGCATCGTAAAAGACTATGACTCATTGCAGGTATTAAACATGGACCCTGACCTTATAAAGACATGCATATTCAATGTGATACTGAACGCATTTCAGGCAATGCCCGGCGGCGGGACATTAACGCTGAAAACAGAGAAGACAGATGGGATGCTTTCCCTGATTATCAGCGACACGGGAAAAGGAATGCCTAAAGATGAACTTCCAAAGGCCTTTGACCCGTTTTTTACTACAAAGAAAAACGGGCTTGGCCTCGGCCTGGCAATGACAAAAAGGGTAGTTGAAGAACATGGCGGGAAAGTAGATATTAAAAGCGTTGAAAGAGAAGGAAGCACAGTGACAATGACCCTGCCTATAGAGCAAAAAGACGCCGCGCGCTATTCTCAATATGCTGTTTAAATAAAAAGGAGGCAAAATGCCCGGCATACTTGTTGTTGATGATGAGCCATTGCAGAGAGACATATTAAAAACCATACTCGAAGATAATGGTTATGAGACCTATACGGCTTCTTCAGGCGAGGAGGCAGTAAAGATTTCAAAAACATTCAACCCTGACATTATTCTCACTGACCTTAAGTTAGGAGGGATGGACGGGGTGGAGGTCCTCACCGAGATGCAAAGAGAACAGATTCCTCCTGCTGTTATTATCATGACTGCCTACGGAACCGTGTCATCCGCAGTGGAGGCCATGAAAAGAGGCGCTTTTGATTATCTTACAAAGCCGCTTGACAGGGACATAGTTTTGATAACGGTTAAAAGGGCTTCTGAGAGGGCTGAACTACTGAAAGAAAATCAGCGGCTTCAGAATGCCCTGTTTGACAAGTTTAAAATAGAAGGCATTATAGGCCGCTCAAAAAAGATGACCGAGGCAGTAGAGATTATGAAAAAAGTCTCTGCAAGCCATGCCACCGTGCTTATACTCGGAGAAAGCGGCACGGGAAAAGAGCTTGCGGCAAGGGCTGTGCACTACAACAGCCCGAGGCGCGCAAAACCATTTACTGCCATAAACTGCGCTGCAATCCCTGAAAATCTGCTTGAGAGCGAGCTTTTCGGCTATGAGCCGGGAGCATTCACAGGCGCCATATCAAGGAGGATTGGACTGATAGAGGCAACGATAGGGGGCACATTGTTTCTAGATGAGATTGGCGACCTGCCGCAGAGCACCCAGTCAAAAATCCTTCGGGTGTTACAGGAGAAAGAGATAAGAAGGCTTGGCGGAAGGGATGCTATAAAGGCGGATGTGCGAATCATTGCCGCTACAAACAAAGACATCGGAAAAGAACTGCAAAAAGGCCGTTTCAGGGAAGACTTGTATTACAGGCTTAAGATAATAACTATTGAACTTCCGCCTTTGCGGGAAAGAAGGGATGACATTCCAGCGCTTACTGATTTTTTCATAAAGAAATATAATCAGGAATTCGGGAAAAGAATTAAAGGAGCGGCTGAAAATGCAATAAAGTCTCTTATTGAATACCATTGGCCCGGCAACATAAGACAGCTTCAATCTGTTATTGAGCGTGCTGTTCTTATGTGCGAAACTAACCTTATAACACTTAATGACATAAAAAGCGAACTGAGCTTTTCGCAGGCAAGCGGAATTCTTAATCTGGATATCCCTGATCAGGGAATAGATTTCGATGAACTGGAGAAAGAGCTTCTGAAGAAAGCTATGGTTAAAGCCAACAATGTGGCTGCAAAGGCCGCAAAGCTGCTGGGGATGAGTTATAAGACCTTCTGGTATAGATGGGAGAAGCTGAACAGCAGTTCTTCCCCAAAAGAGGAAAATCTTTCCTAAAAAGGCGAGGCAACCCCTTAATTTTTCTATAATATATCTGCGTTACCGCACTGGCATGATTATTGTATCATAGCGCCTTTACGAAATATAATTTGGAGGGAGGTGATTTTATGAAGAAGATAATCGCGCTTATCGTAGCAGTTCTCTTTGTATTTGCAGTTGCTTCAATATCGTTTGCGAACGAGAAGAAAGCAGCTCCTGCAGAGAAGAAGGCAGAGAAGAAAGCGCCTGCAAAGGTAATGTCAGTAAGCGGTGAAGTCGTTGCAGTTGACGCAGCAGGAAAGACCATTACCGTAAAAGGGCCTAAAAAGGGCGATGTTGTTATCGCTGTTGATGACAAGACACTCGCAGCTGTTAAGGCTGGAGACAAAGTCAAAGCAACATACACTTCAGCAGACGGCAAAAATACCGCAAAAAAAGTAAAGAAAACTGCATCGGCAAAGAAAGCTGAAACAAAGAAACCAGCAGAGAAAAAAGCTGAACCAAAGACAGAAACAGCACCGGCAAAGAAATAATATTATTTCTTAAAAATAGGGCGCTAAATTTTCAGCGCCCTATTTTTTTATCCTTGCCTTTACTTTTTTAAGCGTGTCCTGCACATGAGAGTGATAAAAATCTTCCAGAGTCTTTATCGCGCCGGGGTATTGTTCAAATATTTTTTCGAGAAGCTGTTTATCGAGTTCCAGAACCTCTATCGTATCTGCTGCTATGACCGAGGCTGTTCTCGGCCTTCCGGTGAGAAATGCCACTTCTCCAAAGACATCTCCGGCAGAAAGTGTCGCAAGCTCCATTTTCTCGTTAAGGATATGCGCGACAACCTTTGCATGGCCTGATATTATGACAAATATCGAATCGCCTGAATCTCCTTCCTCGATTATCGCCTGGCCCTGTGAGAATAATTGCGGTTCGATTTTTTCGATGAATTGTTTTGCTTTTTCTTCAGGCATAAATGACAGGAATTCAGGGATATTTAAAGGCAGCCCGGATTCAATTTCTGGGATGGTTTCTTGTCCAAATATAGTTTCAGCAGGCGGTTCAGGCGCAACTTCTTGTTCATTCTCTCCTTCAAATTTAATTGTCCCGTACTGCTCAAATGCCGGGGCAGTCTCCTGTACGGAAATTTCTTCGGCTGCAGAGACAATTGCCGGAGCCGGCTTTATTCGTGAACCCTCAATTTCCATCATCAGAGTTTTGGCCTTGTTGACGGCCTCGGCATTATAAGGGTCGAGCCTCAGTATTATCTTGAAGACAGCAAGGGCTTTCTGTAAAAAACCGCCATTCATAAGAAGCCATGCAGACTGTTGATAAGCTGATATTGCCCTGCTCATATCGCCTGTTTTTTGGAAAATATCGCCGATTTTTAGATGAACCTGCGGGTTTTTGGAATCGGTTTTCAAAATAGAGTTAAGGGTGTCCAATGCCTTTTCGAAGTTCTGGTTTTTTATGGCATCAAAATAAATCTCCCAATATTTTTCACTCATGATTCCCCTCTTCAATAATTCTAAATAATACATTATTGTGTGTCAAATTTTATATTCTTGATGTTGTTATCGTATATAATAGATAGAACGAAAATACAGAAAGGAGCTTTGAACCTAATGATATCCATCCAGTTATCCGACAGGGTAAGAAATCTTCCTCCATATCTCTTTGCCGCAATAGACAAAATGAAACACGAAGCCGTTGCGAAGGGAATCGATTTGATAGACCTGAGCATAGGCGATCCTGATATCCCGACTCCTAACCATATAGTTGAGGCGATGAAGAAAGCCGTAGAAAAGCCGGTTCATCACAGGTATCCTTCATATGAGGGAATGCTCTCATACAGACAGGCTGTCGCTGACTGGTATAAAAAAAGATTCAATGTATCATTAGATGCAAAGACAGAAGTATTATCCCTTATCGGTTCAAAGGAAGGAATCGGCCATATCCCTCTCGCGTTTGTTAATCCGGGAGATGTCGTACTTGTTCCCTCTCCGGGCTATCCCGTATATCCTGTCGGTACCTTGTTTGCAGGTGGAGAAAGCCATATAATGCCTCTTAAAGAGGAGAATAATTTTCTTCCTGATTTCAAGGCAATTCCGGAGGCTGCTCTTAAAAAAGCAAAACTCATGTTCCTGAATTACCCTAATAACCCTACATCGGCAACTGCATCTGCGGAATTTTACAAAGAGGCAATAAGCCTCGCGAAAAAATATAACATCATAATATGCCATGATGCTGCCTATTCAGAGGTTTATTATGACAATGAAAAACCAATCAGCTTTCTCGAGATCGAGGGCGCAAAGAATGTGGGAATAGAGTTTCATTCACTTTCAAAGACCTATAATATGACAGGCTGGAGAATAGGTTTCGCTGTCGGGCATAAGGACGTAATAGCAGGGCTCGGCAAGATAAAATCAAATCTTGATTCAGGAGTTTTTCAGGCTGTGCAGGAGGCATCCATCACTGCTCTTAATACCGATGAATCCGTTCTTTCCGATATAAGAAAAACATATCAGGAAAGAAGAGACGCTCTCTATAACGGCTTAAAGAAACTCGGTTTCGACCTTATAAAACCAAAGGCAACATTTTATCTCTGGGCAAGAGTGCCTTCAGGTCTTGACTCATCAACATTTGTCTCACGCCTCCTTGAACGTGCGGGTGTGCTTGCGACCCCGGGCAGCGGTTTTGGCGTGCCCGGAGAAGGGTATGTAAGGTTTGCCCTCACGGTTCCTTCGCAAAGGATTAAAGAAGCGGTCGAAAGAATTGGGAAAATGCTCTAAAAATGCGTGTTGCTGAAGACATAAAAGCAGCTCTTGAGTTTTATCAGGCATTGGGTTTTGAAAGACTGCCGATAAACACGATACACGATACAGGATACAAGATTCAGAATAAAAACAACACCCCCCTCAATCCCCCCTTAATAAGGGGGGAATTAAAGGGGGGTAACGTGCATCGAGCATCTACGCTCAATTCAGGACAAAAGACGGATGCGCTGAAAGCGCTTCGTGAGGAGATTGGCGATTGCAGTAGGTGCAAGCTTTCAAAGGGAAGAAAGAATATTGTGTTTGGAGAAGGAAGCCCAGATGCGGAAATAATGTTTATAGGCGAGGGCCCGGGAAAAGAAGAAGATTTGCAGGCAAGGCCTTTTGTGGGCGAAGCAGGACAGCTTCTCACAAGGCTTATAGAGAAGATGGGTTTTAAAAGGGAAGATGTTTACATAGGCAACGTAGTCAAGTGCAGGCCGCCCCTCAACAGGGACCCTGAAGACGATGAGATAACCGCCTGTATCGGTTTTCTAAAAAAGCAGATAGAGATTATTTCTCCAAAGGCCATAATATCGCTTGGCCGTATATCCGCGCAAACCCTACTTGGCTTAAAAGTGCCGATAAGCAGGCTTAGAGGCAGGTTCTATCAGTATTGCGACATTGCGTTGATGCCGACATTTCATCCCGCGTATCTATTGAGGAACCCGAAGGATAAGAAGCTTGTATGGGCAGACGCACAGAAGGTTCTTGAAAGGCTGAAATGAAAAAATTTGTCTTTGCAATAAGCGGGGCAACCGGTTCTATAATCGGGATAAGGGTTCTAAGAGAATTGCTCAAAACCTCTCAGGTTCATCTGATAATATCAGCACAGTCGTTTTCGATAATAAAGGAAGAGACCGGGATTGACTGGAACGGAAAGACAGAAGCAGGGATAGAGAGGAAGATCAGGAAATATTTCAATTCGAAAAAACTTTACTATCACAGCGAATATAACCTTGCCGCTCCTGTTTCGAGCGGTTCGTATAAGACGAACGGTATGCTTGTTGTTCCATGTTCTATGAAGACTCTTTCGGGAATTGCAAACGGTTACGCGAATAATCTAGTTGAAAGGGCCGCGGATGTGACTATAAAAGAAGGAAGGGCCTTATTGCTCTGTCCGAGGGAGATGCCTTTCAGCGCAATCCATCTTGAAAACATGCTCAAACTTGCAAGGCTCGGAGTGAAGATCGCGCCTCCGGTCCCTGCCTTTTATCATAAACCCCAAAAGATTGATGATATTATTGATTTTATCGCCGGAAAGATTCTTGACAGCATTGGAGTTGAGCATAAGCTTTTTAAGAGATGGGGAAGCTAAAAAAAGTTTAGATGACGCTTAAAGACCACATCAAATCCGTTATCAACGCAGAGCATTGGGACACCTTTGCCGTATTAGGCATGCATGAGAGCAGCGCCGACAATAAAAAGGCGATTATAGTGCGCGCATTCATGCCTCATGCCAGCGAGGCATGGGTCATGGATGTCGCTAAAGACAAGCAATATAAAATGGAGAAGACAAATAAGGCGGGTTTTTTCGAGAAGAGATTTGACGGCAGAAAAGATTTTTTCAGGTATAAGCTTAAAATAAAGACATACTATAACAGCGTTTCAGAATCCTATGACCCTTATTCATTCCCGCCTCTCCTTTCGGATTATGACCTTTATTTAATAGGAGAAGGCAGCCATTATAAAAAATACGAAAAGCTCGGAGCGCATGTCATTGAGGTGAACGGGATAAGAGGCGTGCATTTTGCCGTGTGGGCGCCGAATGCAAAGAGAGTGAGCGTTGTCGGTGATTTTAACGGCTGGGACGGCAGAAGGCATCAAATGCGCGTTCGAGGCTCGTCAGGGGTTTGGGAGATATTCATTCCTGAACTTGAAGGCGGAGCGCTTTACAAGTTCGAGATAAAATCAAGATCCAATCATATATTTTTGAAAGCCGACCCGTATGCGTTCTATTTTGAACTCAGGCCGAAAAGCTCGTCTATAGTTTATGAGATAAATAAATATCAGTGGAACGACGATAAGTGGATTGATATGCGTTCGAAGAAAAACTGGTTTGAGTCGCCGGTTTCCGTCTATGAGGCGCATCTCGGTTCATGGATGCGCGTGCCTGAAGATGGAGATCGCGTTCTTACATACAGGGAACTTGCCGATAAGTTAATAAGCTATGTTAAGGGAATGGGTTATACGCATATCGAGGTTATGCCTGTGACGGAATATCCGCTGGATGCGTCATGGGGTTACCAGACAATCGGGTATTTTGCCCCGACAAGCAGATACGGCACGCCGGACGACTTTATGTATTTTGTAGACGAATGCCATCAGAATAATATCGGGATTATTCTTGATTGGGTGCCTGCGCATTTCCCGAGGGACGCGCACGGGCTTGGATATTTCGACGGGACGGCGCTTTATGAACACGAAGACCCGAGAAAGAGCGAGCACAAGGACTGGGGCACGCTGATATTTAACTATGGGAGAAATGAGGTCAGGAACTTTTTAATCTCGAATGCTCTTTTCTGGCTGGAGAAATATCACATTGACGGCCTCAGGGTTGATGCCGTTGCCTCGATGATATACCTGGATTATTCGAGGAAAGAGGGTGAATGGGCCCCGAATGTTTTTGGAGGCAGAGAAAACCTTGAGGCAATAGATTTCCTTAAAAAGTTCAATGAGATAGTTCATCAATATCACCCTGGAGTTTTAACTATCGCCGAGGAATCAACCGCATGGCCCGGAGTATCCCAACCTACATATCTTGGAGGGTTGGGTTTCAGCCTGAAGTGGAATATGGGCTGGATGCATGACATTCTTGAATATTTTTCAAAGGATCCAGTTCATAGAAAATATCATCACAATAATCTGACATTCGGACTCCTTTACGCGTTTACGGAGAATTTTATGCTGGCGCTGTCCCATGACGAGGTTGTGCACGGGAAGAGTTCGATGCTCGGCAAGATGCCCGGCGATATATGGCAGAAATTTGCAAACCTCAGGCTTCTGTATGGTTTTATGTGCGGGCATCCCGGGAAAAAACTTCTTTTTATGGGCGGGGAAATCGGGCAGTGGGACGAATGGGATTATGAACACAGCATTGACTGGCATCTTTTGCAGTATGAACCGCATAAAAAACTCCAGAGATATGTAAGGGACATTAACAGATTTTATAAAACAGAGCCGTCATTATACGAGGTCGACTTTGATTATACGGGATTCGAATGGATAGATTTTCGCGACACAGAACAGGGAGTAATATCATTTATAAGAAAGGCCAAGGACACCGGCGGCTTATTGGTATTTGTATATAATTTTACGCCTGTGCCGAGGTTTAATTATAGAATCGGTGTTCCTGGGTTATCATTTTACAATGAGATATTGAACAGCGATTCTTCTGAATACTGGGGAAGCGGCGTGGGAAACTCAGGAGGTGTTCAGGCAGAGAAAGAGCAATGGCATGGCAGGCAATACTCAATAAACATAACATTGCCTCCGCTGGCAGTGGTTGTTTTTAAACCCGAATAAAGGAGATCTGAATGAAAAATAAAGGTCCGATAGGGGTTATCCTTCTTAATCTCGGCGGACCCGATTCGCTTCAGGCCGTAAAACCATTTCTTTATAACCTGTTTTCCGACAGGCAGATTATTCAGCTTGGCCCTTCATTTTTGCAAAAACCCATCGCGTGGTTAATATCTGCGATAAGATCTAAAAAAGCAAAAAGTTTTTACAGTCAAATAGGGGGCAGGTCGCCAATTCTTAATATTACCCTCGCACAGGCAAGGGCTCTGGAAGGAGCTTTGAATAAAAGCGCAGAAGAGCAGCAGAACAGAAGCACAGAAGTTAAAAATGCCGATTCACCCATTAACCGATTCACCCATTCACCATTCTTTAAGGTTTATGTCGGAATGCGTTACTGGCATCCTTTAATCGAAGAAATAATCCCGGAGATATACAAAGACGGCATTAAGAAGCTCATTGCCCTCAATCTCTACCCGCAGTATTCTATTGCAACATCCGGCTCTACGCTTTCAAGGCTTAGAGAAGTTGTGTCGGAGTATCCGATAGAGATATTCTGCATGCCTTCATGGTTCAATCATCCGTTATATATAGAGGCATTGGTCGATGTAATTAAAAAAGGGTTAGAATCATTTAAGGCCGATTCACCCATTCACATCCTTTTCAGCGCCCACTCGCTTCCCCAGAAGTTTATTGATGAGGGAGACCCTTATGTCCAGCAAATTATGGGCACAATTGATGGGATTACAAAACGGATATCAATAGAATGGCATCTTGGTTATCAGTCAAAGAGCGGCCCTGTGAAATGGCTTGAACCGTCAACCGGCGAGAAACTCGGTGAGCTTGCTGCCATGGGAATAAAAAACATTCTTGTCGTCCCGATAAGTTTTGTATCCGATCATATTGAGACACTCTGTGAGATTGATATATTATATAAACAGATGGCGGAGGGACTAGGGATTAATCTAAGGCGCACGGAATCTTTAAATACGCATCCGCTTTTTATCGAGGCGTTGAAGGATTTGGTAATAAATCACTTAAGGGAGCTTGCTTGAGCAGGATAGCTATAATCGGCGGCGGAATCTCGGGGCTTTCGCTTGCATATGCGCTCCTTGAACGCGAGCCGTTATCCGATGTGACTGTATTTGAATCCGAGAAAAGGGCCGGAGGCAAGATATGGACAGAAAAGGCAAACGGCTTTCTCTGCGAGAGCGGCGTCAACGGATTTCTAGATAATAAACCAAAGACAATTGAACTGAGCCTGAAACTTTTGCTGCATCCTTTAAGAAGCAGCGATGCGGCCCGCAAGAGATATATATTTTCTGACGGCAGGCTTCATCTTCTGCCTGAATCCCCTGTCTCATTTTTTTCTTCAAACCTGCTCGGCCTTTATGGACGCCTACGGATATTATACGAGCTTTTTGCCCCTAAAGGCGCTGACAATGATGAAACCCTTGCTGATTTTGCGCGGAGAAGGCTTGGCAAAGAGGCATACGAAAAATTAATCGATCCAATGGCATCAGGCATCTACGCGGGAAATCCTGAGACGTTAAGCCTTAAGAGCTGTTTCCCGAAGATAGATGAGCTTGAACGAAAATATGGAAGTCTTATAAAAGGTATGATAAGATTGCAAAAAGAGGCTAAGAAGAAAGGAAAGAAAAATATTACTGCCGGACCGGGAGGTGCTCTTACTTCTTTTCATGACGGGATGGGAATGATGATAGATTCCCTGAAAAATTTTCTTGGCGAAAGAATCAGGGTTGGGAGCAAGGCAGTTTCCATAGAGAAAAAAAATGACGGTTATACAGTTTATCTGTCCGACGGCTCGATTGTCAGGACAGAGATCCTTGTCATCGCATCTCCCGCATATGCCGCATCGGAGATATTGCGAAATTTTGACAAATCTCTTTCATCGCTGCTGGCAGAGATACAGTATCCGTCTGTTTCAGTGGTTTGTTTCGGCTATAAGAAAGAAAAGATTGCGCATAAACTCGACGGGTTCGGTTTTCTTATCCCCCACAGGGAGCGCAGAAAAATTCTCGGCACGCTCTGGGATTCAAGTATATTCCCGAATAGGGCTCCGAAAGATTATATTCTTTTAAGAACCATGATTGGCGGTGCGCGGGCGTCAGAACTTGCGATGCTGGATGATTCCCGGCTTGCAGATACTGTTGCAGGAGAACTGAAGGAAATCATGGATATAAAGGCCCAGCCTGATCTTGCGCGAATATACAGACACGAAAAAGCAATTCCGCAGTATAATATAGGGCATTACGGCAGGCTCAAGGCGATTGATGAAATAATGTTAAAGCACAGGGATTTATATTTAACGGGCAATGCGTACAGGGGTATCGGCGTTAATGATTGCGTGGAAAATTCATATAAATTGGCTGAAAGCATTTTAGGAAAGGAGGGAATTTAATGTTAAATGAACAGGAGGCAGCAGAGATTCTTGTAAGGGAGAGCGAGGAGTATAGAAAGCTGGGGGAGGAGCATAAGCAGCTCAAAGAGGCGCTTGCGGAGATTGATAAAAAAGTTCATCTGACACCCGAAGAAGAAATCGAGAGGAAGAGGATTCAAAAATTAAAGCTGACAAAGAAGGATAGGATGGCAGAACTTATAAGGGATTATAAAAAGAGCCGTTCAAATTAATTAGGTAAAGGTTTAGAGTCTAAAAGTTTAAGAAAGGGGCATTTATTTTTATGAGAAGCGATCGCATAAAACAAGGATTGGAGCGTGTTCCGCACAGGGCTCTCCTTTATGCAACTGGCATTCCTAAAAGCGAGATGAAAAAACCGTTCATCGGAGTCGCAACAAGTTTTACTGATATCATCCCCGGACATATAGGGATGCGCGACCTTGAGAGGTTCATAGAAAAGGGGATTCATTCGGGCGGGGGGTATCCTTTCTTTTTCGGAATACCGGGCATCTGTGACGGCATTGCAATGGGACACACCGGTATGCACTACTCCCTTCCGTCAAGAGAACTCATAGCAGACATGGTGGAAAGTATTACGCAGGCGCACCAGCTTGACGGGCTTGTATTGCTTACGAACTGCGACAAGATTACTCCGGGTATGCTGATGGCTGCCGCAAGATTGAATGTCCCTTCCATTGTTGTTACCGCGGGCCCAATGATATCAGGGCATTTAAGAGGCAAGAGATTATCTCTGGTTAACGATACGTTTGAGGCTATAGGAAAATACAAAAAAGGTTTGCTGAAAGGCGATGAGCTTGAGGCGCTTGAGATGTGCGCATGTCCCGGCGCCGGTTCGTGTCAGGGAATGTATACCGCAAACACAATGGCATGTGTTACGGAGTCTCTGGGAATGAGCCTGCCGAGATGCGCGACCGCGCTTGCCGTATCCGCGGATAAAAGGAGAATCGCCTTTGCAAGCGGAGAGCGTATTGTTGAACTGGTAAGAAAAAATATAACGCCGAGAAAGATAATGACAAAGAAAGCATTTGAGAATGCGATAATGGTTGACCTTGCGTTAGGAGGCTCGACAAATACTGTTCTTCATATCCCGGCAATAGCGCATGACGCGGGCGTGAAACTTCCGCTTGAAACCTTTGATATCCTAAGCAAGAAAACGCCTCATCTGTGCAATATGCTTCCGGGCGGACAGCATTATCTCGAAGACCTTGACTGGGCAGGCGGTATCCCGGCGTTAATGAAAAGGCTAAAGAAAAAACTGAACGATAATATAACAGTAAGCGGTAAACGGATATTTGAGATTGCAGGCTCCGCGGAGGTGACGAACTCTGATGTAATAAGGCCTGTTGAGAACCCGTATCACAAAGAAGGCGGCATAGCGATTCTTCGCGGCAATCTCGCACCTGACGGAGCGGTCGTCAAGCAGTCTGCCGTAAGCAAAAATATGATGAAATTTGAAGGCAGGGCAAAGGTTTTTAATTCTGAAGAAGAAGGAATGAAGGCAATCTTGAACCGGAAGATAAAGGCAGGCGATGTTGTTGTTATCAGATATGAGGGGCCCAAAGGAGGCCCCGGCATGAGGGAGATGCTCTCCCCGACCGCGACCATTGCGGGCATGGGATTAAGCGAATCAGTGGCCCTTATAACAGACGGAAGATTTTCAGGAGGCACAAGAGGCCCGTGCATAGGGCACGTATCTCCAGAGGCAATGGAAGGCGGAGTTATAGCAATTCTAAAAGACGGCGATAGGATCAGGATTGATATTGCAGACAGGAAGATTGATGTTGTCTTATCCGATAAAGAGATAAAAGACAGGCTCGGCAGGTGGAAGGCTCCGAAGCCGAAGATAACGACAGGTTATCTTTCAAGATACGCGCGTATGGTTACCTCTGCCGGAAGCGGAGCAGTGATGAGGTAGTTTTATATTTTTTATGTTAAAATTATCTAAATTTTATCCCGACTTCTCGGGATTCGCCAAGGCGAAAAAGGAGCAAAACACGACATGAAGATTTCAGGTGCGGAGATACTGCTTGAATGTCTGAAAAAAGAAGGAGTGAAATACATATTCGGTTATCCCGGAGGCGTGGTACTTAACATATTCGACGTCATCTATGATAATAAGGATTTGCACCTGATACTCACAAGGCATGAGCAAGGCGCTGTCCATGCTGCGGACGGGTATGCAAGGGCGTCGGGAAAAGTAGGCGTCGCCCTCGTGACATCAGGCCCCGGGGCAACAAATACAGTGACAGGCATTGCAACAGCGTCAATGGATTCCATCCCGATGGTTATATTCTCGGGCCAGGTGCCTACCATGCTTATCGGCAATGACGCCTTTCAGGAGGCTGATATTGTCGGCATCACAAGGCCGTGCACAAAATATAATTTTCTTGTTAAAGATGTAAAAGATCTCTCGAGAATAATAAAAGAGGCTTTTTATATAGCGGCATCAGGAAGGCCGGGCCCTGTGCTCATAGACCTCCCGAAGGATGTAACTGTGGGGAAGACGGAGTTTGCATGGCCGGAACTGGACATGAGAAGTTATAAGCCCACATACGAAGGCAACAAGTGGATGATCACGCAGGCAGCCAATCTCATGGCAAAGTCAAAAAAACCTATTATCATTGCAGGGGGAGGGGTAGTTCTTTCAGGGGCATCAAAGGAACTCAGAGAGTTCGCGGAATATACCGATATCCCGGTGACAATGACATTGATGGGGCTTGGCGGGTTTCCCGGCACTCATAAACTTTCTCTCGGGATGCTCGGCATGCACGGAACTTATTATGCTAACAAGGCAGTGCAGGAAGCAGACCTTATTATTGCCGTTGGCATGCGATTTGACGACAGGGTGACAGGCAAGGTTGATGCCTTTGCCCCTCACGCAAAGATAGTCCATATAGATATTGACCCTACATCAATAAAGAAGAATGTAAGAGTTGATATCCCTGTTGTGGGAGATGTTAAGAGAGTTTTAGCGGTGATGAATAAGGTTGTGAAGGAAGAGGTAAAGGAACAATGGGATGAGGTCAGGAAGGCATGGCTGAAACAGGTAGATATATGGCGTAAAGAACACCCGCAAACATATACTCACAGCGACGAAGCAATAAAACCCCAGTTTGTTGTTGAAAAGATATATGAACTCACAAAGGGAGACGCGATAATAACTACAGAAGTGGGACAGAACCAGATGTGGACAGCGCAGTTTTACAAATTCGATAAACCGAGAACTCTCCTTACATCAGGCGGACTTGGGACAATGGGATATGGTTTTCCCGCTGCAATCGGAGCGCAGTTCGCTCACCCTGAAAAACTTGTGATAGATATAGCGGGGGACGGAAGCATACAGATGAACATTCAGGAGCTTGCCACGTCAGTAATAAATAAACTGCCTGTTAAAGTGGCTATATTAAACAACAGATACCTCGGCATGGTGAGACAATGGCAGGAGTTATTCTTTGATGAGAGATATTCTCATACAAAGCTCGATGAAAGCGTGCCTGACTTTGTTAAGATTGCGGAGGCTTACGGCGCGGTCGGCCTGAGGGCGACAAAACCGAGCGAGGTCGAACCTGTTCTTAAAGAGGCATTTAAGATAAAGAGGACGGTATTCATGGACTTTATCGTTGACTGGAGGGAAAAGGTCTATCCGATGGTGCCTGCCGGCGCGCCGATTGACCAGATGCTTTTTGAACAGGCAGAGAAGAAGCCTGAAAAGAAATTAAAGGCTGTGAAATAGAGGGATAACATGAGACATACAATTTCTGTTTTGGTTGAAAACAAATTCGGAGTGCTTTCGAGGATATCGGGGCTGTTCAGCGGAAGGGGGTATAACATCGAAAGCCTTTCTGTCGGCGAGACCGTAGACCCGCAGATATCTATCATGACGATAGTCACGACAGGCGACGACTGGGTAATCGAGCAGATTACAAAACAGCTTAATAAGCTTATCGATGTAATAAAAGTTACGGATATGACCGAGCTTGACCATGTTGAGCGCGAGATGGTGCTGATAAAGGTTACGCCCAAACAGGAGGATAAGACAGAGGTTCTTAATCTTACTGAAATTTTCAGGGGCAGGATCGTTGATTCGAGCCAGAAGACATATACCATTGAAATCACGGGAGACGAGAAAAAGATAGAGGCATTTGTAGAGCTTGTGAGGCCTATGGGAATAAAGGAATTTGTCAGGACCGGCAAGGTTGCTATTACGCGGGAAGGCGTAAAAAAGAAATAAATATTTTTTTAGATTTTAAGAGGCGTAAAAACATAATGAAAGGAGGTGGCTTGGAATGAGGATCCCATTGATGAGGCACGTAGCATGGTATCTGATACTTGCGATGTTTATTATCGGAATTGCACCAAAGGCTGACGCTGGGCTCGCGCCTTCAGCATTGGTTGCGATGTCACAGGTTGACAGATCTGCTGACCTTGATAAGATTCAAAAAGTAATTGAGATGAAGATGGTCAGGGAAAGGCTTGAAAAGTTCGGCTTCACACAGGATGAAATACAGCAGAGATTAAGCAGCCTAAGCGACCAGCAGATGCACCAGTTAGCGCTTCAGATAGATGATATTAAGGCCGGAGGAGACGGGCTCGGGATAGTAATTGCCCTTCTCGTGATAGCTATACTTGTTGTCATATTCCTTCAGCTTACCGGTAATAGAGTTGTAGTAACGAAATAGAAGTCTGTTAGAATTTTTATTATAGATAAGGAGGCACGGATAATATCCATGCCTCCTTATTTATTCCTTGCATAAATCAAATCGTATAAATGGCAAAAAATAATTTTTTATATAACAACACAAAAAAATAGTTGCAAACGCAATTCGCAGGTGATAGGATTCTTTTAAAACATAGTAAGGAGGTAATCAAGATGAGAATACCGTTAATGAAGCATTTGTCGTGGTATCTGATAGTGGCTATGTTCATAATCGGGATAACGCCGAGGGTAGAGGCGGGCATTGCGCCATCAGAGGTGGTTGCCATGTCGCAGACAGACAGGGCTGCCGACATCGAAAAAGTCCAGAAGGCTCTCGAGACGAAGATGGTAAGAGAGAGGCTTGAGCAATTAGGATTTACTCAGGAGGAAATACAGGGGAAACTAAGCGGCCTGAGCGATCAGCAATTGCATCAGTTAGCGCTTCAGATTGACGATGTGAAGACCGGAGGCCTTGATGCGATAATATTTCTTCTGGTGATAGTCATAATTATTGTGCTCTTCCTTCAGCTTGCGGGCAAAAAGGTTGTAGTTGAAGAGCAGAAATAAAAGGAGGTAAACAGTATGAGAATACCGTTAATGAAGCACTTGTCGTGGTATCTGATAGTAGCGATGTTCATAATCGGGATAACGCCGAGGGTTGAGGCAGGCATTGCTCCTTCAGAGGTTGTTGCCATGACGCAGACAGACAGGGCAACTGATATCGAAAAGATCCAGAAGGTTCTTGAGATGAAGATGGTAAGGGAAAGGCTTGAGCAATTAGGGTTTACGCAGGAAGAAATACAGGGTAAACTTAGCGGCCTAAGCAACGCGCAAATGCACCAGTTAGCGCTCCAGATTGATGATATAACTGTTGGGGGCGACGGAGCCGGGGCAGTGTTATTTATTCTTATAGTGATCCTGCTTGTTGTGCTGATAGTCAGGCTTCTAACGCCGAGAACAGTGGTAGTTAAAGAAAAAGCATGAGAATAAACTTTTCTTCTGCCGATAAGCAGTCATGGATTATCTCCATGACTGCTTATTTATTCCTCATCCTGCTCGCATTTTTCCTGCACTCATGCGCTTCAACGAGCGCTAAGATGCAGGAATCAAAACAAAACAGGATTATAGGCCATGTGCCTTTTTACGCGCAGGAGACTTACCAGTGCGGGCCTGCATCCCTTGCGGGAGTAATGAATTACTGGAAGGCAGGCGTTACTCCCGATGAAATTGCGGGAGAGATATACAGCAAGTCAGCAAAAGGAACCCTGAATATTGATATGGTGATTTATCCTCAAAAAAGAGGCTTCATTGCCGAGCAGTATTCGGGAAATATGAACGACCTGAAAAAAAATATTGATTCGGGCTATCCATTGGTTGTGATGGTTGATTACGGTTACTGGATGGTTCAGGCAAATCATTTCATGGTTGTTATAGGGTATAATGATGATGGCATTATTGTTAATTCAGGAAAGGATGAGCGCAAATTCATTGCCGAAGAAGATTTTATAAAGACATGGAAAAAGACAAAGTTCTGGACGCTGAAGATAAAGCCGAAACAGACAAATTCAAAATGAAAAAAGCAAAATTTAAAATTTCAATTAAAAATTTAAACGGTTTTCTTTATTTTGTGTTTTTAATTTTGGTTTTTGAATTTTTTTCGGGCTGTTCCATTCCTCGAATCGTTATCCTTGATGACCCGCTGACTCCTGAAGAGCATATAAATCTCGGAGTCGCATACGAGAAAAACGGAGAGCTTGACGACGCGCTGAAGGAATATAAGCTTGCCTCAAAGAGTCTCCCTCTGGCTTATCTTTACATCGGGAATGTCTATTATCAGAAAAAAGATTTTGATGAGGCAGAGTCGGCCTATCAAAAGGCGATAGACAAAGACCCATTGAATGCCGATGCCCATAATAACCTTGCGTGGCTTTATTACACGAAGAAGGAAAAACTTGACGAGGCTGAAGCCCTTGCCCTTAAAGCGATTGAGCTTAATCCCGCGAAGAAGGATTTATATCAGGACACGCTGGACAAGATTCGCAGCGCAAAGGGGAAATAGGGGACTATAGTTCGTCTCCCTTGATTGGCTGTCGGCTTGGTACCTTAGCTAATATTTTTTTAAAATCTTCCTTCCTTGCTCTTTTGGCTCTATTTTTTAGATAGTCCTCGGTCATCAACGCAGAAATTTTCTCAGATACCGCTGACGAAACAAACTGGTTGATGGACACTCTTTCTTTTTTGGCAATTTCTCTAATATGCCGATGAATTGATTCCGGCAATCTCAAACTTAAAGCGCTCTTAAATCTAAATTTTATTTTGTTAGGCATAACATAATTTTTTATGTCGTATGCTTTTGTGATACTTTAGGCAAATTTAACAAATGAGTCAAGAAAAATCTCTATCGCTTATTTTACGTTATTCCCGCTTGTCGGGAATCGCTCGGAAAGATTCTGAACAAGCCAGAATGACAGAAAGCAGAAAAAACCATATAATAGTGGCATTAATTATGTGGGGGCAATATGTCTGAGAGACTGACTATATCAAAAGAAATTTTCACCGAGATGATTTCTCATTGCAAAGAGCTGTCTCCCAATGAGGCGTGCGGGATTTTGGCGGGGAAGGGCGATAAGATTTTAAAGATATATAAAATGACAAATATAGAGAAATCCCCGGTAAGTTATTTCATGGATTCCCAAGAACAATTCAAAGTCATGAAAGACATCAGAGAAAATAACCTTTCCATGCTTGCGATATTTCACTCGCATCCGTCATCACAGGCTTATCCTTCTGAAAAAGACAAAAGCCTTGCCTTCTATGAAGACTGCGTATATATTATCGTGAGCCTCGCGGATAAAGAACCTGTTGCAAGGGGATTTTCTATACGTGAGGGTTCTATAGAAGATATTGATCTTGCAATAAAGTGATATGTATAGTCTATAAAGCTTATAACATAACTTCTTAGCAGGAGGTATTAGAAATGTCTTCCCGACAAAGAAATGTTTTATGTCACGCACTTCTTTTTCTGCTTTTGTTTAGCTTCATCACCGGGTGCTCTCGAGGGAAAAATGCCGCGAATACAACGCAGGGTGTTACAGATTCGGAAATACTGATTGGTTCATCCTCTGCCCTTGGAGGGCACGCCAGCTTTCTTGGCACAGAGACCATCCATGGCTCACTGGCTTACATCAATGAAATAAACCAGCAGGGCGGAGTTCACGGAAGAAAGATCCGCCTCATCAGCTATGATGATCAATATGACCCGGCGAAAACCGTGGCTAACACGCAAAAACTTATCAGTCAGGATAAAGTATTTATTTTGTTTGATTATGTGGGGACTCCTACCTCCGTGAAAATCGTTGATATTGTTCATGAAACAAAAATTCCCGCGCTTGGTTTCTTTACCGGCGCGGAGCCTTTAAGAACACCATTCAGGCCCATGATGTTTCATGTCAGAGACTCTTATTATTCCGAGGCTGAAGGCGCAGTGGCTTATTTTGTTGATAAACTCGGGCTTAAAAAGATAGCCGTGATGTATCAGGAAGGCGCATTCGGGCTTGCTGTCCTCACGGGTGTTCAGTTAGCGCTGAAAAGAAGAAATATGGAAACTGCGGCAACAGCTACATTTGTCAGAGGAACGATGAATGTGGAGAATGCAGTTAAAAATATTAAAGCAAGCGGCGCACAAGCTGTTGTGATGGTTGGGACATACAGTCCGCTGGCAAAATTCATTAAAAAATCACTGGACGCAAATTATACTCCTTATTTCCATACGGTCTCTTTTGTCGGGTCTGAAGCTTTTGGCATGGAAATCGTTGCGCAAAAAGTGGGCGCTGAGTATTATGAAAAAATTATCGTCACACAGGTTGTGCCGTCCCCATTCTCCGAAGAATCATCTGCCGCAGCTGTAAAGGAATATATAAGCCTGATAAAAAAGTATTACCCTGATGACAAGCCCAATTACGTGGCTCTGGAGGGATTCATCAATGCAAAAGTACTTGTAAAAGCCTTGCAGGACGCAGGCAAAGATCTCACGCGTGAAAAATTTATTGCCACCCTTGAAGCCATGCAGAATGTGGATGTGGGAATAGGCAAACAAATTACCTACGGGATGTTAGACCATAGCGGTCTTGAGGGCATTTATTACTCAAGGCTTTCGAAAGACGGAATGTTTAGAATCTTTGAACCGTAATGGCGAAGGAAAAGAAGGAGAGTTTATAAATAATGAAATGGACATATAAAATCCCCTTAAGTTTTGCCGCCATTATCATATTGCTTGTTGCCGGAAATATTTTAAGCACATCCTACGCGTTAAAGCAGCTTCAGGAAGAAAGGTTTAAAACCGGCGATGTGACTCTGGCAAAAAGCATGGCGGACCGTCTGTTCAGGAAGGTAATCGAACAGGACACATCCGAGTTGACCAACGCGCTTTTTGATGAAAAACAACTTAGAGAGGAAAAAGTAGAAGGCATCCTTATTTTTGACCGCAAAGGATACCTGCTCTCGCACACCTATGTCGGGAACATGCCCCGTGAGTTTTTGAATCTCAATAATGCGTTTGGCGCGGAAGAGAAGTTTAGAATTACAAAAATAAATATTGGCAAGGCCCATGTCTATGACATTGCTGTTCCCATCATGGAAGGCATCACGCAAATAGGCGCTATCCATCTTGTTATTAAAGGCAGTTATATACAAAATGCAGTGGCGGCATCCATTTCGTCTTCATTGAAAATTACTTTTGTTGTTGCGCTCTTCAGTATGATTATTGCCATTATGATATCGCGCGCCATCACCAGCCCTATCAATAAACTTACCAATACTACGGCGGAAATCAGCAAGGGAAGATTAGACGCCAGAGTGGAGATTCCGTCACGGGACGAGTTTGGCCAGCTTGCGGATTCGTTTAACAAAATGGTCCGTGATTTAAAAAGTTCTAATGAAACCCTTGAAGAAGCAAAAAAAGAAGCCGATGCAGCCAACCGCGCAAAGACGGATTTTTTAAACACGGTTTCGCATGAACTCAGAACGCCTCTTACATCTGTACTTGGGTTTGCAAAGATTATCCGTAAAAAACTTGAAGAAATCGTGATTCCCGCTGTTAAGACCGATGACAAAAAGACAGCTAAGGCGTTACAGCAGATCAACGGCAATATTGACATCATAGTTTCTGAGGGAGAGAGGCTTACTCATCTGATTAACGATGTTCTGGACCTCGCAAAAATGGAGGCTGGAAAAATATCATGGAATATGCAGACTGTTTCAATGACAGGGATCGTGCGGCACGCGCTCGCGGCTACGGCTTCTTTATTTGAACACAAGGGGCTTAAAATTTCTACGGATATAGATGAGGGGTTGCCTGATACCGTAGGCGATAGGGACAGATTGATTCAAGTTGTAATAAATTTAATTTCCAATGCTGTGAAATTTACCGAGAGAGGTTCCGTTACCTGCTCGGCGAAATTGAGAAACGGCGAAATTCTGGTGAGCATTGCAGACTCAGGCATCGGCATAGCAGAGGAAGACTATCCGAAAGTCTTCGAGAAGTTCAAGCAGGTAGGCGATGCGATGACCGACAGGCCCACCGGAAGCGGCCTCGGGCTTCCCATATGTAAAGAGATAATTGAGCATCACAAAGGCAGGATATGGGTGGACAGCCAATTAGGAGTTGGGAGTACTTTTTCGTTCGCGCTTCCATTAACATCGCCTGACTTAAAGGTGTCAAAGATCGATTTGGATACGTTGATACAGCGGTTGAAAGAGCATGTGGTGGCCATTCCGCCGTCTGCTGGAAATGAAAAAAACATTCTCATCGTTGACGATGACGCTGCGATACGGGAATTCATTAAACAGGGGCTTGAGAGCGAAGGATACATGGTGAGCGAGGCTATTAACGGCATCGAAGGGGTAAAAAAGGCGAAGAAAGAAAGGCCGGACCTTATAGTCCTTGATGTGATGATGCCGGAGATGGATGGTTTTGACGCGGCCGCAATTCTTAAAAACGACCCGGTGACTATGTCAATTCCTATCCTAATTTTATCCGTTCTTGAGGACAGGGAAAGGGGATATAGAGTCGGTGTGGACAGGTATCTTACCAAACCCATTGAGATGGATACGCTTATCGGGGAAATAGGCGCGTTGATATCAAAGGGCTTTTCGAAGAAAAAGGTCATGGTAGTTGACGAGGATGAGTCTACGGTCAAGGCGTTGTCCGAATTATTAGAAACGAGGGGATATAGCGTTGCCGGCGCGTGCACCGGTATGGAGTGTGTCAATAAGGCGATAACTTTTAAGCCGGACATGATAATTCTTAACAGGATTATTTCTGATAGCGAGGATATGGTAAAGACACTTCGGTTTGAAAAGGGCCTTGAGAATATATATTTTGTGTATATTGAGGAAGGGAAGAAATAAATAAGAATAGTTTATAGAGGGGAGGAGATATGCAAAAGGTATTGATTGTGGACGACGAGCCGCACATACGGCTTCTTCTCGAACAGACGCTTGAGGATTTGGAAAACGAAAAGGCGGAGATACTGACGGCGAACAACGGCGAATCCGCGCTTAAAATAATCCAGGCCGAGAGGCCGGCGATTGTTTTTCTTGATGTGATGATGCCGAAGATGAACGGTTTTGACGTCTGCCATAAAGTGAAGAATGAATTATCCCTTAAAGATGTCTACATCGTCTTGCTTACTGCTAAGGGTCAGGAGTTCGATAAAAAAAGAGGCGAAGAAGTCGGAGCGGATATGTATATGACAAAGCCGTTTAATCCTGACGAGATACTCGCCAAGGCAAGAGCAGTTTTAGGGGTTTAACTTGGTAAATTTTAAAAAGTTGATTTACAGGAAAGACCTGTCTGCTGTTATCAATAAGCTCCTTGTGCACTTTCGCGACCCTGTTATTATTGAGGATACCGAAGGCTGTCTGTTAGTGGGTAAGGAAGGCGCTGACCGGTCAATAAGATATCCCGTAGAAGTTTCGGGTGAGATAATTGGATGGGTATCGGGGAGAGATGATGTATCTTCCCTTGCGGGCCTGCTTTCTTATCTGGCGGAGACAGAGCTTGAGAAAAAAAATCTGGCGAAGGAGACTCTGAATAAATACAAAGAAATAAACCTTCTGTATGACATAACGGAAAAGATTGCTGTATGCCTCGACCTCAGGGAAGTGGCGCAACTAATTATATGTGAAGCCACCGGCATGATAAGATCAGACAGCGCCTCTCTCCTGTTGTTTAACGAGGTGACCGGAAAACTTGAGGTAATATCTGCCGCAGGCAGGGTATCTGAACAGACGGCAGCGATTGAGCCCTGCAAAGGGATAGCGGGCCATGTTTTTGCAAGCGGTAAAGCGGAAATTATTCACGATGTCAAGTCAGACCCGAGACATATCAGGGATAACTGCAGTGACAGTTCCATATTGTGCGCGCCCCTTAAGGTAAACGACAAGACGATTGGCGCGATTAATATCGGCAGTGAAGAGACTTTTCACTATACAGCGGCTGATATGAAGCTCTTGGTGACCCTTGCAACTCAAGCAGCGGTATTCATAGAAAATGCCCGCCTGTTTGCCGGCCTTAAAGAGGCGACCGAGGCGCTTGAAATATACAACCGGACATTAGAGCAAAAGGTTGAAGAAAGGACAAAACTCCTTGCGGAAACTAACAGCAAGCTCCAGCAGGCAAATGAAGTCCTGCATAGCATTTCCATGCGTGACGGGCTGACAGGTATAAGTAACAGGCGCCATTTTGATGAAACTATCGAAAGAGAATGGAAGCGGGCAATGCGGCAACTAAGGCCTGTCTCTTTATTATTGATGGATATAGATTATTTCAAGGCATACAATGACAAATATGGCCATCCATGCGGAGATGACTGCCTCAAGAAGGTCGCTGAGGCAATAAGCGAGAATCTGAAAAGGCCCGGCGACATGACTGCGAGATATGGAGGCGAAGAATTTGCTGTTCTCCTTCCCGACACAGACGGCAGCAGTGCTGCAATGGTTGCTGAGTCAATACTGTCTGCAATCAGGAATTTAGGAATTATCCATGAAGGCTCAAAGGTATGTAATCATGTTACCATTAGCATTGGGATAGCATCTTTAATTCCCGAAAAGGGTTCTATCCCTGCTTTGTTGATTGATTCCTCCGACAGGGCGCTCTATCAGGCAAAGCATGAGGGACGAAACAGGTTTAAAGTATTTAAATGACTCATCATATTTATAGATTTTGTCTGCGTAAAAACTGAAACGACCCGGGCTATTTAATTTTCTATCCAATTTGGAGTAAAATACTACTTATTTTTCAATTGAACTCGGGAGGTGTTTATGGGATATGTTAGCGGTCTTAAGTGCAGAGAATGCGGCAGGGAATACCCTGTTGATCCTATATATGTCTGCGAATTTTGTTTCGGCCCGCTGGAAGTGGTCTACGATTACAAAAAAATTAAAAAAGTTCTGACGAAAAGGAACATACAGAAAAGGGAAGCAAATCTCTGGAGGTATAAAGAGCTGCTTCCGATAGACGGTGAGCCGCAGGTGGGCCGTCAGTCAGGTTTTACGCCTTTGGTAAAGGCTGATAATCTTGCGAAGGCGCTCGGCGTCAGCGAATTATATATAAAGGATGATACTGTTGCCCATCCCACGTTGTCATTCAAGGACAGAGTTGTTGCGGTTGCTCTTACAAAGGCAAAAGAATTTGGTTTTGACACTGTTGCCTGCGCGTCTACCGGGAATCTTGCGCATTCCGTTTCAGCGCACGGCGCGAAGGCCGGATTTAAGAGATTTGTTTTTATACCTGCAACGCTTGAGGCAAGCAAGATTGTGGCATCGCTTGTCTATGAGCCCAATCTTGTTGCTGTTGACGGGAATTATGACGAGGTTAACAGGCTTTGCAGCGAAATAGCCAATAAATACAAATGGGCGTTTGTGAATATAAACATCAGGCCGTTTTATGCCGAAGGCTCAAAGACTCAGGGATTTGAAATAATAGAGCAGCTTGGATGGAAGGCTCCTGATAACGTGGTTGTTCCGTGCGCGAGCGGTTCCCTGTTGACAAAGATATGGAAATCATTCAAGGAGTTTAAGGAGATAGGGATATTAAAGGAGCTTAAGACAAAGGTATTTGCCGCTCAGGCAACAGGCTGTTCTCCTATAACTGTTGCAATAAAACAGGGGATAGATGTAATAAGGCCCGTGAAGCCCCATACCGTTGCGAAATCATTGGCAATAGGAAATCCCGCAGACGGTTTTTATGCTGTTCAGGTTGTAAAGCAGACCGGAGGTTATGCCGAGGATGTTTCGGATGAAGAGATTATTCGGGGCATGAAGATGCTTGCAAGGACCGAGGGAATTTTTGCGGAAACAGCAGGAGGCGTCACAGTTGCGTGCGCAAAAAAACTTATCGAGAGCGGGAAGATAGGGAAGGATGAATCTACTGTTATATGTATTACAGGCAATGGACTTAAAACTCAGGAGGCATTGAACGGGCACATGGAGCCGCCGCATTACATAAAACCAAATCTCGCATCGTTTGAAGAGGTGCTGAGAAAAATAGGAGGCAAATAAATGGCAGTAAAGGTAAGAATTCCAACACCCCTGCAGAGGTTAACACAGGGGAAAGAAGAAGTTGAAGGAGCTCCGGGAACAATAATAAACCTTGTTAATGATTTGGATAAAAAGTTTCCCGGAATTGGCGAAAGGATATCCGAAAGCGGCAAGATACGAAGGTTTGTCAATATCTATGTTAACGAAGAAGATATCAGGTTCCTTCAGGCGGAAGCGACAATAGTCAAAGACGGCGATGAAGTTTCCATAGTTCCTGCAATTGCCGGAGGAATAATGAGAAGGGGGTTTTATGAAAAAACGCGTTAAGCTGACATTTCCGCAGCGCCTTATAAAAGAGCCTGTCATATTTACAATGGCCAAGAAGTATGACGTAATGCCGAATATCAGGAGAGCGAGGGTTACGGAAACAGTTGGAGAGATGATCCTTGAGCTGGAGGGAACAGAAGAAAATCTTGAAAAAGGAATAAAGTTCTTGTCAGAGCAGGGCGTGGAAGTTGAGCTTGCAGAAGGAGACATCATAGAATGACCGGTGAATAGGTGAATAGGTGTTTGCGATTAACCTATTCTCCGAATAGCGATTCACCGTTTTTTAAATATTGGAGATCATATGGAAATAGGAGGATGTAAAAGTTCAAGTGTCCTGTGGAGAGGGATAATAGAAGAATATAAAGAATTCCTTCCTGTCAGCGACAAGACACCGGTTGTAACGCTTGGGGAAGGGAATACCCCTCTTACCAAGGCGGTAAATTTAAAAAAGAAGGACATTGACCTTGAACTTTATTTTAAATTTGACGGAGCTAATCCAACAGGTTCTTTTAAAGACAGGGGAATGACCCTTGCCTTGTCAAAGGCCGTTGAAACAGGCTCGAAGGCAGTGATATGCGCATCAACGGGCAATACATCTGCTGCTGCCGCTGCCTATGCGGCAAGGGCAGGAATAAAGGCGATAGTCATTATTCCTCAGGGTAAGATCGCCCTCGGCAAGCTTGCTCAGGCGCTTGTTCACGGGGCATCCGTGCTTCAGGTGGACGGTAATTTTGACAAGGCATTGAACATAGTTAAATCTCTTGTTCAGAGATTTCCCATGACGCTTGTGAACTCGATTAATCCGTTCAGGCTGGAAGGCCAGAAAACAGCGGCATTTGAGGTGAGCGACCAGCTCGGGGCCTGTCCGAAATACCATGCGCTTCCTGTCGGCAATGCCGGGAATATCACTGCATACTGGAAAGGCTATAAGGAATATCATGGCAAAGGGAAGATTTCCTCATTGCCTGTTATGCTCGGATTTCAGGCAGCCGGAGCCGCGCCTATCGTAAAAGGACATCCGATAGAACATCCCGAAACAATAGCTACTGCCATAAGGATAGGCAATCCCGCAAGCTGGAAAGGCGCTGAGGCAGCGCGGGATGAATCAGGCGGAAGGATTGAGGCTGTGACAGATGATGAGATACTTAAAGCCTATAATCTTATTGCAGCCACAGAGGGCATATTCTGTGAGCCCGCGTCAGCAGCATCACTGGCAGGCGTGATAAAGTTATATAAAGAAGGATATTTAAAAGCAGGGGACGTTGTTGTGTGCACTCTTACGGGTCACGGGCTTAAAGACCCTGATACGGTATTCAGAGTAACCCAGGAGCCGGTGAAGGTCAAGGCAGAGTTAGGCGAAGTGGAGAGGATAATAGAAAAAATAATATGAAATATATTGTTATTGTCGGCGACGGCATGGCTGACAGGCCGTTAAAAGAACTCGAAGGACAAACGCCTCTGCAAAAGGCGTTTACCCCTAACATGGATAAGCTTGCGCAATGCGGGACAATCGGCAGCGTAAGGACGATCCCTGAGGGTTTTCATCCCGGCTCCGATATAGCTAACCTGAGCATCCTCGGTTATGACCCGAGAGAATTTTTCACCGGAAGGGCTCCGCTTGAAGCAGCAAGCATAGGTATCGATATTAAAGGCAATGATGTTGCCTTCAGATGCAACCTTGTCACCCTTAAGTACAATAAGGATAAAACAAACGCGATAATGGAAGACTACAGCGGGGGGCATATCTCAACAGAAGAAGCAAAAGCGCTTATCAATGATATAAACATGAAGCTCGGCACTCCTGACATAAAGTTTTATAGCGGCGTGAGTTACAGGCATTTGATGGTCTGGTCTCGCGGCGCATCGGATGTGGAATGCGTTCCTCCGCATGATATCATAGGCAAAGAGATAGCAGACTATCTGCCTGTAGGCTCGGGGGAACAAATTCTTAGAGAGTTGATGATGAACTCCGTTAATATTCTCGACGGGCATCCGCTTAATAAAGAACGCGCGAGCAAGGGCAAAAATCCCGCAAACAGTATCTGGCTCTGGGGATGCGGCAGAAAACCGAATCTGCCAAAGTTCAAGAAAAAATATTCTGTTGACGGCGCAATGGTCTCTGCTGTCGATCTTACAAAGGGCCTTGGCATTTATGCCGGATTTGAGATACTGAAGGTGCCCGGAGTTACAGGATGGCTTGACACAAATTATGCCGGCAAGGCAGAGGCAGCACTAAAGGCTCTTGAAAGGGTGGACTTTGTTTATATTCATGTGGAAGCTCCCGATGAAGCAGGGCATTCAGGAAATTATAAAGACAAGATTAAGGCAATAGAGGATTTTGACGCGCTTGTTGTAGGCGCCGTCATGCGCGGAATCAGGCCCTTTGAGGAATACAGGCTTTTGCTGATGCCCGACCATCCGACCCCGATAGAAGTCAGGACTCACACCGACGAGCCTGTGCCTTTTGTCATCTTTGATAATAAACATAAACAGCAGAATGAAGGCGCTGCCTTTGACGAGACTATTCTGAAGAGAAAAGATATCGTAGTTATTAATGAAGGATATAAGCTGATGGATTATTTTATTAAAGGGGTTTTAGATTAATGCTTATTGTTCAAAAATACGGCGGCACATCGGTTGCGGATGTTGAGAGGATTAAGGCAGTTGCAGAGCGTGTTGCAAAATCGGCGAAGCAAGGGCATAAGATCGTGGTTGTTGTCTCCGCGATGGCAGGCGAGACAGACAAGCTAATAAATCTTGCCCATGAGGCGGCATCTAATCCGACTGAGAGAGAAATGGATTTGCTCCTTTCTTCAGGGGAACGCGTTACAAGCGCTCTTACAGCTATGGCAATTGAAGAACTCGGGTTCAAGGCAATGGCATTTACAGGAAGACAGATGGGAATAATAACGGATTCGATTCATACAAAGGCAAAGATAGAAAAGATAACAGGCGGGCGCGCAAAAAAGGCTCTTGATGAAGGCTATGTTGTTGTGGTTGCAGGTTTTCAGGGCATAACAGAGGCAGAGGATGTCACTACGCTTGGAAGGGGCGGCTCTGATCTTTCAGCAGTTGCGATAGCCTCGGCCTTGAATGCTGATTTATGCGAGATTTACACTGATGTTGACGGTGTCTATACCACAGACCCGAATATCGTGCCGGAGGCAAGAAAGCTTAATAAAATCTCATATGAAGAAATGCTTGAGCTTGCAAGCCTTGGAGCTAAGGTGCTGCAGACGAGGTCCGTGGAATTTGCCATGAAGCATGAAGTTCCTGTGGTTGTAAAGTCGAGCTTTAATGAAAATCAGGGGACATTGGTTACCAAGGAGGATGAGGACATGGAAAAGGTTGTTGTGTCAGGAGTTGCTTATGATAAAAATCAGGCAAAACTTACTGTAACCGGAGTTCCTGATAAACCCGGCATTGCCGCAAGGCTTTTTAAGAGTATTGCTGACGCAAATATAGTTGTTGACATGATTGTCCAGAATGTAAGCAGCGACGGAAAGGCTGCTGATATTTCGTTTACAGTTCCAAAGACAGACGGCAAAAAAACATTAAAAATGACAGAGGCGATTACAAAGGAATTAGGCGCCAAAGGCGTTGACCTTAGAGATGACATTGCAAAAATATCTGTTGTAGGGGTAGGCATGAGAACACATTCAGGCGTTGCAGCCCGGATGTTTGAGACACTGGCAAAGCACGGCGTGAACATTATGGCAATCAGCACATCTGAGATAAAGGTGTCATGCATTATTGATTCAAAATATACCGAACTGGCAGTGAGGGTTTTGCATGACGCGTTTGAACTTGCAAAGTGAACGGTTTAATTAATAGGCACTTCCAAATCTTTATCAGAATGTTAAGCAAATATCCCCCTGTTTCACAGGGGGATACGTTGGTTCAATTATAGTTTAACAACATTGATTGCCTTGGGGCCTTTCGGGCCCTGTTCGATGTCAAAGCTAACTGAATCACCTTCGGCAAGGGACTTAAAGCCATTGCCTTGAATTGAAGTGTGGTGAACAAAAACATCGGTGCCGTCTTCGCTTGTTATAAAGCCAAAACCCTTTGAGTCGTTGAACCACTTTACTTTTCCATTTGCCATTTCTTTTACCTCCTTTTTATCAACTGAAATCTCAGAAGGACACAATAAAAAAAGGCCACAAAGCTAAAAGTCTTTGCGGTCTTATCAGCAACAAAAACTTCTGAAACTGTGTAAAGATGCTAACATAGGCGATGCTGAATAGTCAAAAGAATTAAATGGGATGTCAAAACTAACGCAATCAACAAGGCTTAGTTTTTCCCTTGAGGCAGTTAAAAGGTCGCTTATGGTAGGATAGAAAAATACATTGAACTTAATAGGGCATCAAGTGATTGATTTCGGCAAGGTTTGTTACTTAGTACAATGTCCAATATTTTGTAAAGGAGGTCTATGATGGCGAATAAAAGGAATGGCGGAGGAGTTAAGACAAAGAGGGTTAAGGTTAGACCCATAAAACAGGCGAGGAGGACTGCTTCATCCTCAGAAGTTCATAAAAAAGCGCTCAGTGAAAAATTAGATTTTTTTATTAAGCAGGGCGTTAGGTTTGTTCCGGAATGTGAGACAGAATATACCGTTCGCGTTTATAACAGGGTATTAGTCAGAAATTGTGACAATATTACAGCGGCAGAAGAAAGAGAGATGTCTGATGCATTAATCGCCAAGGGCCGGCGAAGCGCACGGGCTATTTGCTCTTTAAATGAAGAGTGTCCAAATTTCAGATTGCTCAGATACCGCTTTGACCGCATTGTGTGTAGAAATCGTTTATGGGAAGTTGATCTTACGTGGTTTTTTAAATGTGTCGAATAAAAAATTAAGGAGGTGTCAGCATAATTTCAGGATGAAAAAAATATATCCAAGGCTTATTATCGCCGGACTTAAAGGCGGTTCAGGAAAAACACTGCTTTCCCTCGGCATTTTAGCGGCATTTAGGAAAAAAGGCCTTAAAATAGTTCCATATAAGAAAGGCCCTGATTATATTGATGCAGGATGGCTTTCGAGCGCAGCCAAAAATCCGTGTTATAACCTTGATCCATTTCTAATCAGCAAGGAAAAAATACTTTCCTCATTCACAGTCCACTTCAAAGATGCCGACTGTGCTGTTATAGAGGGAAATCGCGGGCTTTATGATGGAATGGATTCCAAAGGCACTTACAGTACGGCTGAGCTTGCCAAGGCGCTTAAATGCCCCGTAATCTTGATAATGGACTGCACAAAGGTTACAAGGACTGCTGGGGCAATGATTTTTGGAATGCAGAAGTTTGACAGAAGGGTTGATATTGCTGGAGTTGTCCTTAACCGGATAGCAGGCGCGAGGCATGAAAAAATCATAAGAGAAGCAATAGAGAAATATTGCAATGTCCCTGTTCTCGGCGCGTTTCCAAAGCTCAAAAGTGATTTTATGTCGGAAAGGCATATGGGGCTTACTCCCTTTCAGGAACATCCCGAAGTAAAAAAGGCAATATCGTTCTGCTCCGAGATTGCGGAAAAGTATCTTGACCTTGATAAGATTTGGAAGATTGC
>Ga0172375_10000585_pt1 | contig 58162 bp, 52 predicted proteins | sample LakKiv1m_FD_114537 | JGI IMG/M metagenome (GOLD analysis project Ga0172375, IMG submission 114537) | Freshwater microbial communities from Kabuno Bay, South-Kivu, Congo - kab_092012_11.1m | ecosystem: Environmental > Aquatic > Freshwater > Lake | place: Democratic Republic of the Congo...
GACTGCCGTATCTGTAATCCATTTTCGTTCCTCGTAAAAGGAACTATTATCCATCTGCTTAGTGTTGGAGATAAATCTGTTCGCCTTAAAGGCGAAGGTTTTAACCCTGAATATGGAAATAAATTCTGCTGCACCAATTGTTGTGCGGTTCACGCCTTCCCAAATGCCACGAAATAATCCCCAGGTTGCACCAACAAAAATGTTGTGTTCATGAGTGATATTGACGATATTTTTAGGAACTTCAACAAATCCTGTCGTCATATTCGCAAAACCTTGCGTTAATTTCGAACCAAATTGTGACGGATAGCTTTGATGATCATCATGTGCAAAAACTGAACTTGCTGTTAATAACGTGCCGAAAAGTAGGCAAGTAGTGATTTTTTTATTCATAACAAAAATTCCTCATTTTAAAAAATCGATTTTAGAATTCGCTCACGCAAACTATTAAAGTTTTATCAACACTGTTACAAAAAAACAACAGTGTTATTTCGAGCGAAATTTGATACTACACCATTTTTCACAGTCGAGAAAGTCTGTTAATTTAATCTATATTTTCTATACAACAAAACAGCATTCTGTTGTTTTTAAACATCAATATTAGTTTGTAGTGTGGCAGTATTTTTTGTCTTCTTGCGATAGGTACGTTTCTTTTTGGGCTTGGTAGATTTTGGCTGTGTTTGCGGCTGCGTCATTTTTCGCCGCTCTGAATCATTAACACTTTGATAACGTGTCCACCATTGCGTTAATTCTTCACTCGCACTGCCCGTTTGTGCGCGAAGCATCAAAAAATCATACGCTGCACGAAAACGTGGATGCGCCAAAAATTTACTCGGTTTTGCCCCTACACGCATTTCAAATTTAGCTTGATGATTCCACACTTCACGAATCGCAAGCGTTAAATGACGAGGCAAGGTAGTGAGACGAACTTGCTGCGATAAAATCTCACTTGCCGCATGAAAATATGCGGTAGATTCTTCAATACCGTTATCAATTTTCTCTTTTGCTCGCGCAAGCATCGGTTCGTACAAAAACGCCGCAAATAGAAAATAACTAGTTACAGGTTTATTTTCAGCCACACGCATATCCGAATTTTTCAGCGCGTTAATCACCATCATTTTTGGAAAATGTTCACTTTCTTGCGTTAAACTTTTTTCAACCGCAGGAAATAACACTTCAAACAAACCGTAATGACGTAACATCTCAAACGTTTGCACGCCGTAACCTGTTAAAAATAATTTCGTCACTTCGTCATGTAACCGTGCCGCAGGAATACCTGTAAGCAAATGCGCGTTAAGCGGAATTTCACGCTGACAATCTTCATGCAATTTAAACCCTAATTTCACCGCAAAACGCACCGCACGCAGCATACGCACAGGATCTTCACGAAAACGTTCTTTTACATCACCAATTAGACGAATTAAATTCGCGCGATGATCCGCCATACCGCCAACGTAATCGACAATCGAAAAATCTCGAATGTTGTAATACAGGGCGTTAATCGTGAAATCACGTCGCCATACGTCGTCGTCAATCGTGCCGTAAAGATTATCTTGTAAAATTCGTCCTTCTTTAGTTAAACGCGCCGCGTCGCTTGCCGTTTCACCGCCACTCTTGCGAAACGTGGCAACTTCGATAATGTCACGTCCGTAAATAACATGAGCAAGTCGAAAACGCTTACCAATGATTCGGCAATTTGAAAATAATCGCGCTAACTGCTCTGGCAGAGCATTTGTTACCACGTCAAAATCCTTCGGTTCACGACCAAGTAGCAAATCACGCACACAACCACCAACAAGATAGGCATCAAAACCTTCTTTCTTAAGTTTGTATAAAACTTTAAGGGCGTTTTCACTAATTTGCTGACGCGAAATGCAATGTGCGGAACGCTCAATAATTTGCGCCCCGTTATAATTTTGCGTTTCTGGCGGAATGGGCAGTGTTTTTTTTGTCAACTTTGCCCTTGCCACTTTTGCAGAGCGAATGGGAACCCGCACAGTATCGCCTTCTTCTGAATCCCCGAAATTTTTTAAAAAAGTTAAAATAGTAGCCACTCTCATGTTGTCTTAGTCATAATATGGTTAATATGATTGCAATTCGCACTTAGTTAATCAACTTTTGTTTTCTTTTACTTTGCCCTTTTGAATAGAGTAAAATCGCAATGTTTTTTATTCTTTTGCATACACGGCAAAGTATGCACGACTTAATCATTTGGAGTTTTTTATGTTTAAAAATGTTCTTGCAATTTTAATTGAGCAACCACTTTTAACCAGTTTATTTATTTCTGATTTGGGTGTTTTGTTATTTCACCGACCACCTTTTTTCTTTTCATTATTGATGTTTAGCGGTTTGCTTGCGATGACTATGTATTTTGGACAGAAAATCGCACTATTTAAAATTTAATTTTGTTTATTGAATGCCATCTAAATCAAATCTGCTGCGTCGCTTTGTGGCGATTTTTTATGACTTTTTATTGCTTCTTAGCATCTTATTTTTTGCTACCGCGTTAATTTTGCCTTTTAACGCGGGGCAAGCTATTACTTCTCATTGGTTGTATTTGCCTTATCTACTGTTAGTCAGTTTTTTGTTTTACGGCTGGTTTTGGACACATGGCGGACAGACACTTGGATTAAAGGCATGGAAACTGCATGTGCTAACTATTGATCAACAGCCAATTACTTGGCTGCAAGCATTTTGGCGTTTTAGCAGTGCATTTTTATCATGGATGTTTTTTGGGCTTGGATTTTTTTTTGCATTGATCGATAAAGATAAACGTTGCTTACATGACGTATTATCAAGAACAGATATTTTTTATAAAACTTAACGGAACAAATCATCATGGCATCGTGGGCGAGTAGTCTTTTTTCTTCTAAAAAAACGGGCGAATCTAGTACAAAACCTGAAACAGCAACATCTGGTGTTGCAGCAGGTTTAACAAAAGCCAAACCGTTGTCTGAAAAAAATGAAAAACAACCACTCTCCGTCTTGAAAAAACTCGCACCAATTCGTGATCTCCCCGACGAAGATATTATTCAAATTCAACAAAGTACGCTGACTTTTGCGCCTAACGTGATTTTGTTTTCACTCGGTGAAAAAAGTGAGCATATTTATTATTTGCTTGAAGGTTGTGTGGAATTGGAATCCGACGGTGGCGCAAATTACACCATTGCCGCAGGTGCAGCGTTGGCTAATTTACCGCTAAACAGTGGAAAAGTTTGCGGTGCAACTGTGGTAACGACAGAGCCTTGCACCTTGCTTTGCATTCCAACAACGGTAGTGCAATGGTGGGTGAACAAAAGCAAAAATCAGCAACAAGGTGGTACTCTCGAAGTTATTGATATTGCCTTTCCTGACGAAATTCCAGACACTCAATTTTTCAACAGTTTCGCTCAAGCCTATCGTGAAAATAAACTCAGTTTGCCTTCCTTGCCACAAGTTGCCATTAAACTTCGCAAAGCAATGGAAAAAGAGGATATTAGCGTTCATGACGTGATTAAAATCGTTCAAGTAGATGCGCCAATTGTGGCAAAACTGATTCAGGTTTCAAATAGTGCGCTTTATGCCCCTACTTCTCCCATTAAAAATTGTCACGATGCTGTGACGCGCTTAGGACTTGAAACGACACGCAAATTAGTCATGGGTATTAGCGTAAAACAATTATTTCAATGTAAATCCCCCGAATTGATGTCGAAAATGCAAGATCTTTGGAAAAAAAGTCTGCACGTTTCAAGTTTGAGTTTTGTTTTAGCGCAAGAAGCTGGCGGTGTAAATCCAGAAGATGCACTACTTGCGGGCTTAGTTTGCGATATTGGTGCAATTCCGTTAATTCATTTTGCAGAACAACATCCTGAAACTTATCCAAATTTAGACGATTTACAGCTTGTGATGCCATATTTGAATCCGCCTGTAGGTTCACTGGTTTTACATACCTTAGGTTTTGCGAATGAAATTAGCGAAATTCCTAAATACTCCGAAGATTGGTATTACGAAAGCGAGGGCGATAAATTAACGCTGATTGATGTTGTCATTCTAGCAAAATTGCACAGTTATTTCGGTACCGCACGCGCAAAAGAATTGCCTTTTATCAATTCAATTCCTGCATATTCAAAATTAAAAAATGGCAAACTCAATCCTGATTTTTCACTTGATATTTTGGTCAAAGCGCAACAACGCATTGACGCTGCGATGAGTATGTTTGGGTAATGATTGAAAAATTACTTGCCTTTTTACAAAGCCTATTTTTACTGCCAATTTTAGGTGAGGCTTTTTCACAATCGGAAACATCTGCTAAAAACGCTCAAATTACTCCAGAAAACGCGATAAAAATTTTTAACGATTTACTCGCAGAACAAAATGCAAACAAAGAAGCGCAATCTAAAAGCGTCGCGCATATCAATCCAACGCACCGCACAGAACCTATTTTTATTAACACCGAGCAGCCGCAACCAACGAATTTATTAAAAAAACTCGCGCCGCTGCGTGCTTTACCTGAAAGTACGCTTGTACAACTTGAACAAAAAACTTTCCATTATGCAGCTGAATCGGTGGTTTTCATCGTCGGGCAAAATACAGACTATGCGTATTATTTGTTACAAGGAAGCGTAGAAATGCGTCCTGCTGGCGTTTTGCCCTATCAAATTCATTCTGATTCGCCGCAAGCTCTCATGCCTTTGAATACAGGTTATTTGTGTGGTGCAACAGCAATTACCATTACACCGAGCATCATTCTTGCTGTGTCACGCGCGTTTTTATTACGTTTAAGTCAACAAAAATATCGCTACACCGCAGGCAGCGAATTTGTCAAAAGTGGTTTGCCACGCAAATTACCCAATAATCAATTTTTCGATGCGTTTTCAAATGCCTATAAAGAAAACAATTTAAATTTACCCAGTTTGCCACAAGTGGCGATGCGTTTGAAACAAGCCATTGAACAGCCCGATGTGAGCATTGCCGAAATTGTGAACATCGTTCAGTACGACGCGGCGGCGGTGGCAAAATTGATTAAAGTCGCAAATAGCGTGTTTTATGCAGGCGAAGTACCAATTACCAACTGTCAAAATGCCGTCATTCGTTTAGGTTTAGATGGCACGCGCCGTGTAGTCATGGGAATTGGCGTAAAACAGTTGTTTCAATGTCAAAATCCACAACTCAAAAGCCTGATGGAAGCGAATTGGCGCAATAGCATTTATTTATCGAGTTTGTGTTTTATTTTGGCAAAAGAAAGTAAAACCGTAAGTCCTGAAGATGCGATGCTTGCAGGGCTTGTTTGTGATATTGGTAAAATTCCTGTGTTTAATTTTGCTGAACAACTCACTACTCCGCCAAATATGTTAGAGCTTAAAACAGCGATGCCGTTTTTAAGTCCCGCTGTGGGAACTTTTATGCTTTATAACCTTCATTTTCCCGCAGAACTGGTGAACATTCCTAAGTTTTCCGAAGATTGGTTTTACGAAAGTGGCGAAGAAAAATTAACGCTCACCGACATTGTGATTTTGGCGAAATTGCACAGTTATTTCGGTTCTAAAAAAGCCAAATATCAGCCATTTTTGAACACGATTCCCGCTTACGTTAAATTAAGTGAAGGACATTTGAGCGGTGATTTTTCTTTAAATGTTCTCAATAAAGCCAAAGATAGAATTTACGAAGCGATGACCTTTTTTTCTTAAACGAGATTTTTTAATGCAACCTTATCAACATGAATTTATTGAATACGCGCTGGCTTGTGACGTTTTAAAATTTGGCGAATTTGAATTGAAATCAGGGCGAATTAGCCCTTATTTTTTCAACACAGGTTTATTTAATACAGGCGCACAGCTGCAAAAATTAGGTAAATTTTACGCACAAGCGTTAATTGAATCTGGGATTGAAGTCGATATTTTTTATGGACCTGCTTATAAAGGTATTCCGCTCGCTGTTGCCACGGCGATGGCTTACGCAGAAATCACAGGCGGTGATATGCCGTTTGCCTTCAATCGTAAAGAAGCCAAAGATCATGGCGAAGGTGGTTTGTTAGTTGGTGCGCCATTGAAGGGACGAGTTTTAATTATTGATGATGTAATTACGGCAGGAACTTCGGTGCGTGAATCCGTTGAAATTATTAACGCTGCAAACGCTACACCCGCTGCGGTTTTGATTGCTCTTGACCGTCAAGAAAAAGGACAAGGTGAAACGACCGCTATTCAAGAAGTGAATGCGCGTTTTGGCTTACCTGTGACGGCAATTATCAATGTGACGCACATTATCGATTATCTAAAAGCGAAAGGTGAACTCGCGCAACTTGCTGCAATCGAAGAGTATCAAGCGCGTTGGTGCGTCAAATTTTAATGCTACCGCTGAGTTTATATGTTCATATTCCGTGGTGTTTGAAAAAATGCCCGTATTGCGATTTTAATTCGCACGCTGTTAAAGACAAACTTCCCGAAAATCGCTACGTTGAATTATTACTTGCTGATTTAGCTAGAGACGTAGCGCGTTATCAAATCGACCGTCCGCTGCACAGTATTTTTATTGGTGGCGGAACACCGAGTTTATTTTCACCTGAGGCATTTGATAAATTATTACACGGTATCAAGGTGCAGATTCCCTTCGTTTCAGATATTGAAATCACCTTAGAAGCCAATCCCAGTACATTTGAATTTGAAAAATTTGCCGAATTTCGTGAAATAGGAATTAACCGATTATCAATTGGCGTGCAAAGTTTTGATGAAACGCTTTTGCAAGAATTAGGGCGCGTGCATTCGGGCAAAGAAGCCATTTTGGCGGCTGAAATGGCGCACAAAGTGGGTTTTGAAAATTTCAATTTAGATTTGATGTTCGGTTTGCCAAAATCTACGCTCGCGCATACTGAAAAAGATATTCGCACCGCGATTGCACTCGAACCGACACATTTGTCGTTTTATCAGCTCACGCTTGAACCAAATACTTATTTTTACCGTTATCCGCCTGTTTTGCCTTCTGATGAGTTGATTTTTAATATCCAACAACATTGCCAAAGCATTCTTGCAAAACACAGCTACACGCAATATGAAGTGTCCGCATACAGCGTGGATGGACGACAGTGTCGGCATAATTTGAATTATTGGCAGTTTGGCGATTATTTAGGCATCGGCGCAGGCGCACACGGTAAAATAAATTTGCCGTCAAAAATGATTCGCACGCAAAAACATAAACATCCTGACCGCTACGAAAATGAGTTTGAAATCATTGAAAACGTGATTGAGCAAGCAGAAATTCCGCTTGAATTTGTGATGAACCAGTTGCGTTTGAAAACGGGTTTTTCGCTCGCACATTATGAAAACGCAACGGGCTTGAATGCAAAAACGCTCGAACCTGCTTTAACAAAATGTGTACAAGCAGGTTTGATTCTGGAACAAAATGGAAATTATCGTTGTAGCGAAAAAGGTTGGGATTTTTTAGACAGCGTATTACAAGAATTTATTTAATCGTCGTCTTCATCGTCAAAATCATCGAAATCTTCATCAAAATCGTCGTCTTCAACGACTTGATTTTTAAAGTCATCTTCCTCGAACTCTTCTTCGATTTCAAACAATGCTTTAAGTTCGCGATAAATCAAACGTGAGGATTTCGGCGGTTTTCCTGCCCCAAACTCTTTTTGCGCGTTTCGCATTAACTGGCGCAAATGCTGTGAGTCCGCGTGCGGATACTCATCTAATAATTCGGTTAATGCGCCCTGCCCTTCTTTTAATAAACGGTCACGCCATTTTTCAATCAAATGGTGTTCGCGCACGGCATGTGAGCTTTTATTTTTAAATTTTGCGACTTTTTCAAAAATCGGTTCAACTTCGCTTTCCATTTTGTAAAACTGTTGTGCAATGAATTTCAATTGCCGCTTGCGTGCGCTTTTATGCGGCATTTTGGCAATTTCACGAATCGCATTTTCTAGTTTTTCAGGCAAGCCTAATGAAGTAATTTGTGCCGATTGCAGGGTCGAAATTTCTTCACCGAGCGCATTTAACAGCGCGATTTCCTTTTTGATTTGGGTTTTGTTTGGACGCACCGCGTAATAAACGATATTGCCTTCATCGTCATATTCATACTCGTAATCGTCGTCTTCTTGTTGGTGTGGTTTTTTTAAAATGTATTTGCTCATTTTTTCTTTTTAATCAATGGTTATAATTTGTGCGAAGGTAAAAAAACTTTATTTTTCTAAAATTCTTTGCTCTAGTCTGTCAATACATTGAAATTTATTCCTAGATTTTGAAATGTCTTTCAATCAATTCAACAATCACCGTTTTATGAATTGGTTTCAAATTCAAGGCTGAATTGTAAATTTTTTGTAACAGTTCGCTGTGATTCATTTGTATTCAAAAGTTGTTGGTTAAGTATTTAGATCGCTAATTCAGTCACCATCGGAATACAAACGGAATTACCGACTTGTTTATAGACTACCGATTTACTTTCAGAAATTTTCTGGAAAACTCATAATTCGGTAGCACTCTTTGGTTGTTAGTTTTCTTGCTGCCTGCTTTTTCAAAGCCGATTCTGAAACCACCAATACCTGAAAATAAATCAATAAATGTGAATGATTTTGTCATTTTGGAAAATACGGAAATTTAAGTTTCATTCCATGCTCTTAAAAAGAGCTTTTGTAAGTTGTGATTCCTGAGAGTGGTCAATCATTGGTGCAGGATAAAAATTGCCATAGTGTTTCTTATCCCACTGATGCAAGATTTTCGCAGGAACAGCGCGTAATTCTGGAATCCAGCGATAAATATAAGCACAATCCGAATCGAATTTTTGTTGCTGTAACCACGGGTTAAAAATTCGAAAATACGGTTGTGCGTCACAACCTGTTGAAGCTGACCATTGCCAATTGCCGTTATTTAAACACGAGTCATAATCGACCAAATGTTGCGCGAAATACCGTTCACCCCAACGCCAACTAATGCGTAAATCTTTGGTTAAAAACGATGCAACAATCATGCGTACTCGATTGTGCATAAACCCCGTTGCATTTAATTCGCGCATTCCCGCATCGACAATCGGAAAACCTGTGTTGCCATCCACCCACGCTTGAAATTTTTGTAAATCATTTTCCCAAGGAATTTTGTCGAATTTTTCAATAAACGCATGACCAAAAACGTGCGGAAAATGAAATGCAATGTGTGTTAAAAAATCACGCCAATAAAGTTGCCGTAATAAAGGATGTTCAAAGCCTAATCGTTGCGTGATTGCTGTAAACACTTCACGCACCGAAATCGTGCCAAATTTCAAATGTGCAGATAATTGACTGGTACTTTGCAAAGCGGGAATATCGCGTGTTTTTTCATAATCTGTGCAACGTTTTAAATTGGCTAGTTGCTGCAACGCAGCATTTCGCCCGCCTTGAATTAACGTATTTTGAAAAGTGTCAATTTTTGAAAAATCATTCAGCGTAACCGTTGAATCAAGATTTAAAAACTGTCCTTTTGTTAATTCACAAGGCTTTGCTACAAAAATTTGCCGCGCATTATTATAAAACGCGGTAAAAACTTTATACGCACTGCCATCTGCTTTTAGGGCTTGTTCAGGCTCATTTAAAAGTGCATCCCCGCTGACGCATAATTTTAAATGCAAATTTTCACAAATTGCCGCTATTTCGCGGTCGCGTTGCAAACTAAATGGCGTGTAATCGCGGTTAAAAAATACCGCTTGAACTTTATGTTTAACCTGCAATTGTTTAACTATTTCATGTGGTAAACCGTGAAGCAGCGTTAATTTTGTGCCAATAGCGTCAAATTGCTGTTGCAAATCTTGAAGTGATTGCAATAAAAAATGTAGCGCGGGTTTGCTTTGATAAGAATGTTGTTCAATTTGACGTGGGTCAAAAATAAAACAGGCAATCACTTGTTGTGATTGTTGCAACGCCGCGTTTAACGCTGTGTTATCGATAAGGCGTAAATCGCGGCGAAAAATGAAAAGAGCGGTGTCAAAAATTGGCATCGTTAAATAATATCGCCGGCAGTAATGCCTGATAAATCAACAACGCCTGTGAGTTCAATTACGTTGGTATAACCGTTGCCATCGTTATCGCTAACAACATGAACATTGCCGCCCGTTACGGCAATAAAAACCTTGACTTGTCCATCAAGCGCGGTATCCGCAGCGGTTAATAACTCTGCTAATGATGCAAAAGCAGTTTGACTTTCAAGATAATTGCCGTTCGTTACCGTGTCGGTTTTTTCAACGCCTGCCACACCTAAACTGATTTTATCCTCGCCTGTGGTGAAATCACTGATGAAATCAGTAATTGCTGCATCGATAGTTGATAAATCGACTATTTTCAATTCAAACACATCACGTCCGCTACCACCTGTAAGCGTGTCAATGCCCGAGCTGCCGATAAGCGTATCATCGCCTGCACCACCATTGAGTTTATCTCCTACATTTGTTCCCGTAATTTTATCCGCGCCACTGCCACCGATTATCGTGTGACCACCTGTGCCTGTTGCGCTAATCACAAAACTTTCCTGTTGCCCTGTTAAATCGACGGTTAATGCGGTATTTCCTGTAATTGAAATTTGTTCAACTTCGGAAAGATTTGCATCTGAAAAACTAGAAAGTTCTTTTGCAACAACTAAAGTATCTAATCCATCTCCGCCGTTAATATTTTCGGTTGGGTTATTGAACAAAATGGAATCATTACCTTCTTGAGTAAAAATCACATTTGCGCCTTCACCGCCATCAATCACATCAGCGGCTTTACCTCCAGTAATGGTGTCATTACCTGTACTACCTGTAATTGTTACCGCCACTTTTCCTGAGGTAATGTTTGTTGCTACCGTAGGTGGAGCTGAGAGTGTTGTTGACGTTTCAATTCCTGCGGCATCTTCTTGCCCATGCGTGAGCGTGATATAACCTTTAGTGTCGTGAAACCAACTAATCACATCATCATTAAAAGCAACCACTTGAGATTCTTTGAAACTCTCAAGCTGTGCTTTACTTAATGCAGAAAAATAAGCAGGAGGTAAATTTGCTAATGCCGCATTTGATAATGCGGGCAAAGTCACGCTAGTAAACCCTTTAAATACGGAAGGTTTCATTGCCTCGAGTTGATCTGCCGTTAAAACACTCGCTTGCTCGGTAGAAAGTCCTGTAATCTGCGTTGTGGAGTTGCTAATAAATGCCATTTGATCCGAAGTAAGTGCTGCAATATCTTCGGGATTGAATGCCAAAAGATTAAGTCCACGAACCGCTGTAGGATTAAGCATTGCAATGGCTTCGGGAGTCAAGCTCGTGGCTTGTTCTGCTGACCACTTAGCCACCGTACTTGCGCTTAATCCTTCTGCGCCATCTGGCGTAATCGCTGCAATTTGTTCAACAGTTAAAACCTTAGCAGCGTCAGCCGTTAAAGCACCAAGTTGATCGGCTGTAAGCAGGGCAATGACTTCAGGGGATACTGATGGCATTACGGTTTTGCTAATGCCAGCAAAGGCTTTTGGAGAAAGCTCTGCAAACCCATCAACTGACAAACTAGCAATTTGTTCTGCGTTTAATGCACCAAACAAACTCGGTGACAAAGCCGCAATTTTTTCAGCATCAAGTGTTGCGATATGTTCAGCAGTTAATACTCTAATTTGTTCAGGTCTTAACGCAGCGATTTGTTCGGGAGTCATTGCCGCAAAAATTTCTACAGGTATCGTTTTAAAAATCGATGGAAAAATAGTGGCAATCGAAGCGGGTTTGAGTTGCGTTAAAATTTCCTCTGGCATTTCAGCAAATTGTTTTGATGTTAATGCGCTAGTTACGCTTGGACTTAAAAATTCAGCAAAATCAGAATTAAGCGTTGCAAGATCAAGCCCTGTGATATTGGAGCTGTTAATACCAGCTATCGCACTGGCATCGATTGAATCCAGCACATCAATCGAAATGGCTTTTATTTGCTCGCCATTAAGTGCAGCAATAATTGCAGATGTGAAAACTTCTGCATCTTGAATGGCACCTATTTGTGTAGTTGAAAGTGATGCAAATTGACTTGGCGACAGTGCGGCAAGTTGCCCTGCCCCAGTTAAATTATCAATCACCAAACCTTCGATATTTCCCGAATTTAAACCCGCAAGCGCAAGCGGTGATATAGCCGCTAAATCTTGTTCTTCAAAAGCCGTAATTTTGGCGGCATCTAAAGCAGCAATTTGTGCTGAAGTGAGCATCGCAGCTTGATCTGAAGTTAAAGCAATAATTTGCTCGGCACTAAAAGCAGCGAAGTTTTTCGCAGGCAATTTTGCAATAATGGCTTCGGATAATGATGCCACCGCTTCACTCGTAAAACCTGCAAAGGCATCAGCTGACAAACTCAACACTTGCGCGGTATTTAATGCGTCAAGCTGTTCAATGGACAGACCCGCAGTTTGCACAGAAGTCAGTGCAGCAAGCTGTTCTTTTTTCAATGCAACGAGTTGTTCGGGCGTGAGTGCGCTGATTTGCGTTTGAATGTCCCCTGCATTTAATCCAGAGATATTTTTTGTCGTCAAACCTGATGACAAAACACGCGGTGCAATTTCAGCGATGATTTCGGGATTTAACGCGCTAATTTGCGTGGCAGAAAGAGCTTTTAAAATTGTGGCATTCAATAACGGCGCGTCATCACTGGTAATTTGAGTGATTTGTTCTATGGTGAGCAAACTAAATTGCGCGGGTTTTAAGCCTAATAATTGCTTATCACCCGTTAAAGCTGAAACTGATAACCCTTCGATATTCTTTTTATCCAAACCCGCCAAAGCTGATTTGCTCAATGCTGCGACATCTTCAGCGTCAAACGCGGCAATTTTGCTCGAATCTAAAACGTTAATTTGTGCCGATGTTAAAACGGCTACTTGATCGCTGTTAAGAGCTTGAATTTGATCAGAACTTAATGCTCCAAACGTTTTAGAAGGTAATGCCTTAATAAATTTAACGTCTAATAATCCAATTTGTTCACTGGTCAAACCGACAATCGCTTTAGAAGAAAAATTTGCGGCTTGAACTTTAGTTAATTCACTCACTTGTTCACTCGTTAGCGCGGCAAGTTGCTCTGAGGTGAATTTACTTAACTGCTCTTTTTTCATGGCATTAAGTTGAACCGATGACAAAGCAGCAACATTTTCTGGGCTTAAAAACTGGCTTTTTAAACCGACGACAGCACTTTTACTGATTGCGCCAATATATTCGGCATTAAGCGAACCTAATTGTTCACTCGACAACATGACCGTTTGCTTTGACGTTAGCGCGAAAATTTGCTCGGTTGAAAGCGCATTTAATTGTGCAGTGGTTAATTTTTCAACATTTAAACTTACCATTGCCTTGCGTTCTATGCCTTGCAACGCCGTTTCTGGCACATTTGCCAATACATTTTTTAATGCAGCGATTTTTCCTGCGTTTAAAACAGCGAGATGATCAGCAGTTAAAGTTGCCGCTTGCTCACTGGTTAAACTTGCCAATTCTTGCGTAGTCAATTGTGCAAGCATTTCAACAGGAATGGTTGCAACATTAGTTGCTGTCGTGGTTGCCATGATTTACCCCTTATGAATTTAGTAAATAATTTTTTGCGTTTTTAACGCAGCATAAATTTCATCAACTCCTAAGGTATCGGCATCAAAGCCAATAGATGTAAATCCGTCATTCGTATTAACACAAATTGCAATTAACCCCGCATGATTTATCGCTTCAATTAACACGTTATTTGTGGTTTCTAAAATCGTGCAAGCGTGTCCGTTATCAAATAACCGACGTTCCAATTGGTACGCGATTTCAAGACTTTTTTCACCCGTGATACTGATAGCAGTTGCTACTTGGCTAAAACGCGCGGCGCGTTCTTCAACGCTGACGGGTGTTAAATTTTCATTGTCATCACTGCCAACAATCATGCCCGCGCCAACCGTGCTGTTTGTTAAACGGTCAATGACAATAAATGAACCAGTGCCTTTGTGCATTTTATAAGCATCAAACACAACAGGTGCATTGACAGACAGCGTACATAAGCCAATTTCATTGAGTTGCAGTGCGTTTGCGTCGTGATGTTCAAGCGTATTGACATCAATACGATGATGAATCAATGAAACACTGCCCGTTACACTGCGCGTTGCTAATTTCACAACATATTGTTTGGCAATGTTTAGCGGTTGTTCTGCCATCCAAACAATATGCGCTTTGAATTTATCAGCCACAATCGGTGCAAATTGTTGCTGTCCAATAAGCACATCTCCGCGACTAATATCAATTTCATCTTCAAGCGTAAAAGTTACCGCCATCGGCGCAAACGCTTGTTCTAATTCGCCGTCAAAAGTCACAATTGATTTAATGGTGCTGCTTTTGCCAGAAGGTAACGCGGTAATTTTGTCGCCTTTTTTGAAAATACCGCCTGCAACCGTGCCGCAAAAACCACGAAAATCTAAATTCGGACGATTCACATACTGCACAGGAAAACGTGCATCGGTGAAATTACGGTCGTTAGCAATTTCAATCGTATTTAACGCTTCCATTAACGGCTGACCTTTAAACCATGTCATATTTTCGCTGGGATTCACGACGTTATCGCCATCAAGCGCGGACATTGGAATAAACAAAATATCGTGCAAATCGAGCGTTTTCACAAAATCTAAATAATCGGCTTTGATTTGTTCAAATTTTGCCTGGCTGTATTCGACTAAATCCATTTTGTTAATCGCTACGATAATGTGTGAAATACCCAGCAATGACGCAATAAAACTGTGACGTTTAGTTTGGGTTTGCACGCCGTAACGTGCGTCAATCAAAATAATCGCAAGGTCACACGTTGACGCGCCTGTCGCCATATTGCGCGTATATTGTTCATGTCCTGGTGTGTCGGCAATGATGAATTTGCGCGTGGAAGTTGAAAAATAACGATACGCCACGTCAATGGTGATGCCCTGCTCTCTTTCAGCTTGCAAACCGTCAACGAGCAGAGCTAAATCAATTTTTCCTGCGCCTGTGGTGCCAGATTTCACGCTATCGGCTTGCACGGCGGCGAGTTGGTCTTCGTAAATCATTTTTGAATCATGCAAAAGTCGCCCGATGAGCGTACTTTTACCGTCATCGACGTTGCCACAAGTCAAAAAACGCAATAATTCTTTACGTTCATGTTGTGCTAAATAAGCGTTAATATCGCTACTGATTAAATCTGATTGATGTGACATAAGTTTTTAAGTTATTTAATTTAAAGGTTAAAAATGGTTATGTTAATGGTAAATATGTAAATCTAACGCATTTTGCACAACGGTTTTTTGCTGTTCTAAATGAACGCGAAAATTTCCAACTGCGGGTGCTGCGGAAGGTTCTCGTCCTGCGTAAATCATTGGGATATTTCCAGGCAAATTATCTTTGAAATGATGATTAGAGTTATACCACGCGCCTTGATTTTTAGGTTCTTCTTGACACCAAACAAATTCTTTCAAATTCGGATAACGCTCAATTTCGGCTTTAAATAATTCTTCGGGAAAAGGATAAAGTTGTTCAATTCTCGCTAAGGCAACGTGCTGTAAATCTGCTTCCCGCCGCATTTCAAGCAAATCGTAATACACTTTTCCCGCGCAAAAAACGAGCCGCGTTATGTTTTTCGGTTCAAGTTCTTGTTCACCTAAAACGGGGTGAAATTGCCCATTCGTTAATTCTTCCAATGTTGAAACGGCGTGTTTATGACGCAACAAACTTTTTGGACTCATGATGATTAAAGGCTTGCGATAAGCTCTGAGCATTTGCCGACGTAATAAATGAAAAATTTGCGCGGGTGTCGTTGGATTACAAACTTGGATATTTTGCTCGGCGCAAAGTTGCAAATAACGTTCAAGTCGTGCCGAAGAATGTTCAGGACCTTGTCCTTCAAAACCATGCGGTAACAACATGACCAGCCCACACATTCTGCCCCATTTTGTTTCACCTGAACTGATAAATTGGTCAATTAGCACTTGTGCGCCATTAGCAAAATCGCCAAATTGCGCTTCCCAAATCACCAATGTATTCGGCATCGTCGTACTATAACCGTATTCAAAACCCAAAACGCCCGCTTCTGACAACAGCGAATCATAAATTTGCGCGTTGCCTTGTTCTTTGTGTAAGTATTTTAGCGGCGTGTAACTGCGCTCTTCGTGTTGGTTATGTAACACTGCGTGTCGATGCACAAAGGTTCCACGCCCTACGTCTTGTCCTGTTAAACGCACGTTGTATTTTTCAAGTAGCAACGTGGCATACGCCATATTTTCCGCAAAACCCCAATCAAGTGGCAAATTTCCCGCCATCATTTCAGCGCGATTTTCCATCACTTTTGCAACACGCGGATGCAATTCAAAATGTTCAGGTAAATGTAATAAACGCTCACAGCAATAACGTAAAGTTTCAATTTTCACGCTCGTTTCACAAGGCACAGTCCAATGTGCGTGTAAAAACGGCAACCATTGTGCGCTGTAAGAATACTTAACGTGTGAAACAGGACGAGAAACGATTTCGCCCGCTTCTAAACGATGTTGATAACGCTCAATTTCTGCTTGAATTTGCGCGGCATCTATCACGTTTTCAGCCATCAACTTTTGTGCATAAATTTCGCGTGTGGTTTGCCTTGCGCGAATTTTTTTATACATCAAAGGTTGCGTCATCGCAGGTTCGTCAGCTTCGTTGTGACCTAAACGGCGATAACAAATTAAATCAATCACCACGTCACGATTAAACGTCATGCGAAAATCTAACGCCAGTTGCGTGACAAATAACACCGCTTCAGGGTCATCACCATTCACATGAAAAACAGGAGCTTGAATCATTCGCGCCACATCGGTGCAATAAAGCGTTGAACGTGCATCAAGCGGATTACTGGTTGTAAAACCAATTTGATTATTGATGACAATATGAATGGTGCCGCCTGTATAAAAACCGCGTGTTTGCGACATATTGAGCGTTTCCATCACAATCCCCTGCCCTGAAAATGCCGCATCACCGTGAATTAAAACAGGAATCACTTGATTGATTCCATTTTTGCCTGCTCTATCTTGCCGCGCACGCACTGAACCTTCGACCACTGGATTGATAATTTCTAAATGTGACGGATTAAACGCCAGCGTGATATGCACGCTGCCGCCAGCGGTTTCAACATCTGAAGAAAAACCCATGTGATATTTCACATCCCCGCTACTTACGCCTTCGGAAAGCGGCGATGTGCCTGCAAATTCATTAAATAACACCGTCGGATTTTTGCCAAAAATGTTGACTAACACATTTAAACGCCCGCGATGCGCCATGCCGATAACAACTTCTTTCGCGCCTTTTTCGCCTAAACCTTGAATCAATTTATCAAGCGTTGGAATCAGTGATTCTGCGCCTTCAAGTGAAAAACGTTTTTGTCCGACAAATTTTTGATGCAGATGATTTTCAATGCCTTCAGCCGCGATAAGTTGCTGTAGCGTTTCATACTTTTTTTCGGCAGGCAAAACTTGAGATTTAAACGCTAAATTTTCACCTTCTAAATGGTTGATAATCCAACGGCGCATTGGCGTATCAACGAGGTGCATAAATTCCACGCCAATACTTTCACAATAAATTTTTTCTAAATTGGCGATGATGTCGCGCAAAGGCGCGAAAATGCCGCCTTGCAAGGTTCCCGTATCAAAAACAGTGTCCATATCCAGCGCAGATAATCCGTAATAACTCGGATCTAAATCAGGCGGCATTAAAGCACTTTTGCCCAGCGGATTATTATTTGCGATTTGATGACCACGCACGCGGTAATGATTGATTAAACGCGCCACAGCCGATTGTTTTTTAACACTTTCTTGCGTAAAACCTTGCAATTTTGCCAGTCTATTTTGTGATTTTTGTGCCAATTCAGCAAAGCGGTTGATAATCGGGCTGTGAGGGATTTCGTATTCAGCAATACTGTGTAATTCGCGGAATTTTTCTTGCCAACTGGTTTCAACAGAATCGGGATTTAGCAAAAAACGTTCATACAAGTCTTCGATAAAACTACTGTTACTACCGTAAAAACTCGACGAATTTTGAAAAAATGTCCGCAATTCACTCATGAAAAAACCATTGCCAAAGAAAAATAAAGCCGCATTTTAGCAGAAAAATAATGACGCGCTGTTTTCAAACGAATAACCTAAAAATCAATTTTGTTGTTTGAATTTTTGTTTTTTTGCGGCTTTTTTGGCTTCTTTTTCAGCACGAATAATTTCTAATTGCGCTAATTCCACTTCAATCATTTCAGGCGTTTCGAGCGTAATTTTACCCAGCGTTGCAGTGCGTAATTCGCCAATTAAAATTTTTGCTACTTTGTCTAAATCAATCCTGCCGCCTGATTTTAAACAACCGCGTTTTTTTCCAATTAAATTCAGCAATTCTGTTTCATTTTCGGGCAGCGTTTCGAGTTGATAACGCGCTTTGACCAATTCGGGATAATCACGCAACAAAAATTCCGCCGTCCACGAAGCGACATCTTCATGCGTGAAAGCCGTGTCTTTAATTGCGCCCGTTGCCGCTAAACGATAACCGCTGTTTTGATTTTCGATATTTCCCCAAAGCACACCAGGTGTATCAAATAAAACTAGCCCGTTTCCTAAATCTATGCGTTGTTGATGTTTAGTGACAGCAGGTTCATCTCCTGTTTTGGCAATCGTGCGACCTGCTAATACGTTAATAATTGTAGATTTTCCAACATTTGGAATGCCTGTAATCAGCGCGTGCAAAGGTTTAACGGTGATGTCTCGTGGTACTAATTTATGACATAGCGCGGTGAGTTGTTTAATTTTTTCAGGTTGTGTGCTGACAACAGCAAGCGTTTTTACACCTTTTTCACGCTCAAGATATTTTTGCCAGGCTTGCGTGCGTGAATCGTCCGATAAATCACATTTACTAAATACTTTTATGCAAGGCGTATCGCCACGCAGTTTTGCGAGCGCAGGATTTTGACTACTGAAAGGAATTCGCGCATCGATGATTTCAATCATTAAATCGATATGTTCCATCGCGGCTTTAATTTCGCGACTGGCTTTGTGCATGTGTCCTGGATACCACTGAATGAGCATTTTGTTTTAACCTTGTTTTTAAAATTTTGAGTGCCATTGTAACGCCTTGCGGGTTTATTTAACCTGCAATCAATGCTAAAGTTATTCCGTATTAAATTAGTTGGTTTTTATTTTTTCTTTTGAGGAGATTTTTATGGCTTTTGAACTTCCAGCTTTACCTTATCCAAATGATGCACTCGCGCCTTATATTTCAGCAGAAACCTTAGAATTTCATCATGGCAAACATCATCAAACTTACGTCACAAATTTAAATAATTTAGTGCCAGGTACTGAATTTGAAGGTTTGTCACTCGAAGAAATCGTTGTGAAATCTTCAGGCGGTATTTTTAATAACGCCGCGCAAGTTTGGAATCACACTTTTTACTGGAACTGTTTAGCTCCAAACGCGGGCGGAGAACCGACTGGCGAATTAGGCGATGCCATTAACGCAACATTCGGTTCATTTGCAAAATTCAGAGAAGAATTCACCAAAACAGCAATTACCACTTTTGGTTCAGGTTGGGCGTGGCTGGTTAAAAATGCCGATGGTTCTTTAGCGTTAGTTAGCACCAGCAACGCTGGTTGTCCATTAACTGCTGGTCAAACACCGATTTTGACTTGTGACGTTTGGGAACACGCTTATTACGTTGATTATCGCAATGCACGTCCTGCTTATTTAGAAGCCTTCTGGGCGTTGGTCAATTGGGATTTTGCGGCGAAAAATTTTGCAGCTTAATTTTTTAACCCAATAAAAAAACCGCTTTTAGTTTTCAAAACTGAAAGCGGTTTTTTGTTGCCCACTTTTTTCATAAACAATGATGATTCTCAACGAATTACAAAAAAAATTACTTAATGATTTTCAACGAGATTTTCCCCTTTCTGCTACGCCGTATGCCGATATTGCTGAAAGATTAAATGTCACTGAAAACGAAGTTTTGCAAGCTCTGCAAGAATTAAGTGAACAAAAATTTATCAGTCGTATTGGCGCAATAATTCCACCGAATCAAATCGGCGTAAGTACGCTTGCGGCAATGTCTGTTCCTGAAAATAAATTAGAAATCATTGCAGAAAAAGTCAGCCATTTTCCTGAAGTGAATCATAATTATGAGCGTGAAAATGCGTTAAATTTGTGGTTTGTGGTGATTGCAAATAACGCCGCGCATTTAGACTTAGTAATTAAAAAAATTGAACAAAAAACAGGTTATAACGTGCTGCGTTTTCCACTTGAAAAAGAATTTTTTATTGATTTGAGTTTTAAACTCGATTTGCATCATGCTTGAAAAAATAGACCAACAATTACTCGTGCAACTGTGCGAGGGCTTGCCAATTTGTTCACGTCCTTACGCACAAATTGGCAGAGAATTAAATTTGTCCGAAGAAGAAGTGATTGCGCGAATTCAAAAATTGCAGCAAACGGGCATGATTAAACGTTTTGGTGTGATTGTGAAACACGCAAAAGTGGGATATTTGGCAAATGCGATGTGCGTTTGGCAAGTGCCAACCGCGCAAATTGATGAAATTGCGCGTTATTTGCTCGAGTTTTCTTTTGTGACGTTGTGTTATCAACGACCGATGTTGCCGCAGTGGCGTTACAATTTATATTGCATGATTCATGGGAAAAATAAAGAAACTGTGAACGCACAAATTGCCCAAATTAACGCCCATGCTCAAATGCAAACTTTTCCGCATGAAGTGTTATTTAGTAGGCGTTGCTTTAAACAACGCGGTGCGGTTTATTCAATTCAAAACGGTGAATCCACGCCATATTTTCGCACACGATAACGCAACGTTTCTCTCGTCGTTCCGAGCATTCTTGCCGCTGCCGCTAGATTATTGCCCGAACGCGCCAACGCCGTTTCAATAATAAATTTATCCATATCATCTAACGCCATGCTGCCATCAAGCGGTAAATGAATGTGATTGTTATCAACGTTCACTTTCTCACTTGTTCCCAGTTGCAACCATTGGGCTGGAAATTCCGTTCCATCGGCAAATAACACGCATCGCTCAATCACATTTCGTAATTCACGCACATTGCCGCGCCAATCGTGATTTTTGAGTTTTTGCCAAACTTCAGCAGAAATTTGTTTCACCTGTTGTCCTGCTTTGGCGTTGTATTCGGCGACAAATAGCGGCACGAGTTCATCTAAATCTTCGACCATTTCGCGCAACGGCGGCAAATTTACGCGAAACACGTTTAAACGATGATACAAATCGGCACGAAATGTTCCCTCTTTTGCCATCATTTCTAAATCCCGATTACTTGCCGCGATAATTTGTACATCGACTGTCATTTCTTTTTCACTGCCTAAACGACGCACTTTTTTATCTTCAATCACTTTTAACAATTTGGCTTGCAACTCTAACGGCATTTCGCCGAGTTCATCCATAAAAAGCGTGCCGCCGTCGGCTTGCTCAAGTAATCCACGATGTCGTCCAATCGCGCTAGTAAATGCGCCTGCTTCGTGTCCAAAAAGTTCCGATTCAAGTAATTCACGGGGCAGGGCAGCGCAATTCACTTCAATCATCGGTTGCGTGGCGCGTGAACCACCGTAATGCAAAATTTTTGCAATCAAACCTTTGCCCGTTCCCGTTTCGCCACCGATGATTAACGCGCTAAAGGGGACGCTTGTGAGTTTGGTTAAAAGTTTTCTCACTTGCTGCGCTTTTTCACTGTGACCGACAAACGCATCGGGCGAATAACGCAGGTGTCCTTGCAACGATTGTTCAATCACGCGCCGCGACATGGATGCACTGCGTGATGCGCTGGCAATCACTAAATCTAAACGGTCTAAATCACACGGTTTTTCTAAAAAGTCATAAGCTCCCAAACGTAAGGCGCGAACTGAATCAGGCACGTTTCCAAAGCCTGTCAAAAATAACCATTCGGTGCTGCCAACGTATTTTTTTATCGATTCCATAAAATCGAGTGCGTTGCCGTCAGGCAAATTCATGTCTGACAAAATGAGCAATGGGTCAATCGTTTTTGAAATCAGCAATTCTCTTGCTTCTTTGAGTGTTGCGGCTAAAACGACTTCCCAGCCCATTTTTCGATAATGACGTGAAAGCTCTGAACCTAAAAGTTTTTCATCTTCAATTATTAACAAGGTTTGAATCATTTTTAATCCTTCAAATTTGGGAAAAACACGCTAACAATTGCGCCATTTTCATTATTTAACGTTAAAACACCGTGATTATTTTTCACAAACCGCTGCACCATCGAAAGCCCTAAACCAGTGCCATTTTCACGGCTAGTGCGAAACGGACGAATTCCGTAATCGAGCCATTCTTGCGCGAAACCGTGTCCGTTATCACGCACTTGAATTTGCAACCCGTCGGCGGTTTTTTGCACGGAAATTAAAATCTCTCCCGCTTTACCTTCTAAGGCTTGTGCGGCATTTAAAATTAAATTGAGCAACGCTTGTCGCAAGCCGCTTTCAGGCAAATAAACCCGCAAATTTTTCGGCGTTTCAAAATGCAAATCGATATTTTCAGGAATTTGGTAACGCACTAACGCGACTAAATCGGCAATTAAAAAGGCTAAATCAAATTCGCTTGGCGTTTCAGGTGTGTGTTTGCTTGCACCGAGCATTTCATTGAGCAGCCTTGCCAAGCGTTTTAATTCACTTTCAATTAACGAGAGCCGCTCTTTTTGGTCTTCATCTTCAATTTCGTGACGCAGATTTGAAAATGCCATTTGAATGCCTGCGAGCGGATTGCGAATTTCATGGGCAAGTTCTGCTGAAACTTCCCCGACTGCAGCAAGTCTTTCGGCACGCGCTAAATTTTGTTGTTGTTCAAGCAGAGCTTGCGTGGCAAGCCGTACTTCGCGTTTTAACGATTGCGCGTATTCGCGTTTGGTTTCTTCGAGTTCACCTAAATGTTTCACCAACTCGTTGTAACTGTGAAAAACAGGCAAGAGCAACGAATCAATATGTTTTATCGTAATGGGCGTGTAATTTTCATCGGTAATGCGTTCAAGTAGCTGCCGCAAATCGTTTAGCGGATGCAAAATTCGACGTTTTAAAAATAAACTTGCGCCAATAAAAATCGTCCCAAATAACAGCAATGCTACATACAACTCAAATTCCGTATCGACGTTAATGTCTTCAAGCATTTGTTCGCGTTGCACGGTTTCGGTATTCAAAATATCGCTCATCGATTTCAACACCGAAATTAAATTTTCTTGTTGTGTTTTTTTATCGAGATTTTGACTTTGCGAAAGCAGAGATCGCACGTTTTCCAAATGTTCGCGCGTTTCTTGTGAAAAATGATTCCGATCAACCATTAACGCATCAAGTTCAGAAAGCAACATGTTTAATAATTGTGGCGAAGGATTTTCGGTTTTTTCAGAAAGCCGCGCCATCACGGCTTGTTGAAAATCAACCGATACATTTTGAATTCGATGTGAATAATTAACGTAAGAAATAGCGGTGTCAAAATGATGATGCGTGCGCCAAATCATGCCGCCTAAAATGCTTAACGCGAGCAGTAATAAACCTAAAAAAGCTAATCCGCGTAATTTTGCGAGGCGGTAAAAAATGGGGTTCATTTTTTCTGCATCAAAGCTAATAAACTTTTCAATAAAACCAATGGTGTTGGCGGGCAACCTGTAATCGTCATATCAACAGGAATAACATTATTCACCGCACCACAACTCGCATAAGAAACACCGAACTCGCCGCCACAACTTGCACAATCACCCATTGCAATGACCCATTTTGGATTTGGCGTTGCATCATAAGTTCGCAATAACGCGGTTTGCATGGCGCGAGACACCACACCTGTGACTAATAGAACATCCGCATGGCGCGGCGAAGCCACAAAATGAATCCCGAATCGTTCCACATCGTAAAACGGATTACTGAGCGCGTGAATTTCAAGCTCACAACCATTACACGACCCTGCATCCACTTGGCGAATCGCTAAACTGCCTGCAAAGTTCTGGTCAATGTAACGTTTAATTTCAACGCCAATTGCTTCGAGTTCTTCGTCATAAACTTTGACGTTTTCTGTAACAACGCCTGTGGTAAAAATTTTTTGAAATAAACGTAACATGGTTGTCGCCTACAAATCGTTGCCAGAATAAGAACAGTTGAAAGATTTATTGCACACGGGAAAATCAGGCACGATATTGTTTAGCACGGCTTTTTCGAGAGCTTCCCAATTTAATTGACTTGGGTCACGCGGATAAAAACGCGCAATCGTGTTGTTTTCACCAAAACGAACATACGAAATAATTTCACCGCGCCAACCGTCTACAATTCCTAAGCCATAACTGCCCGTTTCAGGTGTTTTCCAAGTTGCTACTAAATCACCTTCGGGAAGTTGCGCGAGTTGCTCAATAAATTGTTCAATCAACTTCAACGAGGCGTTAATTTCTTTGTAGCGAACCCAAAAACGTGACGCAATATCGCCTTGATCTTCGAAGGCAACTTTCACTTTCACCGAATCATACGGCGCGTAAGGGGCATCGCGGCGCACATCAAAATCTTGACCACTTGCTCGACCAACAAAACCTAACGTGCCAAAATGTGCGGCTGTTTCAGGCGATAAATAACCTGCTGTATAAAGTCTGTCTTCAAGCGATGAATTCAAATCGATAGCAGGCATTAAACTCGCTAATTCGGTGCGAAGTTGTTCAATATCAGAAAGTAAAACATGACTTGTTGTTTCGGTGACATCAACAGCAACGCCGCCAACGATGATTTTGTCCATTAAAAAACGGTGTCCAAACAATTCATAATTCGAGCGGCACAAAAGTTCTTTCAAACGCATAAACTGCATAAATGCAAACGCAAATGCCACGTCATTACAAATCGCGCCGAGGTCGCCAAGATGATTGGCAATGCGTTCACGCTCTGCAAAAATGCCCCGAATCAACGCCGCACGTTTTGGAGTTTCAACGCCTGCGGCTTGTTCCATTGCCATGCAAGCCGCCCAAGCATGAGAAACACAAGTATCACCTGAAACTCGACCCGCTAATTTCGCTAAACCTTCAGGTGTGCGACCTTCGGCGATTTTTTCTGTGCCTTTGTGAACATAACCCAAACGTTCTTCTAAATTTAAAATCAACTCGCCGACAGCTTGAAAACGAAAATGTCCAGGTTCAATAATTCCTGCATGAACAGGGCCTACGGGAATTTCATAAACGCCCACACCGTGCGATTGAACAAAATGATAATCCGTATCAGGCGGCGTAATGTCTGCTGGAAAACCTTGCACAGGAAAATCATGACGCAACGGATGGTCACTTTTTTTCCATACTTTATGACGTGTCCAGCAACGCGGGTCAGGATGATTTAAAAAGGTGATGCCAAACATATCGTGCGTGTGACGCTCAGAGCGATTAGCCGCCGCATAAACAGTGGCTTGCGATGGAATTTCAGGTTTTGAAAAGTTAATCGTGGCGCGAAGCAAAATGTAATCGCCTGACTTTTCAAAACACGCATGAACATAAAATTGCTTTTCTTCCCCCTTTTGAAAGGGGGATTGAGGGGGATTTTCAGCGAAACCTGCCGCCCAACGCAATTTGAATTCAAATGCCATTTTGGCGAAATTTTGCCAATGTCTATCGTCAATTTCCCATAATTCAACCAAAGGCGAAATCGATTCAGATTTAACAAAAATCCCTACTTCGTCTAAATTCGATAAAAACGCTGTTTTCCAACTCATAGCGCACTCCCTGAAATTAACAATGTCGCTTGACTAAACCAATCGCTTAAAAAACTTGGAATGGCTAAACCTAACCATAAGGCAAAACCTAAATGCACCATGACAGGAATCAAATTGGCTTTGATGGCACTTTGACCTTCGGGCTTTTCGCCATAGACAATAGGTTGAATGTGACGAAACAAGCCAGCAAACGCAATTCCAATTCCCAATAATAATAATGGTGTGAGCCACGGATAATTGTGCATCGTCGCAAGCAAGACTAAAAATTCACTGGTGAAAACGCCAAACGGTGGAAAACCTGCAATCGCCACTGTGCCAATTAACAAACCCCAACCCACTTTCGGCTGTGTTTTAATCAAACCGCGAATTTGCGCCATTTTTTGTGTACCAGCAATTTGTGCCGTGTGTCCAACGGTAACGAAAATGGCTGATTTAACAAGTGAATGAACCGTCATGTGAAGCAATGCCGCAAAAGTGGCTAACGAACCGCCCATACCAAAAGCAAATGTCATTAAGCCCATGTGTTCAATCGAGGAATAACTAAACAAACGTTTAATATCTTTTTGGCGATGCAAAAATAATGCGGCAACTAAGAATGAAACTAAGCCAAAGCCCATCATCAAATAACCCGCAATATGTGATTGCGTTGCGCCATCGACGAGCATTTTGTTTCTTACGACAGCGTAAAGCGCGTCGTTTAATAACAAACCTGATAACACGGCTGACATCGGTGTTGGACCTTCCGAATGCGCGTCAGGCAACCAATTGTGTAACGGCACTAAACCGATTTTTGTGCCGTAACCAATCAACAAAAACACAAACGCAATTTCTAAAATATCAGGATTCAATTGCGTGGCGTGTTCATACAAAACTGTCCAAAGTAGCGCATTTTCACTATCACCGATTTGCGAAGCAGCGTAATAGAGCAAAATTGTCCCGAACAAGGCTTGTGCGATACCAACCCCGCATAAAATAAAATACTTCCAAGCTGCTTCAATGGATTCGGGCGTGCGATATAAACTCACCAGTAAAACCGTTGCGAGTGTCGCGCCTTCCATTGCGACCCACATGATGCCCATATTATTAGTTGTCAAAACCAAATACATGGCGAGCATAAAACCTTGATACATCGAATAATAAAGTTTTAAACGTGAATCGGTGAGTTTGCCGAGTTCTTTTTCATGCGCCATGTACGGTGCAGAAAATAACGAAGTCGTAAAACCGACAAATGCGGTCAAAACAATTAAATACACGTTAAACGAATCAATTAAAAACGCTTTGCCACCTGACAAAATTGTGCCGTTATTGAAAACAGAAATGGCGAGCCAAATGGTAATAAGCAAACTCACGCCGTTAATGCGTGTGTTGAGTTTGCCTATGTCTTCTTTATGACCCATTAGCCCGAAAAATAAAATTCCCGCTGCTGACAGAAGTAATAACAAATAAACCGCAATCATTTATCCACCTCGTGTAATTTGTTCATCATGTCCACATCGAGAGAATCAATGCTGGTGCGAATGTGTAAAAAGAAAATGCCAAATAAAATTGCAGCAACTAACACGTCAAACGCTACGCCGAGTTCAACTACCATTGGCATTCCGTTTGTTGCCACAATCGCCGCGAAAAATAAGCCGTTTTCAATCGACATAAAACCCACAACGTGCGCGACTGCTTGACGGTGTGAAATCATAAGCATCAAACCAAGTAACACGACTGATAAACTCACCGCTAACGCATTCAACATAATCATTGATGACGTGTGAATAATCGGTTGCAAAACGTAATAACTAAACACCATTAAACTCGCGCCGCCTAACATAACAGCGGTATTGTTTTTTAAGGCTTCAACGTCGCGGTGCAAATTCATTGCTAGCACTTGTTTCTGCAACATCCACGGAATAAAAATTACTTTAAGCGCAAACGTCAGCACGGCTGAAATATACAAATGCGGATTATCCAAACTGAATGCGGCAAGTGATGTCGTCAACGTCAACAACAAACCTTGAATAGCAAACACAAAAATCAATCGTAATAAACGCCCTTGTCCTAGCATTAAAAATGAAGTTAAACCCACCAACGCAGACATCGACAAAATCGCTTGGGTATAAAAATCTTGAGATTCAATGTTCATCGTGTGGACTCCAAAATGATGTGGCTTAACATTCCAAGCAAGCCTAATAAATACGCAAAACCGAGATATTCTTGCACGCGAAATAAACGCATTTTCGCAACAGCCGTTTCAGCAAACGCAAGCACAACACACAGAAAAATCAATTTTCCTGTAATGACTAACAAGCCATAACCCAACGCAGATAAACCGAAGTCTTCAGCAATGCCCCAAGGAAAAAAGATATTTGAAATCAATACGCCGTAAAGCATAAATTTGAGCTGACTTGCGAATTCAATTAACGCTAAATGCCGACCGCTGTATTCCAAAATCATCGCTTCGTGAATCATGGTTAATTCTAAATGCGTTGTTGGATTATCAACGGGAATGCGCCCCGTTTCTGCAACGGCAACCAATAACAATGCAAATAATGCGAACACAAATGATGGACGCAAAATTAAACCTTCATTTAAAACATGTTCGATTGCGCCAGATAAATTGGTTGTCGATGCGGTCATTGTTAGCGTGAAAACCGCCATCAACATGGTAGGTTCAGCAAGCGATGAAATGGTCATCTCACGCGACGAACCCATGCCGCCAAATGCGGTGCCAATATCTAAACCTGCTAACGCCAAAAAGAAACGCGCAAAAGCGAAAAATCCCACCAATACAATTACGTCCGCTTCGGCAGAAGTAGGTAAATCAACGGCAATAAACGGTACAACCGATGCCGCCAAAACCATTGCCGTAAAAATAATGTACGGTGCGGCACAAAATAACCACGACGCATCTTCAGAAATTACAGGTTGTTTGCGTGTTAATTTCAATAAATCTCGATAAGGTTGAAACAAAGACGGCGCACGGCGATTTTGTAAGCGACATTTACAAAATTTCATAAATCCCGCTAAAAATGGCGCGAGTGCCACAAATAACGTGGTTTGTAAAATCGCAATAATCCAATTCATAAACTCACCACCCATAAAAGTAGAATTAACGTTGCCAACGAATAACCCAAATATGTCCGAATGTTACCCGTTTGAATGCGTCCGACTTGTTTTGCGACGCGATTTACGCCTCGTTCAATCGGCTGATAAACACGAATCCAACTGTGGTCTTGAATGACAAGGCTATAACGCACATCTGCCACGTTTAATTTCGTATTTTCGCGCATCGTTTTTTCCACTTTTTCATCAATCAAAAAGGCTTTAGCAAAAATACGGCGCAATGGCATCGTGAATGCGCTTGAAGTGTATTGCATTCGAGGTGTTAAACCACCAAAACCACAATCCCATGTTGGCGCGATTCGCAATGTCGTTTCAAAATTTCTGTGTAAAACCCAAAAACTCACGCCCGCCGCGATTAACGCACCAATCAAAATGAGCGGTGCTGTGTATGAGGCTTGTTCAGGTGAAACAGGCGCAAGCGTTAAAAATGACAAAACCTCTTTTTGTGGCAACATCGAACCGAGCAGTTGTTTTGAAACATTATCGATTAAATGAAGCATCGAACTGGGAAAAATCCCAAAGAAAAAACATAAACCCGCTAGCATTGCAGGCGCAAAAAGCATTCCTTTGTCTTCGATTTCTTTGGCTTTTTCAGCGTGACGTGAGCGCGGTACGCCTAAAAAAATCAAACCAAACACTTTCACAAAACACGCCGCCGCAAGTGCTGCCGTTAAAGCTAATGCCGCCGCTGAAACAGGAATTAAACTTCGCAATACACCGTTATCTAATACATCAACTTGTAACGCCGTTTGAAATGCTAACCATTCAGAAACAAAACCATTAAACAGCGGTAACGATGAAATGCTCATACAACCGATTAAAAAAATCATGCTGGTTTTGGGCATTTTTTTAATCAAACCGCCTAACATATCAATGTTTAATTCATGCGTTTGATGGTGAATCATGCCCGCCCCTAAAAATAATAAATTCTTAAATAGCGAATGATTAAACGCATGAAATAACGCGGCTAATAAGCCAATTGCGGCAAGTTCTTCATGGTCATTGGCTAAGAAAATCATGCTTAAACCTAACACCATGATAATGATGCCGATATTTTCAACCGAACTGTAAGCGAGTAAGCGTTTTAAATTGGGCTGCATCATGGCGTATAAAATACCGCTTAACGCTGAAATCGTGCCGACAATGAGAAGTACAACGCCCCATTGCCAATGAATTTCTGGCAACAAATCAAAACAAAACCGAATCAATCCATATAACGCCACTTTAAGCATTACGCCACTCATCAAGGCTGATATATGTGATGGCGCGACAGGATGGGCTTCGGGCAACCACACATGAATCGGCACTAAACCCGCTTTCATGCCAAAACCCATTAACGCCAACACAAACGCAATGCTCATCCACGTTGTTGATAATGTCGAAGCGCGTAATTCATCAAATGTGAAGCCTTCTGCAAAACTCGCTATCACGCCAAATGCCAAAATAATCAGCAATGCGCCCACTTCTGCCATAAGCAAATATAAAAACGCGGCTCGGCGATTCGCGGCATTTTCATGTTGAAACGCCACCAAGAAATAACTCGCTACCGACATCAATTCCCATGCGATCATAAACATAAACGCATCGTCAGCAAGTAAAACCAGCATCATCCCCGCAACAAAAAGTCCTGTGAATAAACTTAAAATAGCAAAATTTTCAGCGTTTTTTTGTTCATGGTGCGTGTAATGTGGCGCGTAAAAACTGACTGCAAACACGGAAATGCCAATAATCAAATAAAAAAACGCAGATAAACTATCAAAATGAACGTGCCACGGAATCCACGGCAATCCTAAACTTAATGTGTCGAGTCGAATTTCAGGTGAAATCAACTCACTCAATCCCGCAAGAATCGCACTCAACCCCGATGCACCTAATAACCAAAACACAAGTTGTTTATTGATATTGGGTTTGAACAAATGCGCTACAGCTATGCCACCTGAGGCAAAGCTGAATAAAATTGCGCTATAAGCCAAAAATAAAATCATATTTTTACCTAAACAAGTTTCAGGCGACGTGCCGCTAATGGATGGTCAGAAAACGTTTCATGTGCATCTAACCCTTGGAATTCACAATGTCCACCGTGTGTTTCGTAGTCATGTTGAAATTCATGGAAAAATTCCATGACTGTGTGGTCAATTAACGTCACTTCGCTTTTATCGAAAATAAGTGTTTTCCCGTGTTCGATGTTTGCTAACGCTTCTTTTAACGCTAGAAAATTTGAGAAAACCGCCGCGCCTTTAATATGAATTAAAAGCGAACCATCTGTTTGCACGGTTTGTGTGAAATGGATTTTGAATAAATTATTAAGTTTTGCGCCGTGCAATACATGAATCGTTAGTTTAACCAAAATACCGATTGCAACGCCAACTAATAAATCCGTTGCAATCACACTGATAACTGTCGTCACAAAAATAAACAATTGTTCTTTGCCAATGCCCATAACATGAGCAAATTCGCGTGGTGAAGCCAAACGAAAACCTGTGAAAACCAATAAGGAAGCCAAAGCGGCAAGTGGAATGCTATGAATTAAACGGGGGAAAAAGACCACGAATAACAATAAAAATGCGCCGTGAAAGAAGTTTGCCCATTGCGTTTTTGCACCGTTGTTGACGTTTGCCGAGCTACGCACGATTTCGGCAATCATTGGCAAACCGCCGATTGCGCCTGTAACTAAATTACCAAAACCAACAGCGGTTAAATCTTTGTTTAAATTTGAATGACGTTTGCATGGATCTAATTTATCCACCGCCATCGCGCTCAATAAACTTTCTAAACTGCCCACCAACGCAATCGCAACAACTGCTTCCCAAAATTCCAACGTAAAAAATTTACCAAAATCAGGAAAATAAAAACTCGAAGTGAAATTGTCAGAAATAGCGACTAAAAATTTAGGTCCCACTTCTAAAGATTCAGCATGTGTATGCAAATATGAACCATCTGGCTGTAAAAGATAAATATGTTGGTGTTCTAATCTAAAATAATGCCCTAGAAACATCCCAACTAATACAACAACGAGCGGGGCAGGAATCATTTTTAATGTTTTATCTTGCAATAATGACCAGATAATTAAAATGACTAATCCCGTAAAACCAATAATCGCAATTTCAAGATTGAGATTTGCAAAACTTTCTGGAATTTGCGCGATGGTTGAAAACAAACTGCCTTTTTCAGGTGTAACGCCTAAAACAACGTGAATTTGTTTTGCCATGATAATAATGCCAATGGCGGCAAGCATTCCGTGAACGACTGATGCAGGAAAAAAGGAACTTAAACGCCCTGCTTTGAAAACACCGAGCAGAATTTGAATCACGCTAGCCACAACGATTGCGGCGAGTGTGTAGCGATAACCCGCCATCGCATCACCTTCGCCAAGACTTTGCACAGCATCATAAACCACGACAATTAACCCAGCGGCTGGGCCATTGATAGTGACGAATGAACCGTTAAAACGTGAAACCATCATCCCACCGATAATTGCCGTGATAATGCCTGAAGAGGGCGGAAAACCTGAAGCCATTGCAATGCCTAAACACAGTGGCAAAGCAATTAAGAAAACCAAAAAACCTGAAAGTAAATCACTGCGCCAATGCGTTTTTAAATCGGTCATAAAAACCTCGTTTGTCAAAAACAAAAAATAATAAAGTTATTTCTTGTAGAGCGATTCGCGTGCCACGTTGTAAAATTAGTAATGAATTGAAAAATAAGACTATTTTTTAAGTTTAGATTTGGGCGATTTTAGAATATGGTTCAAAACAACCAAATTTAATGGTTCAAGGCAACAAAAAACACTTTGAAAGGGCGGTTTCAATTTGCAGCAAACTCAAACACTCGAAAAAGTGCGTAAGAATTGGAGCGGATTGCCTATTCGCCTCACGCAATGCCGAAATATGTCACCGATTCAATGGTAAAAATCACGCTGATTTATGCCGTGAGTTTGGTTCGAGTTATAAGCGATTGCACTAATCGTTAGGAAACTAGCAGACAAATTGCGTTCAAAATACAGAATCGTTTTGCTAAAGGTTCGATGTTTAGTGTCAATTTGTGCCGTTTGTTGCGGTGTTTTATTTTGAAATGGGACAAAATTGGGACATTTTTCAATAAGCATAAAAAAAGACCTAGATTTTTACATCTAAGCCTTTGATTTATATGGTAGACCCTGTAGGACTTGAACCTACGACCAATCGATTATGAGTCGCTTTTTTTATTGTTTCTGTTTGTTGATTCATGTTGCAACCTATTGATTTTAAATTATTTAAAGCTGTTATTTAGTTAATAATTGTTGCTTAATGTTGCCTTTTAATGATGATATTATACACTAAATCATCGACTAAATAATCACAGGCAAGAGCCAAAATGTTTTCTGATAAACTTCTAAAATCACTGCAACCAAAAGACAAACCTTATCGAATTAGCGAAGGTGCATCAGATAAAGGCTTTGGGATTCAAGTTTCAACAGGTGGAACAAAAACCTTTTTCTTTCAATATCGAGAAGAAGGCAAAATAAAATTTCTCAATTTAGGTTCATATCCTGACATTAGCATTCCGCAGGCACGCGAAAAACTACGGATTGCCAAAACGCAAGTTGGACAAAGTATCAATCCAAAAACAAGCAAACCAATTCACGAAAAAGTAAAAGGTACATTTAAACAGTTGATTGATGCCTACATTACCCACCTAAAAGAAACCGATAAACGATCATGGGGAACGGTAGAACGCTCGCTTTATTTGAATGCACCTGAACATTTGCTCGAATTAGAAGCGTGTGATATTACAACTGATCATATTAAAATGATGCTTTACACGGTTATTTCGCGTGGTTCAGAAGTACAAGCCAATCGCTTACGCTCGTATTTACACACCGCATTTAAACAAGGCATTTTTCACGACAACAACCCGAAGCAAATTGCGACAGGCGTTTATTTTGGTTTGCACAATAACCCCGTTTCAAACATTCCTGTTAATCGCCAAGCTGAAACTATTGGTGAGCGTGTTTTAACGGATGATGAACTTGCCAATTTGTTCAAATATAAAGGTGACGCAATCAGTGTTCAAAACTTAAACGCGCTGAAATTGATTATCGCGTCAGGCGGTCAACGCTCTGGTGAGATTACTCGCGCTAAAATAGATGAATTTGATTTTAAAAAATTGGTGTGGTCAATTCCACCCGAAAGGACAAAAAATAAAAAATGGCATCTTTTACCAATTACGCCGTCGATGCTTGAAATCATTAACGCGCAAATTGTGTTAAATGGATTAAATCCGATTTACCTATTCCCGCAAAGTGATAGAACCAAACCACAGAATGAAACAACGCTTTCGCACGCGACAGAAAAATTATGTAAGCGTGAACCCGAATTATTTGAAAAGTTTATCCCAAAAGATTTACGTCGAACTATGAAAACGATCATGGGACGCTTAGGCGTTTCAAAAGAAATTCGAGATAGATTGCAAAATCACGCGCTAAGTGACGTGAGTTCGCGTCATTATGATAGATATGATTATCTTGTGGAAAAAAAGCAGGGGCTTGATACGCTTGATGCTCTGATTATTGGAATGCTACGCGCATCGAGTTAATGCGCGTAGTTTCGTGATTTTTATTGCTCCGTTATCATTCCAGAATACGGGTCAATTAAAATAGGTTTTTCACCAATTTTATGAGAAACCCCCATTACATCAGGCTCACCATAAATATCTTGCATTTGAACAATACCCTTACTTGCTTGTTTTTCAGAAAGTTCTAAGCGTTTTTGGTCATTTGCTAAACGATCTCTACCAAGTGCTACGTTGTCACGGTAAATTCGATTGCGCTCGTAATTGTTATCTTCTTCCGCGCTTTGTTTTCTTTTTGCTAAACCGAAATTATTTTTTTCTTTTTCTTGCTCTGCGGCAAGTTGCAATAGCGATTTACGTTCATCAAATTCATTCTTGCGTGAGTTCAAATCATAATCACGGTCTTTTTCATACGCTTGTCGCTGTGCTGTTGCTTGCGCTGCTTGTTTGTCTGCTTCTTTATCGGCTCTACCAATCGCTACGTCACGCGCCTTACTGTATTGCTCTTGCAGATATTTAGCCCGTTTGTTTTGTGCGTGTGCTGGCATCATTGCCGCTTGCGCCATCATCAGCCCTGCAAGTCCACCGAACATTCCACGCGGTAAATAATTTGCATCAATGCCTGTTTCTTGTTCAAGTGGATTTACCCAATTAGCCACTGTTGGGTCAATGTAATCACGGTAATTCGTCGATGCTTGTTGGCGCGGTTGTTGTTGCTCGACTTGTTGCTTTGGATAAGGCGCACCATTTAAACCAATGCGCTCACCTGTTGGATTACCGATTTGTCCCCAGCCAGACAATACCGTTTCTTTTGGTTGTTTTGGTTGTTGTTGTTGCTGTGGCGTTGGCACACTCCCATTGATACCGATTGCTTGTGTGGGTTTTGCTTGTTGCGGCTGTGGTGCTTGTTGAACGGGTTGTTGTTGCTGCTGTGGTGCTTGTGCGATTGCATTGTTGATTTGTGCAGGAATCGCAGGACTAGGCGGTAAATCTTTTTGCACAGAAACAGGCAACGCCGCAAGGCTAAGAGCTTGTGGTTTTGCGGTAGGTGCTTGTTGTGGCGCGTTAATCGTGGCGGCTGGTGTTTGTTGCAAAGGTTCAGCACCGACTAAACCACGTCCAAAATTAGCAATCGATTTACCCGCATTACCAAACATCGACCCGTTTTCTTGTTTCGATTTTAAAAATTCATCCGCGCCAACTTTTGTCATCCCTGCGGCAACACCTAATGACGCGCCCGTTTGTTCAATCGGTGCTTTGATTGCGTCAACCGTTGGTTTAACCAATGGCGCAAGTCCATTGATACCATTACCAATATCTGTCCCCGCTTGTTTAACACCTTCGTTTAAATACGTCCCCGCCGCTTGACCTGCTGCGTAGGCTTTCCCTTTCGGTAAATTCGCGTTATACGTTTGTTTCGTTAGCGCAAGCGGTGATTGTTCTTCGTTATTTAGCATGGCGTTTTTCCTTTTTATGCGTTGGGATTGTAATTGTAGCCTGTTAAATTACCGTCAGCATTTTTAATTGGCGTGTGGTACTTATCTTTGTAAAGAATTTCAGGCATTAAGGTAGCTTTATTGACTGCGTTTGTTTGCGCGGTTGAAATAGCAGTACGTTTTTGATTGTCACTTTCAATGCGATTACTGATTTGCGTTTCTAATGCGTCTATGGCTTTTGATGATTTTAGATTTGCCGCGTTAATATCAGCTTGTTTCTTTTGGTCTGCTTTGTTAATCGCGTCTTGTTTAATTTGATTCGCAGAGTTAATGACATTTTGTCTTTGCGTTAAGTCTGCAATCTGATTCGCCGCGTTAATCGCATCTTGATATTTCTGATTTGCACTATTTACAGCATCTTGATATTTCTGATTCGCCGCATCAAGCTCATTCGTTAGCGTGTCTTGAATCGCCGTGCGTTTTGCGTTTTCAGTTTCTTCTTTTATCGCTATGTCTGCGTCTAATGCCGCGTTAGCGTCATCTGCAACCTGATTCGCCTCGTCAATATCGGCTTGGCGAGTGGTGTAAAATTTACCGTAGCCAGATTGCGTAAAACCTTCTTCATTTACGGTGTATTCATTACCAAGTTTTGTTGCATAGGCTTTAACACTAGCAATTTTCGCATTAACTGGACTTGCCGCAATCGCAACCTGTTTGCAGTCTTTAATCACTGACGCATCGGAATAGCTGATTGAAACACTCCCAAAAGTCGCTGTAATTGTATTGCCTGAAACCGTGATTTTTAATTGTGCTTCGGCGGGGACGGTTTCTGATAACATCGTGCAACTTGAACCATTTACAGTAACATTTGGCGCGAGTTGCTTTAAGGTTGCGCCGTTGTATAAGCTAATGGATAACGCGCCTTGTAAGCCTTGTGCTAGGTTTGAAACGGCAGATTTGTAAATGGCGTTTGCGGATTCAGCTGCCGAAGTTGCAAATTGAATGGCAGCAACCCACGCTGCATCAAAAGCAGCTGACCACTCGTAGCGAATAAAAACTGTATCATAATCGCTAGTGGCAACGTTAGTGCCATATTGACTATGATATACTAAGCTAACCTGACTACTACCATTGCCTAAAGCTACAATCGCACCATTAGATGTTAGCTGAATCACAGAAGTAATAGTCTGTAGTCCGCCAAAATAGGCTGTTACTACGCCAACCAGAGCTGCCGCTGCTGCTTGCTGCATCCCCAAAGCTGTGCTATTGCTGTTAGCAATAGCACTATCTCTAGCACTCGCCGCACTCGCAATCGCATTCAAACTCGCCGTGTTATTCGCTGTTTGAAAACTAACACTAACCTTAAATGCCGCGCCTTGATTAACAGGCACTTGCCCTGTTTTGCTATCAAAGTTACTACCAAATACCATGCTAAAACTTTGTGCTGCACCTGAATTGATATAGTTATTTGAATCTGGCGCAGGTATAGATGGAATAGGACAATCTGCCTGAACAACATAATCCTTACTCGACACACTTATCGGCGTAGCGATATTGGCAGACGTTTGATAAACATTGATTGCTTTTAATGCACCGCTACTAATTCCAAAATCACCAACGCGCCCTCCCCAATAACCGTTTAATTCCCCCGCGTCATTTCTATCGAATAAATCACAAAAGAAGTCAGACGAAATCGCTGAACCAGTTGCTGTAACTGTTTGAATAGAATAATAACTCCCCCCAACTTTCGTTATCGCTATCCACGCGCCAATTTCAGGTGTTGTTGTGCCATCTTCGGGAATGACATTTTGCGCTGTGCCTGTGGGTTCATTTTGATTCAAGTCTTTATCAAATGTCCCGTTGCTGTAAATATCAACGTTAAACGTGCCGTCATCATTGGTTGAAGTGACTTGTGCGAGTTTTATCGCGCTACTTCCTTTGCTCATTAAATATAGGACTTTATTATTGAGTGCGGCAAACCGCATTTTTAAATCGTTAATTTCTCGCATAACCTACTCACTCAACGTTGCAATCGCACCCAAAGAAGCCTGTGCGCTGGAAATAATTGACATCATCACATCTGCCCCTGCTTTTGCCGCGCTGACCGCTACTTGGTCATCGTTAATGCGGGTCATTTCAGAATCATGTTGAGCGCGATTATTTTCTTTAATTCCTTCAATAAACAGCGTTCCCGTTTTATATTGCGAATCGATTTGAACTTCTTTATTGAATTTATCAATTTCAAATCGTAACGTTTGATTCGCTTTATCAATTTCAAGCGTGGTTTGTTTATTGATTCGGTCAACTTCTAAGGTTTTCTCTTTATTGATTTCATCGATTTTTAACGACGTTTGTTTGTTAATTTCATCAATTTTCAAGCTGGTTTGTTTATTGACTTTATCAACCTCTAATGCGATTTGTTTGTTTGCTTTATCAACATCAAAAGTAATGGTTTTGTTAGCTTTATCAACATCGAAAGCAATTTGTTTATTAAGTTTATCGACCTCAAAGGATTTTTCTTTGTTGACTTTATCAATCTCAAAGTTTCTTTCTTTATTGATTTCGTCAATTTTCAAGCTGGTTTGTTTGTTGACTTTATCAATTTCAAAATTTCTTTCTTTATTGATTTCGTCAATTTTCAAATTAGTTTGTTTGTTGAGTTTATCAACTTCTAAGGCGATTTGTTTGTTCGTTTTATCAACATCGAGTGAGGTAGATTTGTTGAGTTTATCAATCTCAAAATTTCTTTCTTTATTGATTTCGTCAATTTTCAAATTAGTTTGTTTATTGAGTTCATCGATTTTCAAATTAGTTTGCTTGTTGAGTTCATCGATTTTCAAACTGGTTTGTTTATTTGTTTTATCAACATCTAATGTGATTGTTTTATTGAGTTTATCGATTTCAAAGGATTTTTCTTTGTTTAGCTTATCAATCTCAAAGTTTCTTTCTTTGTTAATTTCATCAATTCTAAGTGTTGTTTGTTTATTGACTTTATCAATTTCAAAGGCTTTATCTTTATTTAATTTATCAATTTCAAAAGCTATTTGTTTATTCGCCTTGTCTATTTCTAAGGCTTTTTCTTTATTGATTCTTGTTTCATCAAATTTAAGTTGCGCGTTCATTTTTGAAACATCGGTTTCAAGCTGTGCGTTTAATTTCGATGCTTCGAATTTAAATTGTGCAGTGGCTTTTTTAGCTTCTAATGAATTTTGATTATTGATTTTGCCCACTTCAATGGTTAGCTCATTATTGACCTTTTCAATATCCATCTTTGCTTTCCATGCTTCAAGCTCAATGCCAAGTCGTTTTGATTTTTCAGAAACCATCTCGACCTCAACATCTAATTCTTTGTAGTATTTTTGCAATAACTGATTTGAACGATTCAAATTGGCTTCTAACGTTTTGAGTTTTAATTCTTCGGCTTGCGCTTTCATATTAAATTCAGAAAGCACAGTTTCACGTTGTTCACGGTGTAAATCAATCGCTAAACGGATAGGTTCATTTTTAAGCGTTTGCGCTTTGACCGCTTCGGAATAGGCTTGAAAGGCAATCATATTGCCGCGCATGGATTCGGCGTAGTTTTGGGTAAGCAGTTTTGATTGTTCAATTCTTAACTTGTTATTTTCAAGTTTAAATCCTGCAATTTCGAGTTCAGTTTTACGGATGTTATTTGCTAAATCCACCGCGCGATTCATTGAATCTTGTAATTGAATGCGCTGGTTATTTTGCTCGCCTTCGAGTTTGAGTTTTTCGAGTTTTAATTCATACGTTTTCGTTGCTTTGATTGCATTATCAACCCACTGTGAACGCACGTCAGATACGGTTTTCCAAACCTCTAAACTGTCTTTGAATTTTTGAACCTGTAAATTGTGGTACGAAATGCCAAAATCAGCGACTAACTTAGCCGCATTCATAGCGCGTTCCATCATTGCGCCGTGATAATTTAACATTGCGGTTTCAAGCTGTACGCCTTGTTGAATCGCAAATTGCCGCGCCTGAACATACAAATCCGCCCGTTTAAGCATAATGTCACGGTTAATCCCTGACATGGCTTTGTGCATCGCATCTTGCGCTTTATTCATTAAACCCATCATTGCAGACGGGGGAATTTTAAAGCCACGCGCCGCCATTTGACGGGCAATTTGCTGAGAAGAATCTTTATAGGTTGCAGCTTCTCTATCGCGCCCACGCTGAAATAACAGTAATTCATCATCAGGATTGATACCTGTTGCGCCGACCGTCATTTCTTTGAGCAACGCATCCAGCAAAGAATCTTTAAACGCGCTACTGTAATCACGTTCAACAAAGGTAAATTGACTGCTTGGAACGCTGTAATCCGCCGTTGGATTTGGAATTAAATAGGATTCAACATTGATAACGCTTGGGTCTGCAATCGCACTAAATGTTAATACCGCATTATTTACCGCAACAGGCGCAGCAGATAGCGTCACAGTAACATCATCAAGTTTTACATCACCTGTCGGTGGTGTTAAAGTTGCCAATGTAGGTAATGGCGGTAATGAAATGTCTTGAATTGTTTGCGTGATAGCTGAAACGTTAGACGGTATTATTGGTGTTGATGATACCGATTCAGGCATTTTAGATTCAACAAAAGTCGCGCCCGTACTTCTTACGGTTGAAACATTCGATAAATCAACGGTTGAAAGCGTGAAGTTATTAACGACTGTTGTTGCAATAGGATTGCTCTTTGGAATATCAGAAGGTTCATCTACTGATACTGATTTTACTTTATCTTCATCTTTTAAATCTATATCTACAAACTTATTTAAATCATAGATTTTCTGATTATCTTTATCTAAGTTATCTGACTTTTTTAAATCATAGATTTTTGCATTATCTTTATCTAAGTTATCTGACTTTTTTAAATCATAGATTTTCTGATTGTCTTTATCTAAGTTATCTGACTTTTTTAAATCATAGATTTTCTGATTGTCTTTATCTAAGTTATCTGATACTTTTAAATCATAGATTTTTGCATTATTTTTATCTAAGTTATCTGACTTTTTTAAATCATAGATTTTTGCATTATCTTTATCTAAGTTATCTGATACTTTTAAATCGTAGATTTTTGCATTATTTTTATCTAAGTTATCCGATACTTTTAAATCATACGTCTTTAACGTCCTCCCTGCTTCATCTTGGTCTAATCCCTTTTCAAGCGTTAAATCAGAATCACGATTAACAGCTAAATAATCTTTTAAATCGTCGTAAGAAACTTTAGCAGGAGCTTCCCAATTAGATTCTGACGCAATGTTTTCAAATATATCTACATAGGTATTTGCCTGTGTAATAGCATCGCTTACCCGTGTTGTAGCCGCATCAATAATACTTTGTACTGAACTCACGCTAACGCCCTCTTTTTAGAAATTTCAACAACAGGCTCAAGGCTTCGCACCTCTAACTTGCTCCCATTTTTATTTTTTAAACCAAATGCAATACGCATTCCACGCACGCCACGCCCTAATCTTGCTCGACCATTAAACGGAATTTCATGCACTGTTTCATCGACACTCACTAAAACATCAAATTCGCCACTGGTATCCGCATGAAAAAGCGGAATGGTTTTTAAATAATCGCGCTCTAAATCGGATTGACCTGTTAAAAAGTGTGATTGAATCGCCACGCCGTTATCTGTCGCGCCTTCGAGTAAATAAAGCCCGTCATCTTTCACGCCATAAAGTTTGCCGTTAATCATCGACATTCCTTTGAATTGGTAATTGTCATAACCTGAAAGCGCGAAGTTTTGTGTATTGATTGAAAGTGACGTTAAGCCGATTGTCATAGCCAATAATTCCCTATTGTACCTGTTTTGCGTTGTTCAATCCAGCCGCGTAACGTGGGTTTTTTATCCGTTATCGTAATCGCGGCAGTTTTTCGATTGTCGATAATCGTGCGTAAAATCGGTGTAATATCAATTAAATTTCCTGTCGTAATCGCGCCTTTAAGTAAGGTAGATTTTGCAACGGGAGATAATTCAGATACCGCGCCTGTTAAAAGCGACGATTGAACAAAGCGAGTTGAAAGTTGCGGTGAATTTTCTTGAATTGCGCCGCGTGTAATGGATTCGGATTTTGTTGAAACAGTGATTGTGGGTTTTTCTTCTAACGCATTACCGCGATTAACAATGCCTGTTTTAAGAGTTGCGGTTGTCGTTGCGGTTTTTTCTATCGCATGACCCGCCATCACGCTGTCGTTTGCGGCAACGTGTGGCTTATTTTCAATAACACTGCCTGTTAAAACCGCGCCTTTTTGTATTACCGCGCTTGTAAATGGTTTTGATTCGGTGACGCTTCCTTTTTGTGTTGGCAAACTATCAAATTCACCCGAAACAACAGGATATGTTTCGCGCGTTTCACCGATTAGATTAGACGCGCTTAATACAGTGGCGACAACAACAGGCGGATTCTCTAACGCTTGAGCATAAACACTGTTTAATCCGAAGTTAATAACAGGCGGCTTGTCGGTGATTATTCCGAGTTGAATGTTTCCATTGGTAAATCTGCTATCGACAACAGGTTCTTTATCTGTAATCTTACCGCTGTGAATATCACCATTTAAGATTTGACCGCTGATAATAGGATTATCAATAACAGTAATCTTCCCGTTGTGAACATCACCATTAAGAAAAAGACTATCGACAACAGGTTCTTTATCGGTAATCGCCCCACTGTGAACACTGCCATTTAAAAGTTGACTACTGACAACAGGGCTATCTTCATCAATCGCAACGCTAAACGGTTTGCCACCTTTTGAAAACACGGCTGAAAGCGTAGGTTTTTTATCCGTTACAACACCGAGTAGCGTTCCTCTACCTACAAAAGTACCGCTAAAAGTCGGTTTAACTTCACTGATTGCGCCCGTTTGTTTTCTGCCAATTTTTACCGTGCCGCTTGCGGTGGGTAATGTTCCCGTGAGGGCAATCGTAAAGTTATTAGGCAGTAATGGGGAGATGGTTGCAGCAACACTGGGCGATAATCCGCTTAACGATGGATTGAATAAGCGACCCGTTTTTATTTCTGACGATACCGCCGCCGAATCAGAAACACTACCACGCATGAAACTTTGGTTAATAAAATGCGTAGTGAGTGTGGCGTTAGTTTCAACGCATTGACCGTGTGTTAATGCAGGGGATAGTAACGTTGATGCAACCGTTGGCTTTGTTTCAACGCACACGCCCATCATTGGCAATGTGGGGAAATTACCGTAACACGTTGGTGTAATATCGGTTAAATTACCACTAAAGTAATAATTATCAACATTAGCTAAAACGGTATCGCTTACTGTTGTAACACCGCCGCTATGGATAACAGAATGCAATAATTCAGCGTTAATAGCAGGTTGTGGCTCTTGGCTATCACCAATAACAAAGACTTCGCTTAATATCGAAATCGCAACAACAGGGCTTTGTGATTGCAACTCAACACTAAATACATGACCTGTATTCAATGTTGCGCTAACCGTATCACTCGCACTTACACCACCCGTTAAATTATGTCCATTGGGCAGGGTTGCTGATACCGTAGGCGAACTTTCAACAGGTAAGCCCGTCTGACTACCCGCTTCATCAGGATTAAAAATAACAATTTCACCTGCCCAGCTCGATGACGCAGTGGACAAGTTGAAAATAACAGCATCAGAATTAGGCACGATATAAGCCATGTTATTGCTCTACGTTGGAATGATACGGTCAAAAACACTCGCGTTCAGCACTGAGCCGCTTTCATCGTCATACGCCACAACGGTGACTGCACTATTGAAAGCCACTAATGAAATGGAAAACGCGCCATCTGTTACGCTTACTGTTTCACCGAGTAACGCACCCGAATCACGCGCAAACACCCGTACTTTTCGCCCAGCAACCGCCGTGTTATTTTCTTTCACTGTGCCTGAAATAGAATAGGTTTGCGTGCTTGCCACCGACGTTAAAACCACATCGCCCAACGCCACGCGGTTTTGCTGATAAAAATCACTCAAACCCGTTGAGAATGTATATTGTGAAAAAAACGCATTCGACAACGGATAACCCGCATTACTGAAAAAATCATAATCACTACTCGCTTTATCCCCATCATCAACTGCAACCCCAATCGCGCCTAAATCCGCCATGACTAGCTCCAAGTATCTGAAATTTCAATCGCTACTTGCGCTTGCGTTGTATTGTGCTTGCAAGTAAAACCTAACAGCGTTTTTCCTGTTAAATTCGCCGCGCCTGTAATCGTTTGAGCATCTGAAATCGGCAAATCGCCTAACGGATTCCAAAGTCCACGCATAATGCCGCGCAATACTCGTGTTGGTTCATGTATCCAAACAGGGGCGAAATGAATTGCACCATCGGCGGGGTTGATGTTTTGCATGACGTAAGAAGCGTGGAAAGCGCGACCTAAGTTATAGCCAGTGCTTGCGATGTTATAGTTATATATCCCTGATTTAGCCCCATCCGTATGCTTACCTGCTGTAATCGAATTACCTTTGCCACTATAGCCAATAGCAACAGGCGTGGGTGCGCCGTAAAAGGTCATATCTGTATTAACCTGTAACCCATAATTCAACGAATAAACCGTTGTACTCGTTGACGCTTCGAGTACAAACGGACACACGTCATTCGGTCTAAAACTGGTAAATGCGCCAAAATGCGTGTATTCCCAATCGTCAGAAATGGTTGGCTGAATAAATAAAAACACCGTGCGATTATCCGCAATTATTTTCCAGCGTCTTGGACTTGCGCCTGCGGTATCGGTTTTTAACACATAGCGATTTGTACCAATCACAGGAAAGCGAAAGTCCCCTGTATTGACATCACTCATGTTGCGAAAACCCGCGACATTCGCATAAGTGGTGACGGTATCATCAAAACGATAATAAGGCTGTGATTCGTGTGCGAGTTTCACAGGGGCATAAACCGCTAAATTCGTACCTGTAAAAGATTTCGCCCAACCTGCCGCCGTTTTACCTGTGTAACCATTTACTAAACAGGCATCGAGTAACGCAATCAATGAACCCACCGCACCTGTTAAGACAGGCGCATTGGCATCTTCACTGCTATAAACTCTTACGGTCATACACTAACCTCCCAAGTGTCAGAGGTTTCAATGTTGATTTGTGCGTTTAGTTCGTTTGCGCTACCAGTAGTTGACGACACCTTAAAGCATTGAAAACTTTTACCCGCCGTTGAACCCACACCTGAAAAGGTATCACCATTAGCTAAGGGGCGATTGTGTAGCGAGTTCCAAAGTCCTCTAAAGAAGCCCCGCACGGGATAAGGCGAGGTTGTTTCATTGAGATAAATCCGCGACTGATATAAACCGCCGTCAACAGGGTTGGGACAAGGTAAAGCAGGACTGCTACTTTGTACGCCGACATGGTATTGAATGCTGTTATTCACACCCACTTTAGTCTTATCCGAAAAAGTACTCATGTGTTGCGCTGTGCCTGTTTGAGTATAAGAGCGCGGCATATAAACGTATCTAACATTAGCAGTCGGATACCCATGATGATGAGTAAAAACAGGATACGGATAACTCGTGCTATGCACCCCCGCTACATACCCTTTCCACGCATCAGCAGCTTTGTAACTGTAGCAATCACCAAATGACATCATCGCGTAGCCTGTTGTGCTAATTTTTGACGCGGTATCAATCAGTAAATGGCAAGTGAATTGGTCAGCGATAATCACCCAAGCACGCGCGGTGGCATCGCTGGTTGAGGATTTGTGAAATAATAAATTACCGTAAGTGTTTTGCTGTGTCGTGGTTGGATACGGGTCTGTTCCTGTATCCACATCGGTCATTGCGCCATAACCGCGACAACCCGCCCAACGCGCAGCACCACCTGCATTCACTGTGCCGTCATCAAGAAAACGGTAATACATTCCGCTACCGTTCCCTGCCGTTGCACTACGAAACACTGCTTTATTTGTGCCAGTGTAAGGTTTTGTCCAACCTGCGGCAGGAATCAAGCCGTAACCATCAACTAAAACCGCGCTCAATAATGCAACCAACGAACCGACTGCACCTGTTAAAACAGGAGCTGACGCATCAGTGGAACTATAAACTCGTACTGTCATTTAGTACCTCTTTGATATGTAAAAAGAACGCTTCATTGAGTTCAATTTGCGCGGGGATTTCGATAATGGCGGCTAAATCGGGCAATAGCGTTTGTAATTTTTGCTCACAAACACTCAAACCAACCCCGCCTGTAGCGAGGTTGTAGAGTTCGTTTAGCGCATCAATAACGGGCAAATTAGTTGCGTTATCAAAGAACATAAATTTAAGCAGGTTGCGTATAAGTAAAGGCGGTGCAAGTTTGGACTGCGCCGAGTTCGATAGTGGTGTTTGACATATTGACTTCTGCGCCACTGGTTGCAATCGCGCCATCGAAACGTGCGGCGGTGGTGCTTAAATTCGCTGGCGTATCACCGTGTTCATAACATCTAAACCAACCAGCAACACCAGCGGCAACGGCTGTACCTTTCCATTGTTCGGTTGTGGTTTTTGAAACTACACCACCCACCGATTCACCCCATGTTAAGCCTGTTGTGCCATCGTCATTATTGGTTAAGGTGTAAAGTAACGTACCGCTTGCGGCAGTATCGGCGGTTGCAGGTTGCGTACCTGTATAAACATTGATTTTGCAATTTCTGAAAATTTCTTGAAAGCCGTCGAAAATATCTTCGCAAACAACGTTATCAAATAGCGCGGTTTCACCAGCCGTTGTGCTATCGCCTTGCAGTGTGATTCGTGTCGTGGTTGCTGTTGCAATAAACGCTAATTGCTTAGTCGTTGCCGTGGCATCCGTATAAGACGGTGACGTTAAAATCGCATTCGGTGTTGATGTTGTACCAACTAACACGCTACCGCTAACGCCCGTGCCTTTTGTGAAATCAAACGCAAGGCGATAAATACGACCGACAACGGTTGTAATATCTTGATACGCGCCGCCTTTTGCAGAACCGCCTGTTTCAGCAATTGATAATTGACCACTGGAAACGCTTAAAGTTGCATCACTGGCTGTCCAGCCTGTTGTGTCTGTGGCAAATGTGCCATTAGTAAGATTATTGGTTTTGATGCCGCCTAATTTATTTAGGAAGCCTGTTGAACGTCTTAATGTCATGTGTGTACCTTTAAGAAATTAGGTAGCACTCATGCGCTGAGAGGATTTTTAGTTGCTAACTCATGTCAGCTTTCATTGGTTTAATGATACCACATAGCGATTATGATTCACTACTGCACTCACATCACCTGTGTGGTTTCGTAACTTTATTTTTCTTTCGCTGATATTTTGCACGATACCATCTTGCGTACCAATACAAATGCCTTTCTGCGTGGTAAAAATTACGCTTTTACCGATTGAACCATCGCCGATAAGTGTAGCAGAAATGGTTGCGGCTGAATTGTAAAATGCACCGCTATTATAGACTTGCTTAATTATCCATTTGTCAGGTGTTTCACCTGTTGCAAATAAAATCTCACTACTGGTTGAAATAAACACGCCTGTTTCAACAGATTTAATCATCGTAATAGCACTATCAAGCGGAATGATATTATTTAGCGCGTCGAACAATTCATAATCTAACGGTTGTGAAAAGTACAAAAATTCATTATCGGCAATCAATAAATGACCGCTGTATTCTTCGATCAATCGACCTATTGGCATCGGTGTTTGATATTCGCGGTTAATCGGTTCGCCCGAATTTAACAGCGCGTCAACACCTGTAATGGTTAAGTTTGTGGCGGTGGCTTGATAAAACAATTCCTCGCCATTTTGACCACTCGCATAAATGTTAGCGTTATCCGCGCCATAAGGCAATAACACAGATATAAAAATACTAGCATTGTCGCCAACGGTAATTTTTTGAGCAGGATTGCTTCCCGATTCGCGCCCATCTTCGGCAACAGACGTAACCGCAATTAAATAATCCCCTGCGGGTAAATTGCCTAAGCCTGTTTGAACTTGAAATAATGGCGCGTCAAGCCCTGCATTTCGCACGCTTGAACCTGTGACAACGCCATTAAAATTGCCTGTCGTAAAATAGGTATTACCTGCTACGTTCACGCATGACAAGGTATTACCTGTAATGTCACTCGCTAATGTTTCGATACTACCATCATCGTTAATTCTAAGAAGCTCATTATTACTGCACAAAACAAGATTTCCACTCATTGCCACGAGTGATTTATTCAAAATTTTCGTAAATCCTTCGCGGGTGGATAATTTCCCCTTGTTATCAATATCAAGGTTTTTTATCGATGTTAATCCCTGTAATCCGACATCAAGCGGATTATCAATCGTGTTCAGTCCAGTAAAATTAGCGATTCTCATAAAAACCGTGCAGTTGCGCGAATACGGGTATTGTTGGCGCGTTGGTTAATCGCTATTGCTTGTGCATTCAATGGCACACCAAACACATCAGCAAACAACACCGCAAACCGTTCTGATTTTTGCGGATCTTGGGTATCAGGGTCAGCATCGAGTAATAACAATCGCACCGCCCAATAACAAAGTGCTAACGCAAAATGCTCTGCAATTTCAGGTAAATCCGTGTCATCTACCATTCTTGCCGTTGGCATTTTAGATATGGTAATGCTCAAAACGTCATTGATAGTAACGATTGAAACAAATCTATCGAGTGTTATTTCACGCGCTTGCGTGGTAATCATGTACGTTGACGGCGCACCTTCGATTGCGTCATCTTGATATAAAACAGGCGTAAGCTCTTTTGATTTGTATTTTACGCGCTTGGCTTTCAACGCGCTGGCTGGCATATCATAAACACTCGAACCGTCAGTCATGGGAATGGTAACGGTTTCAATCAATAAGTCTGTACGTTTGCACGCTTCAACTTGTGCTTCATTCAAAGCCGCATCAATCCGCGCATCACTAAAACGCGGTATGCCTTCGTAATCATCGAGAAATTCACGGGTACGCTGTCTTAGAGATGCTAGGTTCATATTTTTATGCCATCATTGCTTTAGCAATCAAGCGAATAATCGCCGCTGGATTTAAGTTTTCATCAATCTCTGCAATGCCTTTTGACACCGCGAAATCAATCAAATTCGGTTTGTTATTTGGGTTTAGCTTGTGCGCTTTCGCCCAATCATTCGCCTGTTTGTTTGTCCAATCTTCGGGATTTTCAGGCAATTTGTTTTCGTTATCATCAACAGGTTCATCTAACAAATCCTGTTTAACAGGTTTTTCTCCGAACTTGTGAAAGCCCTCTGTAATAGAAAGCAATTTTTTAACGTGGGATTCATTTTTAACATCACAAACGTGATTACCATTACCATCATCTTTAAAGTGATATTCTTCATCACCAATGCCAATAAGCGTTCCGCCTTCGCGTTTTAATTTACTTTGAATTAACATTTATTCTTTATCCTCTTAAAAGTTAGCCCGTTGCTTCTTCCCACTGGCAACGGTCAGCGGTTTATTCTTTAATCGTCAAAACCTTTGTTGCGTGTAATCGCCGATACTTTGATTTTGCCGCTAGTTGCACCTGTCGCTGGCGCGGTGGTAACTTTAACGCGAATGTATCGATCATAATCCACAGCGGCTAATTTACGACCTGCTGAATTTGCAAGACGCGCAACGCCACTGGCTTGACCAATTGTTGAACCTGTAATGAATGCTGTTTGTGAACTGGTTGAACCAACGTCATCATACAAACCTACATCAAGCACAATCGCAGGTGTTCCGCCCGTGTCTAAATCGTCGGTACTGATAATTAAGTCATCAATCACCATGCCCGCAGGTAATTTGCACATATCAATCGTGTCATTCACGACCAACGCGGCGGTTAAATCAAAAACGCCTGTTTGTGCAATGTGTTCACCCGCTTCACTGGATGATGTTGCTGGACGGTCAGCCGCCCACGCTCTATATGCTGTTGCCATTTTTTTATTCCTAATTCTGTGAAGAAGAAACCCTTTCGCGTTTAAAATGCGAAATGGTTAAAAGCCTTAAACCGTTGGGTCTTTCGCCGCCGTGTCGATTGCGATAATGCCGAAGTCTTTGTTATTAAACGCGACTTTCTTAATACCAAAGATTGCGCCCGTTGTAATAACCGCTTGGTTTCCGTTGTCACGTTCTTCTTCGTGCCAATCAAAACGCATACCACCACCGCTTGAACCAAATGCGATTGCTAACGCTTGACGACCTAAGAACAACGCACGCGCCGCATTGACGTTTGCACCCGCACCGTAATCATTGAATCGAATGATGCTTTTATGCTCGTGCAACACAATGTCATTGTGCATACCTGCGCCACCTTTCACGATGCTTGAATCTTTACCTAAGTTTGTCGCTAAGGCTTTTTGAATATCAAGCCAACCGCCTGTTGTGGTGTCTTGGCGCAAGTCATAGGTTTGCCACGGATTCATCAACAAACAATACGTTTCATTACCATCCACCATAATCGGCTGAATTTGTGGCGTGGCTTGTGTACCACCGCCCATCATCGTGGCTTTGGTTTTCGCTTTGTCGATAACACCTAATGACATTTTGTCGTTCACTGTCACCGTTGCTTTGCTTGTTGCTGAACCGCCGTATAAAACGTGTTCAGCATCAGGCGCAGCAAGCGCATTACCCGCAAAACCGTTGTAACTGGTTCTGAAAATGAAATCGTTGTTGATACCACGCGCACCAGACGCATACATAAAATGTAATTCGTCAAATACCCGTGTCCACCACTCGCCTTGACGAGTACGCGCTACAGTACGCAAATCGTGTAAAGTACGTTTGCGGGTCATACGACCGCCTGTATTCACACCGCCGCGCATTTGGTCGATTAAGATGTTGTCACTAAAGAATTTTAAATCTTCTTCTTGTCCTTCCAACGTGTCATCGCCTTCAACGGGTTGCATTCGTAATTGCAACGACAAGTCGAAATTGATTTTGTCACCCGCATCGTTTTCGAGTTGGGTCATACGTTGAACAGGCAACGGGGCATCTGCTGAATCAGACGTGAATTTTTTTTGCCAATACGCAGTACGGCACACGTCAACAAATAACGCGGAGCTGTACTTTTGTACGGCAAGCGGGCTGTTTAAGCCAACAATGGTTCTTGCCATGAGTTTGTACCTTTATTTTCGGTAGCACTCATGCGCGTTGATTGATTATTTGATTCTTCGCTCTTGCTCGAATTTTTGATTAACGACACGTTGACACTTTTATCTGCATCAATCGTGAAGCGTGCTTTTTTGCCTAGTTTGCGTTGCATAGTGATAACCGCATCACCTACGCGAACACAATCGCCTTCGCCAATATCTAAATGCAATTTAGCCATTATTCACTTTCCAAATAGCGATTCACTTGCTCAGGTGTCATTTTTGCTAACGCCGATTCACGGTCTGTTGAACTTAAACGATCTAAATAAGCAAATTCATTATTTGAATCATTTGCTTGCGCCGCTGGAATGTTGCCTAGCGTTTTCGGTAAGTTCACCGTATCAAGGGCTTTTCTTTGCGATTGTTGCGCTAGTGCTTGTTTTGCACCACCTAATTTAACGCCTAATTCGGATTCAACCCGTGCTTTCGCTTGCTGTAAAATCCAGTCATAAGATTTACCGCTTGCATCATTTGAGTTTGCAATTTCACTCACCGCGTTACTCAATGCACCGTAAAGCAACGGTTTTTCTTTAATTTGTGCATTAACTGGATCATTAAAAAACTTTTCCTGTGCCGAATCCCATGCGTTAGCCGCTTGATTTTGCGCTTGTGTTTGTTGTTCGTAGAGAATCTCAAGGCGTGTTTTGTAGCCGATTAACTCATTTAAACGCTTGTTGTATTCGGCAAAACTAATATCGCCATCTTCCATTTCAACGCCGAGTTTCTCAATTTCAGAATTAACGGTGTTGTATTGGGTAACAAGATCAGGCTGTTGCGCTGTTTCATATTGGGGTGATTCAACCTCTACAGCTTCTTGCGTCTGTTCGATTGGTGTTGAATCTTGTTTTGTTTCAGAAGTTTCTGTTTCTTCTTCGTCATCATCAAGCAAATCAAGTCCGCCGTTATCTGCATCAAGATTGATGCCTAACGCTTCTTTTTCTTCTTCGCTTAATGTGTCTAATTCGTCGTCTGTAAATTCAAAGTTTTCGCTACGGCTCATGCTAAAGTGTTCTCGTTTAATTGGTCATAACGCTCTTGCTTGACTGTAAAACGCAACGCTCTTGCGTCTGCGTAACAATTTGGAGTTTTTAATCAGTTACTATTTTACAAGTGATTAAAAAAATTATACAACATTTTCATCCTTATAGCGCAATTCGAGGAGTAATTGCAACTCGTGAATGGCTTTTTCAATATCTTGTCTGCCTTTTCCTGTTGAGTGATTGTGGCGCGTTAATCTTTTTATGGCGCATCCTTCTAAAAATCCCAACTGGTTTGCTTCGATATATTCAATCGGTTGAATCGCTTGGTCTTTGTAATGACTGCCGCCGACTTGGTTGTTTAAGTTGCTCATACTTGTTCCTGTGGTTGACTAGGTTTCGCGTTATCCGCGCCAACTAATAAATCATTCGCGGTTTCTGAAACAATGGGCTGTGCTTGCAATACAGCAAGTGCCGCTTCAAACGCCTTTGTCATGCTATCGAGTTTGACTTGTTGGCTTTTCGCTTCATTACTTTGAGCTGTTGCATTTTTCGCACGAATATCCGCTTCAATTTGCGCTTTTTGCAAGGCTTCTTGTTCTTGCTGTTTCTGCGCTTTGGCTTGCTGATTTTGCTCTTCGATTTGTTGTGAGTTCGGATCGTCTGGGTCGGTATAACCGTTAATTTGACGAATACGACGCACAATTTCATCTTTATTCGGTAAATCAGAATAATCAAACACAATATCGAGTACCGACAACGCCACGTCACCACTCATTTTGCTTAACATATCGAGTAGCTGTTCAAACATTGCCATGCGGACTGATTCGCGGTAATCCTGTTCAGCCACTTTAAAATCCGCTTGTGATAAAGTAATCGGATTGTCCACTGTGCCATCAGGTGTGCGTTCATTGATGCTAATAAATTCCTGTGCGCCACGCTCGCCTGTGATTCTGACAACCTTGTTGAAGTCGTAGAACTGCTCAATCAGCGATAACATGATTTCGCCCGTAAGCTGCACAAACAAACGTTTATTATCAAATAGCGCGGCGGTGGTAACTGTGCCTTGATTTTGACGCGCTAGAATCGCTTTGCCACTGGTTGCGTTGGTTTCCTGTCCTAAGTTTTCACCTGTTACGCCTGAAATGTGTCGAATGTAATCCGCCGATTGATTGCCTAGCGCAATATGTTCTTCGGCAAGCTGGACATTCGTTTCGATTTTGAGTTCTTTACCTGCTTTTTTTACGATAACCGCATCGGGACGTGATACTTCCTCGACGTAATCATCTAAATCCGCAACCGCGCCTTCATCCATAATCGTGCGATTCACGGATAAAAGGAATAACGCTTTTGATCGGCGTTTATTTAAGTCCATTTGCGGGTCACGCGCTCCGCGAACAATGCCATAAGGCATATTGTCACGCCCGCGACGATAACCCCACAAAGGTACAAATGGAAAGCGGCTATGCCGATAAGGCGATTCCATGTCTTGCAATAGCCCTTTTTGACAGAAAACCGCCACACGCACCTGCATTTTGATTGCGTCATATAAAGATGCCTGTTCATTTTGCAATGCGTCAAGCATCGCTGAATTGTTCGGGTCGAATGTTAAGCCGTCAAAATTCGGATGACCGCGCATGATTTGACTTGAAACTGGCACGCGATACCAACATTCAGTCAGTTGTACAATTTTTCTAAATGACGGTCTAACGTTATCATTTGAAAGCCCCGCAAGATTCGCAAGCCCTGTATCAATGTTTTGGCGAATGTCATGCAAGTCTTGGTCGTATAAAATGCCGTGTTCGTGAAAGGCGTTTTCAATCGCCGCTTGTAATACATCGGCGCGACTGTTAAACATTTGTTTTGCGACATCAAAATCAATCGTCTTGGTTCGCATTAAATACCGTGCGTCACTAATATCTGATTCAAGTGATAACGGATCAAGCCACACATTGCGCCATGATTCATAGCGGGTAAATAATGGTTCTTCATTACTATTGGAACGAATACCCAACTCAAGCCAACCGCAACCGATTGTGATTGCATCAGCGAATGCGCGTGAACTGGCAAATTCTGTTTTGTTCACGTCTGAAACGTATTTGAGCAATTTCGTTTTCGTTTCTGCGCTCGCTAAATCTTCTTTGGTACGCGGTAACACTTTCCAATCAATCTTTGTTCTGCGTTCAGTTCCAATAATCCACTCAACGGCTGGCTTGATTTCGTTATAAACGAGTGCCTTTTGTCCACGCGCTTCAAGTTCTTCAATATCAGCCTTTTCCCACTGAATGTTATCTTTGAAATCCTCATCAATGGCTTGCTGTTCACGATTGTAAGCGTGTGCGGCTCTCGCTTCGTACCAATAACCGCGTAATTGCTTGAAGCGTTCTACCATTTCGAGTGAATCAAGCGGGTTTGATACCGATTGATCTGTAATTTTTTGTTGCTCTGCGAAGGATTCAAACATGATATTAACTCGCGTCTAAAACGGTTTGACCGTCCATTTTGATAATTAACCCTTGTTGCTCTGCTTTCTGTTCAATTTGTTTGATTGAAAGCGTGGTATCAAGCGGCATCATGCTGACTAAATCGGGAATACCATCGAGAATTGCATCAACGATATTCTTAATTGTCGATTTCTCACTATCCAACCCTAAATGCTTTGCGACTAAAAACGACCGCTGCATTAGATAATGTGACGGTTCGCCACTTTTCGATTCTGCATAGAGATACGCCATTTTTAACGGGATAACGAAAGCGGCGCGTTCCTCTTTGATTGAATTAGGCATCAAAAAACCTTTGATTCTGTCGCGTGCTGTCATTGTACCAAGACACAAACACGGCTCGCCATCGGGCAAGTGGTCAAAGAATCGGTAAAAACTGCCATAGCTTTTGCTGTACGGTTTAAATAGTTTGCTCATGCGGTAATCTCCAAATGTTGTGTTTTTGTAATAAGTGGTGCAACTCTATTTCCTTTTGACGCATTACATGAACCGCATAGAACCTGTAAATTATCTTTTGACGTAATCCCGCCCTTTGAAACAGGAATAATGTGGTCAACCTGTAAATTATTTTTAGAGCCGCAATTGGCACATTCTTTATGTGTATTGATTATTTCTAGCCATTCGTTGTAACTTAAAGTTCCAGCGGCACGTCTAACCTGCTGAATATAGTTTCTGTATGGTCTATTATTTTTTGCCCACAATCTGCAACGTTTATTTATTGAATCTCTGTTTTTTTCAACATAATCCCGAAAGTATTTGCGTCTAGCTTCTTTATCTGGGTTTGTTTCTGACCAAATGCTAATTTTTCTACGCTTGATTCCAGCGCATTTTTTACTGCAATAATTATTACTAAGTACATGGTCATGTCTTTTTGTTATATCAATTCCGCAATTATCACAAGTTAGCGTAACAAATGTTTCTTGCTTTGTTCTCGATACACCTTGACATTTTGTAGAGCAAAATTTTACGGGATTCCTTTTTTCTCTTCGTTTAAGTTCATACTCCAAAATCTTAATTTCTTTGTCGCATACTTCGCATTTTTTAATAATTACGGGTGATTTTTCTCTTATTGTCCATTTGTAAGAATTTGAACATTCATAAGAACAAAATCTGCGAATACGACTTTTAAACTTATATTCTGTTTCTTTATTGCACCATTCGCATATTGCGGTAACACTCATCTTTACCCCTCAATTAGCTTTCAAAAATATCTATGCCATGCACAACTTTCATTAAATGACGCTTTATCTTAAAGACATCGGTCAAAGGTGAGCCACCTTTAAAATCCTCTACAACCTGAAAACCTTGCTTATCGCAATAAACAAAGTCCGCAACGTAACGCAATGCAGGTTTTTTTCTGCCGTTCAATACAACGGCTGGTGCGAGAACAAACGGAACTTGACGCGAAAACTCACTAATTTCACCCGCTTTGAGCATTAGCTGTAATTCTTGATAGCGTTTCGCTTCGCCTTTGCTGTCAAATTTAATGTCATCGACAACGGTTTTGACTGCGTGATATTTTCCTGTTCGTCTTTTTCTCATGCCGACATTGCCCCGCGTCTGTTTCTGTTAGGTGTGCTTTTTGTTCTTTTGAAGCCATCAAAACCCTGTCCAAACTGCCTAAACGCATCAGCCGCGTTACTAGCCCAATCGTGTAACGGTGTTTGCTTTGTTGTTTGTGTCTTTTCGCAGTATTCGCGCCGATAGTTACGCAACGATTTCAAACCGTCCGCGCATTTATCTTTATCCCACCAACATAAAGTCATCATTTGGCGCGTGGATTCGATGCCATCAAGCAAGCTATCAACACGCGGTACGACTTCGATATTAGACATTCCAAGTGATTCAAGCGTTGCTTTGCGACTTCTGCCAGTTCCAAGTTCGGTTACTTCAACGTCATGCGGTAAGTAATGCGCGGCGTAACGATAGCCTTTTTCATCCAACACTTTGACGTAATGCGACAACGCCGCGCCTGAGCTTTCATAAAAATCAATAAAACGAAATTCACGCCCGACGATCTGCATAAACCAAATAGCGGTTGTGTCGTTCCAGCCTAAATCCCAAAACGTATAAACTTGTAATCCAGTGTCATACGGAACACCGCAAATCCGCCCGTCATCGCTTGCTTGTTGCATTTCATTCGCGTAAATCGCGCCATCGACTGACAATTTGCACTCACCAAGCCACACATTGCGATATGCCGCAAAATCACGGCGTTTTAAATCTTCCATTTCCTGCTTTAGCACGTCAGGAAACCACGGGTTATCTGACCAGTTAATCTGCTGAACCCATGAATTAGTCGGTGGATTCTCAACAAAACGCTGATATGTTTCGTCACTTTCTAAAACGGGATTGAATGTGATGATAATTTCAGAATCAGGCTTGCGAATTGTCGGGATTAAAACGTCCCAGCTTGACTTGCTCACTGTTTGCGCTTCTTCAATCCAGCAATAATCCACGCCTTCGTAGGATTTAATCTTTGTGACGTTGTGTCGCAAGCCCTCAAAACTGAATGTTGTGCCGTTTTTGCCTTTGATAATTGTTTTTTGCACTTCGTAATGATCAGATAAACCAAGCGGCTCAAGTTGATCAGCTAACAATTTGATAACAGAATCCGCAATTGAGTTTTGAAATTCTCTAGCGCATAACACGCGAATCGGATTTTGTGCGCCGAGTAATAGCAATGCACGCGCAACGCCCCAAGATTTCGCACCACCACGCCCACCATGAAGCACTTTGTAGCGATAAGGCTTGAAAAGGTTTTGCAGTTTTTTCGGAAATTGGATGTCAATTGTCTGCATCGATAAAACTGATTATGTGCTTAACTTCGATTGCGCCGCCGTTTGCACCTGTGATTTCATGTTTTTTTGCGGCTGTAAAGCCTTCCATGTCATTTAAAACCTTGACCGCCGCCACAATATCAGAGGATTTATCAGGGGAATTGATAACACCAATTAACGCTTTTGTTGATTGTTCGCGTGTCCAAAGAAACTTATTTGCGAGTTCTGCTTTTAATTCTTCGATTCTTGGTTTAATCTTGGCTTTTAATTTGCTTGCTTTTTCATTAACACTGGATTCTTTCCATTTCTGAGATTTTGGATAAGCCTTTTTATATGCTTCACTAGCGTGACCAGTAGCAACAAAAAATTGCGCGAACAACTCTTGCTGTTGCGTTAGTGCCATAACCTAACCACTCCAACGCGCATGATTACCGTCGCGTACATCAATATGCGTAAAAGTGTCATAACAAACCAATGCCTTTGCATTCTTTATTGAAATTCAAAACAAGCCAATGCTGAAAATCGTCAGCATCCATTCCTTTAACTTTTATATCAGCGGCATTACCAAACAAATGCTGTGAATGTTTCGCACCACCGCTTTTTTTATTTTGATGCTCACAGCGATAGCCGCCGTGCGGTGTGATAATTAAAGGTTTTTCAATTTTGTCCCGAATCGCTTGTAATAATTCAATCAATTTTGGATTCATGCCGTGTTCAGGTAACTTTCCACAGCACTTGCAAACAAATTCTTTTGAATCAAAGTTTTCTGATAATTTCATTTATCACTCTCTCTACGCTTAAAATGCGTTTCATTTTCTGTGTTTATGAGTCTATCTTCGGTTAATGGAATCCCCACTTTTTTACTAATCAGAATCTCTGATGATAGCGTCGCTATTTTTCGCGAAAGATTCCTTCGGCTGCCCCGATTCGTCCCTCGTCCAGTGGCTTATTTCGCACACAGCAGCTACATAACTCACTTCCCAAGATGACTTGACGCTGCGTCGCGAGGACTTGCATTTGCTCTTCGTTTCAC
>Ga0172375_10000586_pt1 | contig 58076 bp, 62 predicted proteins | sample LakKiv1m_FD_114537 | JGI IMG/M metagenome (GOLD analysis project Ga0172375, IMG submission 114537) | Freshwater microbial communities from Kabuno Bay, South-Kivu, Congo - kab_092012_11.1m | ecosystem: Environmental > Aquatic > Freshwater > Lake | place: Democratic Republic of the Congo...
ATAATCTTGGAAGTAAGTTTGCAATTGTCTGTGGCCGCAAGTGTGGGGATGATTGTGATAGAACCTTGGATGGCACGGAGAATTGGCTCGTGGGCAGGCGCGACGGCTGGTGAATTTTTATCTGGTATTGGGCTTTCTACTTCACTCTCTACGATGATGCTCACTGGTCCAATAATTTGGGCATATTTTGGACGGATGTCTTGGGTCGGGGTAATCAGCAACATTTTTATCTTGCCATTTGTCCCAGTAATCATGATTCTTACAAGCGCTATGTTTGTTTTAGGGACGATCTTGACAGTGCCTGTTTATGCTGTTTCCCATTTGATGGTGCTTATAATTCGATTTTTGGGTGTTTAGAAAAGTGCTAGACGATTTGATGTGGCAAAATTAGTTGTGACTTGGAAAAAATGGGTTTTGATTTTGGCGATTTTGAGTGTGATTTGGGTGTGGGTGCAGTGGCCAGACGGGAAGCTTCATGTAACTTTTTGTGATGTGGGGCAGGGAGATGCAACAGTAATTGTTTTGGGGGCATTTCAGGCCTTAGTAGATACCGGTGATGATCGCAATAAAGTAATTGAGTGTCTGGCAAGAGAAATGCCGTTTTGGGATAGGCAAATCGAAACAGTATTCATTAGCCATTCAGATAAAGATCATTCTGGAGTATTGGAAGAAATCAAGAAAAGGTATGTGGTGGGTAGGGTGATTGCCGATCCAAAGAAATATGATGTTGTTCGATATGGAAATTTATTTTTTGATATTATTAAAGGAAGTGAGCCTGGGGAATCAATAATAAAAAGCGAGAGCGAAACAAATTCTAAATCGGTGGTGATGAAATTGGGATATGGTAATTTGTCGGTGTTGTTTACGGGCGACATTGATTTGGAGCCTGAATTAGCACTTGTTCAGGGAGGACTGCTAAAAAATGTAGATGTCTTAAAAGTATCGCATCATGGGTCAAAATATGGTTCTGGAAAAGAGTTTTTGGAGGTGGTGAGGCCAAAGTTTGCAACTGTGTCTGTGGGAGAGAAAAACTCTTATGGACATCCCTCTAGTGATACTTTGATACGGTTGGATATGGTGGGGGCGAAGGTGCTACGAACTGACTTGTTGGGCACGATTGGATTTGTGTCGGATGGAAAAGAGTTGAAGGTGTTTACGGAGAGGTAAAAAATATTTTCTTAAGGTTGTTTTCTTATTACCTTTGTTGGCGACCGATAATTCCGCGATTCCTGCGATCGCGGCTCATCTACATACTCGTTTCAAAATCCCTCCTTCGTCGGGACCAAGCATTTTGAAACTGCGTAAGTTCGCACAAGGAAATAAGAAAAACACCTTTTTAAAGAAAATATTTTTCTTTATGGACGAAACGCACGGAAACATTAGAAAAATTATTTTTGTACCGAACATGGTGAGTAAGTATTACTAAAAATATTTCTTGAAACTTTGCGTACGAATTTTTTTGGTCGCTCGTCCTTGTCCATTCTCTGAACCGGCCACGCGCATTTTCCCCCGCGGGAAATCGGCCTACTGAGCGGCGAAAAATTCTACGACTACATAGAAGCTATGCTTTTCCCCCGTGAGTACCGAGGACTGTGAATACACTTGTCGCCTTGCTCAACTTTCTTCGAATGGACAATGGATTCACGACTTCTAAAAATATATTTGAAATGAATCGTGAGTGGAGGTTTTTCCGTAGTGCCTAGGCAATAATGGGGTATTGCAGTTTGTAAAACTATTGTTTAGTATGAATGTATGGACGCCTAATAAAGTGTCTATGGCTTGTGAGAAGTGCATGACTCACAGGGAAGATTGTAGACGTACAATACTTACTCTGTTGATCAGCCCTGATCAGGTAACGGTATTGCAAGTGTTATTTCGTCGCACTTTGCAGGTTGTTAGTGTTCGTAGGTGTTAGTGTTCGTAGGTGTTAGTGTTCGTAGGTGTTCGGTTAGTGTAGGTGTTAGTGTTCGTTTCGCAGAAGACAAGGATCAAGGTGAAGAGCCGAGACCCTTGTCTTTTATTGCCTTTTGATTTCTTGTGCGTAGTTTTTGTTTTTTGTAGTAAATATTTTTTTTATTTTGCTCTTTGTAGATTTAAGAGAGTGGGGTATGATAGATAAATGAGATTTTCACCTAAAGTACATCAGATAGGCAAATTAAGAGTGATTTTGGTTCCTGAGGATAGAGAAAGTGTGACCGTCAGAGTGATGGTCGGAACTGGATCCAGAGAGGAAAACGATAAAGAAGCTGGGAGTGCCCACTTCTTAGAACACTTTGTTTTTAAGGGTACAAAAAAATTTCCAAAAATGTTTGATATCAATGAGGCAGTGGAAAAAGTGGGTGGGGCTTTCAATGCATACACAGGTCAAAATGAAATGGGATTTTGGGTGAAGATGGACAAGAATCATCTGGGTTTGGCCGCAGAAATTGTTGGGCAGATTGTGACTGAGCCAGTGCTTCCTCCAGAACACTTTGATAAAGAACGAGGAACTATCCTTGAAGAACTATATATGTATGAGGATAGACCTAATTCTAAAGCGGCAGAGGAATGTGAGAAATTGGCCTTTGGAGAAACCAATATGGGCAGACCAATCATTGGTACCGTCAAAAGTTTGAAGGCGATGACGGTGGAGGATCTGCGAAAGTATTTTGATAAATGGTTTGTGGCCGAAAATATGGTGTTGGGGGTGGTGGGGGGTATGGGTGATGAAGATAAGGTATTGGAGATAATCAAAAAAGAATTTGCGCCACTTATCAACGATGATCGGAAAACTCCTGAGAAGAATAAATTTGAGTGGGATGAACAAAAAGAAGTCCGGACCAGGCTGGTGAGTCGCAAGGTGGAACAAGCGGCTGTATTTATGGCATTTCGAGGGATTGATATGAATGATGAGAGAAGGTTTGCTTTGGAACTTTTAAATATTATCTGGGGTGATGGTTGGATGTCACGCTTGATGCGTGAAGTGCGAGAAGAGCGAGGATGGGCTTATGCGATCGGTTCTGACTGTGAGTCTTTTACTGATGCCGGCATCATGGTGGTCGGTGCAGGGCTTCCAAAAAGTAAATTAAACGATGCAGTCAAACTAATTACGGAAATTAGTTTTGGTTTGGCTGGGGGGAATAAGTGGGCGATAAAAGATGATGAGGTTAAGGTGGCGAAGGAGACGTTCCGAGGGAGATTTGCTTTGGCTTTTGATAGACCTGAGGAAGTACTAGGATCTGCGTTGGAAGACTTGACCTTCCGAGATAAGATTTATACTCCAGAAGAAATAATGGCAAAAATTGATAAGGTCACCATTGAGGATTTGAGGGCAATAGCTAAAGAGATATTCCGACCAGAAAACTTGTCAATTGCGGTGGTAGGGAACTACAAAAATATTGACAATCTTTTGGGTTAGTTGGGTCCGCTAAAGCCTTGAATCTGTCGGTATAAAAGATTAAATTAAAGGAGATGTCGAAAAACAATATTGGTCCAAGAGATTACAAACCACTTTCGATCGCCAATACTGTAGTTATTGATCCCAAACAATATCTAAGTGATCCGGGTGGTCATGTTATGGAGACGGCAGACTTTACTGAACTCGGATATTTTTTGGGATATAAGTTTGAACCGAGAGCAATGTATGCAATTTGGTCTACAGAAGGTGTTGCTCGAGGTGGGCACATGGAAAGTAGATCAAAGTTGGTGACGGTACTAACAGGTATGGTTTTTTACTGTATGGTTGATTTGCGACCTGGTGCAGATTTTGGCAAAGTGTGTGAGTTTTATTTGGGTGAGGGAGAGAAATCTATGGGAAGATCGGTGCTTGTCCCTGAGGGCGTGGTTGATTACTTTGTACCTATCAACGGACCTGCCTTGACACATAGTGTGGGTGATAGGCCGTACAACAAGTTTGATAATAGTCGAACTTTGGATCTGACTGACTCTGCCATTGGTTTTCATCTCCCTGAAGGTACAGTACACCATGTCCCTGCCGGCGAAGAAATTAATTTGTTTAAACTTGAGGATTTTTTAATTAAATCAAAATGAATAAAACGAGAGATGATGCCGCTTACGAAGTGACCGAAATGGGCGGTTCGGATAGATATTGGTTTAAGAGGGAATTTTGTGACCTGAGACATGGTCGGAATAGAATAGTACTTGCCGCAGTGGAGCGAGCAGGGTGGCAGGGTCCTGATTTGATTAGTGGTCTACATTGGAATGTTTCCATTGAAGACAGGGGAATTCAGCAGACTTGGAAACTGGTTTTGATGAAAATCAATGGAGAAGATAAATTGGTTTTTGAGAGATTTACCAAAACTAGAGAAGGTATAAAAGAAGAGATTTTTAATTTGGCATATTTACCAAATTGGATAATTGAGGAGATTTCTCAGGTTTCTTTGGAAATGAAAGAACGAGAAATGGATGGGGATGGCATTAATTTTTTGGCTAATCTGGTCACAAAAATTGCCCAAGGAAAAGAGACAGCAATGGCGGCTCTATCCGCAAAAGTTGAAGAGCTTTCTATTGGAGGGTTGCATCATATATTGACAACGACTCGGGGTGATGATCGTGGAAGTTTTCGAGAAGTGGCTAGATTTCCGGAGATAGAACTGCTGACTGGTTATGACTTTGTAGGTAAGCAAGTGAATCACTCGATGTCTACTTATGGAATCTTGCGAGGGATGCATGTTGAGCCTTGGGCAAAACTGGTGACGGTGATTTCTGGATTTGCAGTGTCGGTATTGTTGGACTGCAGACCACATTCTAGAACATTTGGGAAAATGGAAACAGTGTTTTTGGGATATGGCACGACTCCTGATGGGGAGGAGGTCAAGGGCGGGGCGCTATTCATCGAGCCAGGAATTGCAAATTCTGTCCTTGTACTTTCTGAAAAAATGGATTATCAGTATGTGGTGGATGATCTATGGAGACCAGATACGGCTCTGTATTCTGTGAACCCGATGGATCCTGCCCTGGCTATTGATTGGGGCAAATATGTGCCTTTGGAGAAGATTGTGAGGTCTGAGCGAGATCAAACTTCACCTACCTTTGCGGAGTTTACGGAGAAGATGAAGGATTGAAATTGCGCTCCTTAGGGAGCGCTTTTTATTGGTTTGGAAGGTCTTTGGGTAGCACTTGCCCTAATGCTGGCGCAGACGGGGCAATAGGAGGCTTCTGGTTTGTTGTTTTTGGCGTCTAGGGACTGTTCTAGTTCGGAATAGACGAACGGGTTTTTGCAGTCTGCGCAAATAAGAATTTTGTCTGGCATAGAAGGTATTATATATAATTTCTCTCCTTTCCTTTTTTGGGCAAGTTGATTTGTGGACTTGAGGGGAGTCGAACCCCTTACCTCTTCAATGCGAATGAAGCGCTCTACCAGTTGAGCTACAAGCCCGTGTGTATATTTTAGCAAGAAATAAATATATAGGGAGTTTCAATTGATAATATTGCCTTAGCTTAAAATCACCTAGAATCTTTCTGTGGTACGATTAAAATATGAAGGCATATACGAGCGAAATAAGAAAGCGTGCAATAAAATTACGAAAAGAGGGAAAAACAACCAAGGAGATAGGTACCGAACTAAATATAAATGTACCAAAAAGTACTTATACGGGTTGGTTTGCCGGCATTGTTTTGAACTCCGAACAGAAAAAAAGAATTTCTGATTTGAATGCCAAGAGACTTGATGAAGCTCGGATAAAGGCGGTCCAAGTGAACAGGAAAAAGAGAGTTGATTATCTAAACGCTTTAAATAAGATTAATTTTCCTATTAGTAAAAGGGTAAATAATGTGGAGACTGCAAAAATTGCTTTGGCGATGCTGTGTCTTGGGGAGGCAACAAAGTATGGTAATGGGTCGGTTTTTAGCCTTGGGAATACTAATCATAAGATAATTACTTTGTATATTGATCTTTTGAGAAGATGTTTTAAGATTGATGAATCAAAATTTAGGTGCACAGTAATGTGTAGGGCTGATCAGAATATATCAGATCTTGAAAAATACTGGCGCAAAATAACTGGTATATCTAAAAAGCAGTTCTACAAGGCTAGAGTCGATGTAAGGTCAGTTGGTAAGCCAACAAAGAAGGTGGGTTATAAGGGTGTTTTGAAGGTGGATTACATAGATACCAGGATCCAGCTTGAGCTAGAATCTCTGGCTGACTTGCTTTATAATCAGGTATTGCAAAACTGATTGCTTTCCTGGGCCCTTAGCTCATCTGGTAGAGCGCTTCGCTGGCAGCGAAGAGGTGGTCGGTTCGAGTCCGATAGGGTCCACATAAAAAAAGAAGCCAAAAAAAGCTTCTTTTTTTTATGTGGACGGACGACTAGCCTCCAGTCTTGAAGAGGAAAGTGGTCTGCTAGGTCCGATAAGAGCTTGCTCGTCACCTTTTCGATAATAGCTATTATCGAAATATTGTTCCTGCGCTTCCTCTTGATTTAGGCTCATAATTCGCTTCTCTTAATTATGATGCTCAGAATTAGGGTCCACATAAAAATCCTCCGAAAGGAGGCTTTTTGGGAAATTGTTTGATTTTATTGAGTTGCGGCGGAACCTGAGGCGACTGGAGCTGGAGCGAGTTTCTCTAGGGCTTTGATTTCTTCTTGAATCTTGGGGTATTCCTCTGATTGGGGACTTGTTAGTGCGTAGCCTGCTTTCATATAAGAAAGTGCTCTGACATAGTCTTTGTTGTTCTTGTAAATTGCGGAAAGATTGAAGTAGGGAACATCCCAGTTTTGTTTGAGATCGATGGACTTGCTAATGAGCTTGGTGGCTTGTTCTGTGTCTCCAAGATTAAAAAAGAGGATTCCTAATTGAAGATACAAACGTGGACTGTTCGGGTCTAGGGCAATGGCTTGAGCAAGATGGGAAACAGCGTAATCTGCAGAACCATCGGCGACTCCAATAAATGTCTGGTAGATGTTGGAAAGATTTTCGTGGGAGTTGGCATTAAAAGGATCGAGGGTGGCGGCTAATCTGCCGGCATCAATAGCACGCTGCATGGCATCGGCGGCATTTTTTTTGTCATCGTCAGTCTTTTCTGTTTTGTCTAGATAGAATTTGGCGACGCCTTGATATGTTTGAGAAAGAATAATTTGGTAGTTTGGGTTGTACTTGTCGGTTTTGGTGGCTTCTGTTTGTTTGAGGAATGATCCAACTACATTGGTTTTGACTAAGTCATTTGCTTGTCTGATCATGGTGGAGGCTTGATAGGCGGGAACTGAGTAATACCAATAGAGTGATACTAGTGTTACGGAGAGAACTGTGGCTAACCAGGGCAAAAATGCTTTAACAAAGGAAATGTCGGAGTTATCTGTGATTTCGGAATAGTTGCCTGTGATTTCTGTGTTGGATGACAAGCTGACACTAATGTCCTTGGTATTTTTGAAACCAAGAATTTTGAAACCAACTGTAAGTGCAATGAGTGAGCTGATTCCTAAAACAAGTGTGACAATACTTGCTGGAAGTATGAGTGTGGAAATAAATGAAGTGAGTGCAGCTAGAGAAAGAAATACAAGGGTGGGGTTTTCGGTAATTTGTTTTTTGTGTTTGAGTGCCACAAAAAGTGATTTGATGAAGACAAGTGCGAAAGAAATACCTCCAACTAATCCTGTGGTGGTGATAAGAGTGAGCAAGTAACTGCCTGACTCTGCAAAACGAAGATTCCAAATAAGGTTGTCAAGATTTAGGTATGCAGGTCTGAGTCTGGTAAAAGTGGAGTAGTATGTTTCTGGGCCAGTACCAAATAGCGCTGTCTGCCAGTATTTGAAAATATCGACAGCAATGGACCAACTGGCATTAAGTGGAAGAAGTATTATGACAACTTGTTTGTCTTGAGGGAATAGAAGAGAGATGTTGATGATAGAGGCAATAAGCATTAGCATGACGGCTGCGAAAAGACCAGATTTGGGAAGCCATTTCTTGGTGGCGATGGACATACCGATGGTGGCGATAGCGACAGGCAGGGTAAACATGAGATTTGCAAGAGTGCTACCAGTGAGATTAAAAAATTTGTCGCTTAAAGGTGTCCACTGGATGACTTTGCCTGCGATTTCGAAGTGATGCAAGATAGAAAAAATACTAAGAAGGGTGGCTGAGCTGATTAGACCATACACAACTGAAGTAATGATGAATTGGTTTTTTTGGGAAGAAGTTGTGGTGAGATAGATGATAGCAAGGGAAACGAAGAGGGTGGTTTGGCCAAATAGACTTTGGTGTTTGATCGGGCTTAACCATGCCGAGGAAATAATGCTGGCAAGCATCAAGATTATTAGAGGCAATAGTGAAGGTGAGCTGGTAAAGCTAAGTTTGCCGCGTGTAAGATTCCTGACGCACCAAGAAATAAGGGAAAGACTTGCTAAAAAAGAAACAAAATAAAACTTATTGAAATTGAAATAATCAGAAGTAAAGGGAAGGAAAAAAAGTGGGGTGATGAAAGCTAAAAGAAAAGGTGTTGATCTTAAAATCTGGGTGGATACTCGGTCTAAGTTTGCGCGCATGTAGCTATTCTAGGGATTTACGATGTGGTAGTCAATGTATCTAATAACATCAGAAGTTGTGCTGGAAGAAATAATGAACTGACCTTCGGATTTGGATTTGACAGAATAAACGCTTTTGTCTGAGTCTTTGGGGGATAAATAGATTTGACTGGTAGCGCGGATATCTGGATTTGTAACTATGGCTTCTGAAATTCCTTCAGGTATGGTGGCGGTGTGATCGATGATGTTGTTTTTGATTTCTGGAGTGATGGAGGTGTTGGCCGAGATGGTGGCGTCATTCGGGGCCGCGATGATGGAGGCGTTATCAGGTGTAACTGTAGGAGTAGAAATAACAGGGAGTGATTGGCGTTGATCGCTGAGAATGCCTGCCGGAAGTGGAGAGATGAGGGTGCCTGTGGGCTGAGAGGAATAGTAGCCGAGAACAATGAGTGTGGTGGGGATGAAGAAAAATGCACTGGCCGCAACAACAATCGCCACAGAAATAGAGGCGTGGCTACGAGGCTCGATGGCGTTCGTAAATTCGATGGTCACTGCAGTAATTGTAGTACATAACTGGGGGTTAGTAAAATGATTTTTACCGGACATTTTCCCTGCTCCCTCCGTACTTATTCGTTCTTAGAACCGGCCACGCGCATTTTGCCAGCGGCAAAATCGGCCTACTGAGCGGCAAAAAATTCTCAGAGTACTGAGAAACCTTGCTTTTTTGCCTTGCTCAACTTTCTGCGAACGAACAAGTACTCAGGAGCTAGGAAATGTGTGTGTCCTATAGTTGAAAGTTGAACTAGGATGGATTAGAATACGGGAGTTGTAATTCGGAAGTTCCTGAAAATTCAGATTTTGGTGAAGGAGAAAACACATGAACGCTAGACAGTGGATCAACAAGCATGTAAGTCATTTGGGAATCACGGGACGTTTGAATCAGAAAGAAGCTGAGTTGAAGCATGGGTTCCTGGACCAGCATATTATGAACCTCATGCTGAATCCGGAGAATGGCCACATTGTTGTGGACATTGAAACAAGTCTGTACTTGAACGGTGCTGCTTTGACTGCGATGTTCGAGGGAAAGTGCCAGACGGTCACTTTTGTGGAAGTTGCGTTCCCCAAAATGTGCATAACGGCAGAAGCAAAACCGCAGATATATTCCCAACCTCGTGTCGCGTATCGGGCGGAATTTCAAGGGAAACTATATCCCACCGACGTGCGGCAGATCAAATTTGAGTTTTTGCCGGTTTCGTAGGTGATGCCTGGGGTAATACCCAGGCTTTTTTGTGGCAAAAAAGATGCAGAGTGAATATGATTAATTATGGTTTTGGGAAAAGACAAATGGAGTGAAGACCTATTAAAGATCAGACCAACTGTTGAGAATATTTTTTATAAAGGGAATTTAAATTTGCTGACTGATGAATTCCCTAGGCTGGCGATAGTTGGATCGAGGAGAATAACTGACTATGGTGTTCGGGTAATCGAAAAATGGATGCCGGAGCTAGTTGAAAATGGCGTTGTGATTGTGTCGGGGTTTATGTATGGCGTAGATCAAGTGGCACATAAGTCTTGTCTGGATAATGGTGGGAAAACAATTGCGGTATTGGGTTATGGAATAGATAGGAAGCCGGCAAGTAGTGATGTAGAAATGTATAAAAGAATAATAGAAGCAGATAGTTTGATATTGTCAGAATATGAAGGAAATTATCCGGCGGACAGGTGGACTTTTCCTGCTCGAAATAGAATTGTCGCGGGAATTGCTGATGCGGTGTTGGTAGTTGAGGCGGCTTTGGGGTCTGGTAGTTTGATTACAGCACGTTTGGCAACGAAGTTTGAGAAACCACTACTTGCCGTACCAGGACAGATAATAAGTAAGGTTGCAGAAGGCACGAATGAAATAATTAAATCTGGTAAGGGGCGGATGGTGACTAGTTCTTTTGATGTTTTGGAAGTTTTGGGATTGGAGAAAGGTCAGTTGCAATTAAAACTGGAATCGCAAACTGATCCGATGATGATTTTGTTAGGCGATGCTGATCGCGGAGTGGATGAGTTGGCAAAGTTGTTAAAAATTGGAGTTCCGGAGGTCTTGGGTAAATTGACAACGTTGTCGTTAAAGGGAGTTGTTTGTGAACGTGGAGGAAAAATTGGGTTGATATAATAGCTCAAAATCTGGTCTTTTCAATAATTGGAGGTGATAAATGGCGCTCTGGTTGATTGTTTTGGTTGCTATTCTGATGGTGGCTGGGTGTGGGTTTTTTATTTATTCGATAGTTTGCAAAAAGGACTGGGCTTTTGGTCTGTCACTTGCGTTGTTTGTTGTTGCACAGGCTATTGTTCATCTGAGTTGGTGAGGTATTTGTTGGCCGTCTAGAAATAGGCGGTTTTTTGTGCATAAAAAAGCCTCCCGGGGGAGGCTGTGATGATTATTCGTATTCGATGTGGATCTTGTTGCCGCCTGATAAGGAAATCTGCATGCGAACAATAACGGGAAAGAGTTTTCCGGCACTCCGATCGTTGGGGTTCAGTGCCGTGGTCGTAAGGTATTGCTGGTCCTCGTGGCCACAGTGATCCTCAAAAGTGATGGACTTGCCGGGGAGCAGCATTGTTTGAGTAACAATTTCTGGACGAAATGGATTGTCCAGTTTCCACCAAATGGCGGGCAGGTTACCAATGTTCTTAATCTGGATGTCACGTTTTTCCTGGGTGATTTGGATAGAGAAATCCTGCGGGATATAGCCCGTCAGGATGTAGGCACCATCGGATTCGACCATTTCGGGGTCAAAAGTAATTATCGATCCCGACGGGACGAATTGTTGGGCGTTGGAGATGAGGAAGTGCTTTGAATCAGGCATGGGGGGGCTCCTAGTGAATTGAATGTACTACGAATGTGATGGGGTTATTGTATCACTGATTATCCTATAGTCAATAGATCGTCTGGGCTGGTGTATGTGATCTGAGCTATACTGGAAGAATGCTTGCCTGCATCAAGAGTGTTGCTTGCGTGGGGTTGTTGTCTTTTTTGGTGGAAGTTGAAGTGGATGTAGCTGAGAAGGGGTTCCCTGGATTTAATATCGTGGGACTACCTGATAAGGCGGTAGCAGAAGCTCGAGAGCGGGTGCGAACGGCCTTAATTAATAGTGGTTTTGCTTTTCCTCAGAAGAAAATTATCGTAAATTTGGCCCCAGCAGATGTCCCCAAAGAAGGTTCGGCTTATGATTTGCCGATTGCAATTGGGATATTGGTGGCGAATGGGGATATAGAGGTAAAAGTCTCTCGTGTGGAGGGGGATCTCTCCGCTACGGTCGAGATGACGAATGGGGAGAGTGAGGTGTTTGGGAGTTTGTTTTATGGAGAGTTGTCGCTGGATGGGTCGGTGCGACACACAAAAGGTGCTTTACTAACCGCGCTATTTGCGAGACAAAAAAAGATTAAGAAAATATTTGTACCAATACTGTCCGCAAATGAAGCGGCTGTGGTTGCCGGAGTTGAAGTGTATCCAGTGAGAAGTTTGAAAGAGCTCGTTATTCATTTGCAATCGGCCAAAAAAATTGAACCGCTGAAAACAATTGAAATAAAAAGTTTGTTAGAAGCCGCGGCTCCTGAGTTTGATATGGCTGATGTGGTGGGACAAGAGTCGGCCAAAAGAGCACTAATCATTGCGGCAAGTGGTGGACATAACATGCTCATGTCTGGTCCACCCGGGTCAGGAAAGACAATGCTCTCACGAGCGCTTCCTGGAATTATGCCATTAATGACAGAGGAAGAATCGATGGAGGTCACGAGAATATATTCTGCAGGGGGTCTGATGAATCCTGGAGAAGCAATAATTCGTAGACGACCATTTCGGAGTCCACATCACTCGGTGAGTGTTGCTGGACTGATTGGAGGTGGCAGTAAACCAATTCCTGGGGATATTTCTCTTGCCCACCTAGGCGTATTGTTTCTGGATGAGATGGCTGAGTTTCCGCGAGGAGTCTTGGAGGCCATGCGAGCACCTATGGAAGATGGAAAGGTGGAAATATCACGAGTGGCCGGTCGAGTGGAGTATCCGGCATCCTTTCAACTGATTGCGGCAGTCAATCCTTGTCCCTGCGGATATTTGGGTCATCCAACCAAAGAATGCAAATGCACAATCAGAGATATTGAGAAATACAAAAGGAGAATAAGTGGGCCGATACTTGATCGAATTGATTTGCATATCTGCGTGCCTGCTGTGGAAACAGAAAAAATAATTGGAGAAAATCCGAAAGGAGAATCTTCTGAATCGATCCGAGCAAAAGTGATGGTGTGTAGGGTTAAACAACAAAAAAGACTGGGAAAATTTGGAATTTTTTGTAATAGTCAAATGAAAAATAAACAGGTGAAAGAGTTTTGTCGGTTGGATATTAATGGGGTGCATCTGTTGCGACAAGCCATGGAAAAGTTTGACTTGTCGGCTAGGTCATATTTTCGCGTGTTGAAAGTCGCTCGGACTATCGCCGACCTTGAGGGAAGTGGGGATATTTTGGAGAGACATTTGGGGGAGGCATTGCAATATAGAGAGAGGGTATTTTGATCGGGAGGAGTTGTGGTGAATGGTGAATTCGTGATAAGAATATGTATGGAAAATGTTATTGACGGCCAGGGAAGGCAAGAAGAGATTCGGGCAGTTGACATGAAGAATCTAAAAGGTTTGGCAAGGAAACTGGGAGAAAAATTTTATGATGAAAGATTAAGTCAGGATGAAAAAAAGACACTAACTCATCAATTTTTGCTTGAGTCGAAACTTGGTGAGGATGCAAGAGATGGTCAGAGAATAATTAGAGGTGATGCCTGGAAAAACTGCCATTCGTTGTTTGAAAGTGAAAACGTCGTTGTAGAGGATTTGCCCTTGCTTTCAAAATTGGTACTAAAAAATGGAAAAGATAAAGGTGGCAGGTTTTGGACTGCGCTTTTATCACATCGGTTACGGAAAATAATTGTAGAAAAGCAAGATGAGATTCCACCCGAGGTGTTAAATCAAGTGATGGGAGATGCCGTTGAAGTGATGGAAACATCCAATTTGGAAGGTTCATATGATTTTTGGGAGATGAGCACGAAAATTGATCCTAAAAGAATTGACTTAGACAAGAGTACAAGAATTGAGTCATGCAGAGAAGAAATCGAAAACAAATACATTGAAGTACTAAAAAACGACGAACACCTATCTGGCTACTTGAGATTTTTCCAGAATGAAAAGTTGTTTCCAAAATTAACACAAAAAGTATTTGAAAGGATTCAGGCCGAGATACCAGATTCTGAGAATCTGTCGTATTGGGTAATTGATGGCCTGGACAAAATCTATGAATATCCCCAAATTGAGAAATTATTAATGCCTGCGGTTGAGGATCATATAGGGATAGCTGCGATACTGCTAGATAAGATGTCCAAAAAAGATGAACCTTGGAAGCACGAAAGTTATATTCCTGATTTGGTAGAAAAGTCAAAGGAAAGTGTAAACAAATATTTGTACTCACAGTTTGATGCAATCGAAGATTTTGTGACATTTAAAGAGCTGTTTGAAGGAATGCTTGGTGCTGAAGATACGAGACAAACGTTTGAAATTCTCGATAGAATGCGGGTTGATGATGGTGATGAGGTTAGAGCTAAGATCTGGCTAGAAGCATTAAGGAGTGACAGAGGGGATAAATTTAGATTGAGTTTGGAAACGATGTGCTCGGCAAATAATATAAAAATGGACGAATTGCCTAAGTTGTTTGATAATCAATTGTCATATGAATTGCTTGAGGTTTTGCTTCGTAATCAAGAAAAATATCCAGATCAGATAGCATTGCTTCTTGCTGTGATGGATTCGTCAAAATTACCTCAAAAACTATTTCAACAAATTGATGCGGTAGTGGTTGATGCAAGTTTGAAAGTAGAGCCTCCGTATAAGGGTTGGTATTTGTGTGATGATGCTGAGGGGCTTATGTTTAAAAATCTAAAGGATAACGTAATGCTTGTGAATGATTCGATGTTAGTGAAAATGGACGGAAAGCCTGCTGCGATGTGTTTAAAATCATTTACCTTAAGAGGGAGTGGAAGAACATTCTTGGCAGGAAGTTGGTATTGTCCCGAGGATAATAGCTTGAGAACTGAATTAGCCAAAAGATTTAGACAAGGGGATAGAACAACAAATATTGATGAAGGAGTTTGGATGTTGATGCGTTCAGTTAAGAATATGGATGATGAAGAGATGTCTGCTTCGGAGTTGATTGGTCTGGCGAAGAAGTCGGCGGAAAAATGTCGAAAAAATAAAAATCCAAAAGTGGGCATTGCCGGTAGAAAAAAACAGGTGGCGCATATCGAGGGGATGGGGTAATTTGGGCATTAAAAAACCGGGACCTTTTTGGGGTCCCGGTGGGGGTGAAGCCTTTTTTTAGGACAACCCGGTATAGCGGTCTGGTACTTCTGTAACTACGCCACGGGGATTTTGGCGCATTTTTGCTGTCAGGCGCAGCGCTTCTTCTTTTTCTTCTAATACCTGTCTCATGAATCGACGAATTTCTGTCAATTCTTCCTCCAGCTCTGTTGCTCGGCTGAAAACGGCAACACAAAGCGGGTTGAGAAAATTATAAATTCTTTCTTTGTCGTCGCGCCATTCTTTGAGAATGGCGAGTGCATTGTCCAACTCGGACAATTTGTTGCTTGCCTCTTTCCAAAAGGCCTGATACTCGAAAACTTGATTGAACTGTGGTTTTGCTGCTTCATATCTTGCTTTGATCGCTTGGAACTCAGCCAGTTCTTTTTGCCCGAGTGTCTTAACTTGTTCTAATTTTAAATCCATGTTTTCTCCTTATGTATAAAACGGAGGACCTTTTTGGTCCCCGGCAGGTGGATTAGGATTTGGGTTGGAGCGTATCCTTGAGAAAAACTTGGATACCCTCCTGCAGAATTAAGATTTCCTGCTGCCTGGTTTGCAAGTCTGACCAGACAGGAAACGGGAGTGTGCGGTGAGCCAATTCCCAAATTATCAGGCCGATATTTGCCCAACTGAGATTTTCCTGGACCTGGGTCAGTTCGATTCTGATCTGGTCGCATTCTCTCTCAGTGACTTCGCCCTGAGAGAGATATTTCTTTGAGATAACCTCAAACTGGTCAAAGAACTCCTGACCGACTTGCATAATATTTCTTGAATTTATAGCGTTGAGCATCTTTTGGATGCTTTTTGCTCTTTCTGGGTTGGGGTTTGCCATTTTAGTACCTCCAGATGATGGTCAAACTGGAGTCTGTCATCTTGAATGTGAGCAAACCCGCCAAAAGCGGGTTGTCCTGGTTGCCAAGAGACACATTCAACATCAATTCATCACCTGGTTTGAGGCTAATGGGGTTTGCAACCCACGATGAATTGACGCTGGTGTAATCACTCATGATTACCAGTATCCCTGATCTTTGGGTGATGCAAATCAGCGCGTGTGCGGAAGGGGTTTCGAAGACTGTTACGTTGATTGCACTTGCGGAGCAATCCTTTGGGGCATCGAGTACGCACAAAGTGTCAGCTGTGCCATCCAACTGGTGATAATTAGGGGTGGTTGTAAACAACCAACACCCCTCTTTTGCGCTTAATTCGCCTGCATTCTTTAAGAATTGTTTGGGCATCCTAGCCTCCTTGGCTGGGTGAAAAAAATGAATGGGTGGAGTGAGATTTCTCGACTACACTCGAAATGACGAGGCATGCTCGAGAATGTTTGTTAAGGTGTTTCGAACGGCCTATAATAGCACGTGGACGTGCAATAGTCAATAATTGTGATATAATATAGGATGTTATTTCGCTGGCCAATCCTGGCCAGATTCAGAAAGTTCATTGATAAAAGGGAGATCGTGCATGAAGAATCGATTGGTTGTGGCTTTTTTGCTTTGCGTTTTTTTGTTGGGGCTCGCTTCACCTGCCCATGCTATGCCTGAGAGCAAGTCGGTAGAACCTCGGCTACAGATTAACGGTCAAACCGAAGCACTTTCGGGGGAAACTATCCGTATCGAAGTGCGCGCGTGGAATGAGACAAAAGGCGCACAAATGGTAAAATATCGGATTGTTTTGTCAAAAGCCTTTGTCACTGCAGTATCTGTAATTGAAGGCTCGAAAATTAAGGCCCGGAACGCCGCGACAGCGTGGGTGCTGGAGTGGGCAGAGGTAATGCCCAAGTCGAAGAAATCTGTGGCTGTATTGCTTTCCGTTACCCTCGCCGCTAAGACTGGCACCTTGCCCGTGATGAGAATATATCAAGGGCAGAATATTATGGTTGGGCTTCATAAAGTAAATGTGTCTGAGCCCAAGCTAATCTTCGAGGCTGGTATGCCTGAGTCTGTTGTGTATGGTGGCCGGCCGTTTGCTTATCGGCTGGACGCTATTAACAAGACTCAGATGGTTCTGCCGTTTAATGTGAGGTTTGATATTTACCTCACCCCTGCGACGGATGGATCGTCGCAGTACAGCTCAAATGGCGGAGAAGTGTACAACGCCCACTCGTTTTCTCCTGATGGAAACGAGATGAATCACACTGGTGTATCCTATTACTGGCGTGGCATACTTCAGCCGGGGGAACGAGCAAAGCTTGAAGTAATTACACGTTCGGGTCATACACCAGGGAGCCATCTGGGGTTTGTGGTCACGGACATTCTTGTTGATGGTAGATCCGATGAGATCGGACGGTATAACATCCAGATTGTAAAAGGAAGTGGTCCAAAATACGGAATGATCAGTCTGATAAGTGCATTTGGCCCGGGTCAGCCTTTGATTGCTGACCAGTATGCACAGTTGCATGTGGAGCTTTTTGCTCCGACACTAATGCAGTTCATCGTGTCGGATATTTCTTCGACCTGCCCGATGGCGGGACTGCAGAATGTAATCCAGTCACAAAACAACGTGACCTGGTTTGAGTGGGCCAATGCGATTTGGATTGGAGGGATCGAAAAGCCTGAAGGGGCAGTTGATCCATATTACGCAACCTGCACCATCAGTTTGAAGTTTCACCCGTGGACGTACCCGGGTGAGGTCACCGAAGTAAGTCAGGACTTCCAGGTCCTGGTCCCCTAATTTCTGCTTGCGAAGCCTCCTTAATCGGGGGCTTTTTTATGGTTTAAAATGATGGGGTGGAGATGCTTTTGGAGTGAGATCTCTCCATGCGCTACGCTTAGTCGAGATGACAGGGGGGCAGAATTGGAATGACGAAGTGGTAGAAAAGATGTTTTTATGAAAAAGAACAATAGGGTAACGGGAAATAAGGGGGAGGAAATTGCCTGTAAATATTTGGAGAAAAAGAGCTACAAGATAGAAGAGAGAAATTTTCGTACTCGATTTGGGGAAATAGATATTGTTTGTTGGGACGGGCAAATTCTCGTATTTGTGGAAGTAAAAACGAAAATAGGGCATGATTTTGGAGAACCGGAAGATATGGTAAGTAAAAGTAAATTATCGCAAGTGCAGAGAATGGGGGAAGTGTATATAGAGGTTAATAATTTAGTTGGTGTTGTGAGATCTCTCGGCTCCGCTCGAGATGACGAGTGCGCTGATGAGAAAGTCTCTGTAGGGCCAGGCCTTGCAGATCGGGGACCTCTACGGCCTGGCCCTATGGAAAAATGGAGTGGGTTGTGTCGGGTGGATGTGGTGGCGATTGTACTGTTTGAAAATGGAGAAATAGAAAGTATTAAACATCATGAGGTGGTGTATTGACCGGGTGATACTTAGCAGGCAGGAATGACCGTGATTGTGTGTTTGTTGGGGTGGTAAAATACGTACATGATGCAAAGAACTGTAGTTCTCGTCAAACCAGATGGTATACAAAGGGGTTTGGTGGGGCAAATAATTTCAAGATTTGAGAATAAAGGTCTCAAATTGGTGGGTTTGAAAATGATTATTTTGTCAGATGAAATAGTGGGTAATTGGTACGAACATCACAAAGAAAAACCTTTTTTTGGAGAGCTGAAAAGCTTTATGCAGTGGACTCCGATAGTGGCAATGGTTTGGGAGGGGCTTGATGCCATACCTGCAGTACGAAAAATTGTAGGAGTTACAAAAGGTAGAGAAGCTGAAGCAGGCTCAATTCGAGGTGATTTTGGTATGAGCGGATCGCAAAATTTAATTCACGCTTCGGACAGTGTTGAGGCCTCTGAAAAAGAAATGGGTCTTATATTTAACGCCGATGAATTGTTTGGATACGAAAGTAGAATGGATAAGTTGGTATATAGCCCAGCAGACTTAAGTAATTAAGGCCATTTTTGTGCATAAAGCCGCTCCTTTGGGGGCGGTTTTCTTGTATTTGGGTGGCAAGATGATGAGCTATGGGTTAGAATATGGTGTTTGAACATTAACTCACTAGGAGGTTGTGCATGAAACAAAAATGGATGATGTTTGTACTGCTTAGCTTATGGCTTGCTGTGTCTGTTTTTTTTGACAGCTTCACGTCTGGGATTTGGGTGGTGGAGGTTCTCATCTACTTGATTGTCATGGGGATTGTGCTCCAAAGAGATCCGAAAACCGCTGTTGTGGGTGCAAAAGTTTCCACCAAAGCACGGCTTTTGAGCATGTCAGTCAAGAAAAAAATTCTGGTGGTTGAGCACTTCACCATGCCGGAATATAACCGACAGGTGGCGATCACACCCGGGAAAAACTATTTCTTGGAGCGAAAACCGAATCCAATCGGCGGTTCCGAGGATTATTTCTTCCTGATGGATACGGCACAGGGAATGCCAGAAAGCTACTGGTACAGCAACGATGACATCATCATTGAAGAGCTGAGATAGAAAAGGTGGAGGAGCAAAAAATGCCAAAAATGTTTGATATCTTTTATGTGAAGGTAAATTCCCCGGCAAAGAAAGAAGGCTATCTGGTCGTCTTTAATGATCCTCTCGAGATGGTGGATAGTCAAACGGGCGATTTCGCGATTGTTGCGCCCGGCACTTATGAAGCTGTTGTGGTTCCAAACCCCTTTGGACACGAGGAGCTGTGGCTTATGATTGAAAAGTCTGGCACTGGTGCAGTGAAATCGTGGTGGATGGATCAGGAAAAGTTGGGGGTGATATATCTTGAGAAACTTATTTATCCGTAAGCGGAGGTGAAAATGCTAACACGGGAGTTGATTGAAAACTTTCCTGAAGCTTGTGATCTGAAAGTAGTGCACGCCACTCTTTTGATTCATTTGGAAACGATGATAGCCATTTTTGGTGAATCAGCAGCCATGAATCTGATTGGAGTAATGGGAAAAGATTTGGTGGTGATTCCTGAAGAAGGACACAAGCTACTTCTCTTCGCACATGAAGGCGTCCGAGTGAACATCCGGAAAGGGAAGTTGGTGTGTAATCTGCGAGAAGTTGTGATCTCGGTGTACAAAGCTATCGAGATTATGAAACTTGGGTTTAAGTCTCAAAAGACTTGCTTGGGGGCAGAAACCTTTGCTATCAAGCGTCTTTGCTTGGTGTCTACTGACAGGAATCTTTTTCCTGCGCTTCACTGGCACAGTGCAGGTGACGATCTCAAGGAGAAGGAGATTGCAAAGGACCTGATCAAGAAAGGTCGTCAGTTGATGGAAGCTGTGATATCCGACGGTGAAGAATTTGATTGGGTGTAAGTATTATGCCGGGGCTATATGCCTCGGCTTTTTTGTGGTGCGAGATTTTTACTCTGTCATTTCAATTCTGCAGGTCAAACAAAAAATCTCACCACAAGGGCGAGATTTTTATTTGTCGGGGTGCGCAGAATTGAACTGCGTGTCTCTCCGTTCCGAACGGAGCGTGATACCGATTCACTACACCCCGAAAGACTATATTATTTTACTACTGGAATTGTGAGATTGGCGTGAGATTGATACTTGGGAGGGAGATCTCTCGACTCCGCTCGAGATGACGCAAACCGCAATGATGATACAAAAAAACCGCCCCTAATAAATTGGAGCGGTTGGGGTTGCGGATTTAGTGAAGCTTGTCGCAGGTTATGACCTGCGATTTGTCGAAAAGGTAGGGTGGGAAGAGGAAAGGTTGCTCCAGGTAATGAGTCGTAATATTCACGACCCACTCCTCTTTGAACCCGCCACCATCGGGGTTTTCTCCCAGGTTGAATTTGGTGACTTGGCGGAGACCACCGCGAGGGTCAGCGACGGTTTCGTAATCCAGGATGTATGCGATGTGTTCCTTTGAGTACGATTCATTGAACTGACGACAGGATGGTTCTTTTTGGGCCATCTTGATGACTTGATCCCGGGTCAAAACAAAATTGGCGTCCTTGCTAATCATGTTGGTCAGCTTGGTGCCGACCCAAAGTGAAAGCAGAAAGATGACCCCAAAGATAATGGTCATTCCGAGAAACCGCCAGAAGCTCAGGCGGGAGAGCCAGCGGGCGACGGTGATGAGGTAGTGTTCGTCGTTGGTAATTGTTATGGCGGGGTCGATGCCGATTGCTTCTCGATTTTGTCCGAGTTGGTTCAGTTCATCTTGGTACTTTTTGGATTCTTCCATGATTTCTCCTTGAGATGTGGGGGGGGTGAGAATTACTTAAAAAGTTCCTTGAAAAATTCAAGGAGCCGATTCAGGCCAAGAACGGCCAAATAGTGCTTGATGCGACTGACGGTCACCTTTGCTTCTACGAAGTTATCGTGCTGAAGTTTTTCGGCCATATTTTCCTTTATCCTTTTTTAAATTGCGGGATGTGAACTGGGTGTGATTTTATCCTATAATAGGTATGTTGTCAAGTCTAGTGTGTCGATGCCCAGAGTCGAACTGGGGACCTTCTCGTTAGGAGTGAGATGCTCTATCCGTCTGAGCTACATCGACATAATTGTATTTTAGCTTAAAAATACCAATAAATATGTGAAAAAAACATTAAAAAACCCGCCTGGTGGCGGGTATTGCGATTAGAAGTCTGATCCTCCAGTAGACGGAGCGACTTCTCTGCCGATCAGGGGAGTGTGACAATGCGGACAGAAATCGGGTGAAGGGTTTTCGGGAATCACTTTGTGACAAGAGCCACAAAGATGAAAACCGAAATCGCCTCGGTCTGTGACGACGACAATGACTTTTGCAGTTCGTTCTGGTTGTCCCTGTTGTCGGGCCTCACGATTGAACAGATTTCTTGCGAGTCTGAGCCATTCTTGGATATTCATGTATGCCTCCTGAATAGTGTTAGATGTGCGAGAAACTGGGGATATATTAACATAATATTGTGAATTCTGTGTTTGTAGTGATGTGGAGGGAGATTCCTCCACTCATGACTACATTCGGTCGGAATGACGGAGGTACAACAAGTGTAAGCGTGTTGTTGCTGGAGTGAGGTTTCTCCATGTGCTGTACGCTTAGTCGAGATGACGCAGTGGCGGAGTGGTGGATTATTTTAGATCAAAAGAGATGAGGTTGAATGTCTCTGGCTTTTGATTGATGTTGGTCAGGAGAATTAGTTTGCTACCGTCTAGTGAAGGCACAACGAAGCCGTTTTGGGGCTTAACATAAGTGATGTTGGTGAGGTTTTGGCCATCATAGTCGATGATATTGACGCCTTCGTTGTTCGTAGCAATTAATTGGCGTGAGTTGGAGTACCATGACAGATTGGAAGTAGCTCGGCTATCGGCCTGGATTTTGATTTGATTAAGTGAGGAAAGACTGGCGGTAGGTGTGGCTTCGGTAGAAAGAATGATTTGTTTGGCAATCTCTGATGATCTGGTGGCGATGGGAAGAAGATAGTTGGTGCCTTCTTTGAGGTCAAAAACGTAGGTATTGTTTTTGGCGATGTTTCTTGATTCGGTTGTGGAATTGATGTTGGGAAGAGATTTGGCGATGTCGTTTTCTGGTAGGGTAGCTTCTAATGTTGCGGTGTAGAGGACCTTTTCTTTGTCTGGGGAGAAATAAACATTGATGGAGTTATTGATGAGAATGTCAGAAATATATTTGGGGTAGAGAGCTAAAGTTGGCTGGTTGATCTTCGTATATTGATCTTGCCATTCTTGGATGATCAGAGGAATACGAACAGTAACGTCGGCGACGTTCTTGCTGTTTAAACTCTTGGTAGAAAGAAGATAAGCGGAGGTAATTTTCTCAGTTGGTTTGGGGTTTGACTTCGTAGGAAGTGGTTTGTCGGTGAAGACGGCGAGAATTTGGGAGTTATCTGGAGACCAAACAAGTAAGGCGGTGGAAAAATCTTTGGGGGAGTTCTCGGTGATTTGGACATTGGATGAGCCAAGGATGTTGCCTGCGATGGTATTTACATAAATACCATTGGTCGTGTCTTGGGGTGCGTTTTTGAGAACATAGGCAATTTTGGAACCATCTGGACTGACGACTGCGTTGGTGGCTTGATAGAAAGTGATAGGAGAGGTAGCTGTAATGATGGGAAACAGGCGAGCGTCTGCGGAAGTGACGAGCTCAGGCTTGATAGGCAGGGTTTTGGTCCAAGGGTGGAAGCCGTCTTTTTCGATCTTGATGTTGTAGGTGGCTGGAGTGAGGTAAAGCTTGTCGTCGGTGACTGTTGTGAGTTTGTCGTTGATGATGACTCGGGCGGATTTGGGATATGAAGTGACATTGAGTAACCCTGTGCCTGTGAGGGCGCCTTTCTCAAGGTCTGGTCGGTAGCCCTTGGCGAATTGGATAGCTACAAACGTGCCTGCGATGAGGAAGAGAATGATGAAGGCATTGACGATGAGACGTTTCTGTTTTGGGTTTTTGGTCACAGATATATTATAGATGAAAAATACCGTAGTGTCTCCTAAGGTGATATAATAGGGGATACGTTTAGTGGCTAAGGAGGCCAAAGATGATCTTTGAATTTAGTGAAGAATATTTGTCAGACGGCAAGTTTGGGAGACATATAAATGAACTACGAGCCTGTGCGAAAGCTGCAGGCGAAAAAGTCACAATCTCGATTGAGTACCCCAGGGCTGGCGTTGTCCGCCTGGAAGAAATCGTGGGTCCCAATACCCACGCAGAAATCAATAAACGCTGTGTTTTTGATAAGGATACAAATATTTTTTTTAACGCTGTTCCGGTGAATTCTGGCTGGGCACGTATTGAGATTCCCTTTAAGGGGTACGACGACAAGGCGGTTGGCGAAATGTTTGCTCTGGGAATGTACATATCCCAGGCAAGCAGTGAAGAAGGTTGTGAACATCCGATCGTTCACATCAGTGCATCGACTCACGGAAATGGTGATTTGAGCATTCACCTCGAAGTCGAAGGCGTTGCAAACGTGCGTCTGCTTGAGCGGATTGTCAATCGTCGCGGCGGAACAATGATCTTTGAACAGTCTGAAGGTTTGCCTTCGAGTGCATTTCAGTAATCCCTTACGAAAGTAGGGGATTTTTTATGGTTTTTTTGATATCGAATGTATACAATGTTTATATATATATATATATGGATAACAATCAAGAAAAAAAGAATGGATTTGGGGATATTTTTAAAAAGCCAGATACCTTAAGAAATGAAGGAGCAAAAGCTGAAAAAAGAGAAATAGTTAAAGGATTGCTTGATCCTTTAAATAAAGCTATTGATAGAATTTGTGAAATGGAAGAAGAACGAGACAATTTATCTGAACCAGAAAAAAAGGAGCTCGATGCTCATTATGCTTTGGTAGGTAGTATTCGAACAGCATGCCGGTTGGTGATTGGTGGTACTGAGAATGGAAAGTTTAGAAGAACTACGATTATTAGTAGAAGCAGAGATTTTACACCAGACAACACAATGAATTTATCTCCAGAATCTGGAGATTTGGAAGCTGGCGACTTGGCTGAAATCGTAAAATTTCCAATATTTGACCTTACAGCTTATGAAGTTCCAGAATCTTACCAGCGAGCACAAGTAAAAATTGTACGTAAGGCTGACCAGCAATAATCTGTGGCTTATGTTTAGGTGAGATTGTTGGTAGAATTTAGCCAACGTGGGATTTACATTTAGCAAAAAAATAGCGATTGATTTGGGGACTGCAAACAGTCTGGTATATGTTGTGGGTGAAGGGATAGTATTGGAAGAACCAACTGTCGTGGCCGTGTCACTTACAGATGGGAAAGTACTCGCGGTTGGAAAAGAAGCACAGAAGATGTTAGGGAGAACTCCTGGAAATATTAAGGCAAGTAAACCAATGAGAGATGGAGTCATTGCAGACTACGCTGTCACGGAAGCTATGTTGAAATTCTTTTTACGTAAAGTAGGTGCTTATGGACTGCTACGACCTGAAGTAATGATTTGTGTCCCGGCTGGAGTTACTCAAGTAGAACGACGTGCAGTACTTGGGGCGGCGATGGAAGCTGGGGCAAGAAACGCGTATCTAATAGAGGAGCCCTTGGCAGCCGCGATTGGGGCTGGTGTTCCGATATCGGAAGCATCGGGGAATATGGTACTTGATATGGGTGGTGGATCGAGTGAAGCCGCTGTGATTTCCCTGGGCGGAGTGGTGACATTTAAAAGTGTACGAGTATCGGGGAACAAAATTGATGAAGCAATCATGAAGTATGTCCGACGCAAACATAATTTGGCAATTGGCGAGACGACAGCAGAGGGAATAAAAATAAAGATCGGTTCGGCAATGCCAGTGGCGAGGGAAGAGGCCATGGAAGTAACCGGTCGAGATAGTATCACTGGACTTCCAAAACAAGTGAGTATTTCATCATACGAAGTCTTTGAAGCCATTAGGGAGCCATTGGGGAAGATAATAGGAATGTTGAAAACAGTTATGGAAGAAGTGCCACCAGAATTGTCATCTGACATTATCGACAAGGGGATTGTGATGACTGGAGGGACGGCACAACTGCGCGGATTTGATCGGTTGATAACCCAAGAAACAGGTGTTCCTGCTTTCGTTGCAGAGGATTCTCAGAGGTGTGTAATAAAAGGTATTGGGATAGCAATTGAGAATCTTGATGTTTATGCAAGAAGCGTAAAGAAGTAACGTATAATTTTCGATTGCAGCAAGTAAATTTGTATGTGTTGTCAATCATATTGATTGAGTGCTATTTGTAAATTTGAGATTGAAAGGCAATTCTTGAGATATTTTTTATGGGATTTGTTTTTGGGGAATTTTGCAATCAGTTACTTTTTGCATTTTTCCCTTCAGAAAAACCGGATGCTCTTTCGCCCTGCGCGAAAGCCATCCATTGTTTGCAGTCGAAAATTTTAAGAGTACTTAAAAACCAGGCTTTTCGACTTTGCGCAATATTTTTCTTACGGGCGAAAATGCATGTAACTGTTGCAAAAATATCTTTGTTCAATATTTAACTTTGCATTATGAATTGCATGGGGTAATGAATGTGGTATGTGCAAACACCACACATAAACTAGGAATAATTCGTGGTTTTCACAGCGCGTACGTATAGGGGGTGGGGTATTTTTATTTAAAATTTATTTAGATGTTTATACCCCGGTTGGTATCGTTACAAAATTTGTAAATATTTTTGATTACTAATTTTGGGTACTGGGGGTGGGGTATGTGGTGAGGAAGTTAGCTATGTCATATTATGGGGGAATACAGATAAATTATAGGAAAAAGTGTTTTGTCTGTTTCTGTTGCCATTATTAGTATGGGATATACCGTAATTTTTGATGCTTATTAATATATATTCAAGAGATGTGTATCTATTTTATTATTCAGTTTTGTCTATCTTTATTTGCGTGTGAGTATAACAGCATTTATGTGTAATCAATATTACAGATATCGTTACTGTTAGTTTGTGTGTATTTGACATATTTGTAATATATATCTATGTTGTTATTTGGATAAAATGTTGATTATTTTGATATTTATCTTGGCTTTTCTTATGATTATTTCAATTTCTGAATTTGTGTAGTCCCGTTGTCAATTAGTATTTATCTCCAATTATTTGTTTTGTGTTGATTGCCTATTTTGTCTTTTTTGTCTTAGTATTCTGAGATAGGGGTGAAAGATTTTTTTGTTTGTATATCTCGGTGTAGGTTGTTTGATTCTTGTGTTTTGTGGGTGATTTTTTTGTGGAGTAGTTAGTTATCGATTATCACTTTAGATTTGTGTAACCTTTGCTACGATTATCTTTTGTTGCTAATATATTACTGGATCAAGCCTGTATTGGTTATAAGATTAAAATATGGTTGTGTGTGAGATTATTTGTTGAGGATTTTCTTACTATTATCTGTTTTGACTCGTGAACTTATAGGACTGCGGTAGAGTAAAGGTGAATTTATATATATTTTGTAGTATTGGTTCGATAATTGTATAAAAACATTGTACATAAATTATAAAAAGGAAACATAAATTTGGGTTTTTGTGTATGTCCGGGGGACTATTATGTAGAAATTTTGCTATTTTTGATATGGGATACTGATTGATAACTTATATAAATCTATTTTTTAATGAAAAATGTCTGTTTTTTGTCAATTTTTTGAGCATAAGTGTTTTACTGACAAGAAAAATGATAGCATTTACACCTTAAACTACTCCAACAACAAGTAAAAAGGGCTGATATGTAAGTAAAATGATTCTGTTGGCCTAGTTAGCAGTGAGTGTGATTGACTGATAATATCGTGCCTAAGTGAGAGCTAGCTTTGAATGGTGTCGAATTGTCTGTTTTCCCGTTACAATATATGTATGAGGACAAAAGTATTGGGGCTTCCAGTGGATATCCTGAGCAAACTCGAAACGTTTGAATTGATTGAAAAGTGGATGCATAATGGGATAAGAAAACCTAAAGTGGTCGTGACTGCGTATAGTGAGTTCTTTGTAAATGGACTGCGTGATAAGGAATTTGCCAGAATTATAAAAGGGGCCGATTTGGTGACTCCTGACGGAAAGTCGGTGCTGGCTGCTTCTAAATATTTGAAACTTGCTAGAGGGAAGAATATTTTTCAGAAAATTGGTTTGGGATTTTCCGTCGGCTCTGAAATCTTATCCGGCAGTATCGGCGAGTCTGTCACTGGCGTTTGGTTGTTTGAAAAAATCACATCAGAAGCAGAAAAAAGGAATTGGCGTATCTTTTTGCTGGGTGGATTTGATAATGTAGGCAGCGATGCGGCTGAGATACTTCTAAAACGGTTTCCAAATATAAAAGTGGCTTATGACTCGGGAGAAAATCCAGTGGGAAGCGACCCAGCGCTCGATAATATCGCGGTAGAGAAGATAAACAAATTTAATGCTGATTTTTTGTTTGTCCAGTATAGTCCGATTGTCCAGGAGAAATGGATTGATAGTCATTTGGACAAATTGAAGGTTGGGGTGGCAATGGGAATTGGGGGAACTTTGGATGAGTTTGTAGGACGACTACAGAAGTCTCCTGATTGGTTTGATCGACATGGGTTGAAGTGGTTGTGGAGGTTGTATTTGCAGCCGCAAAGATGGCGACGGATGATAGATGCGGTGATTGTTTTTCCGTGGCTGGTGTTCCGAGAAAGTATCAGAAGTAAGTAGATTGATATGGTTTATTTTCAAATCAGATGGCAAGCAGTCAATATTAATGTATGTGTGTAGTAGTAGAATTATTTAATGATTGATGGCGAAGTGAATCTTATTTCTGTTGAAACACCGAACAAGGAGTCCATAGTGTCGTGGAAAGAATTAAGGAGTAGCAACTATACTGAGTTAGTAGAAGATCTGGATAAAGATATACAAAATAAAGTGGATTTTTCTCCAGAGCAGGTTGAAGGATTGATTTGCTATTGGTTGGAATATAAGGCTTATAACGAAGTCGAACTTCCTTGGCCTACCCAGTTAGGAGAGCAAGAATGGGGCAATAAAGCAAAAAATGATGATGGGGAAATTACTGGCCAGGATTTATATGACAAGCTAAAGCAGATCTGCGAGAATTTGAACCAAGAAGATCTGGAAAAAGTGAGCATGTTTGTGCTTGATAATTTTGAAAGTCTTACCGCAAACTTGGAAGATACAGAAACAGATATTTACAACCTGGAAAAGATTACCTTAGGCGGAATCAGCTGGACGTCTGAGTCTGGAAAAAGAGTTGGGTATAAGTTGGCACAGAAAATGTCTGAGTTTGCTTCACGAGGCGGGTCACACTACTCGTATGCCGGCCCAGAGTGGTCTTTTGTATATGCAATGGGGTTAGAAAGTAAGGAGAGTGAAAGCATGAGAAGAATTCTATATCGAGCAATGGCTTCAGATAGCAGTATTGATATCGAAAAAAAGAAGTTGGCAATGGGTCTAGTAATGAGCAATTATGAGCCATCTCGAGAGTTTAATACGCTTAGAGAAATGATGACGACTAAAGATGTGCCCGCAGAGGAACGTGATAATGTGGCAAAATTTTTGGGGCAACTTCTTGGGCTGCCCGAGGGTGCAGAAGTGTACAAAAGTCTTTCTGATTGTTATGCCTCAATGAGTTTTGAAAAATATCCTGTGAGTGATACGACGAAGCCAATCCGTGAGAAATTTTTGTCTGATTTAGTAAAAAAACTAAATATTAATCCAAGTGAAAAAGTATTAGATATCGCGACTGGTTCAGGTTGGTTAACAGATGTTATGAAAAAAGCAGGGTTGCCAAATAGTTGGGGTTTAGATATTAATGCGGGATTGCTAAATGTTGCTAAGGCAACGCTAGGGAATTATTTTTTAGCTTCTAGGTGGGATAATCTGCCTTTTGCCACAGAACAATTAGCTATGGTAACGTGTTTGGGGAGATCATTACCTCATTGTGAGAATCACAATCAATTTGATGCGGCATTGAGTGAGATGGTGAGGGTTTTGGAGAAAGGTGGAACTTTGGTTTTTGATATGCCTGACTCTGGTGTGGGAACATATAAACAGGCGATAGAAAGACATAGGGATATGCTTAGAAGCTTTGGTTGTAGTGATGAGGTAATAGAAAACTCATGGATAATTGTAGATGGTCCTAAGGGAGATAAGGACCACTTTTATAATAGATATGCGCCATCGAGAGAGGTAATTGAACGAACAGTGAAGGCCTTGGGGCTGGATGTTGAGATAATTGAAGAGGATATTCCAAATGCAGAGGGACAACCAAGTGGAGATAAAAACTTGGTATTTGTATGTAAAAAGAAGCTAGTTGATTGAACTCCAGGTAAGATTGAACCAGGATTTGAAGGTGGTAGCAATAGAGGCGTTGTTGATGATTATCCCTAGTAGTTTTTGACCATCTCGGTGATTGATGATAGCTACTTTTTCATCGTATATGTTTATCTCCTGCTCAAATGGAAAATCTTTGCTTGAAATTTGCTTGGTTTCTCGAAGCTCGGCTTCGACTTTAGCTCTGTATGAATTGGCGACATCGCCTGTGGTGACGATGGCTTGAACTGAGATATTGTTTTTGATACGGTTTTTGACGTACTCTTTGGTTACCCACTCGTAGACCTCAGGATTAACTGTGTTTGTTTCAACTAAAGCCAAGATTGATGTTTTGGCTGTAAGAGTATCTAAATATACTTTTTTTACACCCTCTACGCCCTCAAAATAGCTAATAACAGGCTTTGTGTCGATCAATCGGTACTTACTTTGGAGATCGGGAAGGAGGGATTCTAGGGAGATTAAGGCGGTCTCCGCCTGGGCGCGTTTCTCTTCGGCTTTGGTGAGGAGGATGTCGGGTGAAAGTGGACTGAAGTAGGTAGTGCGGCCTTTGGCGGTGAGCTTGAGGAGGTTTTCTTTGACTAACTCCTGACAGAGGTGGTAGATGTAGGTGCGTTTGATACCGGTGAGCTTAGCAAGGCTAATGGCTGTTTGGGGACCTTGCTCGAGCAGAGTGAGGTAGATGGTGGTTTTCTCGGCTGAAAGACCGAGGTTTTCTAAGAAGTTGGTGGTGGGCATATATAGATAGTAGGGGAGTAAAGGATGATTGTCAAATTATATTGACGTGCGTGGAGTGTGCTTGGGAGTGTCAATGGTACTTGACAAATGCTATAGGGTATGGTATACTATACCTCAGTTAAGCACATTTAGATATCACGAGTTCGGACAAGCCAAGTAAATGGTACTTGACAAGTCCTATAACATGTGATATACTATCACTTAGAATTGACAACTAACAAGTTGCCAAGCACACTTAAATTCGAGTCGCACCACTGCCTAGAGGAAACTGTCCACTAGTATCTTTTAAAGGAGCTAGATAAATTTCTTCGGTGTATCGAATTACCTGTCCAAACGGTATTTCAAAAACACTGTCCAATTTCCAAAAATTTTCGTTTAAGTTTCCAAAACAGTCTGGTTATATCTAGCGGAGATATCCGAGATAGATATATGTTACGTACGCTTTGAAAATGCCTCCTGCGAAAGCTTGGGAGACTAATTCAATGACCAGTCACTTAAATTTGATCTATTCGTTCTTTTGAACGATGAACTGATCAAAAATTTCTAAATAAGACCTACTAACTATTAAGACTTCCAATTTGGAGTCCGCTAATAGACAGTGGCGCGACCCGAATACAAATAAGTCTGAGGCATGATCCAATAGACGATAGTTTGAGTGATCTCGCTGCTACTTTTAGCGCTTGTAGATTACTCCTCCAACCTAGTTGGAATCGTCGAGAGCAATTATCTGAATCACTTATTTGATGTCCGTTCATTAAAATTCTTATATCTTTCTCACGAGCTCCGCAAGTGCAAACTTGGTTTGCAGTTGTAAACGGAGACTAGAGTAACTTTTAGGTTCAGTTTGTGAGAAGGATTTTTAATCCAAAAAATATATTTTGGATACTCAAAACGGGTTGTAAATTTATTAACCCTACAGACACATGCGTGTCTGTTCAAAATAATTCAGAAAGCAAAAAGGAGAATTACGAATGAATCTGAATCAGATTACCCACATCGTCTTTACCGGATCTGTAGATGGGCAGGCTACATCGGCCGCCCTGATGAATGCCATAGGTCATGAAGTCGGTGTTACGGCGACTCAGGCGTTTGAAGTCAATAAGATTGATGTCGCCAAAATGCCTGCCTGTTCCGTGGTTGCATTTGTTGACCTCGCGGTCAACAATCGGGATCATCAGATGACGGCGGATTTTGTTGCGCGCCTGACCGCTGCTGGCCATAAATTGGTCGCAGTGATCGATGAGCACAGTCGCGAAGACTGGTTGGAAGTTCTTGGCTCATTTGAAGGGCTCGAAATTGAGCCCCAGAGCCAGGCTGCCGGTGTGTACAAATCTTCCGGCGCGATCCTGAAAGCAGTCGTGGGCGAAACCGCCAATGCTCAAGTGATTGAGCTGTGTGACGCTGCCGATGCCAGCGACCGCATGGATTTCTCCACGCACATTGGTGGTTTAATCAACATGGCCATCAAAAGCGACATTTTCAACAATGCTCGCCGAGTGTACATGGTGAAATGGTTCGCGTTCAATCGCGAGCCTGATGCACAGATCATCGAATGGTCTCAGGAATATGACAAGGTCATAATCCCGAACCATGAGGCGATCAAATCATCGGCCAAGAAAATGTACTTCAAGGTGGTACGGGTCACGACGACCGGCCTGAAGATCGACATGACGACCTTGATGAGTGATCTGTACAAGACCGCTCGGATCGTCGTTCTCGAAGGCATGGCCTTCAATCCGGCTGAAAAGAAGCAGACCGTGCAGATTTCGATTGGGACAAATGATAAGTCCCTGGATCTGCTCGCCTGTGTCAAGACTGTTGGGATCACTCCTTTGGGTGGTTTCGCGTCGAAAGTTAACGTGGAGCTAAAAGACGAGAAAAAGGCCTTGAAGGCCATTCGTAAAATGCTCCGCAAGTAAGAGTCTTATGTTGAGTGCAGATGGTAGTCTTACCATCTGCACTCTCTAATTTTTATCATTCGTTTTGAGTATCCAAGGAAAATATTTTAAATAATATTTTTGTCATCGCGAACGTACTCGTGTGGTGATCCAGAGATGGATTGCCTCGTCGTGATTACACTCCTCGCAATGACGATGTTTTTGGATACTCAAAATGGGTGACAAATAATATTGTTTACCCTGCCATTTGCAAAACTGTTACAGGTTTGCAAATGTCTTTCCTTATCAATTCCTAATTTATTATTCTCATATTCTCTACAAGAGATAACATGAGAAAACGAGAATTGATGCGGACCCAAAGCATCTTGTGGTGATCATCTTGCTCCTGTCCTGAAATTGCGGGGGCAAAATGACCACCATGAGGTGGACCCTGTCGCGCGCTAGTTTTTTCGCATTGGCGACAGGTTTTTCAACTGCTCCGGATGGTCCGGTGGCAGAAAAATTCATAAAACAAACCCGGTGAACCCGGGGAGGAGAAGAAATGGGACTTTTCCAGAAAGTGTTAGGACTTCTTTTGGGCGAAGATAAAAAGGTTGATGAAACAACCTACGGGTTGAACCCCGAGAAACCAACCCTTACTGAAAGACCACTTGTTGTAGCAAGTGAGCGCACCGCGGCCGAAATGCGCGGAGATTGCTGGGATGAAGTTTATAGCTGGAGGGTAAGGGATTTTAAGGGATCGCTAGTTCAGTGGCTGCGGGACAATGGCCCCAAAAGCCAGTTGATCCCAGCAACACATGGGCTTTACAGGTCATTGACCAGGGGCATTTCCACGCCCTACTGGATCAACAAAGATGTTTTCACCGCTGAAGGCCTGAGCTTTTTGGCGGGAGGTAAGAAGTATTTTTTTCGATGGGAGGCATTGGTCTTCCAGGTCGAGTACGACCTGTATGACTACAATTCGGTGGTGGTGGGCCCGACCGGAATTAGTTTCAAGCCCACAACAATTCATTTATTTGCCGTAGACGGCACGGAGATCGGATGGGTATGGGATGACGATGAAACTAAAATCGGCAGCTTCAATGTTGAGTTGAATCTGCCGAAGGAACTGGCTTCTAGGGATGAGACCTACGTCTTTGAATACCAGGACGGTGTGTCCGGGTATTATGGCGCAACTGTTCCCGTCTACTTTTTCGTCAGCGACCTGGCGGAGATTAAGAAACATGATGACGAACTGGCGAAAGCCAGAGAGGAGGCAAGGGTCGCAAAAAAGTCTTAAGTTGGTGTTAGTTTTTTGACGGAGGGTAAAGTCTTCCCTCCGTCAAAATTATTTTTTATCATTCGTTTTGAGTATCCAAGAAAAAATATTTTATATATTATTTATCTGTAAAAATTCCGGATCAAGTTCGGAATGACATGTAGATAAATATTTTGGATACTCAAAACGGGTTGTAAATTTTATACACCCTGCGCTTGCACGGGCGTTTCCGTGCAAATGATTGTTTCAACCCGCTATTTAGCCATGGTGGCGGGTTAAGGAGGATAATGGCAGAAAGACTTGTAGGGCAAAGCGGGGGTTTGAACCCCGCACAGAAATTTGCCAGCGAAGCTGGCATGAAAATTATTTCCTGGATTTCTGCCGACGGATCTAGGTCCGTCGCCAGGTGCAGCAATGGGGAGGGCGCGACAGCCTTCCTCATTTGCGAAAAAAACAGCGACGGGACTGAGTCCTGTCGCTGGGATGGAGGGAATATTGCCGGGTTGGCAATAACTCTCTACAGGTAAGATTTGCTGAGCTGATCCCTCATTAAAAGTATTAGGCTGATAACCTGGCTGCCTTAAAATGGCGGCTAAAAAATCAAAGTCTTAAAGTTGAGGGCAGCAGGCATGTCTTGCTTGCTGTCCTCAACAGCAATTTTCTAGTTTGTTTTTATCATTCGTTTTGAGTAGCTAATTATTTTTGGATTACGTTTTTTCTGACCTACCCATATGGAGATTATTTTTGGACAGGGTAATTTCTATGCGTGGGTAGATCAGAGGAAATACAATGAAGACCTCGAGAGATCGGGGTCTTTTTTGTGTTTTGTGAGTATTTTCTTGTTTGGGTGCCTGTGATAGAATATTTGGGTACTTTTATTCCTCCTTGCTTGCAAGGAAAATTCTTTTTTTTGGAGGTGGACATGAAACGAACGTTTTTGTCTGTCGTAAGTATCTTGATTGGTTTGTCCATGATTCTCATGTCATTTGCCCCGGTACTCGCCGGATCTAATGGAGAGAAGAAGATCACCATCTGTCATGCTGCTGGTCAAGCTGGAACGACTCATTTTGAAACTCACACAATCAGCTGGCATGCTGTGTTCGGGCCTGCCGGCCATTTTTACGAGAACGGCACAACTAGGTCGGGGCACGAAGATGACTACTTTGGTGCTTGTATCTCGACGCCGACCGCGACCAATACTGTTGTGTATACCTTGACTGCTCCGGCAACGGCAACAGTTACCGAATTTCCGACTGAAACGACCGAGCCGACAAGCACAAATACAATCGAACCGACTTCTACCAATACTGATGTTCCTCCTACGGTAACCGAAACTATCCTGCCGACGGAAACTGTTGTTGTCACTTCGACGTTTACTCCTCTTCCAACTGACACCACCGAACCCACAATGACGCTTCCACCAGGAACTGTTGTTGTGACGCTGACACCAACAGCCATCGCGACTGCGACGTCGGAACCGACAAAAATGCCGACAGTTACGGCTGTGCTAACTGCGACTGCGACTGTGCGTGCAACGGCGACTGAAGTAATTCCGACCGAAGTGGTTCCGACCAAGAATCCTACAAATACGGCGCCAGTATGGTGACCATTACCGCTTACCCAAGTGCTACCCCGACCAAAGACGGCACTTCTTGTGCCGAATTGTGGGCCACAGGGAAAGTGGGGAAAGTGGACACAATAACCCGGATGTGGAAGCGCATGGGCTGTGAGGAATGGTTTGTCACAAAAACACCTGTTGTAATGAATACAGGTGCGGGTGACATGCCAGGACCTGGGCCGAATGTCCTGCTTGCACTGATGGGTCTCGCATTTGTTTTGGCTGGCGGGTTGTCGCTTGTCACAAAAAAGAAAGAAGTAAATTAGTTTTGATTTTGGACTGGGCATTGCCTGGTCCTTTTTTTTTGGAAAAAATGTTTTTGAGAGTGGTTTATGCGTGATAGAATAGTTGCAGAATGCTTTGATCCTCAACCTTATTTGTGGTCACTTTGGTTGAGGGGAGTAAATAGTGAAACCGATCTATTTTTTTGGGTCGGTTTTTTTGTTGCCAAAAATCCAAAAAATATTGATCTTTAAAAAATCAATGGAGGTGTGTTATGAAACTTGTTTGGATCTCGTTTGTTTCTGTTTTGGTTGCTCTGTTTGCTTTGGCAGTCTGCACATATTTTTTTGCGCCTCCACTGGTGCAAGTAGCCGAAATTGCGGTAACAACGGAACCATCCGTTTTAAATATAGCGATTCCTCAAGAAACTGCGATCGCTACGGCAATGGCTGTAGTAAGCGAACAAATAGAGGCTCCAGAAATTGTTCTTACACAAACCCTGGTCGCAATTCCAACGCAGACAGCAACGCCCGAGTCAGAACTAGTAAGTGAATATATTTTGAATGAGAAGATAAATCTGTCAGAAGGAATGATTGCATTGAACATTCGTCTGGATGACCAAAAAATACTTCCGGGAAATTGGGCGGAAGCGACATCGAATCAGTTTGTGGATCGTGACAGTGAATTTGATCCACATAATGGCACAATCTATACTGTTTTGGGTGATACGACTGTGATTGGTGCTCATTCCGGGACTATATATGGAAGTCCAATACTTTTTGCTTCGAATATTGATTTGTATTTGCGGAGAGATGGGCAGAAGGTGTTCGGATTAGATGAGGGATTAGCTAATACTGCGGGACTTATTGGGAAGACAGCATTTTTTTGTCAGACAACTGTAGACATGGCAAAGAAGTTGCGACAGTACGATCCTAGTGCCCCTTGTGTGGGTGTCCAACAGGAATTGATGATAGTGGCAGTTGGTCTGGTGCAGGAACCATTGGTGGAGGAATATGGACAACATTTGACTTCGCTACGAAGCTTCATGATTGCGAACGCTCCTGAGGCAAATTTTGAATTGTTAAATCCCAAAACCGGATTTGTCTTGATTACTTGTGTGGGACGATACCCCGATCAGCCGGTACTCTCAGGAATTCCAGACTATGAGTACAACCGTCTGGTAATTGGTTTTGAGGTGGTGCGATAGGCAGATTGCGGACTTTTTGCAGTAGAGAATCTGGTGCTGTTCGTGTTGTTTACGATGTTGGTTGCCCCGCTCTTTTTAGGGCGGGATTTTTTTGGAGATTTTACTATTATCTTGGTGCTTGGGTACCAGGATTGATGCCGAGCATCCAGAGAACTGATTCTTTTTTGTAGCGTCTGTCACCTCGTGAATTGATACGAATGGCGGGGAGTTTGCCTCTTTTACCCCAACGTTTGATGGTAAGGGTGGAGACACGCAAGAGTTCGGCAACTTCGGACACTGTAAGAAGGTCGGGGAGGTTGGCTAGGTCGAGAGATTTTTTAATTTTTGCTATTTGAATTGTGTCTTGATTGTCCATGTCTGATATACAAGTTAGCAGAAAGAATATATATAGTCAATGATAAATCTGCTGTAGGACACAACAAATTTTCTTATAATCTAACTACGCATTAATGAAGTTTATCTCTATGGATTCCCTGACAGGCGTGAATGACATGCGTGGTGGGCAACGGAGTGTACTTTTTGGTACTAGTTTGATATGATATATAGGCTTTAAGATCTTTAATTTTAGGAGGAACTCCATGTCACAACTGCTGTCGAATGTTGAAAAATTTGTACCGACCCGGCCAGAAGTATCTGCACTTGAAAATCTTGGATGTCTTGACTCATCTGAGGTCCAGCAGATGGTTGCGATTGCAAAATTTTTCGGTTATCGAATCGAAAGTGTAAATCCTCGAACTCGTGTCAGTGTGCCCGTGTCCTTCCGTGATTTGAAAACCTCAATTCGATATACCGGAGATGTACTCGTTGCCTTGTCTCCTGATCGACGCGGTGAGGATACTCTTATTTTGGGGCCGGGGATGGCTGCTTTCATCAATTTTTCCTCTGAAGAAAACGGTTTCCAGGTCAAGTTAGTCACGACCATACCGGTTTTTTAGACTTTTGTTCTACATGCCCCGCCAATTTGGTGGGGTATTTTTTTGGTTTTTTTGGTTTGAATACAAAAAACCGCCCCTTACGGGGCGGTTTTGAGAAGGATAAAAGTGAATTTATTTCAATTCAACTTTTGCGCCTGCCTCTTCAAGTTTTTTCTTGGCGGCATCTGCATCTTCTTTCTTGGCACCTTCCAAGATAACAGCTGGAGTTTTTTCGACTAAGTTTTTGGCTTCAACCAATCCTAGATCGGCTTTGAGTTCACGAACTGCTTTGATAACAGCAATTTTGTTGGCTCCGGCATCGGAGACGACAACGTCAAATTCTGTTTTCTCTTCTGCTGGAGCGGCTGCGACTGCGGCTACGCCACCTGCGACTGCTACTGGAGCAGCGGAGACACCGAATTTTTCTTCTAATGCTTTTACGAGCTCAGCAACTTCCAATACGGAGAGTTCACTGACCAAGTCTACGAGTTTTGTGACTTTTTCTGTCATGTTTTTGTTTCTTTATTAATTTTTAATTGACGAGACTTTTATCTTTGTGCGATGTGAGGAGTGAGATTCCTCGACTTCGCTCGGAATGACGCGTATTAGGCGGACAATTTTGCTTTGAGGGCTTCGAGGCCATAGACGAAGTTTTGGATAGGAGCATTGAGCTGTCTGACCAAAGCTTGTGCAGGAGCTTGAAGTTGAGCCAAGAGGGAAGCGAGAAGTTGTTCTCGGCTTGGAAGTTTGGAAAGGTTGATGATGTCGTTAAGAGAAACGACTTTGCCATCGACGATTCCTGCTTTGAGAACCAATTTATCGTGATCTTTGGCAAAATCAGCGGCGACTTTGGAACCGGCAACTGAGTCTTTGGTAAAAAGCACGGCTGTTGGTCCTTGGAGGAAAGGCATAAGATCTTTGACGAGATCTTTGTCGGAACTCTCAAGAGCGCGTCTAATAAGATTGTTCTTGGTAACCATGAAAGCACCATTGACCTTGTCTGCCTCGGCTCGGAGCATGGTCTGCTCTTTGACGGAAAGACCGGCATATTCGGTAAGGATAACGGAGTTAGAATCAGCGAGATTCTTAACGATTTCTGCTAGTTGATGGACATTTTTTTGACTTGGCATGGTGTTTGCTTTGTTTTGTATTAATTACGAAAAAGACTCTATATCCAAGAGAGTCTGTATTGATTCTGCCGGGGACTTAGTGATCGCCTCGGGTCTTGGAACTTGGGATATTTTAGGACATTGTGGAGGAAAATACAAGCGGTGAATCATCTTGGATTGCCACAGCTCTGGGTTGAGGGAGACTTCTCGACTCACCGTGTTCACTCGAAATGACGATAAAGGTCGGGATGACGTATGTGTAATGATGGAGAAAGACGATTGATTGACATAATAACTTTTAAAAGAGTAAAATATGGGATGTTTAGTGGTAAGTGAACATTGACATCCACATATTCAGTTTTTGAGTATGAATTTCAAGTAAGGAGGCAGAAATGAAACAAATGTGGCTTAGTTTGAACGATTGGTTTGAAAAAAGTAAGCTGAAGAAGGAGGAGCGGAGTCTTTTTGTCGATGCTTTTCGTAAGGCGTCGCCTGAAGTGGCTCTGAATCTGATCGAAGATGCTATCGCAAACGAGTGGCCGGCAGATTATATGCTACTCGAAATGAACCAGCGAGAAATTGGACCGGGAATGGCACTCCCAGAACCGCAAAAAGTGGCCTTAAAACCGCAGTCTGAGCCTGAAGATTCTGGTGAAGATACTCCAGAGTTTGAGGTGCTTGATGGTGGTCCCGAGGCTGAAACAAATACTCCTGTGGTACGACAGCGAGCTGAAAAGCCACCCAAAAAGGGTTTAAAGCTGCCTTTCTGGGGAAAAATTAAAGGGCTTGTGATGAAATCTGAGCCGAAGCCCGAGAGTATTTCGAAAAACCCAGGCAAGCGTGGCTCGAACATTATGAGCAAGCTTCCCAGCAACAAGACAATGTTGATTGCTACCGCGATCGGGGTACTGATCCTGATCGTTGGTGTGGCCGGGTTCTGGACCTTTGGGTTGCGCAATGCAAACACGCCACCCGATCCGTATTATGATTTTGGGGCGGTGGACATCCCCACTGACGAACCAGATATCTCTCCGAGTATCCAAAATCTTGATGAAAATCGTGAGGTACGGCCAGAATTGACAAATCCGAAGCCTCTTGATTTCGCGTCATCTGCCTGGCTAAAATCGGTTCAGTTCTTAAGCCTGGCAGAATTCCTGGGAATAATGGTCTTCTTGATCGGCGACGCACTTTACCGTAAACAGGTAGTAGATGCCATTGTTGCAGTGTTAATGATGACGCTCACGGTTTTCTTTTTGCCGGCTGGGACATCTTTCATCTTGGCAATAGTATTATTGCTTTTTGAAATAGGGATAGTGGTACTTGTCTCGTTTTTAAGCGGCAGGGACTTCACCCCTATCGGATCGTACTTTGTGCTCACCGCATTGGTTGGTGGACTGTTTTTTTCAAAGATCGCTGTAATTCAAGCGATATTTGGTGTCACATCTAGCCCGGTGCTTCCACTTAATCAGTTGGGAATATTGTTTGCTCAGCAAAATTGGGCGGCATTACATTTTCCTCTGATTGTTTACAGCTGTTTCTTGATCGGGCTTGGATTCCTTGTTTGGGATGTATTCCGTCCAAGTGAGGATGACAATTCCAGGTGGGGAACTGTAATCGCCGCGGTTGCTAGTTTTGTGATTTACATTCTACTTCTGCAATTGGCTGGGCTTGATGCTTGGGTTTCATATCTTGTTGCAGTCAGCTTGTCGATTGGTATTTCGACATTTTTTCAAAAAGAAAGAAAGGTTCAGACAGTTACACTCAAATGGGGCACCCGTTCGCCATTTGACGCGAGTGCGGTGATTACTGCAATTTTGCTGCTGATCCAAATTTCCACGGGGGCAGTTATGTTTTTCTAGTTTGTAGTTATAGAGCTTTGCTTTGGCAAGGCTCTTTTTTTGTGTGAAAAAGCCCATGTTTCGAGGAGCTGGGGAAATAGAGTGGAGTGAGATCTCTCGACTTCGCTCGAGATGACGATAAAGGCGAGATGGCGAACGCGTTTGGAATGATGGAATCCGCCAGAGGCGGATCGCAATGACGGTATAAAAAAAGAGCCCCTCTTACGAGGGGCTTGGGAAATGGGGTGGAGTGAGATCTCTCGACTTCGCTCGAGATGACGCGGGTTATTTATTGATGAGAGTACCATCACAGCGAATACGCGGATCTTCTTCGGTGATGTTGAAAACGAGTTCAAAACCTTTCACACTGAAAAGCTTGGCTAATTCTGGTGAATAATAGGCTTTGATTTTTTGGTAATACGTGCCGCCTTCACTGGCCGGTTTTTCTGCCGTTGCCGGTGTCTCTGGGGCGATGTCGTCTTTGACAAAGCCATACATCGTCTTTACTTTTTCCGGTGACAGTGCAATGGTTTTGGCTTGGGCCTGCGCCATATCGCGAAGATAGGACTCGTTGATGTCGTTGCCTCCAATAATTGTTTCATTGGCGAGTGTGACTGTAAGCCAGTTGTAATCTTCCTGGATGCGAACAGTATAACTTTTGTCGAGAGGAGGCTCGCTGGTCTGATGAATCAAAGAAAAAGTTTGTTCTTCGACGCTGGAAATACAGATCTTGCCAGTGTAGGTGACGACGGCGATGGATCCGTAAGTAACTTCTGTGATTTTGTTGCCGAGTGGTCCGTCTTTTGTTTCTCTTTCAATCTCGTACCATAGGACTTCGCCTTTGTCGTCTGTCTTTTGGGTGACTGTTGGGAAAGAGAAATCTTCGTTGAGTCCTGCATGGAGTATGCCCTTGTAGACGGCAGTGAAGCCGACTTTAAGGAATCCACAAAGAGGGTTAATATCTGCTCCTGCCCATTCGCAGGCTTCGGTGTGTCTGTCCTCCCAAATGGCGGCTCCAACAGGAGCGACACTTAGGGGTCCTTCGGTGAAGCGGCTTTTTTGAGCGGGTGTGACTCCGTAGACATTCCCAGAATGGATGCTTGTGGAAACTGATTCCCAATTATCCGCTTGCTCATCGAGGTCGGTTTGAAGCTCGCTAAAGCGATTCTTGAAGATTTCCTTGTATTCATCCGGAGGGATGGGATTTGATTCGGCCATCTCTGTTGCTTCCGCCTCCAGTCCATTTGATTGTGGTGTTTCGGTTGGGCCAAAGACGACTGGGGGGCTGGGTGACGGTGTCGGGGTCGGGGTGACGGCGAGAAACTTGATCGCAATGCCAACACCGATGACTATGACCCCGGCGAGAATTATAGTAATCAAAAAACCTTGAATTTGTTTGATCATTTTTACTCCTTAAGTTGAGAATGAGTTAAGTATTTTGGGGATCGCAATTTGCAGCCATAATTGTATTTCTGGAGAACCAGAAATAATTATGGTGCCAAAAGCAATTAGGACAAGCAAAAAACAAATCACCCAAGCAAGACCTGAAGAGCCTTCATCGTCTTCTTCGTAGTCTTCGTCTGCTTCTGGTTCTGCAAATGCTTGTGTGGGTGATTGGATTACGTAAATTACAGGTGGTGTTGGATTGTCTGCCATATTACCTCCTATCTGTTGTTTTCATAGATGGCCATGACTTTGTCGGCGTAGTAATACTTGTCATAGTTGTATCGTGCTTCCTGACTATAATCACCACCATAGCCGACGAGTGCTTCACGCGGATTTGTCCCTGCTCCCATATTGGCGAGCATGCGTGTGCCATAGGCCAGATTGAATTCTGGATTCTTTAACTCTGCGATGGATGGCCTGTTTGCGAAACACGGGCCGTTTTTGCACATAAAGGTTGCAGAGATACCATCGCTCGGCATGACTTGGATTAGGCCAACGGCCCCAGCATTGCTTAGTATTTCTGGATTGCCTCCAGACTCTTGGGTAACAACTGCTGCAATGAAGTTTGGATCCAAACCATTTAGTTTTGCATAATGCGTAATTAGCCCGCACCACTGCAAAACTCCTGGAGAAAACTTAGAAGAAACTTCGCAAGGGGTACTGACATTGATGGGGAAGTCCTGGGGATTAACAGACCCATTGCCTGCGAGTTCGTCTGGTGTGGGGATTGTGATCCCCGGAGTTTGAGTAGCTGGTGCAGATGGTTCGGGGACGGCAAGGTAGAGAAGATCTTCACTCTCCACATAGACTAATTGGGGTGGGGGCGCGGCAGATACTGGGGTGGTGAAGTAGAAACCAAACACCAATATCAAGGTTGCCAAAATTCCACCAAGTCCGACGGGGCGAATTTTTCTGAACAGTAAAGTGAGAATACTCAATGATACAGAGAAATAGGCCCAAATTGGAATCTCTAAAGGAGCACGAATATTTTCTACCCAGACTAAACTATCCTCAAAGATATCTCCGTTCGTGAAATCCATTTGTTCTGGAGTTATCGTTTCGGTGTCGATGTAGTCGGGTGCTGATATCTGCTCTTCGAAGGGTGGCGCTGCTGCGGGTGCTTCTGCCTGGCCTAGGATTTCTACTCGAGCGGGGTGAATCCAGAAATGGCCTCCGACAAAAGTGGGGACCGTGCCATCTGCGAAGGAAAAGATGTTGCTGCTGTAGCCCAGGGCATAGTGATTGTGTCTGGGAATCTGACTGCCGTTAGCATCGCAGTTAGCTTCGAACCCAGAACATCCAGGTATGCCAATGACCTCATCTGGGCCAATGTGCTGGCCTGCAGAGTATCTGGTGCTAGGATCATAGTCTAAGTGACCGATGAAGATGTACCAGCCTTCACAGGGGCCTTCTCCGTAGATAAAGAGACTGTTGCCTCCACCGGCACCGTCCCAGGTAGCCAGGTGCACTGCACCGCCGTTTTTGAAAGCGACGGTCGTGGGCACAAGGAAATCAACAGCTGGCCATTGTTCAATGTTCCAGCGATGAAGACCGAGGAACGAATTGTCCCAGGTAATGTTGGCTCCACCTTGACCAAGTTGTCTGATATTTTGGAGTGTGGGGGTGCGGTTTGAGGCGGGTGGCTGAAACTGACAGGCGTTGGGGTCATTGACCCCTTCGGCGGCGGAAACAGTGAACTGGGGAATGAATAATAAAAGTAGGGCGAGAAGACAGCCCCAAAAAACAATTTTGAAATGCTTTTGAGACATGGCTCCTCCTTTTTGTGAAAATATGAAATTCTTTCTTGAAATTTCAAAGTCCTGCTGGTGGGTATTTTATCTTATAAACATGCGTGATGCAATTATGGGGATATGGTGTTAGGGAATGGGTGTGTTTAAAGAATTTCGAGTGAGATTCCTACACTTCGGTCGGAATGACGGTGATGGGGTGGAGTGAGATTCCTCCACTTCGGTCGGGATGACGGTGCGGGCGGATTGTGAGTACACAAAAAAGCCCTCTAAAAAGAGGGCTTGTGATTATTGAAACGGCTGAATGAAATATCCGTTGCCGATGTCTAGGCCAGGTCCGTGGGCGGGTGCGGGATATTTGCTGATCCAGACTTGTGGAAAGTTTGCAGAAGGTTTGCGTCTTGCTGCAATTTCTGCAGGAATCTGGACGTAATAGACGGGTCCGACACCGTCCATGCAATCAATTCCCCGAAACAAAGTTACTGTGTCATCCATCGCCCAACGCGTATAGTAATTGGCTGAGAGTGGAGAGCAGGCGGGCTGACCATTAAGGATGTTGTTGATGTAGTATTCCAATGACACAGCATTATGTGCGTCGGTCGAAGTTGGCCACATTGTTGGAGTCAGATTGTACAGATCCATGGCTGTGGCCAGGGCCTGATTGACTTCCGTTGCGAACGCCTCGATGGTTGGTCGGGGGATGTTGGTTGGTAGAGGAGTGTCGGTTGGAAGTGCAGTTGGTTCTACAAATACCGTTGCTGTAGGCGGAACAATAACAACTTCCTTGGTGAATCTGGGCAAAGGAGTTTGGGTGGGTTCCGGAGTGGCAGTTGGTGTCGCAGTTGCGGTCTCGGCTGGGACAAAATCATATCCAGGGAGAATTAAATATTGATATTCTCCAATGGTTTTGAATTTTTCGATGTCCAAAAATGGTAACAACATGGCATAGGTCTGATCGACCCACTTCTTGTCGTCAGGGTTTTTGTCAGGGTCCTTGCCTAACTCAATTGCTGTAGCCTTTGCAATTTTCCCCGCAAAGATTTGCAGCCCTGTATATGGAACTTCTTTGGTTGTTCCATCTTTGAGTTTGACTTGCAAAACAATTTCTTGCTGTAGCATGTCAGACATTTCTGATCCAGAAAAGTAAATACATGAATCAGAATCTTTCAGGGTTGGTGTAACCTTTGATTGTTGCAAGGGCTTGTCTTGAATTGGTTTGTTTACCAGTTCAAGATGTGTTGATGAGCCGATGCCTTCTTCGCAGATAACTTTTTCCGGAACAAGCCCGGAGAAAATTGATTTGAAGTTATCTGGAAGATAGAACCCCGAGTCGCTGTTTCTGAAATAATTAATTGTGAAATATCCACCAATAAAAAAGATCAGAATCAGGGCGAGGATGACACCCTGCACTGCACTCTCTTCTCGCTTCTTGCGTCGCGGGGCAGGTGCGACTGGGGCAGGGAGTTGGACAATTATTGGAGAGTTGGGATTGGTTGGTGCTGAAACTGTTGCGGCGTGAGCCTGAGGGACTTCTGACGGCGGAGCTTGCTTGGCCTGGAAAGTGCCTGCGAGCAGTGCTTGGCAGTCCTCAGTGGTGACTTCGTGGTTTTCCGGGATGAGGTTGTAAGCCCCCCGATTGACCAAAGTCCAAAACATTGCTTTACTAATGCCCAGTTTGTTGAGCTGGGACTCAAACTTGAGTCTTTCCATTGGGACCTCCATTTCAATTTTTTAAGGGTCATCTCCCGAGTTTCGAAAGAATATGCTCGTATTGTACTCTAGTATATAGATATAGGTCAATCTCATAAAAAAGCCCCTAAGTGATTAGGGGCTGATGAGGATAAAGATGGTCGTCGTAATTGCAATTACTAGCACAATCAGAGTGAGGCTTATGACTCCGTTTCGGAATTTCTTGGATTTCACAATTGAAAACAGGAACATGAAACATAGCAAACCAAAGCTGATCTTTGCAAAGGAAATAAAATCTTGATTGGGGATTCGGGATGCACCAGGGAAAAGACCGAGAATTGAATTGCTATCGTCATTTGGAATCCTAGATTCGGAATCATTTTTGGGGGGCACAGAAATTGAGTCATCAATAACCGGGGCCTCGAGGACGATTAACTCCGAGGATAAAGCCTGTGTTTGATTCCCTTTTTCGACCCAGATGGAGACAGTGCCAGCACCCTCGTTTACAGTCCATTTCAGTGTCAGTTTCTGATCCGAACTGTTTGTTAGCTGTAGATTTGAGCCGTTTCCATAATCATCGACGTCGATGGTCACGGAGAATTCGTCGGGGACTTGAGGTTGTGTGTATGCATCGGCGTAGTTTGATTCGGCAAAGGACGTAAAACCATTTATTTTGGCCACGTAATTTAGCCAGGATGAGGTGTCGCAGACACAGCCGCCATATATGCCCCCGCCACCTGAGTGAGCAGTCCAGGCGTAATTATCTGCTTGTGCAAACTTGCCAAATTTGTCTGTAATTCTTTTTTGTTCTCCGATATCGAATTCCCAACTGTTCCCAAAGTCGTTGAAAAAATGGCGTTCGTTGAATCCGCAGGGTGTGTTTGCTGGGGCGAGGTAAAAAGTGCATACTTCGCCTGGTTGGCAAATACTAATGGCTTTGGTGGGGACGACAAACAGAAAGCTAATTAAGATGGTGAGCAAAGAAATGGCGAGGATAACACCTCGCCGATTGAAGCGACGAGGACTGCCCATGGCGATCTCCTTGTGGTGAATAGAATGTTAAAGAATATGTTCTGGGATATTATATATTATTGGGTTGATGACTTTTCGTGTACAAAAAACCCGCCGGGTGGCGGGTTTTTTGAATCCAGCGAAGGGGATTAGATATTGCTTATGGCGAGTTTCACACTTGGAGTGTGGGTACAAGACAAATAAGCATTTTTGATTTTGGAAACACCAATACTCTTGATGGCGTCGTTGATGTTGTCTACCAAATCTTCACTCTTTTGGGTAATTGGCCCAAGAGCGAGGTGGACAATAGGAAACTTGGCTTCAGTTTTGTATGGAAGTGTTCCACCAGCGGCTAATTCTGCCATTCTTTTTTCTGGATTGTCAGTGACTGTTCCAGATTTTGGATTTGGCATAAGTCCTTTGGGTCCAAGAATCTTGGCAAATCTTGCAAGCTTTGGCATATCTGCTGGAGTAGCCAGAAGAATATCAAAGTTGATTTTGCCATCGTTGATTTCGGTGATTACTTTGTCACCAAAGATTGCGATTTTGACTTCTTTACCTGTGGAGTGTGGAAGTTTGATTTCACCTCTTAAACCTGTCTCGCGAGTGTTGAGAGTTAGTTCAACAGTTTTGAGTTTGGTTGATTTCGCTAGAGCGGTAAGCGCTTTGACAGCTGACTCGACAGAATAAAGTTCGTCTTTTTTGACGGACTTGGTCATTCTGGTGTATTTGTCAGATCTCTTGCGAGGAGCCAAAGCTTTTCGAGTAGAAGCGGCAACAGGTGTGCCTTCGACTTCAACTGTTTCCATAGTGGCTTCGGCAGTTGCCTTGTGCACACCTTCGATATTTTCGTTGGAGTAGATAGCTCTAATGGTATTGACGTCTTCTTCCTTGATGCCTTCAATGGCCATGAGTTCACCATCTTCTTTGGTGATGATCTGTTCTGGCTTCATACGGGCGGTTCTTAGAGCCTGAGCAATGTGAGTAGGAAGATCGTTGTATAGGGAGTCCCAGTTTATTTTGGTCATATGAATTAAGCTATGGTTATTCCCATGGATTTGGCGGTGCCTTCTACCATTTTGATGGCAGAGTCGATGTTGGTGGTGTTCATATCAGCCAACTTCTTTTCGGCAATTGCTTTGACCTGGTCTTTGGTAATAGATCCGACTTTTTTCTTGTTTGGTTCGCCTGAGCCTAGTTTAAGGTTGAGGGCTTGCTTGATAAGAGCGGAAACTGGAGGGGTTTTGAGCTCAAACTTGAAAGAACGGTCTTCATAGATAGTAACGAGTGCTGGAACCATCTGACCTTTCATGTCAGAAGTCTTAGCATTGTACTGCTGGATGAATTCCATGATATTAACACCGTGCTGACCTAGGGCCGGACCGACCGGAGGTGAAGGATTGGCGGTACCACCTGGAAGGTTAAGCTTCAGGATGGCTTTGATTTTTTTTGCCATGTTTTTGTTATTTATATATTGTCATTCCGGGCTACGACCCGGAATCTATTCAAATTATTCCGAATTTGGTATTTATCTGTATAGATTCCCGATCAGGTCGGGAATGACGAAACTTTTTATAATAGCTATCCAAAAGGGGGTTTTGACTGGATTTGATGTGGTAATTAGCAGATTGATCCAGGTCGCGACTCTTTTTGAGTAAGCTCCCTCACATATAGCGAGGTAGGAGTATTTTAACACGAAGGCACAAAAAAATCCCGTCCTCGTGATGAGGGCGGGATGGGGATTAGAGTTTGGTAAGGTAAGTTGGGTGAGCTTTCCACAGGGAAACGGTTTTTGTCTGTTTCTTTTTGAAAAGTTCAACGTCCATCACAGGGGCAAATTGGGCTTGACCCAAGATGGTTTGCATTCGCCCTGGGTTGTCGGACACCAAGTAAACTGGAAATTGGGGTGTCAGCCCAGTGCCAAGCATCTGTTCGTAAGTTGCCGGGCTCCACTTGCCAAACTTTTGATCTTCTTCCATATTGTATAAATAAGTTTGGGTGGTATCAACGATGGTGCCATCCTGGATTCGGATAAGCCCCTTCGGTAACTGAGGGCGAGTGAGCCAGCGGCGGAATGGGAGGACGACGAACCTGACGAATAGTGCCACCAGGGTGGCCAGAATGACGTTCAGGGACGGGAAAACGTACAGATACATCCCGAGGACGCAAGTAAAACCCAAAAATAGAGCCAGTGCTAAATCTTGCCAAGTCATATGAAACCTCCGTGTTGTGAATGTGTGAAAAAACCGATTGGTTGTTGGCCCGTAATATACCACATTGAGGCTAAGGTGGCAAGAATCGGGGTTTGGAAGGTGGCTAGTTGGAGGCTGGAAGAACGAACTGCATCTGGGGGCTGGCGGAAGGCCTGGTGTTGGATTTGCTGGGCAAACAAGCTCCGTCTGTGAACGTCGTCACGCCTGCTAGACCTGCCTCACAGGAATTGGAGTAGGTCTTCTGGTCTGAACCGCAGACTGGCTCGTAGAGGTCGCTACAGACTATCTCTGGGGCCTCAGTTTTGGATGGGATTACGACTTCTGAGGTTGGTCTGGGTGTGATGATAGGGAGAGGTTCAGAGGCGCGACTGCGGACGTCGGTGCTTGCCTGAGGAAGGAAGATGATGCCGCCGATGAGGACTGCAATTACAACAATGATGGGGAGTACTGCCCAGAGTGTATGCTCACTATTAAGTCTTGCCATATCGTGATTTAAATATGGCAGAAATCGCATGGAGAGTCAAGGTGGGTGAAAAAAATGAGCTCGGATGGTAAAATATCCTGTAACATATTCTGATGGTGGAGGACGTTAAAATGAATTCAAATGATCGAATAATCGTGTTTGAGTGGAAAGGCAGCACATTTACGGTTCCTGAAGCTGAGGACCCGATTGTACTCCCGGGTGGGGAAATTCTCTCTGTTGAAAAATGGGGCGAGACGTTCCCCGAGCAGCCCATGGGGTTGAAGCTGATGATGAAACTGGAAATGGTCCCAGGGACTGACTTGAGGATGGTGGCTGCGGGGATGAAGGGTGTACTGGCTTCTGCTGTGATAGGCGAGGTGTATTACGCTTGTCCTAAACAGTGCTTCAACCCTAGTTATCCGTACTGCTCGGTTTGCGGAAGCAAAGTCGAGGAAAAGAAAGTATATGTGCCTGTCATGCCCAAGAAAAAACAAACACCGCATGTGATTGATGGGGTGGTGGATGTAAGGGTCAATGGCCCGTGCCCAAATTGCAGGGAATCCTTGGACCACGACGCCCAGGCGGCACATTGCCCGAATTGTGGGCAAGCACTCCATTGGATTTGTCGGTAAATTGTTTGAGCTCCCTTTGCTGGGGGCTCTTTTTTTTGCCTCTTTCTTGACTTTTGAGCGTAAGTGTGATATTATAGGGCGTTGTAAGGTTCGCAATTTGACAATTAATAAATTGATTCAGTCTGCGGTGACCCCGCATGAGGAGAAAAATGAAATTAACACTTTGGAAAAACAGCACGGGGAAAATGTTTTTTGTCGCTATGATCGTGTCCGTTGTTGCCGCCGTTTCAGTATGTTCGGGGCTGACGTCTGTTTCGAAAGATTTAGATCTCTGGTTTGGTGTCTGGGGATATATTGTCGCCATCAAGCTGATGTTCGACGCCATTGTATTTTGGTTTTTTTGGTTTTTAAATTTGTTCTACTCATAATCTGAAACCACCCCTGAAAAAACATATAATTCCTCGGAGAACCCGAGTGAGGAGGAAAAACATGGAAAGAGCGACCTGGATTGATAAGATTCGGTGGTTTATTTTTGATTTTTTTTATGGGTAATCTCGACGGTACTCTGAGTGCCTGGCAGAAGTTTTTAAGTAAATTCACATGGAAGAACGTTTGCCTGGTTGGCGCAATTTTTTCGATTTTGATGGCTGGGTTTTGTTTTGGCGCTGGCATAACAATGATGTTGCTGGCAGTCAAAATTGTCTACGTGCCTTTCGCGTTTATCGCGATGGTGATGTGGATGATTCCTGTGGCGATTTTTGTCATCGGCTACTTGTCTACAGATAAGTAGATGTAAGTTGGAGAGCTCCTGTGAGGGCTCTCTTTTTTTTACTAAAAAACCGGCTTTTGGCCGGTTTTTTTAATTGCAATTTTTGAATGCTTTATATAGGTGCCCGACCTGACCGGGCATGAGAAATTATATTTTGGATACTTGTAAGAAGTCGAGCTCGACTGGGGTTTCGCGACCGAAGATGGAAACTAGGACAATGATCTTGCCCTTTTCTTCGTCGATAGCTGAAACAGTACCAAGAAGATCAGTGAAAGGTCCTTCGATGATACGAACTGCTTCGCCGATGGTGTAAGCAGACTGGAATTTGGGAGCTGATTGCTCACCAAATGCAGTGATGGCTCTAACTTCGTTTTCTGGAAGAGGAGTTGGTTGGTCAGCAGTGCCAACGAAACCGGTAACACCTTGAGTGGTGCGGACAGCAAGCCAAGCATCGTCAGAAACGATCATACGAACAAGCATGTATCCAGGGAAAAGTTTTTCTTTGATGGTGGTCTTTTTGCCTTTGTTGATTTTGATTTTGTCTTGAGTAGGGATGAGAAGCTCGTAGATGAAGTTCTGGAGACCCATGGCTTCGACTCTAGTCTTGAGAGTGATAGCGACGCGATTTTCGTGACCTGATTGGGTGTGAACGACATACCACTTGGCAGAAGCAGGGGCATCGTCGGTGATGACAATATGATTGGGATCTGCGACTTTAACTATTAAGTCTTCAGATGTTTGGATTTGTTTGTCTTCTTTAAGTTTCATTTTGTTTAACGGCTTATTACTTGTTGTAGTAAAGCGGTAAAAAGGTAGTCTAATCCGCCTGAGTAGATAGAAACAGCGGCGCTAGTAATGATAACAAGGATAGTCATCTTCACAGCTTCGGCGTGAGATGGCCATTTGACCTTGGTCAATTCTATCTTGACTGATCTAATAAATTCAAGTGGACGAGCCATATCGAGTTATTTTATCACGGGTGAATGTGTTTTTGTGCTGGATGTTCGTTCCTGATTTTGGGGAATATTGGCTCGATTTGCTCTGACTTGCATCGGGGCTTTTTTAATGTTTAAATGAGAATGGCTCGAGAGAAAAGGCGAGGAGTTGGGAGGTTTTTCCTCTACAAGTTCTCGAATGGGGGACGGAGTGCACCGCCATCTAGGCGGGGCCAGTTCACCCGCAGTGGTAGTTTCCGGGGAAAGATCCTAAGGCCCGCCCTCTCTAAAGCCAGCTAAATTCTGACATTATGGTTATTGGAAGCAGTGTCAGAAAATAGAATATCGTTTGCTAATGCTGCGTGTCCTTCTTTCCAAAAGCAAACTATATCTCTAACGATTGGGGACAGCTTCCGCTTCGGCGGCAGATTGAGTAGAGTGGGTCTAGGCATTAAATGCTTTTTATTGCCGGAATAAACTTTTCGAGATCAGCGAAAAAGTTTAATCTGTTTTATTGGTGGAAATGAAACAGGAGTCTTAGAAAGCACAAAATGGTGGGATCTTAATTTTTGATACTAGCTATTGAAAATTTGTTTTTTTATTAACATATCGATATGTGTCGTATGTTTTTAGCAAATTTGAAAGATGACTGTTTTATGTTAAACTGTCAAGAAATGGTTAGTTTGTTTGTACTTTATTTTTTTGAGTTAGGAGGTTACCATGACTGTTGTCTTTGGAATAAAAGGCGTAGATGGATGGTTTGCTGCTGACCCGGAGCTTACAAACGAGTCAAGACATATTCGAATGGGAGACTATATACGCTTGCCAAACGGGAATGTTTATCTTTGGGGGTTCGGAGATTTTATTAGCTTTACTTTGATCGAGGAAAAGTTGATCCCCGAAGGAACTCATGTATTTGAGGCAAAAGCTTATGACGTAGTCAATGGCTGTTTGGAGAAGTAAATTGCCTGCCGTAATGGCGGGTTTTTTGTGCCTGATGGCTTGCATGTTGGATTGTAACGTGTTATATTATGGGGTCTAAGTAGGCCCTTTGATTCATATTCAGAAGGAGGAATAAGATGTTTAAAATTTTGAAGATGAAAATTGCCTTCATTCTGATTTTGTTGGCAGTTTTGATAACGATTGTCTTTGGTCCAATAAGTTCTGGTGGGCCTTTGCAATGGTTTGGATTCTTCCTGGCTTTTGCAAGCATAATTCTTGCAGGAAACCGGGCAACTGCTCGATTGGGATTCATCCTAAGCGGTTTGACTGCCAATGAGTCAGCTGATGTGATGGATGATTTGGCAAATCCAGAGCTTGTGGATTTGCCTCAGGATAAGGAATAAACATTGGGTCCCTGGACTCTCTAGAAATAGGGAGTCTTTTTTTTGCGTAAAATAATCGCTTTATGATTTTTGTGAAAAAATCTGCATGGATCCCCGATCAGGTCGGGGATGTCAAAAATCGTTACTTGATAATTCTTCTGATGATTTTTGACAGTTTGTCGGGATCGTGGCGAAGACGATTGAGCTTCGGGGTGATGGAAAAAATGTCCGTTGCAAGAACTTTAATGTGTTTTTTAGACACTTGGTGGTGTGAGATTGCCACAGCACTTCGTGCTTCGCAATGACGAAGTAGGAATTTTTTGATGTCAGTTTTGGACCAACCGATGAAATGAGCGTGCTCACGATTGTATGACTTTGCTGTTTTGGGATATTTTTTTTCAAAACGTTTTTGAGAGATGTTTGGAGAGATGACAATATCAAAAGGCTTTTTTAGTCCTGTGTATTTTTGAAAGATTTTTAAATATTTTTTTAAAGTGATTTTGTGAGTCTGATTTCTGTTGCTAACGATGTTGGTAATGAGAATTTTTGTGGCTTCGGACTCTCTTAATGCCCTTTTGATGCCAACAGGGAGGAAGTTCGAGATAATGGAGCCATAAAGACTGCCAGGGCAGTAGAAAATATAGTCGGCGTTTTGGATGGCGGAAATTGCCTGAGGTGTGGCGGCTACTTTTGGGTTGAGCCAGACTTTGCTAATTAAGTTTTTGGACATGGATTGTTTGTCTAACTCATGTTCACCGTGAAATACTTGTCCGTTTTTGGTTTTGAAACAGATGTTGCTGGAATCGGCGGTGACAGGAATTGCAGTGCCATCAAACTTGATACCTAATAAATTTTCCAAATGATCTTGGGCTTTGAGAAAATCGTTATTGTATTTTTCTAATAGGGCGTAGTAGACCGTGTAGCCGAGGTTTCTTTGGCGGCCGTCAATAAATGAAACGAGGTCGGTAAAGGCAGAAATATTTTTTTGGTGATTGTTGCTAGTGATTAGAGCTAGAAGATTTCGAAGTAAATCGGAAATGGCGATGACATGATCTCGCTCGTCCGACCTGATGATACCTGTCTTGCCGCCTGAATCCATGCTGGCACAAATACAGGAAAGGTTGGATGCTCCCGCCTGAAGGAGGCTCTGGATGATTATTGGTGCACCTGTTCCGCCGCCGATAGTAACTATTTTGGGCATGTAAAGCATGATATCACTAAAGGTTGGTGAAAAATAATTTATCGCTGCTTGTCCACATCCATTCCAAAAACCGAACGCTCTTTCGCCAGCGCGAAAGCCGTTCTTGTTTTCAGCCAAAAATTTTCTGATTACAGAAAAACCAGGCTGATTGTGTAACCTGCCATTTACGAAACTGTTACAGGTTCGTAAATGACTCTCTTCATCAATTACTTGTATATATTTATCATAATTCCCATAAAGGATATTATGATAAACCTGTAATTGATTCAGACCTTGCGCAATATTTTTGTCATGGACGGTGGTCAATCAGCTTCAAAATTATTTTTTAATTGTGGGATGGTATAAAATTTGAGGGTGGAAATAATTAAGCTTGATGAATCTAATACAAAAGAGGTAGCTGATAGGGTTGCTGAGATTGTTTTGGCTGGAGGTTTGGTGGTTTACCCGACTGATACTTTGTATGGTTTGGGGGTAGATGCTACCAATGAAATAGCAGTTGAAAAACTTTGGAAATTTAAAGGGGAGAGGGAAAATAAGCCAGTGTTGATTGCGGTGAACAGTGAAAAAATGGCCGAAAAATTTATCGAAATTACTGAATTGGGTAAAAAAATAATTCACAAATATTGGCCTGGTCCTGTATCTATCGTAGGCAAGAGTAAGAATTTGGTGGCAATGAAAGTGCAAGGAGAAAAAGGAAAGGTGGGAGTAAGGATGCCAGGAAACAAATTTGTCGCTTGTTTGGTGAAAATTTTGGACAAACCAATCACTTCCACGTCGGCAAATATTACGGGTGCGATGACTTGTGTTGATGTAGATGACTTCTCCAAAAATACTCCTCCAGATAGAGTGTCACTTGTAGATTGTTTCGTGGATGCTGGAATAATCGAAAGGAAACTTCCTTCGACAATTGTGGATATTAGTGAGGGGGAGGTGAAGATCTTGAGACAAGGGGCAATAGAAATTTGTTTGTAAATATTTTCTTGAAGGCTTTTTACCTACACCCCTTTGTCGCAACCGATAATCCGGCTTCTCCTGCGGAAGCCGGTTATCTTGATACTCAGCATGAATTTCTTCGCCTTGCTCAGATCCAAGCAATTCATGCCTCCGTAGCATTGCACAAAGGGAGTAGGTAACGCCTCGTGTTAGAAAATATTTAACAAATTATGAACAAAAAAACCCGCCTGGGAGGCGGGGTGATCGAGATTCGAGGTTCTATCCAAAGATGAGAAGGAAATTAATTACGGGCAGAATGCCGCAAACGATAACCGCAAACCAAAGGAAGTTCTTCTTGTAACGGAAGATCTTTTCATCGTTTGGGTTTGGTGGGATGATCGTCGATTCGAACTTGATCGTCAGGACTTTGTGAAGGGCGACGATCAAAAGTAAGAAACTGATGCCTGCAACAACGGGATTGGCGAGTGCGAGCGCGAATGCTGACATTTTTTCTCCTTGAATTTTAGGGTGAGGAAGCGGATTCAGAGAGGAATTGTACACCCAAACAACTACGTTTTCGAGTATGTGGCGTAGAGCTGACCACAGGCGGCGTCGATCTCAACGCCAAAGTCTTGACGGAGTGTGTTACTTACCCGACTCTTTTCGAGTACAGCCTGAAAAGCTTTGACCTTGTCTGGTTCGGATCGCTCGAAAATGACTTCGCTAGGGCAGGGATTGTAGCGAATTAGATTGACGTGATAAAGATAAGAAGTGTTTGTATTTGCTTTGATGAGATTGGTGAGGGCTAGGGCATGAGCTTCGGAATCATTAAAATCTTTAAGCAAAGTATAAGCAATGAAGACTCGATTTTTGGTAACTTCAATATATTTGTCTAAAGTTTTGAAAACTTCGTCTATTGGGTAAGTTTTGTTTACTGGCATGAATTTGGATCTTTGATCGTCGAACGGGGAGTGGAGAGAAAAAGTTAGGTTCACATGAGGGTATTCTGTGATCAATTTCTCTATCCCTGGAATGATTCCGACAGTGGAAATTGAGAGTCTAGTTGGGGAGAGTGCAAGCAAATTTTTGTCTGTAAAAAGATGAAGTGAGGCGAATAAATTGTCAGAATTTGCAAACGGTTCACCCATTCCCATAAATATTATGGAGTCGATGGTGTCCCCACGCTGGCGAAAATACATATACTGACCGGCGATTTCGTCAGCAGAGAGGTTTTGTTTGAAGCCAATTGCGCCTGTGGCACAGAACTGGCAGCCCATGGCACAACCCGACTGGGTGGAAATACAAAGAGCAGTATGTGCGCCTCTTTCGGAGGTGGCTTTGTAGGAAAGCTTGACTGCTTCTATCAAATTTCCGTTTTTTGTTTCGAACAAAACTTTTTCGGCTTGTGAACCACTGACAGTATGAAGAAGTTTGAGGGGATTAATTGTTCGAAATTTTTCTTGCAGTGATACCCGAAGCGGAAGCGAAAGTGTAGTGATTTCGGAGAACTCTTTGACGAACTGAGTGTAGATGGCTGCTTGAATCTGTTTGAGCCTAAATTTGGGTTCTTTGATTTCTTCTAAATATGTGGCGATGTCATCGATGAGCATGGGGATATTTTACCTTTTATTGTCTGGATTGCCACAGTGTAGGGTGGAGTGAGATTCCTCCACTACGGTCGGAATGACGAATGAGTCATGGGCTGATTGCGAGTACATTAAAAAAAGCCCCGCTTATAAGGCGGGGTTTGGTTTAGGACTCATCATCATCTGGTTCGTCTTCGAATGGGTCACTCGGAAGCGGGTCGTGGGAGATGGCGTAGGTGTCGCCGCTTTGTCCATAACCCTGGACCTTGCTGAGAACGGCGTTGATGGTTGATTGGGGGTTGTCGATATCGGGTAGGCACATGCTGGTGATACCAAAAACGACCTGGGGATACTTGATTCTCTTGTCTCTTTTGACCAGGAGATTGGCGATTTTGGTTGCGAGGTCTTTCCAATCTTCGAGGTAATCATCATCGACCACCTGAATTACACAAAACATGGGTTGTCCGTCTTCCGGTGTGATGTTTTCGCAACCGAGTGTAGCGTCAATGTTTTGAATCTTGGCGTCTGTGGTTTTGGTTTTTTTACCGAGGGGAATGAAGCCAAAACCACGTTTTTTGTTGTCTCCGTTATCGAAAACAATCATCCCGATTTGGGGGATGTTTACCTGGCCGGCGAAATGGTTGCCGTTATCAAGATCGACAAGGGTAATACCTTCGGCCTGAAAAAGCGCCTGGACAGAGTAATACAAGTCTGGGTCGGCTACGACGACAAGGTCAGTAAGTAAGGCCGAGCTGTACTTGGGCGGTCGTGGTTTGACGGTCATGTGTCACCTCCTTTTTTGTTGTCAGCGTGCTTGAATATATTAACACAAGGCTTAAAACGACCTATATACTTGTGTTTTGGTTATTTTCAGGGTAGAATACCAGTTGAAAGTTGATCTTTGAAAGCCTCATTTGGGCGAAATCCTATTCAAGTTTATTTTGTAATGCCATAAGGAGAAAAATATGGCTGTAAGAGAAGATGTACCAGTTGAATTGCGGTGCGCCAATTCACGGTGTGCCAATCCAAAGGTAACGGCAAAGCAGCACTTCTGTGCTGAATGCCATGCGAAGCAATCGAAAACGACGGCCACGACCAGGACGGTAGTGAATCGCACTGATGTCGAACCTGTTTGGGTCGCAAAGTCAAATAAAGCTGAGGAGCCTGTTGCCGACGATGAAAAAACAAAAAAAGGTCAGGCCTGGGCAAGACACAAAAGTGGTGGGAAAAACCGCTTTGTGCCTGATTTGGATGCGATGGAGGGAAGGCACCCTGCAGGCAAAAAAACCAAGAATAATCGTTCTGAAATAGTTCCTGAGGCTGTCTTTGGTCTGGAACCTGAAGCTGAGGCACTCAACACTACCTGGGCAATGATTGACCAAGACCTTAAAGAAGATGCCTGGAAGTCAAATTTGAGAATGCAGGGTCTTGAATGGGATGTTATTGAGGATAATTTGATCGAAGAATAAAATCTATTTAGAGAAGGAGAAGAGATGAGACCTAACCCAATTTCTAAAGAACAAGCCATGAACAAGATTTCGGAAGAGGTGGAAAACTGGTTAGAACGAGCGATACCAATCATCAACGAAAGGCTTGAGAACTTTTACAAAGGAAGCTGCAGAAATATAGAGGACAGCTTAACTGGACTCGATAAATTGTCTAGTGAATCCATTCGCAAGGCAGTTGATCTGATCATCGACCTGTACACTGCTGAGGGGTGGACAGTGAGACGTGAATATGGGAATCAGAGAGAGCCTGGTAATTGGATTTCTTTTTCCTAAGTATTATTTAGTCTCCCTGAAAAGGGAGGCTTTTTTTACGCCAGGAAACCCCGGATTTTAATCCGGGGATGAATGGTGAGCAGAGCATCACGCAGTGATGATATGCTCTAAGCATGAGAATTCGCAGTTTGAGTCACTGCCATTATCAACA
>Ga0172375_10000587_pt1 | contig 58073 bp, 41 predicted proteins | sample LakKiv1m_FD_114537 | JGI IMG/M metagenome (GOLD analysis project Ga0172375, IMG submission 114537) | Freshwater microbial communities from Kabuno Bay, South-Kivu, Congo - kab_092012_11.1m | ecosystem: Environmental > Aquatic > Freshwater > Lake | place: Democratic Republic of the Congo...
ACGGCCAGCCGCCAGCCGTCGTGCACGAGCCCGTCGACCAGCGGCAGCAGCAGGTCGATCCCCTTCTGGTGCGCCAGGCGGCCGACCGAGACGAGCACCGGGCCGCCGTCCTCGAGCCCGAGCTCGCGCAGCAGGGCGGCGCGGCAGGCGGTCTTGCCGGCCGGCGCCCGCGCCGAGTAGTTGGCGGGCAGGCAGCGGTCGGCGGCCGGGTCCCATGCCGCGCGGTCCATGCCGTTGAGGATCCCCGAGAAGGCCGCGCCCCGGTCCCGCAGCACGCCGGCCAGCCCGCAGCCGAGGTCCTCGTCGAGGGTCACTTCGTGCGCGTAGGTCGGGCTGACCGTGTTGACCCGGTCGGACAGCAGGATGCCGGCCTTCATCAGGTTCAGGCCGCCGTGGAATTCCATCTCGCCGGGGTGCCAGGCCAGGCGCGTCGGCAGGTCGAGGCCCGGGAACTCCCAGCGCGGGTGGAGCGACTGGTGGGCGAGGTTGTGGATCGTCAGCAGCGTGCGGGTCGCGGCCAGCGGCGTGCCGGCCCGCGTCCAGCAGGCCAGGTCCACGGCCGCCAGGGCGGCCGCCGCATCGTGGACGTGGACCACGTCGGGCGCCCAGTCCAGCATCACCGTCGCGGTCAGCGCCCCCTGCGCCAGCAGGGCCAGGCGCGGCAGCGTGTCCGCGAACTCGCCCGCCTCCGCATAGCCGTAGACGCCGGCGCGGCCGAACAGCCCCTCGTTCTCCAGCAGCAGCACGTCGGGATTCGTCGCGGCCGTCGCCCGCCAGAACCGGCAGCGGCGCACCGCGTCGCCGCGTCTCACCGCGAAGGGCGGCAGCAGCGGGCAGGGGGCCAGCCCGTGCCGCTCCCGGTCGACGTCGCCGTAGAGGGGCAGCACGACCTTCACCTCGTGGCCGCGCGCGGCCAGGGCGCCGGCGAGCGCCGCCACCATGTCGCCGAGACCGCCGGCCTTGGCCAGCGGCGCGTACTCGGCGGCGACCATCAGGATCCTCATCTCAGGCCTCCCGCGTGGCGGCGACCCCGTGTTCGATCGCGAACGACTGCCGGAAGGTCTGCGTGACGCCTGGCTCGAGGTCGAGGTCCCAGACGAAGAGCAGCAGGTGCCCCTGGTAGGTCAGCCGGAAACCGTCCTCGGCCTGCGTCGCCGTGCGCACGGCATGGACCCACACCTCCGCCTCGTTGCCCAGCTCCCAGCGCAGCGCGGCGCGGTGCAGGGGCACCAGCACGGTCAGCTCACGGCGCCGGTCGAGGCGGACCGAGTCCAGCGGCAGCGCCGGGTCGTCGCCGCCCGGAGCGTAGGCGCCGCCGTCGTACAGGGCCAGGTTCCATTCCGGCGCGAACCGGCAGCGCACCGGTTCCCGGCCCGTGTTGCGCACCGTCCAGGCGACGTCGAAGGCCGCGCCGTGGCGGTGCAGGGTCACCGTCTTCTCCACCTGCAGCGGGAAGCAGCGGCCGCCGCGGTCGCGGTAGCGGCCGTCGCGGCGGGTCTGGAAGCGGTCGTCCTCGAGGCTGCCCGTCTGCCCGAAGCGCGGCGACGCCATCGCCGCCGGCGCGGCGGCGACATCGCCGCCGTCCTGGCCGCCCATGTCCGTCAGCACGTCGGGGAAGCCCGCGTCCAGGTGCAGGAAGCGTTCGAGCAGCGAGTAGCGCGGCTGGGGATCCACGGCCAGCGCGCGCTTGATCTCCGGGGTGACGCGCGTCACGAGGTCGTGGATCGAGACGCCCTGGCCCTCGCCGGCCGCGTCGCCGCCCGCCTCGCCGGACAGCGGCGCCCGCTCGATCTTCGTGTGGTAGGCCTCGCGCCGGCGGCGCAGCGTGTTCTGGAGGTTCCAGTCCTCGCGCCGGTCCTCGAGCCCGACCAGGGCGCCGCCGCGGTCGGGCGAGAGGTACAGCTCGAGCGCGTCGTTGCCCAGCCGCACGTCGGTGCCGGCCCGGCCGACCAGCGTCACCATCTGGGCCCGCGGCGGCGGCGCCACGGTCTGGATGATCTCGGTGCCCAGGATCAGGTGGCGGTAGATGGCGTGGCGCAGGTGCGGCAGGTAGAGGCCGCCGAAGACGCCGTGCCAGTAGGCGCAGTTGCACTGGGCCCGCCAGAGGTGGTCGCGGGCTTCGTCGACGCGCTGCTCGTCGGCCCCGATGGCCTCGGCGGCGGCGATCTCCTCGTGCAGCAGCAGGGAGCGCCGCTGCATCAGCAGGCTCTCCTCGTACTTCTGGAAGAACTGCCGCCAGAAGCCGCCCCGGAAGAACGGGCGCATCTCGTCCCAGCGCCCCTGGTCGCGGTAGCGGTGCACCGCGTCGGCGAAGATCTCGGCCGCGGGCATCGGCAGCGACCACTCCGACATCTCGAAGTAGCTGCCGGGCGGCAGGTAGACGCGCTCGCGCGGCGGGCGGGCCCGCAGCACCTCCGACGGGTGCGCCAGCTCCAGCCAGTCCGATTCGGCGACCAGGGCCGCGCAGAAGCGGTCCAGCCAGCCGCGGCCGTAGACGAGGTCGTGGGTGCCCGGCCAGGCGCCGAACTTCTCCCCGTCGTCGATCATGACCAGCACGCCCTCGGGGTCGCGCTCGTGCAGGGCGCGGCAGGCGGCCACGGTCTCGGCCGGGTCCCGGAACGGGATCAGGTAGCGCAGCTGCTCGCTGATGGGCAGCAGGGCGACCTCGTGGCCGAGGTCGTCGGTCAGCAGGGGGCCGTGGGTCAGGCGCTCCGGCGGCACGCCCGCCTGCACGAAGTGGTAGTCGTCGAGCAGGGCGAACTCGACGCCGGCGCGGGCCAGCGAGCCGGCCAGGTGCGGCTCCCAGACGCGCTCGGCCATCCACACGCCGCGGCAGTCGGCGCCCAGGTGCTGCCGCACCCAGTCGCACATCATCCGCAGCTGCCCGACGCGGTCGCGCTCCGGGATGGCGGCGAGGATCGGCTCGTAGAAGCCGCCCCCGAGCACCTCCACGCGGCCGGCGCGCACCAGGAACGCCGCGCGCTCGAGCCACTCCGGGTGGTGGCGCTGCAGCCACTCCAGCAGCGGGCCGGTCACGTGCAGGCTGAAGCGGAACTGCTCGTGGCGCTCGACCCGCTCCAGGAACGGCAGGTAGCTGCTGCGGTAGATGTCCTCGATCACGTGGTCGAAGTTGCCGACGGGCTGGTGGTTGTGGATGCCGATGACGAGCTTCACGCCTGACCTCCTGCGAGCAGCACGGGGATCTCGAGTCCGGGGTCCGCCTCGGCGCCGGCAAGGTCCAGGGCCTGCTGGAGGTGGCGGCGGAACGTGGTGTCGAATTCGCGGGCGTAGTCGGTGGGGTTGTCGTCGCCGTACCACCAGAACCAGTCGCTGCTCTCGGCGTTGGCCATGGCCGTCATCGCGGCCGCCAGCGGGCCCGCGCAGCCGGGGCCGATCACGGCCGGGTCGGGGGCCTCCACCTCGAGGCCGCCGGCCAGGCGGATCCGGCGCAGCGCGCCGGCGGCGGCCAGCCGCGCCTGGAAGCGGTCGCGCACACGCGACAGGTACTCCCAGCCGCGGTTCTTCTCGGCGTGGCCGACCCAGGTCGTGAAGTCGGCCCGGATCCAGGAGCCGGCGCAGACGCTCCCGAGCCCGGCGACGCGGCCGCCCGCGGCCAGGTGCTCGTCGAAGGTCGTCCAGCGCAGGTCGGGCGCCTCGGCGACGGCGCGGTACATGGCCTGCAGGAAGTCCCGGCCGTTGTGCTCGTAGAACTCCCAGGGGTTCTCCCCGTCCAGGATGATCGGCACGACGCAGCCCGCGCCGTGGTCGGCGGCGGCCGCCGCCGTCTCGGCGCGGATCGCCCGCAGGTGGCCCAGCAGGTCGGCGACGGCGTCCGCCGCCCGCCACGACTGATAGCGGAAGCCCAGCGCGTCGCTCAGGCCCGTGTCGCGGAAGAACAGCGCCGGCGCGTCGTCGCCGCCCCAGCGCCAGGCCTGGAAATGCCTCCGCGCGTCGGCGGCCTGGCCGCCGCGCGCGAGGGAGCGCGCGAGCACGCCCTGGTCGGTCGCCGCCCAGCGGACCCCCTCGGTCTGCAGCACGCGCAGCGCGGTCTCGCTGAGCGAGCCTTCGGCGGGCCACATGCCGCGCGGCCGCACCCCGAGCACGCGCTCGGTCTCGTCCAGGGCCGTCTTGACGTGGTACCAGGCGTCGCCGGGGTAGCGGAAGCGGGCCGCCGGCAGGGGCAGCTGCGGCAGGGCCTCGTGCGCGGCCTCGGTGTCGCAGAGCAGCGGCAGGATGGGGTGGTTCAGGGGCGTGCAGGAGAGCTCGATGCAGCCCCGGGCGGCCGCCTCGCGGTAGGCCGGCAGCACGCGCTGCAGGAACGCGTGCTGGCACTCCAGGAGCGCCGTCTTGTCCTCGGCGGTGTAGTCGCTCCCGCGGGCGAACAGCCGCGCGACCAGCGGCTCCTCGCGCAGCGTGCGCCCGCACCAGGCGAGGTGGAAGAGCACCTGCAGGTCCAGCAGGTCCCGGTCCGTGAAGCGCCCGGCGCGGCCCGCCGGCACCTCGACCCCCTCGCCGCGCAGCTCCCACAGCTCGCGCAGGCGGGGGAATTCGGCGAAGCGGCGCGCGTGGTGGAAGGCGAAGAAGTCCCGCACGATCCGGGCGCGGTCGGCCGCGTCCAGGTCGGCGGGCGCGGCCCGGGCCAGCAGCAGGTGGTCGTCCGGCGCCCCCGCGGCCGCCGCCTCGAGCTGCCGCAGCAGCGAGGGCACGACGTTGAACACGGCCCGGGCGTCCGGCTGCTCCTGGACGTAACGCACCATGTCATAATAACTTAACAGGGCGTGCAGGCGCACCCAGGGCATGCGCGGACGGCCCAGGGCGGCGTCGGTGTAGTCGGGCTGGTGCATGTGCCACAGGACGGCGACGGACAGGGGCTGGGCGGACATCTCGCTCCCTCGAAAAAAACGTGGTCGTGGTGGAACCCCGGGCCTCGGCCCTGCGTAGAATACATCATCGGATCGGACAAGCAACTCAGGACCGACACCGAAACACGGAACCGACAGCGCATTTCCCAGCAGCGAGAGTCGATCCCCAGAAGGCGAGAGCAGAGCGAGTCAAGCGTGCAGCGGCGGGAGCGGGGCGACCCGCTCCCGCCGTTTTATCCCCCGGACGGGAATCGTCCCTGGAGCGGCGCCGGGAAATGGACTAGGATCGGCCCCGTCCCCACCCTGGAGGAGCGACGGCATGGCGCGCGTGGAACTGCATGGAGTCGGCAAGACCTACCCCGGCGGCGTGATGGCCGCCGCGGACGTGAACCTGGACGTCGCCGACGGCGAGTTCGTCGTGCTGGTCGGCCCGTCGGGCTGCGGCAAGTCCACGACCCTGCGCATGGTCGCCGGCCTGGAGTCGATCACCACCGGCACGGTCAGCATCGGCGACCGCGTGGTCAACGACGTGGAGCCCAAGGACCGCAACATCGCCATGGTGTTCCAGAGCTACGCCCTCTACCCCCACATGACGGTGCGCGACAACCTGGCCTTCGGCCTGAAGCTGCGCGGCGCGTCCCGCGAGGAGACCGCGTCGAAGGTCGCCGCGGCGGCCGGCGTGCTGGGCATCGACGAGCTGCTGGACCGCAAGCCGCGGGCCCTGTCCGGGGGCCAGCGCCAGCGCGTGGCGCTGGGGCGGGCCCTGGTGCGCGACCCGGACGTCTTCCTCTTCGACGAGCCGCTGAGCAATCTCGACGCCAAGATGCGCGTGCAGATGCGCACCGAGATCTCCCGCCTGCACCACAGCCTGGGCGCCACGATGCTGTACGTCACCCACGACCAGGTCGAGGCGATGACCATGGGCCAGCGCATCGTGGTCATGCACCAGGGCCGCGTGCAGCAGGTCGACACGCCGCTGAACCTGTACGAGCGCCCCGTCAACCGCTTCGTGGCGGGCTTCATCGGCTCGCCGGCGATGAACTTCCTCGACGGGCGGCTGGTGCGGGACGGTGGTCTGCGACTGGCGCTGAAGGACGGGGCCGCGCTGCCGTTGCCCGCCGGCTGGGAGCCGCCGGCCGCGGCGCTCGGGCGCGACGTGGTGCTGGGGGTGCGGCCGGAGCACCTGGATCTGGTCGCCGGCGGGGGATTCGCGGCCGCGGTGCAGGTCATCGAGCCGCTGGGGAACGAGACGCTGCTGTACACCGAGATCGGCGGGGCGGCGGTGACGATCCGCGGGCCGGGCCGGGTGGACGCCGTCGTGGGCGGGGCCGTGAGCCTGCTGCCGCGGGCGGGGCACCTGCACCTGTTCGAGGCGGGCAGCGGGGTGGCGCTGGGCGCCTGAGCCGGATCGCCGCCGTCAGGGCCGGGGCATGGCGCGGACCTCCACCGCCTGCCGCAACCGCTCGGCCCCCGGTCCCTCCAGATCCCAATTCACGACCTCCCGCCCGTCCTCGTCGCGGGTCACCGTGACGCTCAACACCGCGCCCCCGACATCCACCCGTCCCGATAGCCGCGGCCAAGCCTCCGGCAGCGACGGTGCGATCACGATCCGCGGCGGATCGGCCGCGAGGTCGGCCTTCACGCCCAGGTAGTCCTCCCCCACGTTGCGCAGCAGCTCGCTCAGCGACCAGGCCTGGCTGGTGGCGCCGCCGAACTCGTCGTTCGTCGCCGCGCGGTCGCCGTCGCGGATCTCCTGCAGCGTGCCGACGGCGCCCTCGTCCAGGATCTCGTCCAGCAGCATGCGCGTCTGCGCGAAGCCGTCGCGCGGCTGCGGCAGCGCCGACACGTACGGGCCCGAGAGCCAGAGCCAGACGTCGCCGTTGTGGTAGGCCTCGTCGTAGTAGTAGCGGTCGAGCCAGAGGTGGCGCGGGTGGTAGTTCGCGTCGGCAGCGTCCAAGGAGCGCACGCCCCAGGGCGTGACCGTGTGCTCGCGGTTCTCCGCCACGATCAGGCGGCGCTGGTCCTGGTTGAACAATGACGGGGAAACCAGCAGGGCGAGCAGCCCGTTGGGGCGGTGCTGGGTGTCCGGCGAGCCGTCGGCATTGAGATGGTCGACGATCCGCTCGCCCACGACGAACCGCTGCTGGAAGGCGTTCTCCAGGCGCCGGGCGGCGATCGTGTAGCGGCGGGCCAGGTCGTCGCCCTTCAGGCCGGCGGCCTCGCCGCCGCAACTGGCGGCCAGCTTCGCCGCCGTCAGCAGGCCGCGGTGGAAGAGCGCCTGGGCCTCGACGGCGCGGTTCCCGCGCGGCGAGTAGGGGTGCTGCTCGCCGCCGCCGTCCATCCAGGTCTCGCCGTCGCCGTGGGTCAGGAAGCCCTCGGCGTCAACGGCGTGGGCCAGCGCCCCCTCGCAGGCGCGCAGCACCACGGGTGTCATCTCGCGGGCGAAGGCCTCGTCGCCGGAGCGCCGCCAGTACTCGTCCAGGGCGCGCACGAACCACCAGGTGCCGTCGATGCTGGCGTACTGCACCTGGTCCACGGTGACGAAGTTGGGCACGCGGCCGAAGCGCGGGCTCGCCGGGTTGCGGTCCTGGTAGGCGGCGAAGGAGCGCAGGATCTCGCGCGCCGTGGCGAAGTCCAGGCCCGCGGCCAGCGCCCCGGGCAGCACGATGAAGGTGTCGCGGCCCCAGTAGGTGGTGAACCAGTAGAAGCCGGCGTAGACGCCGACGCCGCGCTGCTCCATCACCAGGTTGTCCAGCGAGATGCGGGCCCAGGCCAGGGCGCGGTCGTCGCGCGCGACGCCCGTGGACAGGCGCGCCGGATCGGCGAGGTCGGCCAGGCGGGCGGCCCGCGCGGCCGCCAGCTCGGGCGCCTCGTCGAGCAGGCGCTGGGCGCGCGCGGCGGCGGCGGCGGCCGTCGCGTCGGCGGCGATCACGGCCTGCACGCGGCCCGACGGTACCTGCGGCGGGATGCGGCCGCGGATCTCGCCGGCCTCCCAGGGCGTGGCCGACTCCATGGCCTTGCGGGCCGCGTCGACGGGGTAGCGCCGCGGCAGGTAGCGCCCGGTCGGAGCGAAGTCGGCGGCGCCCGTGACGGCGACGGCCAGCCAGGGCGGGTTGCGCTCGCCGGCGGCGGCGGCGACGCGGTCGGCGCGGGCGACGCCCAGCACGCCGCCCTCCCAGACGGTCAGGTAGTCGGGACGTGCGACCTTCCACAGGAAGCGCATGTCGACCCGCGGCACGAAGGCGAAGCCGCCCGGCGGCACGCCGTCGTAGACGACCTGGAAGCCGTCGCTGCGGTCCAGCAACGTGACGGTCTCCACGACGACGGCGCCCTCGAGGCGGTAGAAGCGCTGCAACCGATCCGGCAGCACGGAAGCGGAGTCGGCCGTTGCGGCGGATAGTTCGCGGCCGTCCTCCAGGCGCAGCGACCAGCCGTCCAGCAGCTCGTGCATGGCGATGTAGAAGCCGTGGTAGCTGCGCGTGTCCTCCCCGACCGCGCAGCCCGCGAGGTGGGCGGCGCCCTTGTCGGTGAAGATGACCTCGCGCGGGTGGGCTGGCGTGACGGGGATCGCCAGGTCGTCGAGCGCGCCGGCGGCGGCGGGCGCGACGGCGCAGGTCAGCAGGCACGTCAGCATGGTCTTCAGGCGCATCGTGGTCCCTCCGTGAACGGTTCGTCGGCGCGGCCCAGAGTACACCGGATCGCGCCGCGACCCAACCACGGGGGAGCGGCTACGGACGAATCTCCCGGTACAGGGTCTTCACGGCGCCCCAGCCGGTCCTCTCGTCGGCCACGATCAACTGGCCGCAGCCCGGCACGTTGAGCATCGCGCAGGGCAGTGCGGGACCGGCCACTGGCAACCGGCAGGACTGGGGATGGAGCCCGGAAGCGTCGTCCATCCAGAAGTAGCCGGGGTAGCCGTCCGGGAACGACGTCGATCCCGCCAACCCGCCCAGGGTCAGCACGGCGCCCGAGCCGGGGCTCCCGAGGTAGACCCCGTTCCAGACCGCCAGGACCATCGCGGGCACGACGAGCGGGCGCGTGCCGCAGCCGACCTGGAACTGGCCGTCCTGGTCCGTGCCGGCGATGTCGAGGCAACCCGGCACGGTCCAGGCGCCGAAGAACTGGGCGTCCCCGACCGGCTCCCAGAGCAGCCCGGCCTCCCAGGCGGCCAGGTTCGGCGCGCTGCCGCCGGTCAGCACGACGTAGATGGACAATTGGCTGTACGGGGGCGCCGCGCCGCAGACGATCTCGGCCCCGGGGTCGAAGTACACACCCATGCAGTCGGGCTGGGGATCGAGCGTCGCGCCGGCCGGTGTCGCGGCGAACAGGAGCAGGAACACGACGGGAAGCAGCGGATGACGGATTCCAGCCATGCTGTCACCTCCGCGGACATGTGGGCGACCATCGTAACCCGGCACCGGCCGCGGTGTCAAACCGGCGGCCGGCCCGGCGCGGCCGCCGCCGGCGAAAACGCCCCCGCGACGGGGTGTCGCATCAAGGATTTCGTTCGTATGGTATCGGCGACCAACCGGAGTGTGGAGGCCCATGAACCAGCCGTCGAACCGCCGCCTGTTCCTCGTGCCCGCGCTGCTGTGCCTGGCCGCCGCGGCCCACGGCGCGGAGCGCACGGACTTCGACTTCGTCCTGGCCGGCGACATGAGCCGCTACATCGTCGTGAACGGCATCCACGGCTGGGACCAGGCCTGCGCGGCGATGGCCGCGGCGGGTCCCGGCGCCTTCCTGGTCTCGCCCGGGGACCTGAACCAAGACGGCACCAACCCCGCGAGCATCGTCTACGACACGGTCGAGGCCGAGATCGGGCCCGGCTTCCCTTTCTTCCCCGGCGTCGGCAACCACGAACTGGACGCGATCAACCTGCCGACGCTGCAGTGGATCCGCGGCTTCGACAAGGGCGGGCCCGGCTTCCCGGTCAACCCGGGGCCGCCGGGCGGCGAACAGACGACCTACTCCTGGGACCACGGCCACGCCCACTTCGTGATGCTCAACGAGTGCTTCGACGGCGCGAGCGATGCGGGCGCTCCCGAAGGCAACTGGAACACCGCGCTGGGCGAGTGGCTCGAAGCCGACCTGACGGCGACGGCGCAGCCGCTGATCTTCGTGTTCGGCCACTTCCCGGCCTGGCCGCAGCGCGACCGGGACACCGGCCAGCTGAACCACGCCACCGACACGGATTTCAACGCCTACGACGGCGGCGTCTACCGCGACGCGCTCTGGGACGTGCTGACCCGGCACGACGTGACCGCCTACGGGTGCGGGCACAGCCACACCACGAGCGTCGTCGACCTGCAGAGCGTCTGGCAGCTCGACCAGGGACACGCCCGCGGCCCCGTCAATCCGAACTTCTACGCGCTGAGCACCTTCCTGATCGTCCACGTCCGGGCCAGCGGCGCCGTGATCGTGGACACCTGGCGGCAGCCCCACACCGAGGGCATCGGCAACGAGGCGCCCTACGCCCTGGCCCACGTCGACACCCTCCGCGCGGCGGACCCCGCGACCGCCGCGCCGCCCGCGACGCCCCTCGCCGCCGGCCTGAGCGTCTTCCCCAACCCCTTCAACCCGTCCCTGCAGGTCGCGTGCAGCCTCGCGGAGCCGCGCGAGATGCGCGTCGGCGTCTTCGACCTGCGCGGCCGGCTGGTGGCCGACCTGTGGCGGGGCGTCCTGCCCGCCGGCACGCGCGTCCTGCGCTGGGACGGCCGCGACCCCAACGGGCGCGCCGCGCCTTCGGGCACGTACCTGGTGCGCATGGACGACGGCCGCACCGCGACGAGCCGCGCCATCACGCTGGCCCGCTGAACCCGCGGCGCCGACGCACGAGGGCCCCGGTCCGCGGACCGGGGCCCTCTTCCGTTCACTCTGCCCGTGCGATTACTTCACGAGCATCATCTTGCGCACGCCCACCTCGCCGTTGAGCTCGAGGCGGTAGAAGTAGACGCCGGCCGGCGACATCTGCCCGGTGGCGTCGCGGCCGTCCCACGTCATCGCGTGGGGGCCTTCCTCCAGACGGCCCTCGTGCAGCGAGCGCACGAGCCCGCCCTTCAGGTCGTACACCCGCAGCGAGGCCGGGCCGGCCCGGTGGACCGTGAAGGCGATCTCGGTCTGCGGGTTGAAGGGGTTCGGGTGGTTCTGGCCGAGCGCCAGCCGCGACGGCGCCAGGTCGGGGGCCGCCGTGGTCTCGCACTGGTGCAGGATGTCCAGCGGCAGGACCTGGGGGCTGACGAGGCTGAAGTTGTCGGCGTCGACGGTGAACGAGCGGTTGCCCTGGCCCGTGCACTCGTAGACGTCGTTCACCAGGTACTTGTACTCGTTGAAGATCTGGCTCGAGTCGGCGAACACGACCGACACCGCGTAGACGAGGTCGCCGGCCGCGGCGTCCGGCGCGACGCCGTCGTCGTGCAGGTCGTTGAGCGACGGGATGTCCCAGCTGAAGCTGGGCGGCGCGACGTTGCTCGTGGTGCCGTTGACCGACAGCACGTCGCCGGGGCCGACCGGGGTCTGCCCGACGTTCGCGTCCACGCGGAACACGACCTCGACCGGCCGCCAGGTCGTGGTGCAGCGGTCGAAGTGGACCACGGGCAGGTCCAGGGGGCCGAGGATCCCGCCGACGGTGTCGTAGAGCTCGTCGTTCAGGAAGACGCCGCGGTCCCCCTGCGCGAAGCACTCGTAGGCGTCGTTGAGCAGGAACTTGTAGGTCACGTTCTTGCGCGAGCCGGCCGGGAAGGTGATCGCGGCCGCGAAGACGCCGTCACCGGCCGCGGCATCGGGGGCGATGCCGTCGTCGGCCAACAGGTTGAGCGAGGGCACGGTATAGTCCAGCGGCAGGTCGGAGCCGTTGACCGCCACGACGTCGCCCGGCAGGTAGCCATAGACGTTCAGGTCGACGTGGAGCAGCACGTCGATGGCGTGGGCGGTGAACTGGGTCGGGTCGGCGTCGTTCCACCACACGTCCAGGACGTCCTGGGCGCCGGTGGCGAGGTCCATGACGTGGTTGCGGTTGCCGGCGATCGGCTCGTAGGTCGCGCAGCCGTAGACCCACTTCCACTCCAGGTTGGCCGTCGCGGCGCCGGTGCCGCAGTCGCCGGGCAGGCAGAAGTCGGAGGCGACCTCGTAGACGCCGCCGCCCTGGTCCACGCCGAACATGCCGTCGCACAGCGACCAGGTCAGCGGCAGCGTGCCGCCCTCGACGGAGAAGTCGCCGTAGGGAGGCGTCTGGCTGTTGAGGAACTGGCTCATGCGGCCGCGGAACACGACGTTCTTGATGGCGAAGCAGGCCGTGCTGCCCGCGGCGATCGGGTTGCCGGCGGCGTCCTGCACGTTGCTCACCGTCACGGTGTACATCGTGGCGCTGGCGCCGATGTCGGCCGCCAGCGCGAGGTGCACGACGTTCTGGTTGAGGGCGTCGCGCGTGGCCGTGTCGACCGTCGCCCCGGTGACCAGGTAGTTGCCGGGCGTCTGCGCGGTGGCGAGCCCGACCGGCTCGCTGAAGGTGACGTCCACAACGCCCGCGGTCAGGTGCTGCGCTCCCGACAGGGTCGGCGGGTCGTTGTCGGCGGCGTTCATGACGGTGAAGGCCAGGTAGTCGATCATCGGGATGTCGACGGGCGTGTCCCAGGTCGTCGAGCCGGGGGTCGAGAGCTGGCTGGCGTCGTTGGCGGCGGCGTCCAGCGGGCCCTTGGTCGGGCTGTCCTGGGTGACCCAGGCCTCGACGTTGATCGTCGCGCCGGGAGCCACGCCCAGCGAACCGAGCAGCACGCTCAGCTCGCTGAAGCCGCCGCCGGCGATCCAGCCGAGCGCCCCGTTGCCGGGCGCCGAGAGGTTGGCCCAGGCGACGCCGTCCCAGTACATGCCGCCCTGCCAGTTGTTGTCGAGGTTCACGTAGAACATGAAGTCGGGCTTGTTGGCCGCGAGGCTCCACTCGAGCTGCCGGCCCCAGGGATCGAGGGTGCCGCCGTCGGGCGTGCCCACATCGATGGCGACGCCGAGCTGGATCGTGCCCCAGCCGTCCTTGTCGTGATCGAAGCCCAGGTAGAGCTTCACCGCGTCGTTGGTCACGTAGAGGTCGCCGATATCGATCTGCGTGTACTGGGTGTCGCCGCCGTCGGCGTCCAGCAGGTTCGCCGGATCGAAATCGTTGACGCCGTCGATGGCGATGGTCTGCGGCACCTGGGCCGCGAGCACCGCGGGCAGGGCCAGGGCGATCACGGCCAGCAGGGCGGCGCGGACCGGGGTTCGGGTGGTGCGCATGGACATCCTCCTCATTTCACCAGGGTTAGCGTCCGGGTCGCGACCCGGCCGCCGTGAACGAGCTTGCAGACATACGTGCCGGCGGCCAGGGGGCGGTCGTCGTCGCCGACGCCGCGCCACGCCACCGCGTGGGGACCGGGGGCCAGCGGTCCGTCGACCAGCACGGCCACGCGTTCCCCCTTCAGGTTGAAGACGGCCAGGCTGACGGGCGCGGCCTCGTCGCCGGGCAACTCGAAACGGATCAGGGTCCGGGGGTTGAAGGGGTTGGGGTACGGCGGCGACAGCGCCAGCAGCGCGGACGCGGGCGGGACCGCGGTCGTCGTCCAGGCGTCGGGCAGGCCGTCGTCGTCGTCGTCGACGGTGAAGGTCCAGACGGTGTCGATCGTCGGCAGCGCCGCGGCCGCGTTGCTGGGCGCCGAGTCGCCCCCGAGCACGCCGCCGGGCTCGGGGTCCCAGCACAGCGACGCCACCACCGAGAGCGTGGCGCCGGCGGGCACCTGCCCGGCGCCCAGCCCGAACAGGGTGTCCCAGGGGATGGCGATCTCGCTGCCGCCGAGGTCGCCGTTCAGGTGCTGGGAATCGAACGCCGACTCGATCTCGCCGGTGAGGTCGGCGGTCGTCGTCGGCGAGAGGATCCGCCAGAAGGAATCGCCGTCCCAGACCGACTGGTGCTGGTAGCAGCCGTACTGGAAGTCGGCGCGGAAGCCCGGCGCCGTGAACAGCGCGCCGCGTTCCCAGACGTCGATCGCCGAGAGGTCGGTCTGGCCCGCGGGACCGCCGGGGTCGGTGTCCAGGTACAGCAGCCAGGAGTTGCCGTCGACCCGGCCGTCGATGGCCAGGTAGAGGTAGGTGTCGTCCCAGCAGGCGTGCAGGCCGTCGATCTCGTTGCTGGCGGTCCACGCGGAGTCCGTGGGGTCGGCCAGGGAAAGGTACGGGTCCCACTCGCCAGCCTCGAGGCGCCCGTCGAGGGCCACGAGCGTCGGCGCGCGCAGCGTGATCGCGACGTCGTCGGCCGCGGTCACGGGCGTGTTGCCGGCGCCGCCGGGGTCGCGCACGGCGTCCGCCGCCACCAGCAGGCGCAGGTCGGCGGACGCCAGGGCCGCCAGCGCCGCGCCGTCGGCGGCGTCCAGCTGCAGGGTGAGCGCATAGCCGGCGAGGGTCTCGACCACCGTGGTCGCGGCGCCCAGGACCAGTTCGGCCGCGCCGTCGGCGTCTTCGTCGACACCGAAGCCCGTCGGATCCAGCGTGGCCGGCGCCGCCGCCTGGTCGAAGGTCACGACCAGCCGGCGCGAGGTCGGGTAGAAGTCGGCCGCCACGGGCCGCGGGCCGAGGTCGTCGGTCAGCGAGTCGGCCAGCGCGCGCAGTTCGGCGATCTCGCCGCCGGCGCCGGGCGCGCCCGTCACGCCGGCGAACAGGCGCACCGCAAAGGTCCCGGCGCCCTTGATCTCGTCGCCCTTCATGAGCGTGCCGGCGAACTCGCCCTGGTGCGACGCGCCGGCGGTGCCCAGCACCCAGGCCGCGGTCAGGCCGGTCCAGGGATTGCGCTGGCCCATGTAGGCGGCGTCGGCGACCCAGACGCGGTCCATCTGCGCGTTCCACACCAGGTCGACCAGCGAGGGCGAGAAGCCGCTGCGGATCCAGTGGGTGCCCGCGCCCACGCGGTAGACGGCCTCCAGGAAGCTGTCGCCCTCGGTCAGGGTGATCTCCTTGGACACCTCCCCGCGCGTCGCGCGCAACATCACGGTCGGGCCGGCGCCCTGGACGACCTGCAGGTCGTAGGTCTCGTGCTGGTGGTCCGGGCTCACGTCGCTGAAGGCGCCGACGTGGTTGGCATCGTTGTAGTCCGCTTCGCCGTTCCAGGAGGCGTTGTCGCTGCCGATGGCCGTGTCGCCGACGCCCGGCCCCTTGACGAACAGGTTGACCAGGCGGCCGCCGGCGGCCTCGAAGACCGCGTACAGGCGGTCGTTGTACAGGACGACCTCGTCGTAGCCGTCGTGGTCGACGTCGGCCGCGTAGGCCGCCGTGGTCAGCGCGTAGAGCCCCGCGGCCCAGCGCGAGGCCTCGGCGTAGACCAACGCCTGCTTCGTATGCGCGGAGTAGTTGTGCTCCCAGCCGGGGATCGGCCCCACGATGCCCTCGTGCCAGGCCGTTTCGTAGAGGTTGGTCATCAGCACGTACCAGCCGGCCTGCGAGATGTGGTTGTCCGGGGCGGCCATCAACGCGTTGTAGGCGTCGTTCCACAGGGCGCCGTAGTTCTTGCAGCTGCCGCCCGCGCCGGCGCAGTTGCCGCTCCCGTCGCCGCCGGCGACCCAGGGCACCCAGCCCGCCCAGTGCCCGTACCAGCCGTTGTCGCCGCCGCCGTAGCCGCCGGTGCCGCCGATCTCGTTGTAGGTGCCGGGCACGGGCGAGAAGCTGTCGCCGTCGAAGTTGGGGTTGGTCAGGGCGTCGGCCAGCTTCCAGGTCGCGAGCCAGGCGCTCTCCTGGCTGCACTTGTTGACGAACCAGTCGTAGGTCTCCTTGGCGTTGGGGGTGGCCGAAGCCCAGCCGCCCATCTCGGCGATCGCCTCCCAGTCCTCGCCCGCGACCGCGATGCGGTACTCGCCCACGCCCGACGCCGCCAGCCCCGTCAGGATGTCCAGGGAGCCCTGGCCGTTGCCGCCGACGATGTTGCCGGTGAAGCTGCGGTCGCGCGGGATCAGGCGCAGGCCGTTGGCCGCCAGGAAGTGGATGCGGTGGTTGTCGTGGCCCTGCAGGTGGACGTCGTCGTCCAGGATCACGCCCCAGACGCCGTGCGGCTGGAAGTTGTCGCCGAGCCAGTCGTTGACGCCGTTGGACGGGTAGCCCGAGGTGTTGAGCCAGACGCGCTCGGGGACCCAGGCGATGTGCGGCTCGTAGCCGTAGCGCGTGGCGACCATGTCGGTCTCGACGGAGACCGCCCAGTCGTTCATCTCGTCGCGCACGAAGGGCATGATGTGCTGCGCGTAGGCGGAGGTGAGCATGCCGGCCCAGCCCGCGGCCGCGCCGTCGGCGAGCCAGCCGTTGAAGTCCAGCGGGTCGCCGTTGTGGTGCGCCCACTCGGCGGCGGTCTGCAGCGTGCCCGAGAGGTGGAAGTTGCCCGGAACGCCGGTCCCCTGGTGCACCTGGAGCGCCTCGTCGAAGCCGCTGCCCTCGAGGTCGGCGCTGCGGCCGTGGAAGACGTCGCTGTAGCCGAGGCCCTGGTTGCCGTGCAGCACCAGGGCGCAGTTGGCGGCGTACAGCTTGTCTGGCGGGTCGCTGACCACGACCGACTCGCCCGCCAGCGTGCTGATCGTGATCTCGAGGGGACCCGTGGCGAGATCCGCCGGCAGGTCCAGCCAGACCGCGTCGGGATCGCCCGCCCGCTTGCCGGCTCCGGCCGCCGTGAAGGCGTCGCCTGCGAGCCCGAGCCGATCCGCGAACAGGACCCGCGACCCGGCGGCGTTCGCGGCGGTCACCCGTAACGGCACCTCGGCCGGGCTCGCCGCCAGGGCGCTGCCGGGGAACAGGCCCGCCGGATTCGCCGCGAGGCTCAGGAAGCTGATGCGCAGCCGGTCGGCGCCCTCGCCGCGGTGCCGCGTCACCGCCAGCACGTCGGCGCAGGGTGGCAGGCCCGGCAGGCGGCCCACGCCGTCGACGCCCAGGACGGTCACCGAAACCCCCGACGTCCCGGTTCCGGCGGCCCAGGCGGGTCCGACCGTCAGCGCGACCAAGGTGCCGAGCACGAGAAAACCGGCCGTCAGGCGGCCGTAGGGCGAGCGGTGCATGGCATCCCCCCGGGCGCCGCCTCGGCGGCGCCCGCCTTGGATCACGACCAAACAGGCGCGTTGGGACGCTCGGGGAGCGTCCAGCGCGCAGGATTCCATAGAAGATTGTATCAAAACTTGTTGAGGAATTGCAAGTAGCATCGGCCGAGCGGCCGGGATCAGCCTTTGACCCCGCCCAGGGTCAAACCGGAGATCAAATAGCGGCTCAGCACCAGGAACAGCACCACCACCGGGATGCAGACCAGGACCGAGCCGGCGGCGTAGTTGGCCCACTCGGTCTGGTAGGTGGTGGCCAGCGACTCGAGGCCCAGCGGCAGGGTGTGCAGTTCGGCGCTCGGCAGCATGACCCGCGCCACGATGAACTCGCTCCAGCCGGTCATGAAGGAGAACAGCCCGGTGATGACCAGCGCCGGCGCGCTCAGGGGCAGGGTCACGCGGCGGAAGGCCTGGAAGCGGCTGGCGCCATCGATCAGCGCCGCCTCCTCGAGGTCGACCGGGATCGTGTCGTAGTAGCCCTTCATGGTCCAGACGCAGAACGGCAGCGCCGTGGCCACGTAGGCGATCACCACCCCGAGCAGGGTGTCCACCAGCTGGACCTTGCGCATGATCATGTACAGGGGCAGCAGCAGCATCGTCGCAGGGAACATCTGGGTCACCAGGATCCCCTGCAGGGCGGCGCCGCGCCCGCGGAACCGCGAGCGGGAGAAGGCGTAGCCGGCGAGGCTCGCCAGCGACACGCCGATCAGCGCCGTGCTCGTCGACACCAGCAGGCTGTTGCGCAGCCAGGTCGGGAACGGCTTGTCGAACAGGATGGCGCGGTAGGCGTCCAGCGTGGCGTCCCGCGGGATCAGGCGCAGGTCGGTGGTGTAGAGCTGGTCGCCGGGCCGCAGCGAGATGTTGACGACCTGCAGGATCGGGTAGATGGAGAACAGCACGAACAGCCAGACCAGCGCGTGCACCCACACGTGGCTCCAGAGCCGGGCCGCCGGGCGCGCGCGCATCAGAACGCCTCCCGGTCCGCGGCGCGCTGGTAGATCTTCACGATCCCGAACAGGGTCAGGAAGATGAAGACCGAGAAGGCCGCCGCGTATCCGTAGCGGTAGTAGGTGAAGGCGGCCTTGTAGACGTAGGTCACCAGGATGTGGCTCTTGTCCCCCGGCTCGCCCTGCTTGGTCACCAGCCAGATCACGTTGAGGTTGTTGAAGGTCCAGATCGTGCCCAGCACGATCGCCGGCGTCAGCACCGGCTTGAGCATGGGCAGGGTGATGGCGGTGAAGCGGCGCCAGGCGCCGGCCCCGTCGATGCGGGCCGCCTCGTAGAGCTCCTCGGGGATGCTCTGCAGACCGCCCAGGGCCACGACCATGAGGAACGGGAAGCCGAGCCAGATGTTCGTGAGCGTGGCGGCGGCGAAGGCCGTCCACTCCCCTCCCAGCCAGGCCACCGGCCCGAGCCCCAGCTCGCCCAGCAGCAGGTTCACCGAGCCGTACTCCAGGTTGAACATGCCGCGCCAGGTCAGCGCCGAGATGTACTGCGGCATGGCCCAGGGCAGGATCAGCAGCGCGCGGTACAGCGGCCGGCCGGGCAGACGGCGGTTCAGCAGCAGGGCCGCGCCCACGCCCAGGGTCACGTGGAAGACGAGGTTGACGCCCGTCCACAGGAAGGTCCGCAGCAGCACGCTCAGGAATTCCGGCTCGCGCAGCAGCTTCGCGTAGTTGGTCAGCCCGTTGAACGCCGGGTCGCGGAAGTGGAACATGTTCCAGTTCGTGAACGACATCCCGACGTTGTAGAGGAAGGGGTACGCCACCACCAGCAGCAGCACCGCGGCGGTGGGCGCCAGGAACCAGAGGGCCAGGCGGCCGCCCCGGGACTCGAGGTCCGCGACCGCGCGCCGGGCGCTCACTCCCGCATCTCCGCGATCAGGCGCACGGCCCGCTCCTGCATGCGGGCGGCGGCCTCCGCGGGCGTCGCCTCGCCGCTGAGGCAGGCCTGGTAGGCGGGGCGCATGGCGTCCCAGATGGCCCGCATCTCGCTGACGATGGGCATGATGCGCCCGTGGTCGACCTGGCGGCGCGAGGCGGCCAGCAGCGGGTCGGCCACCAGGGCGGGGTCGGCGCGCACCTCGATGTCGCCGGGCAGCACCGCCAGCTCGCGCGCCAGGTCCCCCTGAACCTCCGGCGAGGTCAACCAGCGCAGCAGGGCCAGGGTGGCCGGCATGCTCGAGGGGTGCGTGTAGCGGTTCACCGAGTAGCACTTGGCCGCGGTCATCGGCGAGGGCCACAACCCGGTGGCGGGGATGCGGGGCAGCAGGCCCAGCTCGATGTCCACGCCGGCCTGCCGGTAGCCGTCCCACGACCAGGGGCCGTTGACGATGTAGGCGGCCCGCCCCTCCTTGAACAGCGTGTCGGCCAGCTGGTAGTCGCACTCGCGCGGCATCACGCCGGCGTCCACGAGGCTCTTGAGGAAGGCCAAGGCGTCGATCATGCCCTGGGAGTCGAGGGTCGGGTTCGCCTGTGCGTCCATGACCCAGCCGCCGAAGCCGCCCAGCCACGGCACCAGGAAGAAGGGCTCGACGCGGTCGAAGACCACGCCGTAGACCTCGGGCTTGCCGTCGCCGTCGCGGTCGACGGTCAGGCGGCGCAGCTGCTCGACCCAGGCGTCGGCGTCGGCGGGGATCGCCTCGACGTGCGCGCGGTTGGCCACCAGGGTCAGGTGGTTGCCCACCTGGTCGGGAAGGCCCCAGACGTGGCCCTCGAGCGTCGGCAGGCCGGAGGGGTCGAAGCGAGCCAGCACCTCGGGCGGCAGCAGCTCGTCCAGCGGCAGGATCAGGTCCATGATCACGAAGGGGCCGACCTGGTCCGAGGGGCCGTAGACCAGGTTGGGGCCGCCCATGGCCATGGCCGCGGTCTGGAACTGGGTGCGCAGGTCCTCGGTGTTGTAGTTGGCGCGGGAGATGCGGATGTCGTCGTACTCGGGGTGGGCGGCCTTGAACTCGCAGATGTGCTTCTCGAGCAGGGTCCGCTCGCGGGGGTCCATCTGCTCCCAGATCACGACCTGGTCGGCGCGATCGACCCGCCCACAGCCGCCGGCGGCCGCCAGCAGCGACAGGCAGGCGACGAACGGAGCGGTGCGGCGGGGGCGCGGGCGGTTCATGGTCCTGTGAGGCTACCCCGCCGGGCCCGTCCCGCGCAATCGGAATGTGGTGGCGCGGCGGCCGCCGCGCGGCCTATAATGCCGGCTCCCGGAACGCGACCACGTCCACCGACCGGAGCGGGGCGATCCCATGCGAGCCAGCCAACTCCTGCGAACCCGCGCGGCCCTGGCCGCGCTGCTCGTCCTGCTGGGCGCCGCGGGCGCCGCGGCCGAGCCCTTCCACGCGCCGACCGTCGACGGGCTCATCGCCGGCGACGGCGTCGACTGGGCGTCGCCCGACCGCGTGCTCGACGACTTCGACGACGACGGCAACCAGCGCTCGGGGAACACCCGCCACCTCTGGCTCACCTGGGACGAGGAGAACCTCTACCTGGGCCTGAACTACCAGGCTCTGGACCGCACGGTCGTGGTCTACCTCGACGCGGGCCTGGACACGGGGCCCGCCGACGCCGCGCTGCTCGACCTGTTCCCCCGCGCCCTGGTGCTGCCGCAGGGCCGCCACATCGACCTGATGCTCGCCCAGCACCACACCGGATTCACGAACCTGGGCACGCTGCGGGCCTGGCGGGTCACCGGCGCGGACGGCGCGGTGACCGAGGTCACCGCCTCGACGCAGAACGCGCAGACCTACGGCGTGGACAGCACCTTCCCCGGCGCGAGCCTCTTCTGGTTCCGCAACGAGATCGCCATCCCCTGGAGCGTGGTCTACCCCGAGGGCGCGCCCGCGCGCGCGGTGCTGCGCGCCGCCATGGCCGTCACCCCCGGCGCCGACGGCTCCGGCGCCGACGATCTCATGCCCGGGCTCGGCCGCCTCGAGGGCGTCGCCGGCCCCATCCAGCTCGCGCAGATGCACGCCTCGATCCTCGACCAGGACGGCGACGGCGCGATCGACCCCCTGGACGCCGGCGTGAGCGGCGCGGTCACGTTGCTGCAGGATTCAGGCACCGCCGCGGTCACGGCGACGGCCACGATGACCGATTGGGGCGGGGCCCCGCTCGATTTCCCGCTCAGCACCGTCCGCACGGCTGCGGGAATCCGCACCTACCGGCTCGGCCGTTTGGCGGCAGGATCCTACTCGTTGCAATTTTCCGCACCGGGCTATTTCCCGGCTTCGACCAACATCACGGTGCCCGACGGTCAGGAGTTGACCGACGTCGACATCACCTTGGCGAGGATGACGGCGATCTCGGGCTCCCTGTCGCTCGACATCGCACGTTCAGGCGGCTTCAGATTCCGTGCGCCTGATGGAACGATCCTCGATGAACAGGAACTGCTGCCCGGCCAGTTCCCTTACCACTTTTCCTATTTCGTAACGGAAAGCGGGGACTACGAACTGGAGGCTTGGGCAGATCACCATCTTGGTGAAACCTTCACCATCCCGGTCGTGGCGGGCACCGACGTCACGGGTCTCGCCCTGCATTTGCAGAGGATGCCCCTGATCTCCGGCACCGCGACGTTCGTGAGCGGACCTGGGGCCTCCGGGACGATCGTGCTGGGCAACGTGCTCGGCGACAGCATCTCGGCGATCACGATCAGGCCGGGCAACACCACCTTCTCCTTCTACGCGACACAGCTCGGGCGCTTGACGTTGCGGGCCAGCGCCGACACGTACGCCGCCTATACACTGAGGATCAACGTCGTGGCGGGTCAGGACCTGCCCGACCTCGCGCTGCCGCTGCACCGGCTGCCCCAGATCACGGGCGCGATCGACTTCGCCGACGGGCCCGGACATGCGGGCCGGCTGATCCTCTCCGGCAGCGCCGCCGTTGCCGACACGCTGGAATTCCCCGCGGACGGCGGCACCTTTGCCGAGTCCGGCGGCGACCTGGCGCCCTTCTTCGCGCCCGCCGGCACCTACCAGCTCACCGCCGAGGCCGGCGGCTACGCGCCCCAGACCCGGGCACTGACAGTGCCGGACGCGCCCGACCAGAACGTGGATACAGGCACGACGACCTTCACGGCGGTTCGGGCCGATCGACTGCGGCTTTTGGACAGGTACGGCCAACCGGCGGTGAGCATATCGGCCACGGTGTCGATCCCGGCGCGCAACTTCCATCCAGAAACCCTGCTGCTGATCGAGGCCGTCGACGCCAGCGGCCGGCGCGACCTTTTCGACCTCGACGCCAAACTCCTGGATCTACCGCTGACGGCCCGCAAGCTGGACGATGTCTCCCCGCCGAGCGGAGAGGCGCGATTCCTCGGCACCGGCGAGTACGAAGACGGGGATTTTGTGACAACCGTGAGCGCCGACAACGGATTGATCCATCTGTGGCTGGTCGACGATGCGATTGAAGTTCTGCGGATCTACGTCGGGCCGGAAGTGCCCGACCCTCTCAAACAGGGACCACCATCGCCCACGGCCCGTTTCATGGTCGGCTTCAACGATCCCAGCCCGACCTCCGTAGTGCTCTGGGCCGAAGTCGATTCGCTCCATACCGACGGTGACGACGAGATCGAAATCAATGCACAGCTCTACGACGATGCCGGCACGGAGAGCAAGGAAGAAGGCGTCGTCGTGACCTTCATCGTCGCCACGAACTCGACCGGAACCGGCGCCTTCAACGTGCCCGCCAACGTCACGGATGCCGACGGTTTCGCCCACACGGGTCTGACCGCGACCAAGACCGGAGTGCTACAGATCGATGCCGCCGTCACGTACGATGGTCGGGTTCTGGATGTCCGAACCGGCGGCCCGGACGGGCCAATCAGCCGGCTGCCGATACTCGTGTTGCCCGGACCTACTGAATCCTGGCAGATATCCGCTTCGGCGAGCATCGCCAGCCTCAATACGCCGGCTACGATCACCGCACAGCTCGTCGATGCATACGGCAATGCGACCATGGACGCGGGCGTGCCGCTGACTTTCACCGCCGAACCCGCGTTGATGGGCTCGTTTTCAATTTCGACGCTCCAGAGCGGCGCCGATGGCCGCGCCACGGCGCTTTTCCTACCTGCAGGCGCCGCAGGTCTGGTCGCCCTCGACGCCGATTCACCGTCGTTTCCGGTCGAGCCGTTTCTGCTGCAGCTGCGCGACGTGCTCGTCGAGACCGATCCCGACTGGCGGAACGAGCCCGGGGACCACAACAGCTTCGACACGGTAGACCTGACAACGGTCGTGCTGGACAACACGCTCGATGCGCTGCTGGTTGAGATTCCTTTCACCTCGGACTGGGCCGGCATCCAGCTGCACGTGCTGCTGGAAACCAACGGGGACGCTGGTGGAGCCGCGAGCGACCCCTTCACGATGCCCGTCAACTACGGCCACGCAATGCGACCCGACTACGCCCTGACCTCGAAGTACTCCACCAACGACTATGGCGACTTTCGCCGGGCCGCCGGCGCCGGTTGGCAGTTTTGGAGCACCGCCACATCATCTTACGAGGGCTCCGCCGGCTCCAACAACATCCAGAGCAACTGGGTCGAGATCACGGCCGATGCTGTCAACATCACGATCCCATTCGCAGCCCTCGGGGGCGCTCCCGATTCGCTGCGCTGCGAGGTCTACGCCACACAGGAGGACGGCGGCCAGAAGCGTTCTGCTTTCGACTCCGTCCCGCCCGATGCCACCCTCGACCTGGACTTCGACTACCTCGATCCGCAGCCGGGAGACTGGAATGCGACGGTCTTGCCGACGACGCTGTCGAACTGGAGCCGCTCCTACCGGGTCAAGACCGACTTCCCGACCCCGCCGGCGGTAACCGACGCAGCTGCCGCACCCATGGAACTGGCGGCCGGCACTCCCTACGTCCTGACCGCGCGGGTCCAAGACGCGGGAGAAGGCGTCGGCGACGTGCTGGCCGACCTATCCGCAACGGCCGGATCCGCCTTAGCACGGATGTACGACAATGGCGAAGCCTCCCACGGCGACACGTACGCGGGCGATGGTGTCTTCAGTCTGCGCGCGTCGGTACCATTGGGCAGCCCTGGCGGCGAGCTGCCACTGGTCGTGCTCGCCTATGACGCCGGCAACCGCGTCGCCGCACGCGACACGGCGCTGGTGCAGGTCGCTGCGCAGGTCGAGATCCTGCGCAACGAAATCGACGACGAAGGCGACGACCACGGTCCGAATCAGCCGAACCAGGCCCTCAAGTATTACACCTACCCGACCAACGCCGTCTTCGTACCCGGGGCCTTCGACCTGCGATCGTTGAACGTCTACGAGACCACGGCCGTGGTAGCCGGCCAGCCGGTCGCCATGCTGGCCTTCGAGGTCGGCGTCGGGGACTTCCCCAACCCGGCCGATCCCGGCATGGCCGACTGGAATCCCACGTACGGCGAGATGAATATCCAGAAGCTGGACATCCTGATCGACAGCGCCCGCGGCGGCGCCACCGCGGGTCTGCCCAATCGCCGCCTGGACATCCAACCCTGGAACGCCTGGGACTACGCCTTGATCATGGACGGCTGGTACAAAGCGCTGATCCCTTCGCTCGGCCTGAACTCGATCGATGCCTGGCGCGAGAACGCCCTGCGCAACGACGTCGACATGCAGTTCTCCGGGGACTACGACCGCAACACGATCACCGCCCTGGTCTCCATGGCGGCCCTGGGCAACCCCAGCGCCGACGACGTGCGCAGCTGGAACATCGCCGTGCTGATGTCGAGCCACGACTTCGGCGGCGAGGAGGTCCTGGGCGGCGTGCGCTGGGTCAACGAGTCGCGCAGCGAATGGAACTTCGGCGGCGGGCACTACACCGACCGCGACGCCAACATCATGGACCTGCTGCTCTCCCCGGGCGCCGGTCGCCAAGACGGCCTGCCGCAGGAGCAGATCCTGGACTACGACCGCCCCGCGGCGATCGACCGCCTGGACCAGGGCCTGGCCGCCTGCGCCCTGGAGATCTCCGCCTTCGAGGACACCGGCCCGCCGGTGATCCGCATCGTCAAGGATTTCGGCGAGGTCGTCCGCCGTGAGCCGCTGCGCGACGCGCCGATCGCCTTCACCCTGGAGATCAACGACGATTACGCCGTCGACCACGCCACCTTCCGCTACCGGCCCACCAACGCCGCCGGAGCCTGGTCGGCGGAGTCGTCCATGGGCTACGTGGGGAACGACCTGTGGAGCATCGACATCCCGGCCGGCTGGCTGGACGAGAACCTGGTCTACTCCCCCGTCGACGGCACGCGCTACCTGGAGTTCCAGGTGGAGGCCGTCGACGCCAGCGCCGAGCACAAGACCACCGTCTCGCCGGTGACCACCATGCAGATCGAACAGACGGCCGAGAGCCTGCGCCTGTTCGCGCCGCTGGTCCCGGGCGAGGTGCGGCTGCGGCAGGTGGAGGGCTCGACGCTGGTGCTGGACGACGTCCTGCGCGGCCGGCTGGTCGAGCACTACCGCGACGGGACGGGCTCGACGCTGACGGCCGACAGCCTGTCCAGCGTGCTGGAGCTCGGCTGGGAGCTGCGCCGGGTGACGGACGGCGTGCGCTCCGCCCCCGCCGCCACCGACGCGCGGCCGCTCGGCGTGACCCGCGAGGTGCGCCTGGACCTCGTCGGGGCGTCCGGGTCCCTGCTGCCGGAGCTGCCGCTGCTCGACCGCCTGCCCGGCCCGCTGTCCCTCACGCTGCACTACATGCAGTCGGACCTGCCCGCCGGCGCGGACGAGGACCAGGTCGCGGTCTTCGAGTACCACGCCGCCGCGAACCGCTGGGTCCTGGTCGGCGGCAACGTCAACCCCGACGGCAACGAGGTCACCGTCAACACCGACCACGCCGGGACCTACGGCCTGTTCTGGGCCCGCGACCTCGGCTACGACACGGGCGAGGTCGTCTCCGGCGTCACCATCTCTCCGAACCCGTTCTCGCCGAACGGCGACGGGCTCTACGACCAGACCACGATCAGCTTCTACCTCGACCGCGAGGCCTCGATCACGCTCGAGGTCTACAACATCGACGGCAAGCTCAAGACGCGGCTGCAGGAGACCGTCTCCTACACCGGCGACGACGACGCCCAGGGCCGCCCCCGCCGCGTCGCCGGCCTGATCTGGGACGGCACCGACGCCAACGGCGATCCGGTCCCGTACGGCGTGTACGTGCTGCGCCTGCTGGCCACCTACCAGGTGGGCGGCGGCAACCGCACGATCGGCAGCAACCATCCCGTGGCGGTGATCCGATGAGAAGAACCACGACGCGGCGGGCCCTGCTCGCCCTCCTGCTGGTGCTCGGCGCCGCCCAGTCGGTCCGGGCCGACTTCCGCCACTCCCGCCTGGGCTCGCGGCCGCGGGCGCTGGGCTCGGCCTTCACGGCGCTGAGCGACGACCCCAACGCCGTGTTCTGGAACCCGGCCGGCCTGTCGCGCGACGACCGGACGTCCCTCACGCTCTGCCGAGCCTGGCTGTATTCGGCCGAGGGGATCCGCGACGACGACCTGATCGTGACCTCGCCGGACATGTGCGGCCTGCGGGTGGGCCTGGGCATCATCCGCTTCGGCATCGACGACATCTACTACGAGGACACCTACGCCCTGGCCGGGGCCGTGCGCGCGCCGTGGCTGGAAGGCCTGTCGCTCGGCGTGACGGGCAAGGTCTTCCGGCTGGCGGCGCCCGGCGCCGAGATCTACGGGGACCCCGCCTACGAGGGCGGCGACATGGACTACGCCGTGGACCTGGGCTTCCACTACGACAGCGGCAAGGCCTGGACCCTGGGCGGCGTGGTGCAGAACCTGAACGAACCCTACCTGCAGCTGCTGAACACGACGGTCGACCCCGACCCCGTGTACAGCACCATCGCCCTGGGCGGCAGCTACCTGTTCCGCGAGACGCTGCGGGTCAGCGGCGACGTGCGCAGCCGCGAGGGCGGCTGGGGCGACACGACGCTGCACGGCGGCACCGAGATCTGGTTCTTCGACGCGCTGGCCCTGCGCGCCGGCCTCGCCGCCGGACAGGTGACGATGGGCATCGGCCTGCAGGACGTGCGCTGGCAGCTCGACCTGGCCCTGGAGTCCGTCGAGAACGTCGGCAACGTGTACATGCTCTCTTTCACGGTGAGGGACTGACGTGAAGTCAAGCTGGCGACGCTGCGCGCTCCCGCTGCTGGCGGCGGCCCTGACGGCCGCCGCCGCGGCGACCGCCGCGGCGGCGACGAAGCTCGAGGGGTACTACTCGATCTGGTCCGCCGCCGACCGCACCGACCGCAACTGGCACTTCGGGATGCCCTCCCACTACGCGGAGCTGAAGTTCCTCAACAACGCCAGCGAGGGCGTCGAGAGCTTCGTCAAGCTGCGCGTCAACGCCAACAGCGACGACGACCGCACGTCGTTCGTCGAGTACTACACGCCGCCCTGGATCGCGGCCGAGGGGCACATCAAGTTCCGCAGCAAGAGCACCGAGACGATCCTCTTCTCGCGCCAGAACCACTTCTGGATCAACGACGAGCCGCTGTTCGGCCTGGTCAGCGACGGCAAGCTGAAGAACGACAGCTGGGGCCCCCAGTCCCAGGGCGTGCGCTTCGAGTTCTGGGACCGCAAGCTGCCCTGGCTGGGCACCTGGGGCGGCACGGCGATCTACAGCGACGACGGCGGCACCCACAACTGGGGCCAGGGCGACGTGCGCGACGGCGTCGACTCCTGGATCGTGCGCGTGCGCAACCGCTCCTGGGGCGACCGCCTGGTGGGCGGCCTGATGTTCCTGCGCAAGGACTGGACCGACACCGGCGCGCCGCTGGCGACTTCGAGGCTCGGCCTGATGAACAACCAGGTCTACGAAGCCGACCTGGCCTTCTTCCCCCACGACCTCGTCGCCGACGGCCTGCACCTCGGCCCGCTGGATCTGGAGCAGTCGCGCTGGACGCTGGAATACTCGCTGAGCCGGACGCCCTACGAGGAACACTACCGGGGCCTCCCCACCGACAACAACCGCCTCTTCGGCGCCGAGGTGCGCGACATCCACGTCGGCAACCTCATCCTGCACGGCTGGTACCACGACGCCGGCGAGAACTTCCGCGACTTCCTCTCCAGCCGCTGGGACGACGAGCGCAAGTACAACCGGATCACCCAGCACGCCGAGGGCATCTTCTTCGTGCCGCGCAAGGCGATCACCGCCAAGGTCGCCTACGACAAGGAACGCCTGCGGGTCCCGGACGAGATCGGCTTCGGCCTGCGCCCGGCCGAGACCTGGTACGGCGAGGTCTACGTCGAGTTCATCAAGGGGTTCAAGGGCAAGACCATCTACAAGCGCTGGCACGGCTTCGACGCCGACTCCGACGTGAGCGCCTACGCCACCTATCCCGACCTGTTCGCCGAGCTGTCGGTCGAGAACTTCCTGGCGAAGATCCGCCTGCAGTTCCGCCTGCACGACTTCGACACCTTCCGCGAGTCGAGCGCCTACGGCTTCGACATGAACGTCAACATCACCGACAAGGTAAAGGGCTACCTGCGCATGCTCGACGCCCGCGACAGCGTCGAGTCCCGCCAGACGGCCTTCGCCCAGCTGAAGTACGACCTCGGCTACGGCGCCGAGTTCTACTTCGAGTACGGCGACCCCGGCCAGTCCGACAACATCGTCTGGACGGACTGGTTCATCGGCTTCGTGGATCCGGACGCCAGCCGCGCCCCCGGCAGCCGGCTGTTCAAGGACCGCCTGGCGATGTCCTTCCGGACCTGGTTCTGACCGACGCCGCGCGGCCCGCGGGCCGCCTGTCCCCGCCGGCGCCGCCGGCGAGACCCGATAGGGAGCACACGATGCGCAAGCACGATCCGATCCTCCTGGCCGCCGTCCTGCTGCTCGCGACCCTGCTGTCCGCCGCCCCGCCGGCGGCCGCGGCCGTCAAGAGCGTGCCCGTCGGCGTGAAGTTCACCCACCAGGCGCCCGGCGCGGGTGCGGTGAACCTGGCCGGCTCGTTCAACGGCTGGGACGCCCAGCGTCACCCCCTGACCGACGAGGGCGGCGGCGTCTGGTCGATCGTCATGGCGCTGAAGCCCGGCAAGTACGAGTACAAGTTCGTCGTGGACGGCGCCTGGTTCGCCGACGCGGAGAACCCGGACTCCACGCCCGACTCCTACGGCGGCACCAACTCCGCGATCCAGGTGGGCGACGACGGCAAGCTGGTCGCCGTGGCCGCCGCCGCCGCGAGGGCGACTCCCGCCACGACGCTCAACCCGAAGCTGACCTACAGCGGCCGCTACCTGGGACGCTACCTGGTCTGGAAGGATCGCGACGGCGACCCCCGCTGGCGCCTGGAGCGCCCCGAGCAGAACGTCGACCTCAACTTCGACACCAAGGTGAGCGACGTCGTCGACGCCTACACCCGCCTGCGCCTGGACAACACGACCAACGTCGTGCTGAACAACATCCACGCGCAGCTCGACGAGGGCGCGGTCGACGTCCACCCCGGGCCCTACCGGGTCCTGGGCTACTGGGACATGGAGGCCCTGCAGCTGGGCGATCCCCTGGGCAGCGGCGGCGACGTGGACCTGCCCGGCACGATCCTCGACGAGCACCTCATGGCGGGCAAGGGAACCGCCGGCGTCGTGGTCAGCGGCGCCCCCTTCGGCCTGCTCTACGAGGGGTTCTTCGCCGACGTGCACGACGCGGACTACTACAACGACATCAACCTGTACGACAACACCGGCCGCGACATCTTCGGCTCGCGCCTGTCCCACCAGGCGCTGGGGCTGACCTTCGGCGTCCCGCTGTACCTGCAGCGAGAACTGGTGTGGGTTGACCTGACCAGCCAGGTGGGTCTGCCCGACGGCACCGGCATCGCGGCCCTGGATCGGTACCTGGACCGGACGGGCGACTCCAGCAACTGGTTCGAGCTGGACCGCCTCGACATGCGCCTGGGCTGCGACCTCACGCGCGAGCTGTCGGGCGGCCGCGGACGTGCCCAGCTGGAGTGGCTGTACGCGACGGCCGACGAGCGCTTCGTCACCGGCAACCGCACCGGTTTCAACAACACCAACGGCCAGGTCGACGTCGACCTCGCCACGCGCGCCTTCCGCATCTGGCACGCCTCGCTCGAGCAGACCCTGCGGCCCGGCCGCTCGGTGAACGTCGAGCACACCTACGTGTCCGAGAGCGGGGCGCAGCCCGGCGAGGTCTCCACGGGCTTCCTGTTCCTGGACCAGGCCAGCGCCAGCAACCGCGTCTACATCGGCATCGGTGCGGCGCGGCCCTCGCAGACGACGGAGTATTCCGAGCTGACCTGGCGCGAGGAGGCCGAAGACCGCAGCCACCTGCTGTGGGTGCAGCGTTCCGCCGCCTCCGCCGACTTCGCCGCCGCCGGCCTCGCCGCGCCCGACGGCCGCCCGACGGCCGACGCGACGGTCTGGACGGTGGCGACCCGCCACACCGTCGGCACTCCGGGCGACCCCTGGGGGCTGTGGGACCTGGAGGGCGCCTGGACGGACGCCGACGACGACATCGCGTCGATCCACGGGCACACCCTGGAGGGGATCCTGCGCGCCGACCGGCAGGTCTCGCGGCGCATGCACGCGCTGCTGAACCTGCGCTGGATCGACTACAACGTGGACGATGTCGCCGGCGGCGACGACGATTTCTTCGCGCCCTGGCTCGGACTGCAGTACCTGCCCAGCCCGCGCCTGGACGTGACCTTCTTCTACGGCGTGGACCCGCTCGACTTCGGCATCGACTACGACGGCCGCGAGATCGGCCGCTGGCGCTACCGCCGCCAGTACGTGCAGAGCCACGCGGGGACCACGAACCTCGACGCCGAGCGGGCGCTCGCGGACGTCCAGGTCCTGGGGATCCGCGCCAACATGCGCTTCTAGGAACGGGAGTGAGATGAGCAAGCACCGACGTCCGCGACTGCTGCGCCCGGCCACCCTGCGCCTGGCCGTCCTGGGCCTGGCCGCCCTGCTGCTGCTCGGCGGCTGCGGCTACATGCGCGTGATCCGCACCCGCGTCCCGCCGCCGAAGCGCCTGGACGACGGGCTGGTCCGCTTCTTCTACGAGGCGCCCCAGGCCAAGCACGTCAACCTCTGCGGCAACTGGGACGAGAACGACTGGTGCGGCACCCGCGGCACCGGCCGCTTCGATCACGAGCTCGGCGCCATGCAGGACGACGACGGCGACGGCATCTGGGAGATCGAGATCCATCTCGAGCCCGGCCGCTACGAGTACAAGTACGCCGTCGACTGGGGCATGCGCTGGGAGCAGGACCCCAGCAACCCGACCGGCAGGGACGACGGGTTCGGCGGCCAGAACTCCATCCTCATCCTCAAATAGCCACCTCGATACGATCGTGACAGGGGACGCGCTCCGGGCACCTCGTGTGCCCGGAGCGCTTGGCCTTCCGGCCTTGTCGCCATCCTGGCTCCAAGGCCTCCAGGACACCCCTGTCACGATCGTATCGAGGTGGCGCAGACGGGGATTGCGGGTTGACTCTTGGCGGGTTGCGCTATATTGTGCATATGCACATTACGAGGAGGACCTGTGCCACGGCCCTGCAAGCACCGCTGCTGCCGACGCTACGACGCGGATCGGGTCTACAAGCCCCGGGGGGTCCCGATGCACGAGCTGGACACGACGCAGCTGGCGCTGGACCAGTTCGAGGCCCTGCGGCTGTGCGACCTCGAGGGGCTGGACCAGGCGGCGGCGGGCGCGCGGATGGGCGTGTCGCGGGGCACCGTCCAGAGGCTTCTGAAGAGCGCGAGAAGGGAACTGGTCGCGGCGATCCTGCGCGGCGACGCCCTGCTGGTCGCGCTCGCACCACGGGAGGATTGACATGAAGGTCTGCATCCCCACCAACGAGGGCACCGGCCTGGCCGACACGCTCTGCGGCCACTTCGGCTCGGCGCCCTGGTTCACCCTGTGCGACAGCGAGAGCGGCGAGGTGACGGTGCTGCGCAACACCAACGCCCACCACTCCCACGGCACCTGCCACCCGCTGAGCCAGCTCGACGGGCAGCGCTTCGACGCGCTCGTGTGCCTGGGCATGGGACGGCGAGCCCTGGACATGCTCAACGCCCAGGGCATCAAGGTCTACCGGCCCGGCGCCGCCACGGTCGGCGAGGTGCTGGCGGAGATCCGCGCCGGGTCGCTGCGCGAGCTCGACGCCGCGCACGCCTGCGGGGGGCACGGCCTCGGGCACCGCTCGCACGACGCCTGATCGGGCTGCGACGGCGGCACGGTTGAAGGAAGCCCGGCGCGTCCCCCGACGCGCCGGGCTTCACCATGCCGGTCCGGGCGCGGGCCTAGTTCGCCAGCACCGCCCCGCTCATTGCGGGCAAGGTGACCTCGACGTCTCCCTGCCCGAGCTCCAGGGTGCGGCCGCTGGTCAGGGTACCGCCCTCGACGCTCGGGAACCAGTCCGGCCCGGCCACGACCTTGTAGACCGTGCTGCCGCCGGCGGGCAGCGCCGCGGCCAGCTGCGCCGCGGTCAGGGTCAGGGTGACCGGCTGCGCACCGTTGTTCAGCAGCACGACGGCGCCTTTGGTGCCGAGCCGGCGGGCGAAGGCGTAGAGCGGGCCCTCGGCCGCGAGCGTGGCGAACTCGCCGCGCGCGAGCACCTGGTGGTCGCGGCGGAAGCGCGTGATGGTGCCGTAGTAGTCGCGCAGCTTCGCCTTGCGGGGGTCGTTCTCGTAGCGCCAGTCGAAGGGGCGGCGGCAGTCGGGGTCCTTGTCCCCCTCCATGCCGATCTCGTCGCCGTACCAGATGTGCGGCATGCCCACGTAGGTCATGGCGAACATCGCGGCCAGCATCTGGCGGCGCACGTCCTTGCTGGTGGTCAGGAAGCGCACCGTGTCGTGGCTGTCGATGAGGTTCATCATCGTCTGCACCGACTGCGGCGGGTAGACGAAGCGGCCCGGGGACAGCCGCTGGTCGAAGGTCGCGGCGTCGATGCGGCTCTGGCCGAAGAACTCCATCACGGGGTCGCGGAAGTACTTGTAGTTCATCGTGGCGTCGAAGCAGTGCGGTCCGATCCAGCTGCCGGCGTTGCCCCAGATCTCGCCCACCAGCCAGCTGTCCGGCTTGATGCGCTTGCAGGCGGCGTTGAACTCCTCCCAGAACCAGAACGGCACCTCGTTGGGCACGTCCAGGCGGAAGCCGTCGATGTCCAGGTCGCCCAGCCAGTACTGCGCCACGCTCAGCACGTAGTCGACCAGCGGCTGGTTGACCTGGGCCTGCGCGCGGTCGCTGACGCCGTTCTCGGCGCTGTTGGGGCGCGAGAGATCCCAGTTCAGGTTCGGGTGCAGCCCGAAGCCCCACCAGCAGTCGTAGTAGTCGGCCGCCGTGAAGTCGCGCGAGGCCGGCAGCGGCCAGCGCTTGAACTCGTACCAGTTCCAGTACGGCGAATCCTTGCCCTTCTCGACCGCGTCGCGGAAGGCGTAGTGCCAGTTGCCGGTGTGGTTGAAGGCCATGTCCACCACGACGCGGATGCCGCGGGCGTGCGCGTCCTGCACGAAGGCCTTGAAGCCCGGCTCGTCGGCGAAGTGCGGGTCGACCGTGTTGTAGTCCACCGGGTCGTACTTGTGGTTGCTCATCGCCTGGTTCAGCGGGTTGAAGTAGATCACCGTCGCGCCCAGGTCCTGCAGGTAGTCCAGCTTCTCGTGCACGCCGGCGATGTCGCCGCCGTAGAACGAGTAGTAGTCGGGCTTGCCGTCGGTGCGGTAGGGGCTGCGCACCAGGCCGGAGACGTCGTTCCAGTCGGCGACGAGGTGGAAGTACTCGCCGTTGGTCGTGCCCGAGGCGGGCAGCTTGTTGACGCCCCGGTACCAGGCCTCCGAGAAGTCGGGGTCGTTGGCGGGATCGCCGTTGCGGAAGCGGTCGGCGAAGATCTGGTAGATGACGCCGTCCTTGGCCCAGTCGGGGGTCAGGAACGGCGGGTGGACGGCGCGCGTGTAGCGGAAGGCCGCCGCGGGCCGCTCCGGCGACGGCCCGGCCGCGCCCAGCCAGGCCTGCGCCGCGCCGTCGGCGTAGCGCACGGCGTACTCCAGGACGGAGTCCGCCCCCGGCAGCGTCACGCGCGTGCGGTAGTACTGGTAGGCGGGGTCGTGCTCGGCCTCGGTCATCGACGCGGTCATCCAGTCGCCGCCGTCGACGCGGTAGGACAGCTCGACGCGCTCCACGTCGTTCAGGTGCGCGCGGGCGGTCAGCTCGATCTCGGTCTCGGTCAGGGGGTTGCAGGTCGAGTAGTCGAAGACCGGCTCGAGGTCGTCGGTGTAGACCTTGCCGTCGCCGCGGGCGATGGCCACGGCCGAGAAGCTGTCGTCCACCTCCAGCACCGAGTTCTGGCCGCCGAAGCCGTCGTCGCGGCCCTCGGGGTTGGCCGGGTCCTGCTTCCACTGCCCGTCCACGACGAACTTGTACTGGTAGCTGCCGGGCTGCAGCAGCAGCGAGGTCTCCCAGACGCCGTCGCCGTCGGCGTCGGCCAGGCGCTGCTTGCTGTCGTTCCAGTCGTTGAAGGTGCCGGCCAAAAACACGTCCTTGGCCGACTTGCCCGCCGCGTACTGGAAGGGCACGGTGCGGGTGCCCGTGGCGGCGCGGACGGCGCCCGTTTCGGCCGCCTTCACGGCGGCCGCCCCCGTCTTGACCACCACCAGGGAATTGTTGCCGCCGAAGCCGTCGGCCTCGACCGCGGCGTTGCCCGGGTCCTGCTGCCAGTTGCCGTCGACCACGAACTTGTACTGGTGGCTGCCCGGGGCCAGGGGGACCACGACGCTGTAGGTGCCGTCGTTCTCGGGGTCGGTCAGGCGCAGGGCCGCGTCGCTCCAGCCGTTGAACGAGCCGGCCAGGAACACGTTCTGCACGCCCGAGATGACCGGCGTGTAGGTGAAGGTGACGTCGACCGGAGCGCCGCCGACGGCGGGCGCGGGCGTGGGCGTGGACACGGGAGCGGGCGCCGGCGCGACGGCGGCGCCGCCCGCGCCCACGGTGATCACGGAGTTCTTGCCGCCGAAACCGTCGTCGACGCCCTCGGGGTTCTGCGGGTCCTGCTTCCAGTTGCCGTCGACGACGAACTTGTACATGTAGCGGCCGGGGGCCAGCTCCACGTCGGCGGTGTAGACGCCGTCGCCGTCGGGATCGGTCAGGCTCTGCCCGGTGGGGTTCCAGCTGTTGAACTCCCCGGCCAGGAAGCAGCCGCCGACCTTGCCGCCGGCGTCGAAGGAGAAACGCGTCTTGCCGGCGGCGGCGGCCGGTGCGGCGACCACCGGTGCGGCGACGGCGGGTTTCGCGGCCGCCACGCCCGTCCCCACCACGGCCACGGAGTTCTTGCCGCCGAAGCCGTCCTCGGCCGACTCGGTTGCCGCGGGATCGGCGAGCCAGTTGCCGTCGACCACGAACTTGTACTGGTAGCGGCCGGGGGCCAGCGTCAGCGCCTTGGTGAAGGTGCCGTCGCCGTCGGGGTCCTCCATGCGGTCGGCGGTCGGGTTCCAGCCGTTGAACTCGCCGGCCAGGAAGCAGGCGGCGCCCTTGCCCGCGTTGTGCGAAAATACGGTGGCGCCCGCCGGCGCGGCCGTCGCCGCTGCCGCCGCCGTCGCGACGGGGGTCGCCTTCAGGCCGGCCGGCGCCTCGCCGCCGCCCGCGGTCAGCTTGGCGGCCCCGGCCGGCACGACCACGACCGAATTCTGCCCGCCGTAGCCGTCGTCCTTGCCGTCGGGATTGGTCGGGTCCTGACGCCAGGCGCCGTCGACCACGAACTTGTACTCGTAGGTCCCCTCGTCCAGGGGCACCACGACGGCCCACACGCCGCCGCCGGTGTCCTTCAGGGCCAGGTCGAAGGCCTTCCAGCCGTTGAAGCTGCCGGCCAGGGTGACCTCCTTGGCGCCGGGGGCGCGGTGGACGAAGGTCACGTCGGCGGCGGGCAGCGAGCCGGCCGCCAGGACGATGCCGACCAGCAGGACGGCGAACGACGACAGCAGGGGACGATGGCGCATGATGATCTCCCGGTTGGCGGCGCAGGTGCGCGGCGGGGGTCTCCCCCGCCTGGCGATCGCGCCGGAAATGGTCCAAGACGAGGAGAGTAACACGCGCCACGGCGGCGTCAAGGGGGCCTGTCGTCCGGTCGGTGGCGACTGGGAGCCGGCTCGCATTTGTGTTATCATTAGATGAACTTCGACCCATCCGACGGGAGTCCCATGAAAGCGCTGCGGTCCCTGCTGGTCTGGTCTGCCCTGCTCGCGTCGGCCCTGCTGCTGCACGGCTGCACGGCCGATCGGCCCGTCGCCCCGGGGGGCGCCGAGGAGGCGGCCCCGCTGCCGTCCTCCACGATGCTCCAGGCCCAGCCCGACAGCTTCGTCCTGCGCGTCTACGCCGCCGATTCGGTCCACCTCGCCGGCGCCTTCAACGGCTGGGCCACCCAGAACGCGGCCTACGCCTTCGTCCCCGACGGCGACGGCGTCACCTGGCGCTACGGCACCGACCTGCCGGCCGGCGTGCAGGCCTACAAGTTCGTCCTGCGCAAGGGCGGCGTGGTCACCTGGCTGACCGACCCCATGGCCCCCGAAGTCCAGGCCGGCGGCGATCCCGCGCAGGCCAACTCCCTGTACGGGCGGACGCTGCCGTCGATCCGCGACCTGGCGACCCCGGTCGACCGCACCAAGCTGGTCATCTACGAGATCGCCCCGAACGACTTCTCGGCCGCCGGCACCTTCGCCGGCATCATCAGCGGGCTGGACACCGGGCCCGACCTGGTGGACCTGGGCGTCAACGCCGTCGAGCTGATGCCCGTCAACGCCCCCTCGTACAACGGCTGGGGCTACGACCCGGTGCTCTACGCCGCCCCCAACCCCGCCTACGGCACGCCCTACTTCTTCGCCCTGCTGGTGGACCGCTGCCACGAGCGCGGCATGGCGGTCATCCTGGACGTCGTTCTGAACCACCAGGCCGGCGGCGGCATCCTGCGGCAGCTGGACACCTTCGCCGGGACCTACCACTTCACCACGACCGAGTCGAACCCCTGGGGCATGGTCGAGCTGAACTGGAGCGACGCCGCCCTGAAGGCCCACGTCCGCGACGCCATGCTGCACTGGGTCGACACGTACAAGGTGGACGGGTTCCGCTTCGACTACGTGGCCGGCGAGGGCTGGGCCACCTGGGAGTACCTGCGCGACGAGCTGCGCGCCGCGCGTCCGGACCTGCTGCTGATCGGCGAGGACTTCCGCTACCCCAACGAGGGCAACGCCGTCACCCACGGCTACGACGCCCAGTGGGGCGGCAACCACACCGACGCCTGGGGCGGCGGCGGCAACAACTTCCTGCAGGTGATGACCACGAACCTGACCCAGAACGGCTTCGCCTGGCGCGGCTCGACCGCGACCAGCCTCGGCTGCTGGAGCTTCGGCTGCCGCAACATGTGGGCCTCGGCCAACGTGATCGGCGCCAACAGCCAGTACGACGGCGTCAACGGCGACGGCTTCAGCGACGTGAAGTCCCTCGAGACGCACGACGAGAACCGCCTCGCCTGGGCCGTGGACGCCTACGGCTCGGTCGACGCGCAGACGGTCGGCGGGTTGCAGAAATCGGAGCTCGGCGCCTTCGCCCTCTTGACCAGCGTCGGCATCCCGATGCTCTACAACGGCCAGGAGATCGGCTGCGACGAGTTCCGCCCGAGCGACCCGACCACCTTCAAGATCGACTGGGCCGCCGGCAACCAGGACCTGCGCAACGTCTACCGCAACCTGATCCGGCTGCGGCGCGACGAGGCCGCCCTGGCTTCGTTGACCACCTGGTTCAACTGGCGCGCCGCCGACGCCGACCACGACGACCGCACGCTCTGCTACTGGCGCGGCGGGGCCGTGTCGTCGCAGGCGGAGATCGTCGTGGCCCTGAACTTCGACCACAACGACCACACCTGGCCGGTGGCCTTCCCCGCGAACGGGATCTGGCAGCGATTCCATCCGGAGACCGGAGCGTGGGAGGCGGTCGAGATCACTGGGAACCAGCTCGTGCTCGCGCAGCCGGCTTCTTCGGGGGCGTTGTGGCGCATGGCCGACGGATCCACTGGGGTACCGGAGTAGGCGCTAGCCTCAGACCAACGGCAGCGTTCGTATCGGCAGGTTGCCGCCACGCCGCAGCGCCGCGGCGTGCTCCCCCATCGTGACGAAATTCCCGCCACGCAGCACGCCCTCCAGCTTGGCGAAGGTCGAGTTCTGCCCGCCCTGGCTGAGCAGCCGCTTCAGCGGCGACTGGCCGATGCGGCCGGGACGCCAGTCGTCCAGCTCCCAGGGGTGCAGGTAGGTGACGATGGGCTGGCCCTGCCGGCGGGCGAGCGCGCGCAGGGAGCGGTAGGCGGGCACCGGCAGCAGGCGCAGGTAGGCGCCGCCGGCGAAGCCGACGTTCACGCCCAGGACGCGCGCGGTGGTCATCGGCATCACCAGCAGGGGATCTTCCCGGCGATCGTCGGGCGGCTGCAGCAGGAAGGGCCGGCGCGGCGACGCGGGCTGCCCGTAGTGCGGGTGGTGAACGGGGAACAGGGAGCAGTCGTAGGCGAAGCCCTCCTCGCGCAGCACGTGCAGGTAGTCGTGCACCGCGGGGGTGATGGTGAAGCTCGGGGCGCGGTAGCCGTCGACGCGGTCGACACCGGCGGCGGCCAGCGCCGCACGCGCCCGGAGCAGGTCGGCGCGGAACTCCTCGGGCGTGAGCTGGTGGACGACCGGGTGCGCGTACGAGTGGCAGGCGATCTCATGGCCGGCGTCCGCGATGCGGCGCACCAGGTCGGGGTGGCGCTCGGCGGTCCAGCCCAGGACGAAGAAGGTCCCGGTCACGCGGTGCTTCGCCAGCAGGTCGAGGCAGCGCTCGGTGTTGCCGACGACGCGGCTCTCGCGCCCCTCCCAGGTGTCCGGGGGCGCCTGGTCGAGGTAGTTGTGGCCGTGGAACCACTCCTCGACGTCGATGGTCAGGATGTCCGGTGTCGCGTTCACGTGCCCTCCGTTCGGACCCCCAGTCTAGACGCAGGCTGTCACACCCGCCGCCGCCCGTCAATCCGTGGTCGCCAAGCGGGACCGTCCCCCTTACTCTGGCCGGAGCCGGACGGGGTGCGCCCGGGCGGCTGCGCTCACACCGACGGGGAGACTCCATGCCGCAGCGCTATCTCGCGTCCCGTGGCACGATGGGCGGGGCCGTCACCGCCCGCCTGACCAACGGCATGCGCCTGATCGTCATGGAGGACCGCCGCAGCCCCGTTGCGGTCTGCAACCTCTGGGTGCGCGTCGGCTCGAACCTGGAGCCCGACGGGGTGCGCGGCTGGGCGCACGGCATCGAACACCTGCTGTTCAAGGGCACCGCGCGGCGGGCCGAGGGCAACTTCGCGCGCGAGGTCGCCGACCTCGGCGGCACCACCAACGCCGGCACCGGCTACGAGACCACGAACTACCACATCACCGTGCCGGCGGAGCACCTGCCCGCGGCGGTCGACATCCTGCACGACGCCCTGTTCCACTCCGCGTTCGAGCCCGCGGCGCTGGACGCCGAGCGCCAGGTGCTGGTCCACGAGAACCACATGTACGACGACCAGCCCTCGGGCTTCGGCGTGACCTGGAGATGGGGCCTGGAACTGGCGTGCGACGTCAGCCCCTACCGCCACCCGATCGGCGGCAGGGACGAGGACCTGCTGTCGACGCCCCGCGAGCGGATCATCGACTTCTGGCGGGCCGCCTACCAGCCCGACCGCATGACGGCCGTGGTGGCGGGCGACGTCGAGGCCGGGGCGGTCCTGGACCTGCTGGCCGCGACCTTCGGGCCCGAGGCGCCGCCGCGACCCTACGAGCTGCCGTCGCCGGCCGGCGAACCGCCCCACGACCGCCTGCGCGCGCGGCTGGCGCGGGGCGACCTGCAGCGCGTCTACGGCAAGCTGCTGCTGCCGGGCGTGGCCGAGAGCGATCCCGACCAGCCGACCCTGGCCGTCGTGCAGCAGATCCTGTCGGACGGGCGCAGCGCGCGGCTCTACCGCCGCATCCAAGAGGAGCGGCAGCTGGTCGGCGGCATCGGCCTGTTGAGCGAGTCCGGCCCGCGCGAGGGGCTGCTGGTGGTGGACTTCGAGACCGACGCCGCGAAGGTCGCGGCGGCCGTCGCGGAGATCGGCGGCCTGCTGCAGGAGATGAAGGACGCGCCGCCGGACGAGGCCGAGCTGGACCGCGCGCGCATCCGCACCGAGCGCGGCCACGCCTTCGGCCTCGAAACGGTGCAGGGACGCGCCGCGAACCTGGGCTGGCACGACGCCATGGGCGACCCGCAGGCCGCCTTCGACTGGCCGCAGCGGGTGGCGGCGGTGACCGGCGCCGATGTCCAGCGCCTCTGCCGGCGCCTGTTCGTGCGCGAGGAGGCGTCGGTGCTCGTCTACGCCCCGGCCGGCGGCGACGGCGACGGGATCCCCGCCGACGTCGCCGCCTGGGAGGCGCTGCTGGCGCCGCGGCTCGGCGGACGCGAGGACGGGACGGGATCGGCGCCGACGGCGGCGGCGATCACCGCGACCGGGACGGCCCCGGTGACACCGGCCACCAAGACGACCGCGAAGAACGACCGCCCCTTCGAGGAGATCCTGCTGCGCGGCGGCCTGCGCCTCTACGTGCGCGAGGACCGCAGCCTGCCGGTGGCGACGCTCAGCCTCTACGCCGCCGGCGGCGTCTGCCACCAGGCGCCGGGGCGGGAGGGGCTGGCCCACCTGACGCAGCAGGTCCAGGCCAAGGCGACGGCGCGGGAAGACGCCGCCTCGCTGCACGCCGCCGTCGAGGGCTGCGGCGCCTCGCTCTCCCCCTTCTCGGCGCGCGATCACACGGGCCTGTCCCTGACGGGCCTGACGGCCCGCCTGGACCCCCTGCTGGAGCGGCTGGGCCGCCTGGCCTGCGCGCCCGCCTTCCCCGCCGACGAGCTGGAACAGGAACGCCGGCTCGCGCTCGACGACCTGCAGGCCCAGCAGGACGACCCCTTCCAGGCCGCCGCCCGCGCCCTGCGCGCCGCGATGTACCCGGACCACCCCTACGGTTCGCCCATGGCCGGCACCGAGGACTCGCTGCCGGGCCTGACGCGCGACGACCTCGTCGCCCACCACGCCCGCGTGTGGACGTCGCGCAACGTGCATGTGGTGGTCTCGGGCGACGTCGACCGCGACCGCCTCGCGGCGCGGATCGAGACGATCCTCGGCGACCTGCCCGACGCCCCCTCGCCGCCGCTGCCGCCGCTGGACCGCGTGCCGGCGGCCGCCGGCGTCGAACGACGGCGCCTCGAGCGCGACGTGCGCCAGAGCGTGGTGCTGTGCGGCTGGCGCGGCCCGCTGGATCCGAACACGGACCGCGCCGCCCTGGCGCTGCTGCAGAGCCTGCTTAATGGCCAGAGCGGGCGGCTGTTCGAGGCCCTGCGCAACCGGCGCTCGCTGTGCTACACGACCGGGATGCAGGCCGCCCGCGGCTTCGCGCCGGGCATGCTGGTCGGCTACGTGCTGACCGACCCCGCCACCGAGGACGCGGCCGCGGCCGCCCTGGTCGAGGAGCTGCGCCGCGTCGCCGCCGAGCCGGCTGACGCTGCCGAGTTCGCGAGGGCCCGCGCGCGGCTGCTGGGCAACCTGCTGATCTCGCGGCAGAGCAACGCCGCGCGGGCGAGCCGCTGCGGCGCCGACGTGCTCTACGGCCGCGCTCCCAACAACATCGCCCACCACCTGAAGGAGATCCGCGCGCTGACCCCGCGGCGGGTCCGCGACGCCGCCGCGCGCTACCTCGGCTCCGACGACCACTGGGAAACGGTGCTGGGGCCGGCCTGAGGCCGGTCCGGGAACGGTGCAGGGGCCGGATCGCGCGCGCGGTCCGGCCCCTGCCCTTGTGCGGCCGCTAGCCCCGCAGGGGGTAGCGGTGGGGATCGTCGCCCATGTCGATCACGTGCGACGTCTGGCTGAACGAGGTGCGGTGCTTCTTGCCCGCGGGGATGTAGTAGACGTCGCCGGCCTGGTACAGCTCGGTGCGGCCTTCGATCTCCAGGGTCATCTCGCCCGTGACGAGGTAGCCCCACTGGGCGCCGTGGCTGTGGTCGGGGACGGTCACGCCTTCGTCGAAGCGGAAGAACGTCACCTGCTTCTCATGGTTCTTCAGGGAGTGGCCGGTCACGCCGGCGACGTGGAATTCGATCGAGGGGAGCTTCAGGACTTCTTCGGGCCAGACGGTGCCGGCCGCTTGCAGTCTTGCCATGGAGACCTCCCGGGGTGGGTTGGTGAAGGCAGGTTCCACTGCGCTCAGGATACCGGAATCCGAGTCGTTTGCAACAGGCTCTCTTCAACCTCGCGGGGCGTAGTCGGTTCCGCGCATCGGCAGCGCAGGGCCGCCCCCCACGACCTCCGAGACGAGCACTTCCCCGACCAGCAGTTCGTGGTCGCCGGCCGGATGGCGGCCCACCAGACGGCACAGCAGCCGGGCCGCGCAGTCCCGCAGCGCCGGCACGCCCCCGCCCAGCAGGACGGCGGGCGTGCGCTCCCACTTGTCGAGATCGCGGCCGGACTGCAGCCCGAACAGGCGCGCGACCTCCACCTGCCCCTCGCGCAGCACCGAGACCGTGAATTCCCCCCCGTCGCGCAGCAGCCCGTGGGTGTGCCGCAGCGGCGAGACCGCGACGGCGAGCAGGGGCGGCGCGGCCGAGACGCGGGACACCCAGGCGGCGGTCAGGCCGCCTCGGCGCTCGCCGTCAGCGGCGCCGACGACCACCACGGGTGAAACCAGCAGCTGCAGGGCGGGATCGTGGGGCGAAGGCGTCGGGGCCATGGGATCCTCCCGGGGCGCGCGGGGCGAAACGGCGACCACCCGCAGCTTAGCCGCCGCAGGGGCCGCGGTCCAGTTCGCCGTCGGCGGCGCCGGCGCTCTCGGCCAGGGCCTCGGGGAAGGTGAACGCGAAGCGCGAACCCCGATCGACCTCGCTCGTCACGGTCAGTTCGCCGCCCATGGCCGCGACGGTGCGGTGGGCGATGGCCAGGCCCAGGCCGCTGCCGCCGTGCTTGCGGGCGATGTCCCGGCCGGCCTGCTGGAAGGGCTCGAAGATCCCGTCCAGGCGGTCGGCGGGGATGCCGGAACCCGTGTCGGCGACCGAGACCTCGAGCCAGCCGGCGGCCGCCGCGCGGCGACAGACGACGGTGACCGCGCCGCGGCTGGTGAACTTCATCGCGTTGCCGACGAGGTTCATCGCCACCTGGCGCAGGCGCGTCGGGTCGCCCACCTGCCCGGCCGGCACCGCGGGGTCCACGACGAGCTCCAGGGCGACGCGCTTCTCGCGCGAGGACGAGGCGAAGATCCCGCACACCTCCTCGAGCACGTCGCGCGCGCTGTAGGGGATGCGCTCGAGATCGAGGCGGCCGGCCTCGATGCGCGACAGGTCGAGCACGTTGTTGATCAGCGACAGCAGGACCTGGCCGCTCTCCTGGATGGACACCGCGAAGTCGCGCACGTCCCGGTCGCTCAGGTTCGGCATGGTCAGCAGATCGGCGAAGCCGACGACGCAGGTCAGCGGCGTGCGGATCTCGTGCGACATCGCGGCCAGGAACATGCTCTTGCTGCGGTTGGCCAGCTCGGCGGCGCGGCGCGCGTCGCCGGCCTCGGCCAGCGCGCCCTCCAGGTCGGCCTTGGCCCGGGCCAGGTCGGCGGCCACCTGCGCGTGGCGCTGCATCGCCGCGCGGGCGGCGTCGGCGGCGTGCGCCTTCTCCTGCGTGTAGCGCAGGATCATCCCGGCGACCTGCAGCTGCAGCACGGCGCCGGCCTGCCGGGCGTACTCCTCGCTGGCACGGCGCCCCGCGAGGTTGGCCACCAGCTCGACCATGCGACGCTGCGCCTCGGCTTCGGCGAGCGGACCGTGGCCGACGAGCCGGCCGAGCACGGCGCGCTCCTTCTCGTACGACAGCAGCACCGGCACGTGCCACAGCGCGGCGCTGCACGCCGGGCAGCTCGCGCCCGCCGGCCGCGCGCCGGGATCCGGGTCCGGGTCCGTTTCGAGCTGCTCGGCGATGGCCAAGACACACTCCCCGCTGCAGGCGGCGGCGGCGCCCCCGACGGCGCTCCCGGCGATCAGGGCGCGCCCGTCGTCGACCGGCCGGTAGCCCCGCCCGTCACGCAGCACCAGGCAGGTGCACAGGCCGACGCCCCGCGCCAGCGCGTGGCGCCAGTAGGCCAGTTCGGCCAGGTCCAGGACGGCTTCCGGCGGCACGTCGCGCACCGGCAGCAGGCGCCCGTCGCACCAGAGTTCCGGGCGCTTCTGGGCCTCGCGCAGGTAGTGGCGCAGGTCCTCGAGATCGGCGGCGCCCAGACGCTCCACGAGGTCCCCGCCGGACAGTCCGGCCTGCAGACGGTCCCGGTGCAGCTGCGCGTTCTCGGCCTCGAGCCGGCGCACGCGCGTCTCGAGGCGCTCCTCGCGCGCGAGCGCGGGTTCGGCGCCGACGGCGTCGGACGGCACGGGAATGTCCAGGGTGCGGTCGCTCATGCCACCACCGTAGCTGCCGGTCGGGTGCGGGATCTCTCCCTGTAGGGATCGGCGGGCGGGGCGTGTTCTTGAGCTTGGATATCGCCTTGAGCCGCAGGAAGTTGGGGACGGCGGCGGCCGCGTCTCAGCCGTGCCGGCCGAGGCCGTTGAAGAGGTCGAGCTGGGGCGAGTGCCGGGGCAGGCCGACCGCCTCCAGGACCTGCCCGATCCAGCCGTCGCGGTCGTCCGGGTCCAGTTCGAGCCGCGGCTGTTCCAGTTCCGCGAGCAGATCCTGGATCAGGGCGTCGATGCCCATCTGGAAGCCGGCCGACGTGTCGCGCGTGCCGTCGAAGGCGGGCGCCCCGAGCACGGGCACCCTCACCAGCAGCGTGTAGGTGCCCAGCCAGTGGCGCAGCAGCGGCTCGAGGTCGGGGCGGCGGCCGACGGCGTGGACCATGTAGGCGTAGTTGTCGAGCACCGAGCGGTCGCAGACCACGGCCTGGTAGGCGGCGGCCGTGGCGATCTCCCAGGCGATCTGCGTGTGGAGGATCCACTCCTGGGCGCCGCTGGTGGTGTCGCGGTTGATGGGCAGCGGACAGTGACGGGCGACCTCCTTCACGACGTCGACGCCGATGTCGAGCCGCTTCAGGCAGGCCGCCAGCTCGAAGCAGAGGGTGGTCTTGCCCACGCCGTGGGTGCCGATGAACGCGATCTTCATGATGAGCGACCATAGCGGCCAGGCGGCCCGCCGTCCAGCCCGGAGTCGGCCGGAAATTCCCGCTCCGGGGCAACGTCTCCTGGCGGCGAGGCCGCTCCGATGGTATCTCTATGGGCTCCGGACCGCCAGGCGGCGGTCCGGGACCGGCGACGAACGAGACGGCGCCCCCGGCGGGGCGCGTTCAGGAGGTACGATGAGGACACGGGATCTCGAACGCATCCGCGACGGCCTGCAGGCCGAGCGCGACCGCGTCCAGCGCATCATCGCCCGCCACGCGAAGGCGATCCAGCACGCCGACGACCAGACCGGAGACGGCTCCGGCAAGGCCCACTCCAACCACATGGCCGACCAGGGATCCGACGAGATCCAGTACGAGACGATGATCCACCTGGCCGGCGCCGAGACCGATCACCTCTTCGACATCGAGGAGGCCCTCGCGAAGCTGGAGAACGGGACCTACGGCCGGTGCGAGGAGGGCGACCACGCCATCGCGGTCGAACGACTGCTGGCCGTGCCGACGGCCCGCCTGTGCATCGCCTGCCAGGAGAAGCGGGAGAAGATGTCCGCCTGAGCGCGGGACGGCTCGCGAACGCCTGCGAGACGACGACGGCCGGCTCCCCCGGGAGCCGGCCGTCCTTGTGTCGCGGCGCCGATGCGGCGCGGGTTCAGTGCGTCAGGTTGGCGGCCTTGCGCAGGCGGCGCTTCAGGCGGTGGATCTCGCGGCGATGCCGGTTGCGTCGGACGTCCTCCCCCGCCGCCGCCGCCGCATCGCGGCTCGTCTTGAGTTCGCGGATCCGGCCCTTGACCGCGGTCTTGTCCAGCCCGACGACGATCTTGTGGGGCTTGTCGATGCCGAGCTTGGCGGCGAGCAGTTCCACCAGCTCGTCCTTCTTCAGGCCGATGACGCCGGTGACTTCGGGCAGGTGGGTCTTCATCATCTCGCGCAGATCGTTGACCTTGTGCTTCTGCAATTCGTGCCAGTCCATGCGGTGCCTCCTCGGCAGCCTGCCCCATCGGGCGGCGGTTCGGCGTGGGTGGATGGATGCCGACATGCTAGCCGATCCGATCGCAAATTGCACGATCCGGCGGACCCCGCCCCGAACGCTGCGAGTGTCAAATTTCTAGCCATCCCTTCCCCGAGGCCCGCTGGCGGCGGCGGCGGCTCGGCTCCCCGTTCCGCCCGCCACGTCGCCATCGAGCGGCGGGGGCGCCCCGACGCTCCAGGCCTCCACCGGCGCCGGGCACCGGATGGCTGCGCACCTTCAATTAGTTGCCTCCGTGCAAGTTGCCGGCGCGCGCCGCCTCGTGAAACGAGATCTTCAACATCCGGATTTCGGCCATCCAGGGGCACGCCGGGGACCCATGCGCCCCATCGGGACACGATGGCACGCCCGTTGCAGCCCTTCTCCCCGACGGAACGCGTCCGGCATCTCGCCGGCCACGCCGCATACCGGGGATGGGGGAAGTTCCTTGATGCACACGAAGGCGCCGGGCCTCGGCGAATTCCTGATCAACAAGGGCGTGATCGACCAGGGCCAGCTGGACGAGGCGCTCGTCGAGCAGAAGCTCTCCCACGAGCGGCTCGGCGAGATCCTCCAACACCGCGGCCTGATCACCGAATGGGACCTGCTGGACGCCCTGGGCAGCCAGCTCGGCCACCGGCTCTTCGACCCGTCGCGGGACGAGGTGACCCGGACCGCTCTCGAACTGGTCCCCCAGGAGTTCGCGCGCCGCCACGACCTGCTGCCGATCCACGTGCAGGAGCACGTCCTGACCGTCGCCATGCACGATCCCCTCGACGTGGAGGCGATCGACACCCTGCAGCGCACGGCCTCGCGGATCGACTGCGAACTCGAGATCCTGCTGGCCCCCTCCGAGGCCCTCGCCAAGGCCCGCGACGACCACTACGGGCGCATCATGGGGGACCGCAACGTCTCGCAGCTGATCGAATCGGTCATGGACGAGATCGGCGAGACGGCCCTGCGGGTGGGCGAAGAGCCGGACGACGCCGCCGCGGCGCAGGACGCGGGCGTCATCAACCTCGTCGACCAGATCATCGGCAAGGCCATCCAGGACCGGGCGACCGACATCCACGTCGAGCCCCAGGAGAGCAGCCTGGTGATCCGCTACCGGGTCGACGGCATCCTCTACGACGCCCTGAACCCGCCGCGGGCGGTCTACACGGGCACCGTCAGCCGCCTGAAGATCATGTCCAACATGGACATCGCGGAGCGGCGCACGGCCCAGGACGGGCGCTTCACCTTCCGCCGGGAGGGCCGCGAGGTCGACGTGCGCGTGTCGGCGATCCCGACGATCCACGGCGAGAAGATCGTCATGCGCCTGCTGGACAAGACCAACTTCAACTACAGCCTGACCGCCCTGGGCCTCGCCGAGGACGACATCAAGGCCGTGCGCCAGGCGATCCACCGCCCCCACGGCATGATCCTGCTCTCGGGCCCGACGGGGTCCGGCAAGACCACCACGCTCTACGCGGCGCTCAAGGAGCTCGACAGCGGCTCGCTGAACATCACGACCATCGAGGATCCGGTCGAGTACCAGATCGACCGCATCAACCAGGTACAGGTGAACGCCCGCAAGAAGGTGACCTTCGCCAACGCGCTGCGCGCCTTCCTGCGCCAGGATCCCGACGTGATCATGGTCGGCGAGATCCGCGACCAGGAGACCGCCGACATCGCGATCCGCGCCGCGCTCACCGGCCACATGGTGTTCAGCACCATCCACGCCAACGACGCCCCGAGCACGGCCGCCCGCCTGGTCTCGATGGGGACCGAACCGTTCATGGCGGCCAGCGCCGTCACCCTGGTGGCCGCCCAGCGCCTGGTCCGGCGGACCTGCCAGCACTGCCTGGAGGAGTATTCCCCTCCGGAAGATTTGCTTATGGCCCTCGGCGAAGATGCCGACAACAGGGCCGTGATGCCGGAGAAGTTCCTGCGGGGCGCCGGCTGCGTCTCCTGCCGCGGGCGGGGCTACGCGGGGCGCGTCGCGGTGATCGAGAAGATGGTGCTGACGCCGGCCCTGCGCGCGCTCATCGCCGAGAGGCGCACCACGAGCGAGCTGAGGCACCAGGCGATGGCCGACGGGATGCGGACCCTCCAGCAGGGCGGCCTGCTCAAGGTGCGCGACGGCGTGACGACGCTCGAGGAAGTGCTGAGGGTGTGCATCAGCGACTGACCCGCAGACGGGGAGTGTATTGAGATGGCGACCTACTGCTACGTGGCCAAGGACCATTCCGGCGCCGAGCTGACCGGGCTGCTGTCCGGCGGCAGCGCGGACGAGATCATCCAGCGCCTGCACCAGCAGGGCCTGGCGGTCCTGCACGTCGCCGAGGACCGGGGCGACCGCGGCCTGCGCTCGTGGTGGCACGGCTTCGCGACGATGACCATCGGCCACGCCTCGACGCGTGACCTGGCCCTGTTCAGCCGCCAGCTGGCCACGGTCATCGAATCCGGCATCCCGCTGGTCAAGGGCATGCGCGGCCTCGCCCTCGACTCGGCGAAGGGCCCGGTCACCAAGGCCGTGTCCGGCGTCGCCGACCGCGTCGAGCGCGGCGAGAGCATCTCCGACGCGATGGCCGCCTACCCCGGCGTGTTCAGCCCGATGTACCTGAGCATGATCCGCGCGGGCGAGCGGGCGGGCACGCTCGACAGGATCGTCAGCGAGCTGGCCACCTATCTCGAGAAGGTCGACGACATCAAGAACAAGGTCCGGTCGGCGATGACCTACCCGGCCTTCATCCTCATCTTCACGGTGCTCGCGACGCTGTTCCTGATCCTGAAGATCGTGCCGACGTTCTCCGGCATCTACGACGAGCTGGGGCAGGAACTGCCGGCGCTCACGCGCACCGTCCTGCTCGTCTCGGACACGATCCGCAGTCACGCCGCGATCTCGCTGGGCCTGGTCCTGCTGGTGCTGGCGGCGATCGCCGCGGCGCTGCGCACCTACCGCGGCCGCTACCTGTGGCACACGTTCCTGCTGAGGATGCCGATCTTCGGGAACATCGTCACCAAGAGCGTGATGAGCCGATTCGCCCGCACCTTCGGCATCCTGATCGGCAGCGGCCTGCCGATCCTCGAGAGCCTCGACCTGGTCAAGGGCGCCGCCGACAACCTCGTGGTCGCCCGCGCCATCGACGAGGTGAAGGCGAGCGTGGCCGCCGGCCACGGCGTCACGGAGTCCTTCCGCGCCACCGGGAAGTTCCCCGAGATGGTCATGCAGCTGATGTCCACGGGCGAGGAGACCGGCGAGCTCGACACCCTGCTCATGAAGGCGTCCGACTTCTACGACCGCCAGGTCGAGTCCGCGGTGCACGGCATCTCGTCGCTGATCGAACCGGTGATGATCGTCATCGTCGGCGCGATCATCGGCTTCATCGTCCTGAGCATGTTCCTGCCCATCTTCAAGCTGGGCGACGCGATGATCCAGGGTGCAGCCGCCATGTAGGCGGCTCACCTCGATGCGGGTGGCGCGCAATCTCCCGGACCGGCGGCCACCTCGGGAAAAGAGTCCGGGAGAACCATCTGCGTGAGCAGAGGAGGAAACACGATGAATCGCTTCCGCCGCAAGTCCGACCAGAAGGGCTTCACCATGATCGAGCTGATGGTCGTCGTCGTGATCGTCGGCGTCCTGGCCGCGATCGCCGTGCCCATCTACGGCAAGTACGTGAAGAACTCCCGCGTCACCGAGGCCACCAGCCGGATCGGCGAGATCGTCACCGCGTCCAAGGCCTGGGCCATGGAGAACGAGAACGCTTCCGGCAACCCGATCTGGCCCTCCGCCGCCGGCGGCATCGTCGATCTGACCGCGTCGGCGAACTTCACCTACGCGATCACCAGCGGCGGCGGCAGCAACGCCAGCGCGACCGCCCTGGTGCTGACGGCGACCGGCGTGGCCGGCACGCGCATGGCCGGCGTCACCGTGACGCAGACCGTGCCGAACATCAACAGCAACGGCGCCTCACCGGTCATCGCGGGCCTGTAACGGACCCGGCTCCGCCCAGGGCCGAGGCCGGCTCAGCCGGCCGGCCCTGGGCGACCCCCGGGCAAGGGGAACGGAGAGGAACGTGGACTTCGTGCCGAACGGACGGGAACAGCGCGCGCGCGAGCACGGCTTCACCCTCATCGAGGTGATGGTGGCCGCCGTGGTCCTGCTGCTCGTCTACTTCGGCGCGGCGCAGTACGCGGCGCGGAGCCGGACGCAGATGGACCTGGACGAGAGCCGGCGCGTCGCGAGTTCGATCGCGCGGGCCCGGCTGGAGAGCCTGCGCCGCGAGGAGTCCTTCGACACCCTGGCCACCCTGGCCGGACGGGACACCACCTATATCGTCGGCACCCGCAACTACGCCGTGACGCATGCGGTGCAGGCGGGCGTGCCGGAGACCTTCGCCTCCACGGTCACCGTCACCGTCGGCTGGAACAAGCTGATCGGCGGCAACACGGTCCCGCGCACGCTGACCCTGACCTCGATCTTCGGCCGAAGCATTCCCTGGGACGACACCGGGGCCGGTGCCGGGGCCGAGACCAGCGGCGGCGGCGGCGGCGGCGGCTGGGGCGGCGGCTGGGGTGACGACGATGATGACGACGGCGGCCTCGACGAGGACGACGACGACGATGACGGTCACGGGCACGGCGGAGGTCACCATTGAAAGCGCGACCGGACGTGAGGCGGGGAGCGGCCGAAACGGGCCTGACCCTGCTCGAGATGATGATCGCCATCATGGCCTCGGTCATCGTCGCACTGGCCATCAGCCGATTGGCCGTGAGCAACCAGAGGCTGATCGTGGGCGGCCACGACCAGGCCTACCTCCAGCAGGAGGTGGCGAGGATGATCGAGACCGTCAGCCGCGACGTCCACGTCGCGCACGCGGTGGCGACGAACGGCGATGCCGAGTTCCGCACCTTCGACGCGGCCGGGACCGTCCTGCACGTGTTCCGGCGGATCACCGAGAGCGGCGGGGCCAGGTTGCAGCGCGACGGCGTCGCGCTATCCGACCGCGCGTGCGCCGTCCTCAGCGCGACGACCACCGCCGACTCGACGGTCCTGGACCTCAACCTGTCCCTGACCGACGACATCGGCAACCAGTCGGGCGGGTTCACCCAGGTCTGCGTCCGCAACCGGGCGCTGGAGTTCTGATGTACCGGCATACCGGCAGGGCCGTCACGGGACCGCGTCCGCCTCTGGACGACCAGGGCGGCTACGTGCTGCTGGCCGTGACCATCTTCGTCTTCGTGCTGATCATCGCCGGGCTGGCCATGTTCTCCACCGCCTCCTACGAGACCCGGCTGGCGATCCACGACCAGGAGTCGACGCAGGCCTTCTTCCTGGCCGACGCCGCGCTCGAGCGCGCCCGGGCCAAGCTCCTCGAGGACCGCGCCTGGCGCGACGGCTGGACCGGGGTCGCCCTGGCCGACGGGACCTACGACCTCGCCATCGCGGACACCACCATCGGGGGTTCGTCCGACCCCTACGTGCGGCTGACGGCGACCGGGACCTTCAAGAACACCCGTCGCCGCATCACGGCCGTGGGCGAGCTGCCGCCGGCCGCGCTCGAGGTCGCCCTGCTGAGCGCCGGGGACCTGATCGCCAACGCGAACGTCTGCATCGACGGCCGCGTCCACGTCGGCGGCGACGCCGATTTCGGCAGCCACGGCCAGCACCTCAACTGCGGCACCCTCACCGAGGGCTTCGAGGTGCTGCCTCCCCACATGTACACCGACCCGGAATACCTGACCGGCTCGACCTACTACGAGGTGCGCGGCACGGAAGTCGGCGGCCACTACCAGGCCCAGATCCTGGACCGCGACGGCGTCGACATCACGGCGACCGTCGGCGACAACCTGGAGGCCGTCACGACCTACAACGCCGCGACGGGCCGCTACTACTTCAATTTCGACAGCGCCACGACGACGGAGCACTATTTCGCCCAGTCGGGCGGCATCTTCAGCCGGGCCGCGGGCGACGCCTCGGTCATCGTGAACTTCGGCGAGGGCCCGCTCTCCACGCCGCCGGGACCGAACGGGATCGTCGACGTGCGCCTGCGCGGGAACGGCAGCACCGACCTCAACACGACGGTCATCAACACGCGCTTCACCGGCATCACCGAGGAGCAGCGGCTCGATCCCGCCTACTGGACCGGCGGCCGCACGACCGTCGAGCGCATGACCATCGAGCCCTACAACGGGTTGTCGATGGTCTGCGACGAGCTGGTCTGCATCAACGCCGTGAACATCGGCACGGAGGACCAGCCGGGCCTGCTCTACATCACCGGCGGCGCGAACATCATCAACAGCAGCTTCGATTTCTTCGGCAGCATGATCTGCATGGGCAGCCTCACGCTCAACGCCCAGGCGGAGTTCACCTACGACCCGTCGTTCCTGGACCTGTTGCCCTCGTACATCGAAACCGAGTGGCAGTCCCTGGTCTCGGGCACGCTGCGGACCATCCACTGGCGCGAAGTGCCGCCCCCACCGCTCGGAAGCTGAGGAGGACCGCGTGTTCGGTACGTCAACCGCCCGCACGGGCATCGAGTTCGGGACCACCAGCGTGAAGCTGGTCCGCGGCGAGGGCCGCCAGCGCCTCGAACGGGTGACCCACGCCCTGTCCGAGCCCTGGGACGGCCAGAGCCGCGAGGACCGGCTCCCGCGCGCCGGCGCCGCCCTGCGCGACCTCCTGCGGAGCGCGGGCCTGGGACGCGGCCGCCTCGGCCGGATCGCCACCGCGGTCGGTTGGCAGGAGAGCACGCTGCGCGAGGCCGAGCTGCCCCCGCTCACCGGGCGTGAGCTGGCGCGGGCCCTGCCCTTCGAGGCCCGCAACCACCTCGACCTCGAGGCCATGGAATCGCCGGTGCTGGCGGGACAGATCCTCGAGCACTCCGGTTCCGTGACGGCCGGAGCCGGCGCCGGGACGCGCGTGCTCCTGGCCGCCGCGCCCAAGCCCCGGCGCGACTTCGTGATCGGCGCCCTGGAAGGCGCGGGGCTCGATCCGCAGGTGGTCGACCTGGAGCCCCTGGCCGGGCTGAACGCCCTCTTCGCCGAGCTGGGCCGCGACCTGGATCCCGAGACGGCCGTCGCCCTGCTGGACATCGGCGCGCGCCACACGGCGCTGCACATCGCCTCGCGCCGGGGCGGACTGCTCACCCGCAACGTGGCCCCCGGCGCTCCCGCGGGCCAGGCGGCGACGACGAGCGCGGAGCAGGGCTACTTCATGAAGCTCTCCTCCGGCGTCGAGCAGACCCTGACCTTCTACCGCGGCCGCTACCACCGCGAGGTGGGCGCCATCCACGCCGCCGGCGGCGGCGCGCGGGTCGCATCGCGCCTGACGTCGCTGAGCGGGGCGGTCGGCTGCCCCGTCAAGTTGTTCCTGCCCGCCGCCAGCCTCGGCGCGGGCGGCCTGGTGGCCGGCGAACCTCTCGGCCCGGAGTTCCTCACGGCCTGCGGCCTGTGCCGCTGGGCGGACGGTGACCATGTATAGGATCAACCTCTACCCCGAGTACCAGCAGAAGAAGCTGATGGCCCGGCAGCGGACCCTGGTGATGGGCGTCCTGATGACCCTGCTGGGGCTCGAGGTCATGCTGGTCGGAGCGCTGATGGTCAGCGACCACCTCCTGCGCGAGCGCGCCACCCAGCTGCGCGACGAGATGCCCGTGCTGGAAACCAGGCTGCAGTCGCTGACGCACCCGCGGCCGGAACTGGAGCTGGCGACGGAGCTGCTCTCCCTCCGCGGCAACCGCATCGACTGGACGCCGAAGCTGGCCGCCATCGCCGAGAGCTGCGGACCGGAACACGTGTTCAGCGAGGTCGAGGGACGCTCCCGGAGCCAGCACGAGCCGCCGCACCTGCGGATCAAGGGCGAGGTCAGGCACCACGCCAACTCCCTGGCCGCGGTCACCGAGTTCGTGCGCAGGCTGCGCGACGACGAGCGCGTCGGCACGGAATTCCCCGACGTCGCCCTGGGGGACATCCGCGACAGCGACACGGGCGAATTCGAGGTCAGCTGCGAACAGACGGAGGACAAGCCATGATGCGCAGGTTCATCGACAACCGGATCGCCGTCTTCCTCGCGGCCACCGGACTCTTGCTCGTCATCGGGCTGGTCATCGAGATGGGCTTCGCCCGGCCGCGCCTGCGCGAGCTCAGCAGCCTGATCGAGGAGCGCAGCCGCCTGCTCGCCCAGATCCGGACGCAGCAGCAGATGGAGGGCCAGAGCGACGAGCTGGCGGAGCACCTGGGTCTCAGCGACCTCTCCGAGCTGTCCACGGCGCCAGACGCCGACCCGGCCACCTACCTGGGCCTGCTGCTGGACCACTCCCGGCTGGTCCGCCTGAGCCTGACGACCTCCGGCGACAAGCAGTTCAGCGGCGTCAAGCGCTCCGACTTCAGCCTGCGCGCCCAGGGCGGCTACGACGACATGCAGACCTTCGTCCGCAACCTGGAGTCCGGCCCCCGCCTGGCTTCCGTCGAGGCGTTCGACATCCGCACCCAGGTCGGCACCCGCGAGCTCGAGGGCCGCTTCAACATCTCCATCTACGACTCGACAGGCAAGGAGTGACGATGCAAAGCGACCTGCAGGACAAGCGGTTCACGCAGATCGGCATCGCGGTGATGCTCGCCCTCCTGGCGATCCTCGGCCTGCGCAGCGCCGGCACCGTCCGCGCCGTGCTGGCGCCGATCGCCGGTCCGGCCGCGGCGGCGGAGGCCGCCGCTCCCGCCGGCGTGAACATCGCCGCGCTATGCCGGCGCGACAGCCTGATCGACGAGGCCGTTCCCGGCCGGCGCGACCCGTTCCGCACGGCGTACGCGGCGGGCCCGCGCCTCGGGCCCGCCGCGTACGGCGGCGAAGCCGCGCCGCTGGCGGCCAAGCCGGGCCTCTGCGCGCTGCTCTACGACAACATCAACCCCACGGCGCAGGTGAGCCTCGACGGCGTGCGCTCCGGCTGGCTGCGCCCGGGAGACGAGTTCCAAGGCTGGAAAGTGACCGCGATCACGAAGGAAACGGTCACCATGACCAAGGGCGGCGAAAGCATCGCCCTGCCCTGACCGCAGAAGGAGAATCGCGATGAAGAACCATGTGCTCTGGATCGCGCTGGCGATCATCGGCCTGACCGTTCCGGCCCCGTCCCAGGCGGCGGCGACGGCGCCCGCCCAGCTGGTGACGCTCCAGGCGACGGACACGTCGATCGCCGACGTGCTGCGGATCCTCGCCGACCGCAGCGGCCTGAACATCGTCACCAGCCCCGAGGTGGCGACCAGGACGATCTCCATCCGCCTGAGCGACACGCCCTTCGAGGAGGCCCTCAACCTCGTGGTGCGGGCCGCCGGACTCGGCTACGAGCGGGTGGGGGGCACCATCCTGGTGGCCGACCTGGCGCGGCTGGAGTCCCGCACGGGCCTCGTCACCCGGGTCTACGACCTGCAGCACGCGAACCCCGAGAACGTGGCCAAGGCCCTCGAGGTGATCACCAAGAACGTCTCGATGGACGTCGAACACCACCGCGTCATCCTGCGGGCGACGCAGTCCGAGCTGGAGCAGGCCGAGCAGGTCATCGCCCGTCTCGACGCCCGCCCCCGGCAGGTCATGCTCGAGGCCCGGCTGATCGAGGTCAACGTCTCGCGGCTGGAGGAGCTCGGCATCGACTGGGAGAAGATCACCAAGCTGTCGACCATGGTGACCGAGGGCTACCACGGCACCAGCACCGTCGGCGGACTGCCCACCAACATCGACTACACGGAGTTCGGCGACGTCCACCGGCTCTACCGCCAGGACCAGACCTTCGAGCTGGCCATCGAAGCCCTGCTCACCGACGACACCGCCCGCCTGCTCTCGAACGCCGAGATCACGACGCTCGACGGCCAGGTGGCCGAGATCTTCGCCGGCGAGACGGTGCCGGTGGTCATCACCTCGCTGCAGTCCCCCGGCGCCGCCGGCGGCACGCTGCAGAGCGTCCAGCTGGAGAAGATCGACGTCGGCGTGAAGCTGGTCATCACCCCGCGCCTGACCGAGGACGGCATGATCACGGTCCTGGTCCAGCCCGAGGTCTCGCGGATCCTGAAGTTCGTGGGCCCGGACGCCGACCTGCCGCAGACCTCGACGCGCCGCGCGCAGACGACGGTCCGCGTGAACGACGGCCAGACCATCTATCTCGGCGGCCTGCTCTCCGAGGAGAAGCGCGAGACGGTCAAGAAGGTGCCGCTGCTCGGCAACCTCCCCCTGCTGGGCGCGCTCTTCCGGCACACCCGCAACGAGGTCACCCGCTACGACCTGGTGATCGAAATCACGCCGAAGATCGTCGGGGATTCCGGCAGCGCCCTGCCGTCGACCGCCGTCGAGAACGCGAAGATGGAGCGGGTGCTCGGGGAGATCGCGAACCAGGACGCCCTGGACGCCGCCGCCGGCGAGCCTGCGATCCGGTGACCGGACACGGCCTAACGACCCGTCGCCACGGCACCGACACCGCAGACGGAGGGAACGCCAGCATGAGCACCACGCTTACTCTCGAGGAGAGCACGTCCGTGGCCAAGCTGAACATGGAGGATGTCCTGCGCGAGGCGGTCCGCCGGGGCGCGTCGGACATCCTCATCTCGGCCGGCTCGCCGGTCACCTTCCACGTCCACGGCCGCCTCGAGCCCCTGGACCCGCAGCACCGCCTGACGCCGGTCGAGAGCCGGCGGCTGGCCTACGAGATGCTCAACGACGAGCAGCGGTCGCGCTTCGCCGAGGACCTCGACGGCGACATGTCGCTGGAGCTGTTCGACTGCGCGCGCTTCCGGGCCAACGTGTTCCAGCAGCGCGGGTCGGTGTCGGCCGTGCTGCGCCACGTGCCGCTGGAGATCCCTCGCTTCTCGACGATCGGCCTGCAGGAGAGCCTGGTCAAACGGATGATCAACATCCCGAACGGGCTGATCCTGGTCACGGGGCCCACCGGCTCCGGCAAGTCCACGACCCTGGCGAGCGTCCTCGAGTACATGAACTCCGTGGAGGGCTACGCCAAGCACATCGTGACCATCGAGGACCCGATCGAGTTCCGCATGAAGAGCAAGCACTGCGTGATCGACCAGCGCGAGGTGGGCACCGACGTCCACGACTACACCGCCGGCCTGCGCGCGGCGCTGCGCCAGATGGCGCACGTGATCTTCGTCGGCGAGATGCGCGACCGCGCCACGATCGAGATCGCCCTGACCGCGGCCGAGACGGGCAACGTCGTGATCAGCACCCTGGCCACCCAGTCCGCGGCCAAGACCATCAACCGCATCATCGACGTCTTCCCGATCCAGGACCAGGAGGAGGTGCGCACGCGGCTGGCCCTGACGCTGCGCTGCGTGATATCCCAGGTGCTGCTGCGCAAGCGCGACGGCCTGGGCCGCGTCGCCGCCCGCGAGGTGCTGTTCGTCACCAGCCCGGTGGCCAACCAGATCCGCGAGGGCAAGGTCCACATGATCAACAACGTCATCTCCAGCGGCTCGTCCGAGGGGATGTGCCTGCTGGACGACTCCCTGCTGCGCCTCTACCGCGAGGGCCTGGTCGACGCGGCCACGGTCCTGCCGCGCTTCAACGACCCCGAGAAGGCGCGCCAGATCGTGACGGGCTGACGTGGGCGCCCTGCCGTACATGGCTTCGGCCTCGGGACTGCCGGCGGGCTTCCTGCTCGCCGGCGCCCTGCTGCTGGGCCTGCTGTTCGGCAGCTTCCTGAACGTGGTGGCCTGGCGGCTGCCCCGGGGCGAATCGGTGGCCTGGCCGGGCTCCCGCTGCCCCGCCTGCGGCCACGCCGTGCGCCCCCGCGACAACCTGCCGCTGTTGGGCTGGCTGCTGCTGCGCGGCCGTTGCCGCGACTGCGCCGCGGCCATCGACCCGCGCTACCCGCTGACGGAGCTGGCCGGCGGCCTGGCCGCCGTCGCCGCGCTGCTGGCCTCCCCCACCCCGGCGGCCGCGGGCGCCGTCCTGCTGCTGCTGCTGGCCATGATCGCCGT
>Ga0172375_10000589_pt1 | contig 58063 bp, 86 predicted proteins | sample LakKiv1m_FD_114537 | JGI IMG/M metagenome (GOLD analysis project Ga0172375, IMG submission 114537) | Freshwater microbial communities from Kabuno Bay, South-Kivu, Congo - kab_092012_11.1m | ecosystem: Environmental > Aquatic > Freshwater > Lake | place: Democratic Republic of the Congo...
AAGATAAAAGAAAATCCCGACTTGTTGAGAGATATTAGATATAAGAAAATAGTTAGGATTTTAAAAAATAACAATTAAATAATATTATGAAAATTTTAGTAGAGAGTTATAAAATTGAATGTTTTGAAACAGAAAAAGATTATAAAGATTGGATTAAAGACCATCAAAAAGAAACACAAATAGTTAAAAACACAGTTTATCAAGGTAACCTATACAATATTCCACAAGAAGTAAAAGGATTGTTTTATGAGAATGTTTTAGTTTCTATAAAGAAACAATGTTATAATGATGTTCAATATATTTTGATTTATAAATAATGAAACACTTAATTAATTATATTATTTTTGTACTTGACCATTACATAAATGAAGATTGGTCTGATGTAAAGAAAATTGGAAAATTATTTCTTAAACCTGCCTGGTTTATAAGATCCATATTTATGTGGACATACTCAATAGTGTGTTTTCCATTAATATTACTACATATGTATGTGGAAAACAACAAAGAAAAATTACTGAAAGAAATTCTATGAATTTCTTTTTTTGTTTGACATAATACCACATAATATATAAAAAATAAACATTTTTAGTCTTTTAGTATAAAATGTATATAAAAAATAACTTTATTGATTGATGATTAGAATACTAGTTTTATCTAGTGACACAGATGGTGTAGGTTATTATAGAACTTTAAATCCACACCTTTGTATGAATGATCCCGATATTAAATTAGAAATTAGGTTATTGTCAGATATGACATTACCCCTTTTAGACCCAAATTTTCTAAGACACTATTCTGTAATATTTTACAACAAACTAATTCCTTTTGTGGATAAGGCGAAGGAGGATCAATTTTTAGGCATTTGTAAGCAATATAATATTAAATTAATATATGATATTGATGACTATTGGATTCTTGATTCTACACATTTAAATTACAAAAATTGGAAAGATAACAAATCTGGTGATAAGGTGGAATCCTTAATAAAATGTGCTGATGTTGTTACAACAACAACAAGTATTTTTGCAGACAGAATAAGAGAGTTAAATCCAAATGTTTTTGTTTTAGAAAATGCACTAAATGTTAAAGAACAACAATGGGTATCTAACAAAACACAATCTGATAGGATTAGATTTATCTGGGGTGGTGGTATTTCTCACAAAATAGACTTAATGTTATTGAAGGATGAATTTAAAAAATTTGATAAAGACTTTCTAAAAAGAGCTCAACTAACAATGTGTGGTTATGATTTGAGAATAAAAATGGGTGATGGTTCTATTAAAAAAGACGACCATAACAGAAGTCAGTGGGGTATGTTTGAAAGTATATTTACAAATAACGGAAGATATGTTCAGGATATGAATTATGGTGATTATTTGAGAAAATCTGATAATTTCAATAACGATGATGATTACGGATATCGTGAAGAATTTATAAATAATTTCTACCAAAGAAGACACACAAAACCAATCCTTCTTTATGGTACTATGTATAATGAGGCTGATATTAGTATAGCACCTTTGAAGAGTAATCATTCCTTTAACAAAATGAAATCTCAATTGAAACTTATTGAAGCAGGTTGTCATAAAATGCCTATAATAATGAGTAAATTCGGTCCATATACACTAGATGATGTAGAAGGAACAACAACAGGTATTCAAAAAGGTTGGTTAATTGATGAAAATAAATCTAATTGGTATGAAAAAATGAAATGGTATGTTGATAATCCAAGCGCTGTAAAAGAACATGGCGAAGCAAACCATGAATATTTTATGAACACTTTTGAAATGAATGTTGTAAATAAAAAAAGATCAGACCTTTATAAACATGTTGCTACTCAAAATAGAGGTGAAGTAAAAATTTAAAAATAGTATGATAGAATTATTGCTAGAACTTAAAAACAAATATCCAAACGATCAAGAATTTGGTAAAGTTGTTAGAAAAATATTATCAGATAACGACTTTTTGGAATTAGAAGATGTAAAAATTACTGATATTATTCCAGTTAGTGATAATTTAAAAGATGGATATTACAATAAATACAACTTTTTGGTTCAAAAATTAAAAGACAAAGAAGAAAATGAATAATTTAGATGCACAATTAAAGGAACTATATAAAGAAATATTGTCTCAACCTAGATTCAAAACTGATAGAACTGGCTATGGTACGAAATCAATTTTTGGTAAAATGATGCGTTTTAATATGCAAGATGGATTTCCTTTAACAACATTAAGAAAAATTCATATTAAGTCATTGATACACGAATTATTATGGTTCTTAGGTTCTTATGAAGATAAATATAAACAATTTGGCAATACAAATATTAAATATTTATTAGATAATGGTGTGACTTTTTGGACAGATTGGTGTTATAAAAACTACAAAGATGCAAAAGTTAAGAAACATCAATTAGATGATTTGAAAGATTCTAAGACTGTCAAAAAATTAAAATTATTAAGTCAGAAAGATTTTGAGAAGAAGATAATTAAAGATGATGAATTTGCTTTAAAGTGGGGTGAATTAGGTCCAGTCTATGGTAAACAATGGAAAGATTGGGGTGGTTATTATGAAATGGTTGAAAAAACAAAATTATTAAAGGAAACAAAAGGCGAACAAATCATAGTTGATAAACTTGGTTGGGAAAAGATTTATTTAAAAGGAATAAATCAAATTGATAACCTTATAAATATGATATTAGAAAATCCAGATTCCAGAAGATTAATAGTTAATGCTTGGAATGTTGCAGAAATCGATGATATGTTGTTACCACCTTGTTTCGAATATGATCAAAAAATATTAACAAACAATGGATATAAAAACATAATAAATGTTTTAAATGAAGATAAATTATATACACATAATGGTAATTATGAAAAAATAAATAAAAAATATGTAACTAAATATTCGGGTGATATTTATAATTTAAGAATAAGATATTCACCTTATGATATTAATTGTACTCCAAATCATCCATTTCTTATTAAAGATAAAGGTTTCATAGAGATCAAAGATATAAAAAATGAAGATTATGTTGGTATAAAAATAAATAATAAAAACATAATTCCAAAAATTGATGTTGATCAATATTCAGATAATAAAATAAATAAATACATTATTGATAGTAAAGATGAATTTTTTATGATGGGTTATTTTTTAGGTGATGGATGGACAATAGAAAGTGATAAATCAAAAAATAAATATAGAATATTTTTCAGTTTTAATAAAAAAGATACAGACACAATTAATAAAATTAAGAAAGTTCTTTCTATTAGTAAAAATATGGAAGGTAAAAATATCATAAAATATGAAAGTAGAAATAAGAAATGGTATAAAATTCTTTCCGAGTTTGGTAAATATGCTCACAATAAGACAATACCAGAATGGATAATAGATTCACCAAAACATTTAATAGAAGAATTTATTGATGGTTATGTAAGTGCAGATGGTAATATTAAAAATGGTAATATAAGAATAACGACAGTATCAGATAATATAGCATTTAATATACAACGATTATTTGCTAAATTAGGAAAAGTTGCATCTTTAGTATATCAAAAAAGAAATCCAAAAACAATAATAGAAGGCAGATTAGTAAATCAGAAAAACACATATAACATAAGTGTCAATAAAAAATATTCAAAAAATTTAGCGATTTTTGATGATGACTATTTATGGTTGAAAATTAGAAAAATTACTAAATCATATAAAAATACGGAAGTTTATAATTTTGATGTGAATATAGATCATACTTATACTGTACAAAATTTTGTAACACACAATTGTCATATGATGTATCAATTTTACACTGACATAATTACAATGGAAGAAAGAATTGATTATTGTGAGAAACATTATAAAGTTGAAGATGTAAATAAATTTATGGTACAAAACAATATTTCTGATTGGGATGAAATAAAAAGAGATCCAAGAAAGCAGATTAAAATTTTAGATCATTTTAATGTACCAGAAAGAAAAATAGACTTACAAATGTATCAAAGATCACAAGATTGTTATTTAGGTCAAGGATATAATATAGCTATGTATTCATTATTATTACATATGGTCGCTCAATGTGTTAATATGATTCCTAATGAGTTTATACAAACTATTGGCGATGCTCATGTTTATGCAAATGCAATAGAAGCAACAGAAGAATTGTTAAAAAGAGAACCAAGAAAATTGCCAACATTATGGTTAAATCCAGATATTCAAAATATATATGGTTTCAGAGAAGAAGATATAAAAATTTTTGATTATGATCCACATCCTAATATAAAGGTTGATGTGGCTGTATAAAAAAAGAAAATTTATGAAAAAGTTTTTAAAATTTATATTAGATAGTTTCAATACTAAAAATTATAAATGGATAAAATCTGAATATTTATTCAGAAAAACTGCTAATTTTGTAACAAAATCAGATAAAGAATATTATGTTTGTTTTGATGAAATATCAGATAACATATTTAATATTTTTTTTTATTATAAGAAAGATGATAAAGAAATTATAAAATTAATAAAAAATGCTGATAATTTCGAAGTGTTTTCAAATGTAAAATTTGTAATTCTTGATTTTATCGAAAATAATAGAGAATCAATCGAATTTATAGGATTTTCATCTTTTGAGGAAGAACGAAATGATCTTTATTCAATGTTTTTAAAAGAATTAGCAAAATACAATTTTGAATGTTATATTAAAAGAAAAAATAAAATGATTTATTATTTTTGTAAAGATATAAATATACCAGAAATGATAATAAATACTTATGAAGAAAAATTTATATCACAAGATAAAAAAAATAAGAAATATTAATGAAAATAAGCGTTATAATGGCGAGTTGGTGTAATGTACAAAGACCAAATATGGAAAAGAAAGTTATTCGTGCTATAAAGTCTTTTGTAAACCAATCTTGGAAAGGCGAGAAAGAATTAATAATAATAAGTGATGGTTGTGTTAAAACACAAGAAATTTATGAAGCGAATTTTAAAGATAATAAAGAAATAATTCATTTTTCATCACAAAAACAACCTATGTATTCTGGTGGTATAAGAACCATTGGTTTAAAAATCGCTACAGGTGATATTATTTGTTATCTTGATAACGATGATGTATTAGGCAAAGAACATTTACAAACAATTACTGACCAATTTTCAAATGATGTAGATTGGGTGTATTATAATGATTATATGGTTCTTGATAAAGATTTTAAACAATTTTATACAAGATGGGTTGATCCGAGATGGGCAAGTATTGGCACAAGTTCGATTGCACATAGAAATCCAAAAACTTGTGAATCTTTAAAAAACCTTGAATGGTTTACAGGATATGGACATGACTTCGTTTTCATGATGAAATTAGCTTCAACTGGTGCTAAATTTAAAAAATTAAAGAAAAATCCTCAATATATTGTAGCACATTATAAGAATGGAGATTTTTAATATTATGAAAGAATACATAGTAGAGAAAACTTTAAGTGAATTTGAAATCTATCGAATTGAAGGACAATATGAAGTTTTAGAAAAATTTATAAAACTATTCCTGAAGTCGAATCATATATTATATTGAAAAACGGTTATATAAAAGAATTTAGAAATGAAAGAATTAAAAACACTTAAAATCGATTCTGATGTTCAACACTTTACAGAGTGTTATGAATATAATAAGGAATTAATTGGAAATATTTCTGTTAGATTAGATGTGTATGCTGATTTTATAAAAATTTTGTCAGCCTTCCCTTTGAAGGATAAGAAATTAGAATACTTTCTATCACTTTCGTCACAATCAAAATGTGGATATATGTCAAAATATATAATGAAAGTAGCAAAAAAAATGAATGTACCAAATTCAATAATAGAACAATACTACGAATTGAAAAAATTGAAAAAAATATTTAGTAAAAATATTGATGCTAAACAAGTTGGAGAGTTAATATCAATTGATTTGAAGAAGGCATTGAGTGAATATAAATATGTTATAAAATCGGATGTTTATAGAGAAGAATTATCAAAACAAACACAGGCTTTGTGTTCAGCAATTTTCGAACAATTTGATAAAGTAAGAATAAAAATGGTAAAGGAACAACAACTGTAATATTAGTGTGGCTCCATCCTTAAACTGGTATAATAATATGGCTAACATCCAATGTTTCTTTATTTTAATCCCACTCTCTTGAGTGGGATTTTTATTTCCGAAAAAAATGTTGTATATTTGTAATTGGTAAAAAATATAATTAATGGCACGAAAGAAGAAAGAAAAAATCGATGTATCAAAGAATAGGCTTGATGAATTACACAAAAAAGTCAATGAAACATATTTAATTTTCGATAAAAATTCAAAAAGAAGAGAAACATTATATAGTCGCAAATTACAAGAATATCGGCTTGCCTTTTATCAATCGAAATATTAATTTTAAAACTTAAATAAAATGGAACACAGAATTTTTAGAACAAAACAGGAAGAATATTGGGATATATGGTGTGAGGATGCTATTGTATTCCCAAAAGAAAAACAACTTGAAGAGGTATTCACAGAAGAAAATTTAAGAAAGTTGATTACTTCTTATTCTGATAAAGATGAATACCCAACTTATGTAATTGACTTTGTTGAAAGTAATTATGTAGATGTGGTTATTTATGCAAAAGGAGAAGATGCGGATAATTGCACAGAAGAAATTCATTTTGAATTTGTCGAAATGTCTAAGGTGCTGGTAGTTTCTTAGGTTGCCGCTAACGGCTGGGTAACCTTGTGGTGTGAAGGCGAACCACATATAGAATACTTTTATGGTACAGTAAAAAGGCGCAAAAAGCGTGGTGGTAATACTGAACTATTATCTCAAAGAGTTAGAATATAGAGAGAAGAAATCATATTTACTTGAATTGTTAAGAAAAATGAACATAAATTTGATAAAATAGTAGAAAGAACTAAAAAATTTGAAAGACTGCTAACAGAGTTAGCGTAATACATAAAATTATGAAAAATAAAAACATTAATTGCTTTACACCAGTAACAACTAAAAAACCAGTTGTCGGTGATATTATCTTCGGTGAAGAAGAATTTATAGTTGGTAAGAAAAAAGAAGATGAAGATGTTATAGAAGTTGGCTTGAAACAAGAAGATTGTATTGTTGAAGAAACAAAATATGAACAAATTGTTTCAAAAGGAACATTCTTGTTTAATGTACCTTATACATCAAGGACTGATAAATCTATTATCGATGAATCAAGACGAAAATCAACTTGGGTAGTTGTTGAAATAGAAAATCGTAAGAAAGTTAAGTTGTTACATTCAACATTACCAGAAAGTTATCGTGTAAAAGCTAAGAGATTGATAGATGGAAAGATTGATGAATTTCTATCAGAAACAATTGAGTTTTATACTTGTGGTAGTAATTCATTATTCAAGAACATAGTAGATAAAAAATTTGAAGTTATTGGTAAAATGAAAATTTAATTCTTCTAAATATGGTAAAAGAAAGCTCCAGAAATGGGGCTTTTTTTATTTTAAACAAATGAGATCTATTTTCGTATAAATCATGGTATGTATTTAATATATAAATATAAGGATAAATAGACAACCTTTAACAATTTTTATCGTCTTACTAAAAAATAATACACTAAAAATGGAAAAACTTATATTATTAGTATTCACAATGTTATTCTGTATTAGTTTATTCTCTCAGAATGATAGAAAGCAAACAATGATTATTGGCGTTGGTCAAAGTAATAACACTGAAATTTTTACTAAAATAAAAGAATATACAATGACTTGCCAAAAAGATTTGAAGGTTGTTTTTGTTTGTGAACAACATCAAGTAATGTTGATTGAATCATTAAATGAAAGATACAAAGATCCTATGACACTTGTTTCAACATTAGAGAAAATATTTCCTGATACTGATTTCTATGTAAAACAAAGTGATGACATATTTAAAAAAGATTGTAAAGACGAATACGAAAAATCTATAAAATAAACAAGATGAAAAAGTTATTTTTAATAATATTATTAGGTCTAATAAGTTTTGTAAGTATTGGACAGACTACATATATCAACGGCGCAACTGGTAATGGAAATTTTGAGGCTGGTGCTGGAAGCTGGAATATAGTCAATCAGACAACAAATATGTGGTTCATAGGAACTAATTATTTTTGTAATGGTACGAGAGGTGGTTATGTTGGAACTGCTGTTGGTAATAATAACTATACAAATTCAATTGTTCAAATTTCTCATCTATATCATAATATAACAAATTTTGTAGCTGGTGAAACTCAAATATCTTTGAGTTTTAATTATAGAGGTCAAGGCGAAAGTACATATGATGGTTTGCAAGTGTTTTTAACTGATGCCCCACCTGTTGCTGGAACTGCATGTTTGGTTGCAGATCAAATAGGAAGTATTTGGTATAATCTACAAGCAGGTTGTACAACAGCAAATATAACAATACCTTCTACATACGCTGGAACTAATAAATATTTGGTTTTTCAATGGAAAAATGATGGTAGTTTAGGTAGTAGTCCTGCTATTACAGTTGATGATGTTATTTTAACATCAACAGTTTTTAATTGTAATACTGCTTTAGGTACTGGTGTTACAAATATTCCATTATTACCATATACACAAAATGGTCAAACAACATGCGGTTTTATTAATGATATTACAAGTTCTAATGTCGTAAATGTATGTGGAAGTACATTATATTATGATGGAGAAGATAGGGTATATATTTTTACACCTATTACAAGTGGTGAAATTACTATAAATTTAACATCAACAGGAACATGGACAGGTATTATGTTATATAATGGTTGTCCTTTTACAACAGGAACATGTGTAGGTAATTCACAAAGTTCAAGCGGAAATAAAACATTAACAGTTTGTGTAACAGCTGGGCAAACATATTATTTAATAATTGATAGTTATCCATCACCTACTTGTAATCCCTATGATATAAATATAACTTCACCTATTGGTTGTTCTGGAACACCAAATAATGGTACAGTTTCAGCATCTGTTAATCCTATAACTTGTGCTTCTCCTAGTTCAGTTTTAACTGGTTCTGGTTTGAGTGTTGGTTGTGGAATTAGTTATCAATGGCAGAGTTCTCCAACAGGTGGTGCGCCTTGGACAAATATAACAGGTGCAACAAACACAACAGTAACAGTAAGTCCAATAGTCAATACATATTACAGAATAGTGACAACATGTTCTGGTAGTGGTCTATCAAATAACTCTTCATCAATATATGTTACAACAACAGTCACACCACCCGCAAATGATAATTGTACTGGTGCGTTAGTACTAACTGTAAATGCCGATTTAGCATGTGGGGTTGTTACTGCAGGAACTACATTATGTGCAACAAATTCAGGTATAGCCGCATGTGTTGGTACTGGTGCTGATGATGATGTGTGGTTCAGATTTGTAGCAACAAATACCAATCTTAATACAACTATAACTAATACAGGAGGTTCGAGTGATTGTGTTCATGAAATATTCACAGGAACTTGTGGTAGTTTAACCAGTGTGGCTTGTAGTGATCCTGAATCAAGTGCTTGGACTGGTTTAACAGTTGGTAATACATATTACATTCGTGTTCATACATATGGTTCAGGAACCAATTCACAATTCAATATTTGCTTAGGAACTCCTCCTCCTCCACCAACTAATGATGATCCTTGTGGTGCTATCTCTCTTAATGTAAATACTGGTTCTTGTTCATATCAAACTGCAATATTAAATACATCAACAACTGCAACTGTAGGTATACCTGCACCAGGTTGTGGTTCGTTGGGTCCAGACATTTGGTTTACTGCTGTTGTTCCAGCATCGGGTAGATTGATTATTGACATATCACCAAGTGGTGGTCCAACAGATATGTGTATGGCTTGGTATACAGGTCCTAATTGTAGTAATATTAATTCATTAATAGAATGTGATGATGATGACAGTCAAAACGGTTCTATGCCGATGATTTGTAGAACTGGTGTTGCATGTACTGTTCCTGGTGATTGTGCCCAAAATGCAACATTAACACCTGGTACATTGATATACGTGAGAGTTTGGGAATACGGTGGTGGAACATTCGGACCATTTGATATTTGTGCATATGAACCACAACCACCTGGTGCAGCAAGTACTTGTGCATCTGCAACTGTTATCAATAGCTTACCATTTTCTGATGCTGGTCAAACAACTTGTTGTCGTGTAAATGATTATACAACAGCAACAAGTATATGTGTTAGTTCATATCAAGATGGTGAAGACTTTTTATATACTTATACTCCTTCTGCTAATACAACAATAGATATAACACTTACTGGAACATTATCATATACTGGTCTATTTGTCACAGAAAGATGTCCTACAGCAGGTGGTGCTTCTTGTATTGCTCAGGCAACAAGCGCAACAGGTAATCCAACTTTGTGTGGTGTATCATTAACTGCAGGTAAAATATATTATATAATGATAGATACTGATCCTACTCCAAACTGTACTCCATTTAATATAAATATATCTAGTTCAAGTTCACCAACTTGTGGCTTAAATTATACAATATCTCCAATAGCTTTTGCACCAGATTTAAATAATGGTACTAATATTGCTTTACCTATTGATGATAGATTTAGTTCAAGTTATGTTCCTATTGGTTTTCCATTCTGTTTTGATGGTTATCAATTTACTCAATTACTTGTTAGTTCAAATGGTTATGTTATATTTGACCCAATTGGTTGTGCAAGTAATTTACCAGGTTCAAATGCAACACCAGGCGCTTGGTCAGAATATTCAATTGAATCAGCAATTCCAAACACAACAGATGCACCAAGAAATGCTATCTTGTTTCCTTGGCAAGATATTGGTCCTCACTTAGGTGGAACAATTAAATATCAAGTTTTAGGCACTGCTCCAAATAGAAGATTTGTTTTAACTTATGCTGATATTCCTTATTATGATTGTGAAACACAACTTTTTACTGGTCAGTTAAAATTATTTGAAACAACAAATAATATTGAAATTCATTTAAACAACAAAGAAGTTTGTACTACTTGGACATATTCATATCCTGGTGTAGGTATTTTAGGACTACACAATTATAATGGTACTGTAGCAAAAGTTCCTACTGGACATAACTTTTCAACACAATGGACAGCTAACAATGAAGCTTGGAGATTTACTTGCAATTGTGTTGGTTGTATAATTCCTTTACCAGTACAATTAGTGAATTTTTACGCTGTTTGTGATGGTATAACTACAACACTAAATTGGACAACATCTTCAGAAGAAAACAATGACCATTTTATAGTAGAAAAATCAAACGATGCTGTAACATTTGAAACAGTTATTACAGTTGGTGGTGCTGGAAATAGTAACACAATTAAAGACTATTCATATGTTATAAATAGTTCTGATAATGCTTATTATCGTTTATCTCAAGTAGATTTTGATGGTAAGAAAACAATTCACAATGTTATTTATTCAAATTGTTATCAGGAAGAAAGTATCAATATCTATCCAAATCCTGCAAATGTAGGTGAGGAAATTGAGATAACTGGTAAATTCATGAATATAACAGTTTGTGATGTATTAGGAAAAGAAATTGATATTATCAGAAATGGTAATAAAATTTCAAACTTAGCTTATGGTGTATATTTTGTTAAAATAGATAATAAAATGTTTAAATTGATAGTGAGATGAAAAAACTATTAACCATATTGTTTTTGTTTATTTCGGTTATATTAAAAAACTTCAAGTTAAAGTAATAATTTTTTAAAAAAATATTTAAATATGAAAAAAATAAAAATATTTATTCTATTGATTTTGTCAGTATGTATAGCAAAATCACAAAATGTTGGAATAAGCGATAATACCGCTTTTAATCCTTCATATATGCTACATATTCGACCATCGGCAGCATATGGAAATGATTTATTTTCTGTACAGAATAATACTGGTAAATATTATCTTCATGTTAAGTTAAATGGAAATTTGGGGATTGGAACCAATAACCCACAACACCCATTGGATTTACAGTGGGCAAAAGGCGGAAATAGAGTTGCCAGATTATGGAATACATCATCTGCGGCTGGTTCTGATGGGTTATTAATTTCTACCAATGCCGGTGATGCTGGTAGTTACATATTAAACTGTTATTCAAATGGTAGCTCCAAAATGTTTATCCGTTCAGATGGTAATGTTGGAATTGGGACCAATAACCCAACTGAAAGACTACATTTGGTTGGTAACTTTAGGTTTTCTGGGGCGTTGATGCCTAACAATCTCCCTGGAACAACAGATAAAGTTCTTACTTCACAAGGTGCTGGCGTTGCTCCAACATGGGCAAATCCAACTGCAATGGTTTATTCCAATACTTATGTGGTTTCAAGCACTGCTTCAGTGGTAGCAGGAGCACTTACTCAAGTTCCAGGACTAACAAGAACAGTTACACTTGCTTCTAATGCAATAGTTTGGATTTATACAGATGGTGGTGTGCAAACAACATGCACCACAAATGAAGGAACTCTTATCGATATGATGATTTTGAATAATGGAGCATGGCTTCCTCAAGGTGGATTTAAGCGTTTAGATGTTCAAAATGCCTCAAATTATACAGGCGGCTTTCAATATTGGTCTATGGGAGCATATGTGTTTTTAGTAGCAGGCACTTATACGTTTACTGTAAACACACAATTAAATGGTGGATGTGGTAGCGCAACTGTAGGGGGCAATAATACATCTGTATTAGAAGGAATTTTAATTGTACAAGTAATTTATCAATAATTATGAAAAAAATAATTACTTTAATATTGATTATATTTTCTTTGAATGTGAAGTCTCAAACGATTTGCACCGATAAGAAAATTTTATCAGTTGATTCCTGCTATACAAAGGAAATAAATACTAATATGGTAATGATTAATTCACTAAAAAATAAACAGAATATTTTAATTAAATTGGATACTACTTTAAGTATAGAAGCAAAAAAAGAAAAACAAATTAGAATTACAACCAATAAAAATGAAAAATCTAATTAACATATTGTTTTTCCTTCTAATTCCATTTTGTCTGTTAGCACAAAACGGGTCACTCATTATTGAAGACAATGCAAACATTGTGATGGTTGGTAACATTAATCTTATTACATTACAATCATCAAACCAAGGGATTCAAAAAACAGGAAATTTACAAGGTGGAATTATCTGTGATAATGAACAAAGCCGAGTAATTTGGGGAATTTCGACTAGCACTGGCAACTATGTTGTACCATTTAAAATCTCAAATACATTAATCCCTTTTTCGATGAACATTAGCGGTGCTGGTGTTGGTGCTGGAAAGGTATTATTATCCACTTATCACACAGCAATAGATAACACACCATATGCAAATGGTAATGGTTATTTTTCTTCTGTTACAAATGTTGACCTTGACGGAGTTGATAATTCGGTTAATGTTGTAGATAGATTTTGGATGATTAATTATACTGATTATACATCCATTCCAACATCTCAGTTTACAATGACATATGATGCTGCAAATGATTTGAATGGAATCATAGAAAATGATTTACAAGCTCAATATTGGAATGGTGTTACCTGGATTCTACCTCCAAGTGGTGTTGCTAATCCACCAAGTGATAATGTAAACTCTATTCCAAGTATAAGTCAAAATGCCCCATGGGTTTTAGTAAATAAATTAAATCCTTTACCAATAGAATTAATATCTTTTAATGTAGAATGTGATGGTAATAAAAGAATAGGTTATTTTGAAACATCAAGCGAACAAAATGTCGATTATTATATTATACAAAGTTCTATAAACTCAACGATATGGTATGATATTGGTTCAATTAATAGTTATCATAATACAAATACAATAAAAAAATATAATTGGAACGATACTAATTATTATTCATCTACGAATATTTATTACAGACTAAAAGAAATAGATTATGATGGTTTTGTGTCTTATTATGGTTTGTATTCATCTGTTTGTACACAAAATGACAAATGTTTTGATATTTGTCCTAATCCTGCGCCTAGTTGTGATGATGTGATATTATCATTTCATAATTTTGATGAACCTGTTCTTGTCGTACTTAATGATATTTATGGTAATGAAATATTCACAAAAATAGTTATTACACATCAAAATGGTTTTGTAATGGGGTTAGATTGTATGAATAAAATATCCTCAGGTACATATATCATAGTTGCTACTTCTAAGAACGAAATATATAAAAAGAAATTAATAATACAATAAATGAAAACATACGAAAATTTTAATAATGTAGATGTACTTCAGAACAAATAGAAACAATGTGTGGTGGGAAAATATTAAAATAGAATTATGACAATAGATTTAAGATACGGTGATACAATAGAACAAATGAAATTGATACCTGATAAAAGCATTAATCTAATTTGTGCAGATTTACCTTTTGGTATTACTGCAAATAAATGGGATAGTTTGATACCTCTTGATAAACTTTGGGAGCAATATGAACGAATATTAGCAACAAAAGGAAATATACTTTTATTTGGTGCAGGAATGTTTGCTTTTAAATTAGCATTGAGCAATGAAAAACTTTTTAGGTATGATATGGTTTGGGCAAAAAGCAAATGTGGAAGTCCATTAACTGCGAAATATATGCCACTTAAAAAACACGAACTAATTTTAGTGTTTGGTAAAAGTGCATCATATTACAAACCGCAAATGGTAGAAGGAACGCCATATAAAAGAAATAGTAAAAAAGGGGTAAATAATATGGAGTATGGTGCAAAAGACAATTATTTGTATGGTAGTATTGATGGTAAAAGACACCCAAACACGATATTAAACTTTGCTCAAAAATGGAGAAGGCAAGACCAATTACACCCAACTCAAAAACCTGTTGAACTTTTGGAATGGATTGTAAACGGATATAGTAAAGAAAACGATGTTGTTTTAGATAATACTTTTGGGAGTTGCACCACTGGAATTGCTTGTATAAATACGAATAGAAACTTTATCGGAATTGAGAATAATATAGATTATTTTAATATTTCTTTAAAGAGGGTGGAAGAAAAAAGAAAAGAAAAAGAATTTAACATAATTAAATGACCAATATGGTATTGATGATATATTAGAATACATTAACAATTATAAAGATGAATTGGGTATTGAAAAATACTATAAAATGTGTGCTGATATTTAATTTACATCCAGTATTTAAGAAATTTTTTCACAAAAGGTGGGAAGAGTATAATTTATAATTAAAAACCTCTCTAACGAGAGGTTTTTTGTTTTCTTGCCCATTTTACATGCTTTTGAACTAATTCAGATTGTAGTAATACAAATTATCAATAATATTTCACATCAACTTCTCGTTTACATAATTCACATATCATAACCAAAAATCATCTTCTTTTTGTTCTGAAAGAAATATTTTATAATCTTCATTTATTTCAAAAGAAATAGCATTTCTTCCTTGTGCTATTGCTTCTTTATAAGTTGTAAAAGAACCACCAAAAGGATCTAAAACAACATCATTTTCGTTTGTAAGCCACTTTATAAAGAATTGTGGTAACTCTGGATGAAATGGTGCTGGATGTTTTTCACCTTTATTTTTGATCGCTCCAGCAGTCTTAAAATTAAAAATAGTAGAAGGTTTGGTTCCACCTTCGTCAGGATTTATTCCCTTCTTTTCAGTAGTTTGTCTTATACCATTAACAACTTTCTGATTAGTAGAAAATTGATAATTCATTCTTTCCAAAGACCTTTCTGTATAAGGTTGTAATATTGATTCTGTATTAGCTTTTAAATCTTTTGATTTAACCCAATGTATAATAAACTCCAGTCTATCATTAAGTCGTTTGCCTTGAAATGGTAATGTGTTTGGTTTTTGCCAGATATATCTATCATACATTTTAAGTTTTGTTCTCCTTGATACCATTGATACTAAGTCAAAGACATATGGTAATCTATAACCAGATTCACATTTATCATTTATATTAAAAATTATTGAACCTGTTGGTTTAATAATTCTGTGCATTTCTGTTAATCTTTCAATTAACCAATCTAAATATTGGTCATAAGTATACTTGATTCCATTGTTATAATCAATGGCATCAAAGTAAGGCGGTGATGTGACTATTAAGTCAACACTGTTACTGTCCAACTCTTTCATTAGATTTAAACAATCACCAAATTTAATCATAGGGATTTCTTAAGGATTATACATTTTTCGAAATCTTCTTTTGAGGCGAAGTAACTTATAGCTTCTTCCAAATCATCTTTCTGTACTTTACCACCGTGACAAACTTCTTTATAGATCATTTCACAAAACAATTCTTGTAATTGTTCTAATTTTTTTGCTAATTCTACATCTTCTAATTCATCATCAAACTCTTCCATTTAATCTATCTAATTTTTTCTTCCTCTTCTGTACAATCCTTTCTTTATTTAGATTTGATATACTTTTATTGAGATTATCTATATAATTTTTATACTCATTTTCAACAAATGTTGTATTATTTTGTTTCAAATAACTATTGATTTTCTTATATACTTTATCATAAAAATTATCAAATGTCTTAGTTATAGGTTGACTTGTGGGAAGATAAATAATATCTACAAAAGTATTACCTGCAACTATATATTGTATTTTTATGGACCTACTATATTTTTCAATCACATCAATTTTAACATCAATTTTTACTGGATTTTTTCTAAAGAATGTACTTTGCACATATTTATCAGGCACATCAAGATTTATATGATGTATGTCACCTATAAATTTTGACATTAAATCAATCCAATCTTTTCTAAAATCGTCTTCTTTTATTAACATATTATTTATCAATTCTCTTTAATTTTTCTTCTCTGTTATAATTTGCAAAATCTTCCCTGAAATCTTTTGAAACTCTTGCAATATATACTGCATCTCTGTAGTTAGAAATATATCTTGCTTTGTATGTATTAATAATATCTTGAACCAGTTTTATAATTTCTTTTTCTGTCAAATTTCTACTAATAGTATAGCACCAACCATCATCATGGTCATAATATATACTATCAAGATCTTTTTGATTTAAGATTTTGCTATTAAGTGCTTCTAATGATATCCTATCACCATAACAACCAATGTCTTTGTGTTCAAATTTTGTAGGTGCTTTTAAAAAACTTTCAATTTCATCATCAATATATTTAATTTCATAATCAGGTAACATAACAATATTATCTACATTCTTAAATGTAGTAATTTTAACTGTATAATCTAATTTACCTTTTATATCTTTTAATTTCATTTTATGATCCTTTCTATTTTCTTTTCTCTTAATTTATTAATATAGTTTTCATAATAGTAAGACTCAATCTCAATATAATTTTTTTCTCTTACTTCCCACAATAAATCAATGTCAAACATTTCATATGCTTCTTTCATATTAATTTCTATAATATCTTTATCATTGAAGAAAATACCATTAAGTAAAAACTTGTCAGTTATATAATACTTAAATGGTGAATCTAAAAGAAATTTGTCAAAATCTTTTATTTCACCATTTTTTAGATATTTTAGAACATGTTTGTCACCAAACACATCACAAAACATAAAATTCATCACTACCTACCTCTATCCGCATGTAAAGCCAAATCTAAGTTATTAGCACGATTTATAGCATCTTCAATGTTGATTGGTGTAAAGTTAGCAAACTCTGTGTCCATACCAACATCAAAACATCTACCAGGTTGTGTGTATTTGCCATGACAATGACCAAAGAAATGAATACTACCATACATTCTTCTGTTCCAAGAAGCAATAGGGTAATGCATCATAATAATATGATACTCTTTATTTAAGAGTGTATATTTAATTTCTTTATAATCATAAATATCAGCGAATCTATCACTGAATTTTTTAATATCTCTCCATTTATCGTGATTACCTTTTACTAAGTAAATAGTACCATTTAATCTTGATAATATTTCTTTTGTTTTTACAGGATTGTCAAAAGAAACATCACCAAGGTGGTAAACGACATCATCTTTAGAAACAACAGAATTCCAATTAGAAATTATTGTTTCATTCATAGACATTGTATCTCTGTAAAGGATTTTTTTGTCAATAAGAGTTTCATCAACACCTATCTGAGTGTTGAAACGCTTTCTCATGTCCCATTTAAGAGTAGTCTTATGAGAAAGGTGAGTATCGGATGTTATAAATGTTTTCATAATACAAATATACAAAATTAAAATGAATTAAAAAATTTAGTTATTAAATCATAACCAAGAACTCTTTTCAATTTATTTTCTCTTAATATTCTTCTTTTTTCTTTTTCTGTTAGATTATTTTCTAATTCAATATTTTCTGAGCCGCATTTTGGACAAAGTTGATACATCTTATCTTCTGATTTCACATATTGTTGATGTAAACTACTAAACATTTTATTACATTTCCTACAGTAATACATTATTGAAATAATCTTTTAAATTTTTTATCTCTTTCTTTCTGTTTATCTGCAACTTCTATTCTTCTGCGATATTCATCTGGGTCAATACCACTCTCAGATATTATACTATCTTCTACTTTTTTACAACTTTATCATCAAACAATACAAAATTTGATGATAATTTATTAGTTTTTTCAATAAAATCATTGGCGGTTTTTAATTTATCTTCAGTACTTAATTCATTGTAACAATGATGGCATATATTCCACCTCATTTTTGTGCAATGACCTTCGTGATTATTTCTGAAATGTATCTTACATTTTGAACAGTGTGATGTAGGCTCTTTATAATCATATATAGGATATAAAGTTAACATAAGTCTATACCACAACCAAATAAATGGGTGTATGAAAACCCAAATAGAATATCTTATTATTTTATTTTTCATTTAAAATTCTTACTAATTTCTTATCCCTTAAAAATATCTGAACTTTTTTAAGGTTACAGTTTTCAAAAGACTTACGAATGTCTATACCACCATGTTTGTTTATAATTTCTTGTATAGTATTAACATCAACATAACCAGCTACTTGACCATCATAATTTTCTAATAATGGTTCTTCTTCAGAAGGAAATCCTATTTCCATTGAATCATAAATTTCAGAAGGAACTCTTGGCGATGAATATGCAGTATAGCCGCCTTGAGCACTGAAACTAAATCCATCATTGCAAAATATTCTAGGCTTAGTTGAATGTGCCCACTTAAGAACAAAATCTTTTTCCATTGGAAGTTTCCAGGATTTATCAATATGAGATAAATCAATACCACATGCTTCCATTGAAGAAACATAAGTTAATGACATCCATTCATATATTGAAATACTATTATTCATTAAAATTTTTTATTATTTCGTTTTTAATATCATCTGTTAATCCTGTTGACATTTTAGTTTTGTAGAACCATTTCCAATTATCATAATTATCTCCGAGAGAACAATCATCTAAAATGGCTATTTTCTCTGGAAATCCGTTCTTAATAATCCATTGTTCAATTTCTTCACCTCTACAAAAATATAGATTATCTATTGTTGATATTGGGGTTATGTCAATTATATCTGCATTTATACCTCTATCTTTAAAGCAATTTCTAAGAAATTCTATACCTTTTATTCTCCAAGAGGATGATACAACTATTTTTGCACCAGTTTTTTCAACAATTTCGTTTAGATTTTTCACACATTTTGCATCGAATAAAAATCCATACTTATCACTTGTTTTTTGTCTTTCAAAGACTTTTAAAAAAGTGAAATAAGTATTTGTGTATAATACACCATCTATATCTAAAAAAATTATCTTCAATTTAATATCTTCTTTAATTTTTGTGTTCTCAACCAAATATTATATTCTTTTGTGGTTTTAAAATATGGAACATTATTTTTTGCTTTTTCAATTGCAAATGCAATCGTAGTACCTGCACTTAACCAATTATTGTATATTTTCCATTTCTTTGGTCTAATAAAAAACCAATAAATAAGTTTGTGTTTTATTTTACTATCCTTCGTATGTTTTAAAGTGTTTATCTTCAAGCCGAATAGTAAGGATATGAATTATTATTGCTTATTTCAAGTGTTGTCCAACCTTGGTTTTCTTTTTGCTTTTTCTTTGCTACTTTTTCTTCTCTTTCTTTTTCTTCTCTTTCTTTTTTAAGGTCAACGCCACAAACTCTTGAAAGTTTGTTTTCTCTTGAAAGCATTTGCCATTGTTTTTTATCAGTTACTAACATACCTTCAACATAGTAATAACTTTCAGCCAAATATTCAACACCATTATTATATTTGAACACTTTTAAAGCAGGTTTAGAATAAGAATGACAATCATATGATATTTCATAATGATCTCCTTCTACATCTTTAGACCACATTTCTTTTCCAACAATGTTTGGAATAACTTTAAAAATGGTTTTACCTACTTTATCAAGCTTTGTAAATTCTATAATATCTTTATAGTGAATAAAGAAATCATTTATCTCTGAATATTCTTTACCATCTTTTGTTTTAAATGACCATTCTGGACCAAACCGAACCCTATCCCATACTAAATCATTACCATCTCTGTGATGATATATGTTTATGTCTGGTAAACATTTTTTAGGAATTTCAAGATTCTCTTTAAGACAAATTCCCACAACTTCGTGAAAATTTTCTTTTGTAGCAAGCTTTCTTATAATTTCTTTATTTGTCATTTATTCTTTTAAGTTTTTTCTTTCTTAATTCTATTTTATTTTCTGGTAAAATCTCTTCAATAGTAGGACCTCCAAAACCAATTGATTCTATTTCATCCCAATGTTTTTGAAGTTCATCTTTTGATTTTGAATTCAAATATTCTTCAAGTAGTTTTATGCTTTTCATTTATATTTCCGTTCTTACCTATATGATATTTGCCACAATGTTTACATTTATAAGGAACAACTTTATGAAACTGATTTGATTTCTTATTTATTCTTTTACAGAAGTTGAGCCAACTTTCTTAAATTCACCAGTTTCTTCATTCTGAAGAACCCAGGATTTTCTACGCTTTCTGTTAGCAAGACAATGGTCGCAAGTACCATTCTCAATAGCAGCATTAAAATCATAATCATAATCAGCTTCAATATTCATCTGAATGAACACTTTATCAAAATGATCGATGAAAGCTATTGGTTTCCAACCATTAAACTTAATGGTTTCTGACATATTTATAGTAACATCAAAAACATCAACAGCATAATGAATGAAATCACATTCAATAGCAGCTGCGATGTTATCAGTATTAAGTTCACCAAGTGTGTAAGTGTGTGTGTATGTCTTACCAAGAACTACATTAGGTCTTGCAACTCCAAGTTTATCAGCCTTTTTATTGAGTTTTTCAATGGCTTTTTCAACATCGGAACGAAGTTCGTCATAAATTCTTAATACTGTGAGATTTTTTAATTCTGTATTGACTGACATAAGTGTTTTGGTTTTTAATTGTAATACAAAGATACAGCAAATATATCGAATAAAAAAATACCATACATTATTTATATGGTATTAATATATTAATTATGAAATACTAACGGATTTTGTGTAAAAATTCTTTAAACCTTGTAACCATCGATGGATCTTTTGATAAAGTATCAATTGTCTTACTTATAACATCTAACGCATCTCTTTCTTCCTTAGTAGTATCACCAAACCTATTATCTCTCAATTGGTTACTAATATACATTCTGGAAACCTTTTCTGGTTTGTGTCTATATTGATAATTACCAGTAGATATATTTATTTCTACAATCCAATCACCAAAAATTTCTTTAAATTCTTCACCATTAAGATATTTTACAACTCTTTCATCATTTTTACCAAAGATATTAAAGTATTTCTTATTACACCATTTATCTAAAAGTTTTTCCCAGAATATATTAAGTGGTAAATCTTTTGATTTAGTTATTGTAACGGTTGTTCCTTTTTCTTTATAATTTGGTAAATAAACTACAGCTATTGAAATTGGTGTTGTCAATTTTGATATTTCTTGATTTAAATATATTAGAGCATCTGAATATTTTACACCATTAGATAACATTAAATCATTTATTTTTGTTTCATCTTCAATAAGTGATAAGTTTTTAATATCTGAGTGGAAATCAGAACCTCTTTTTCTTGTAGTAATAAGATGATAAGTGATAATATTCATCATTGGTTTATAGTAATCAAAATCTCCATTTGTACTTCTGCGAATTATTTCCGAAGCATCTCTTAACATCATTTGAGGTGTATGTCCTTTCTTTTCAACCTGTTTTATTGTTTTTACATCTACATTCTCAGGTTCATCATACTTTTTCAACTTTTCAGAATAATTATAATATGAAAACAAAAGATATGAAAATAAAGATTCTAATTTAATTGCTTTAGAATCAGTTAATACACCATTTGGAGTTGTTTTTGATATTGATGATTTAACAGAAATTACTTCTTTATTCTTTGTTATTCCGTGAATAGGTTTAATTACACCAATATCGACATTAGGGTGATTCTTTTGGAAATGATTTAAATTAACGGCATCAAATAATAATCTTACAATATTTTCAGAATGAACACCAGTGTTATACTTGTTACCTTTATCATAATCAAAGCCTCTTATTTCTTTTAAGAGTTTATGTTTCTTTTTTTCAATTATTTCCAATAATTGATCGTTTTCAACACCTTCTGATATAACCACATCACCTAGAACATAATTAAATGAATTCTTATTCATTGTATATTTTTCATTAACAAAATTATTGAAATTATTAATCATATTAGAAATTAATTACTGCTGTTTTTTTATCATAATCAAATACAATAGTATTTGGCATAAATGTAATACTATCATATTCATGATTTGACCATTCTATCTTTATGTTCTCACCATCATATTCTAATGTATATTCTTCTTCTATTTCTTTTGTATTTTCTTCATTATCAATATATCTATCTACAAAAAATGTAAAATCTATTTTCTTTATATATGGATAAATTTCAACACCTTTGTTTTTAAAGAAATTAAAATCACATTTCCAAGTAATATCACAAGTACCCCTTATATCATCTATATCTTTATGTTTTTTAGGTGAATAATCAATATCTAAACTAACATCATCTGTCACAAATTCAAACAGTGAACGGAAATCATCTTCTTGTAAATTTTCGCTTATATTTTTAAGGTATTTCATAATGAATGTACTTTTTCAGTATATATTAAAATAAAAAAACGCCATTTTAAAATGGCGTTTAATTTTAATTTTTGAATATTCTTTTTAGTTTTCTGTCTCTAATTCTTTCTATAAGAATGACATCATCTCCAAATATGATATGATTAGGCATATCAACAGATTCAAAAACAAGTTTCTCTGCAAGGATTTTTGGTTGTTTATATACAATCATACTTCTACCAACTCTATCGTGATACCAATTAGTTGGTTTTGACTTCTTCACGAAAACCTTTATCATTGACATATTATTATTGTTTTGATTCAACAATAGTATATGTGCCTTGAAATACTCCGAATGATCTCATAGATCGTGTTAAGTACCAAAGGTCATCGTCCAAGTCATTTATAAGTTTCTGATTTTTTGGAAGATTAAGAGTAGCATTACCACCCCAGTTTTTTGCTTTATCATTCTCAGTACAACTTACCATAAAAAATGATACAAAAGAAATCATTAAAATTACAAACAGTTTTTTCATAGTTTTATTATTTATTTTACAAAATTAGACATTATTTATTAATTAAAAAAATTATTTATTATCCGATTTAGTTTTCTGGATTTCACTTGATTTATTCTTTCTGTTATTTTGGATAAACTTCAGAACCTTCTATATACCAAGAATCTTCTTTAGCGATAAATTTATAATTATGTAATGATATATTTAAATAATAATCTTTTGTTTCAATTTCTTTTCTATCTATTACAGATAGAAATTTATTATTTAAATAATAAGCATGTTCAATTTTTGATACTCGTTGATCTTTCAATCTTGACATTTCTAATTTGACACAATCACCATCAATCAATTGGTCTATTTTAATAGGTGTAAATAATTTATTCACTTACAATTCTTTTTAGTTTTTTCTTTCTCAACTCATTTTTAAGATACATTTCATCAATATATTGTTCATAATGATCACATACGGCTTCAGCGATTAAGTCATAACTATAAGTACAGTTATACACATTTATTTCTCTCAAAAATAAACCATAAAATAAAATACAATTTTTTCCATCTGTAAATCTCACATTTTGTTTATATGATGTATAAATACTGTTATTATTTCTTGGAAAGTGTCTGCTTAATTGTTGTTTTGCTCCATATGGTAATGTTATCTTTATATCTATTTCATTTTGATAATTCATAGTTACATTCAACTTCAGATTACATTTAAGAGTCGATAAATCTTCAAATATTAATTTTCCATACATAATAATATTATATTCTTTTTATATGAACTTGTTTATTGAAATATATAATTTCATTATGGAACAAGAAATGAAAAAAGATTGGTTTATATTAAAAGGCATTTTACAAAAGTCTGAACAAAAAACTAAGAATAGACCATATCTAACCAATGAAGAAATGGAAGCATTTGAAAGAAAAATGAAAAATGCTTTAAGAATGGAGAAATTAGGACGAATATTAAAGTTCAAAAATAATTAAAAAATATGTCAAAAATAGAAACTTTTTGACATATTTTTGTAATATATAAATAAAAAAATCATAAAAATCATATAGTAGAAATGATAACGGAAGCAACTGATTGCGAATCACATATAGATAGTGAGCCTTTCCGAAAAAGGTTTTTTCCTGGTGTGAAAAATGAGCAGTGGAACAGTTGGGAATGGCAACTCAAAAATAGCATTAAATCCATTACACAATTAAGTGAGTATATTTCACTGACAGACGAAGAGAAAATGATAAACAAACATTTACCGTTAAAAATAACACCATATTATCTAAGCCTTTTCTGGAATAAAGGTGTTAATAATCCAATAAGAAAGTCAGTTGTACCAACAAATAATGAGTTTTTAAAAGATGTAAATGAACAAATAGACCCACTTCATGAAGGTCATGATTCTCCAATCCCTGGATTAGTTCATAGATATCCTGACAGAGTTTTAGTATTAACAACAAATTGTTGTGCAGTAAATTGTAGATATTGCACTCGTTCAAGAATTATAGAAAATGAACAAAGCCAACATATCGATTTCGGTAAAGTTTTAGATTATCTCAAAGAACATACCGAAGTAAGAGATGTTTTATTATCTGGTGGTGATCCTCTAACTATGTCAGATTCGAGATTAGAAATGTATCTTAGCAAACTAAGAAAAATAGAACATATTGAAATTATAAGAATTGGAACGAAAGTACCATTTGTTTTACCACAAAGGATTACAGATGAATTAGTTGATATGTTAAAGAAATATCATCCATTATATATGAGTATTCATTCCACACATCCAGATGAAATAACAGAAGAAACAAAAAAGGCTGTTGAAAAATTAGCAAATTCTGGAATACCAATGGGTAGTCAAACGGTATTATTAAATGGTATTAATAATGATATAGATACATTAAAGAAATTGTTTCATGGTTTGTTGAAAATTAGAATAAAACCGTATTATTTATATCAATGCGATTTGGTTGTAGGTACTTCACACTTCAGAACTCACATAAGAGAAGGTATTGAAATTATAGAGAAATTAAAGGGTCATACAAGCGGTTATGCAATACCAAATTTAATAATTGATGCTCCTGGTGGGGGTGGTAAAGTAACAATATTGCCAGATTTTGTTGAAAAAGAAGATGATGAATTTATTTATATCAAAAACTATGAAGGTAATATTTACAAATATCCAAAATAAAAATTGCACTATATTTAGTGCAATTTCATTAATTATGTATTAAATATAGTGCAAATTATTTTGTCAATCTTTCTAATTTTTGTTTTATTTTATATTATTTGATAGTATTAATATCAACATATTTTTTACTTCATATTTAATTCTGAATTCTGGTTTAAGAATATCATTTGATGACCAATCCATATCTGTTATATCATAAATAAAATCAATAAATTGACAATTTTTGTAAATCAGTTTATAAATTATATTACCCAATTTATCATATACTGAAATATCAAGTGAAAATTTCTTCAATTTATTTAATATTGTTAAAATATTAATATTATCACTATAATTTATATTTATAAATAATTTATCATCTTTAATTTTTGATGTATTTTCCATTAAAATAATACATTCTTCTTTTGACAAATCAATAGTACTTTCCTGATTATTCCAATTGTGCATGTTTGTAAAATATGGTAACGGCATGTTATTTAAATATTCTTTCTAATTTTTTCTCCCTTTCAGCTCTAACTTCCTCAGGAGTAGGTTGTATCCAATAATCCATTACTATAGGGGTTGATACCGCTGGAATATATGGCACCCACACAAAACCTTTATCATCTGTTATATTTATATTTGTTTCACCAGTGTTTGCTATGTCGATACTACCATAGTATTGAGTATTTACTGTTGTTTTTGAATAACGACTTATTATTGATTTTCTAGGTTTCATAATATTTCTTTACATTTTCATATAAAATAAAGTCTTCTTTGTAAATTTCTTTTACAATATCTAATGATTTTTGACTAAATCGGATTTATTTTTATTTAATACTCTTTTTATTTTTAATTCTCTTATATAAATTTTTGTTATATTAAAAACCTTTTGTTGTTTTGATTCATTTTTATGATATGGTAATTTACCAACCAACCAAGGAATATAATTTTGAAGTCTTTTTAAATTATTATGGTCACATATTGCTACCATTGATTTTATATCAATGCCAGTATACATAAATACATTATTTTCTACATTTTTAGGAATACATTTCTTGAACATATCATAATCTGTCGTATTACTTTCTGGTATTGAAACATATAGTAAATTATCAATATTAAAATTATTTATAAATGAAGACAATGAATTTAGGCAATCGTTTATATCACCAACACATATATCAACATAATATATTTTATTTGATTCTGTGTCTTTATAATATTGCCTGTTATTCATTAAAAATTCTCTTTAATTTTTTCTCCCTTATTAATCTTTTTTGTTTTCTTGGATCAACTAATGGATCAAATGGTTTCATATTTTTTATTTGCGTCACTTTACAATCTCCGTAAAGTCCAGTAGACATTCCAATATGTTTACTAAATGCAATGCAAATTCAACTCTAACTGATGTTAATTCCGACATAAGATTCTTTCTAATTTTTTAGCCCTAATTACCCTTTTAATGAAGTTTAATTCAGACATTTCATCGAATAAGAAAATTTCATTATCTTTTAAAGTTGTTGTGCCATCAAATATATTAAAACCAGCAATATTGCCAACTATATTATATGTCAATACGTTAAATGCGCTTGTATCGCTTATATATTCATATATATTAGAACTTACAAGTATATTACTACATGGTTTTCCATATTTCATAGCATACTCATTAGTAATCCTAAGTATTCTGGTTATAATTCTTCTTACCGTTGTTTGATAATTTTCACAATATGTAGATTCGTCTATGTATTTAATTATATTGTCAATATCGATTCTTTTTAATTCCATAATCTTATATTTTAATTTAATATTAAAGAACTAATTCCTTCTTTATTTTTTTCAACTTCTATCAAAACATCGTATGGTACTTCATGAACATGTTCTATAATAAGAATTTTATCTATTTTATTCTTTAAATTAATTAGTAGATCATTAAATTGTTTTATTGATTCGCCTTTCAATTTTGCCATGACTTCATCTAACATCATTAAATTTGGTTTTGATGAGTTGTTTATTGTTCTGAGTGCAATTTTTAGAGCTATGGCAGCAAAAGTTCTTTCTTTACCAGAACCTTCTAAACAATTTTGAATAGCAAACGGAGCATTTCTCATATACATTTTTAAATTTAAGAATTCATCAAAAAATATAGTAAAATCAGTATTAAGTAATATATCATCTAATTCGACATTAATTAAATCTTTTGATTTTTGTAATAAATAACTAGACAAACCATCACGGTGTACACATTTCATATACTCTTTTAGTATTTCATCTCTCTTAACTTGTTCTTGATATTTTTTAATCCTGGTTTGAATATCTTGAATAGTTTGTTTTGTCATTGCTGCTTCTTTCATAACATCAGCCAATCTTTCAGTATATTCATTTTTCTCGCCATTTAATCCTGATAATTTTTCATCAAAACTATTTATAACAATTTCTATGACCTTATTTTCATCAATATATTTCAATTGCTCATAATACTTGTCAATTTTTGTTTTTGCATTCTCAATAGTAAGTTTGATATTTTCTATTTTTAATACCAACTCTTTGTTCTCTTGAACCAAAGTCTCATAAATCTTTACTTCTTCCTTAATTTTTTCAATTTTAGATACCTTATCTTGAACATCAGATTTTTTAATTTCTTTGTCTTTAATACTCTGTCTTATATTCTTAATAGTTTCCTCACTAGTCTTTAACGAAGTTTCGGATGTTGTCTTAATTTTAAGACCCATATCAATATTTGATTTTAATTCAGGTACATTTTCAAAATTATTGTTCTTAATTTCTTCGCAAATATTATTGATCTGTTCTATTTCAACCTTTTTTTCTTCTAATTTATCTTTGATATTCTTTTCAATATCTTTAATATCTTTTGAATAAATACCAGATTCTAAATTTTCAAGTTTTCTCTGAATTTTTTCAGCATTAGTTTTTGCATCATTTAATTTTGATTGTGCATCTTTACCCTTGTCTAACAAATTTTGAATTTCTTTTTGTAATTCGGCAATCTTATCAGTCTTATGTTTCTGATGTTCTGGTAAAGCACCACAAGTCGGACAACTTTCTGATTCCTCTAATAATTTTATTTGTTCTTTAAGACCAAGACCTTTTTCTTTGATATTCTTAATTTCAGTTGAAAGAGTTTTGATTTTAAAATCCTGAGTTTTTTGTTGATCCTTAATGTCACGTTTTTTATTTTCTATATAACTATCCAACTCACTTGAAATCTTTTCAATATCATTATTAATTATTATTAATTTGGCTTTTTGTGCATCTATTTCTTTCTGTTTTAATGATTTTACTTTATCATCAACTCTAACCATGTTACTTTTCTCTTTTTCAATTTTATTTTCTTCCTGAGAAATCTCTAGTTTAAGGCTAAGAATATCATCTTCAATCTTTTTAATATCTTTTATAAGACTTTCATATTTTTCTTTATCATATTCTTTTCTAAGACCTTTTTGTTTTTCACTGTTTGTTTTTTGTTGAGATAGATTGTTTTCTATGGCTTTTTTATATTCATCTATTTTATTTTTAGCACTTTCTATATCGATATTAGCAATTTCATCATCAATTTTATTCAATTTTTTGATTTCATTATCTCTATCTACAGAAACCACTTTTAATTTTTCATCAATGCTTGTTATTTCTTTCTTAAATTCATCATGTTCCTGTTTATGAGTTTGTAATAAGTCTTTAAGACCTTTTACTTCTTCTTCTGCATCATTTAAATTAATATCAATTCTTTCTGTACTTATCTGTTTTTTATATTCTTTAAACTCTTCTAATTTCTTTTCAAATATATCATACCCAGCGTCTCTAATAACAGAGTCGATAAATGTTGCTCTATCCAATGATATTAAATAATTTAGATTTTCTGAATTTGTTAAAGTCATTCTAATAAAATCTTCAAAATCACCAATTATAGAATCTATTTTTTGTTGTGTTTGAGTCTTTCTTTCATCTCTCAATTTCTTATCTTCACTTACAACAGGACCTTCATAATATTCTAAATTAGTAGAACAAGAGGATATAGATTTTTTATCTCTTGTCATTTTTCTTTCAGTTCTTCTTAATAATGTATATAGTTCACCATTTACATTAATAACCATTCCACCTTCACAATAATCTAAATTTCTCTTGTTATTTATATACCTGTTGTCTGCATTTTTTTCTCTTTGTGCACCACCTAATTTATTGGTTGCTAATGTAGTACCGTGTGTTATGTAAGTTATTGCATCTAATAATGTTGTTTTGCCTTGTTGGTTTTCACCACCAATTTGTATAATACCCTTTATGTTAGACCAATCAAGTTCAAAGTTATCATATGATTTAAAATTGTCTACCCATATTTTATCGATTGTCCAGTCAATATTATTTATTTTGTTGGTAACTTCTAGTCTTTCGTTTATTATGTTATCAACTTTTAGTATTTCTTCAATGAAGGTTTCATCATATTTATTAGCAATTAAGTATTCTCTAAAAATGTCTTGTTGGACTTGTTTATCATTGATGTTTATAGATTCTGTTAATTTTTGGGAATTTGTAACATTTGTATAAATTCTTTCTTTTTCAAATCTTATACTATCATTCCATTTAGATGAAATATATTTCTTTATCTTTTCTTCATTTTCATTGTTAATGTTTGCTGAATAATCTTTCCATATAACTCTAAAATCAGATTTACTTGTTGCGAATGGATTAAAAAAATCTATATTATCATAATCATAATTTTCATTTGTTCTAAATGTTATGAGTTTGTACTCATCTGGTACAATAATAAAATCTGATGTTTTATTTACGATATCCCAAACAATAAAACCGTGTTTTTCAACATCTTCTCCCATTGTTTGTTGAAATGTTGATGAACAATAAGCAATTGTTTCTTTATCATTTAAATATTGAAATTTATGTATATCAGCAAAGAAACCAAAATCACCTTTAAAATCAGCAATGTTTCTATATGATTTGGAGGTCATTTGAAATCCATTATCAGATAGACAACCATTTACTGGATCATGCCAAAGGTCAATATAAGTTTTATTTTTATCTCTTTTGTGTTGAATATCATTCCAAGGATTAATATCTTTTTCAAGATGTGAATGATTTACCCATACTATATTATCATCTGCATAAAATCCAGATTTATCGTAATATGCAACTTTTGGATTATTTATAAGTTCAATAACTGTTTGAACTGAATTCTTTCTTTTTAGGTCTTTTTTTCTAATATCGTGGTTACCTGGAACAATTATAACTGGTGCTATTTCTGCAAGTTTATTCAGAAATGTACCAGCAAATGCTTTCGCTTCATTTGATATTTGGATAAAATTCTCGAACAGGTCGCCAACAATAACTATTCTATCTGGTGATTGTTCTTCTAATGTTTTGTAAATAAATTGATTTCCAACTTCGTATCTTTCATGCCATTGTTGATTATGTATATGATAATCTCCAAGGTGTGCAATCTTTTTTATAGTCATTCATATTCATTATTTTTTTGAAAGAATCATATATGGGTTTTAGTAATTTTCCAGGCAAAAGTTTAAATAAAAAGTTGTGAGAGTGGGCTTTTTTTACTGCTTCGCATATGAGATAGTTTTAAAATGTTTATACTAATTGTTCGTCTTTAACAATACAAAGATAGGATGTTTTTTTAATTAAAAAATTTTCTCCAAATTCTTTTTAATAGACTATGTTTCTTTAGCAATCTTTTTAACTTTTCTTCTCTATCATTATTTTCTGTATAAACTTCTATTTTTGCAATACTTGCTGCAGGAAATGTTGATATATTTATTTTATCACAACCAGGCATATAAATAAAGAAAGTACAAAATCCATCTTTTATATCGTAATTAGAAGCATAAACAACTTTACTTGGATTGCCATAAAAATGAATTCTATAATGTGATTTATTTGTCATATTTAATTAAGCCTGAAATATCATCTTTCAGTACTCGTATTAATTTTTTATGTCTAAAATGGTATTTTTCAATTCTATCTAATTCTTCTTGGTCTATTTCCTTAGAAATTACAGGCACATTAAATGTTCTATTATTATATGTCTCTGTTTTCCAACCATATAAGATATAATATCTTTTATCATCTTCTAAAATTTCAATATCACCAATAGTTATAATATTCATTTACCTTTTTTATCATATTTTATGAATAAATCCTCATATTTATCTTTTACCATATTTGGTATATCTTTATTTATACAGAAAAAATATGTTATTCCTTTTGTTGTTTTCCTATATACATTAAAATCAAACCTTAATAATTCTTTTTGCATCATTGTATATAAATCTTGTCTTTCATCTTCATATGAAGAGTAACCAATGAATTCTATAAAATCTCTATTATTTGAAATAAAGTCAATTAAGCAGGTTTTTAAATTACCAAAAACTTGAAATTCATCTCCAGTATTTGTCAATTTTATTATTTCTTCTTCATTTTCATATAAGAAAAAATGTACATTATATACAAAATTTGATATTTCATCAAAACAAACATGATATTCTTTTTTACCAGTTGTTATAAACATTGCTTCTTTTCTAAATGAAAATTTGCTTTTTATCCATTTATAATTTTTGGTATTTAAACTATCTATTATGAACTTAAAGAATTTTTTCATACGAATTTATATAAATAAAAAATCCCAAAGTTTATTTTGGGATTTTTATTTATAATTATTTTACCTCAACTTGTTTATCAAATGTTACCTCAAAACAGAACCCCATTCGATGAATAACGGTTTCAACTCCTGGCAAACTTTCTAAATATTCCATAGCGTCTGATATATCTTTTGGATTATTTGTTCCAGAAGCTTCATAATTATAAGTAATTATAATTTCATTATTATTTTTACCTTCTTCTATTTCATTATTTTCATGGAAGAATCTATATAATTTTCCTTCCAAATCCATTTTATTTACTGTATATCTATCACCGTTATCCACAACTATAAGTTTTGGATCAGTATCATAATTTTCAAATTTTTTTAAGTATTTCATATTTTTATATTTTTATTTTGTTATATCTTTAAATAAGTCAATAAAATCTTTTGTAAAGAACATATTCATTTTAACAGTTGTTGATTTTCCAGATTTTTTATAAACTAATGTTGAACCTCTACTAACATATGTAAAATAAATAATATCACCATTTTTAAAATGATAAAATATTTCATTTGCGCCACCAAAACCAACTTTCCATTTTATTTTATCAGTTCTTAAATCATTTGACATGTCTTCTTTTATGTCTTGAACAATAGAAACTAAATATTCCCTTATTTTCTTTTGTTCTTGTCTGTCTCTAATTATTCTTTGTTCCTGTTCGCGCCAATCTTTTTCTACATCAGGTTTTACGAATTTTTGATCTTCAATAGGATTTAAAAACATTTTCCTTATTCGTTTGCCGATATTTGAGAAAAAGTTTTCACACATGTAATCATCATATTTTTTTAAATATTTCATCCCAAATATTTCTTTTTGGCATCATTTATTCTTTCATCTTTCAATTTTTTTATCTTTTCCTTTTTCAATCGTGGCGAGTTTTGATTTCCATTTGTGTATAAATGATGACCCCCAATCAATTGATAAAATATATCTCTTATATCTTGTTGGAAATTTGGGATAGCTGAACTCAAATATAACTGAATTTGAATGAATATTTATAGAACTTATATCATTATTAAACACAGAATATACACTTGAGCCAAAAACACATTCGACAGAGTCACCTAATACTCCACTAAATACTGTGAAATATTTGCCACCATCTTGTTTTTGAAGGTCATAAAAATGTTGAAATTTAGATTCCACATATTTTTTAACATCCTTACCAATCATAGTATACAATTCATCTATATCATTTTTTTGTATAATATCTCTTCTAAGTTTTAATATATTCTTAACTATTTCTTTACATTTTTCATAAGTCTTTTTATTTATTTTAAATTTATCTCTGTTATATTGTATAGTGTAAGGGTCATATTGCATAGGGTCAAAAATAATACGATCTTCATTAGATAAAGTAAATGAGTATGACAACCTAGGTTCGCCTACCATTTTAGGTTCTCTTCTTGTTTTAAATTCTTCTAAAAACTTATTCAATAAAGCAATCGCAAGTTTATCATTATCACTTGGTTTGCCCAGAAATAACTCATTCACAAAATTTCCATACATCATTATTCTTGGATTATATTTTTCCTCAATTTGAGATTGAATTTCTTGACCTTCTTGTCCCTCAATTTCTCCTTGGGTCTGAACAGTTGGTTCTCCTTGTACTTGCGATTGTGTTTGAGTCTGAGTTTGTTCAGATTTTGTTGTTTGATTTACATTTGTTGAAATATTTACATCTTTAAATTCTCCACCTCTAATATCTGCAAATAATACATCACCCATTAAAAATGTTCCATTAAATATAATTCCTTTTTCCACAGTTATTCTTTTAAATACACCATTATAAATTACTCCGTTTTTGAAAGTACCAGCTCTCCAATCAATATCACGAATTACTCCATATTCCCACACACCATTATACCACACACCAGCATTAAATATAATAGTTTCTTTCATTATTTCAATTCTGGCATTTTCTATTTCTGCATCAAGAAACCAGTTGAAACCGTTCTCAATAAGAATTTCATCTATTTGATATTTTTTAGTATATGTTTTACCTTGATATAATAATTCCTTATAACGACTATTCTTCATAATATTTAATAATTTTTTATTAGTCTTTGTTTCTTAATAACAAGTTCATTATTTATATATTTAAATAAAGTATTATTATCTCTATCATAAACATAATATGCATCTGGTCCTAATTTCAAATATTCTACTTCCAATTCATTACCCTTTTCAATAGTTGATAACTGATAATCTATTTGAACCTTTCTAGATCTTTTCAGATTTGATATAACTGATGTTTTTACATCTGCTCTTAGTTTTATAAATAATACATTGTAGCCATTTTTTCTTGCCATATCATTATACTTTGATATTTTGTTAAAATTTGTACCAGTTGTATCTATAATAATATCTGAATATTTATTTTGTGACATGAATATAGATAATTGATTTTCTATAACTCTATCAACACCTTCCATATAAACATTTCTATCTATCATATCCATTATTTGTTTATCTGTTAAATTAATAGGCACATCATATTCTGCTTTCAATCTGTGTATTGCAGTTTTAATAGAATTTAATTTATTTTCTTTTTCTTCTTCGCTTCTAACAACTTTTTCTCGTCCTAATTTGTCTAATAAATTTATATATTTATCTGGGTCAAATATTTTAAAATTTGATAATTTTGGCATAATAAAATATTCAACAAAAGAAGATTTACCAGAACCAGGACTACCGAATACAAAAATAATAGTCTTATTTTTCTTTTTATCGGTCAATTCTGGCATCGGATCTGATATAGATTCTAATAGAAATTGACTATAATTATAAATATACATTCGGTTTGGATCTAATTTCCATTATATATAAAATATAAAAGTTGAAACTTTTAACATGAAACAAAATATAACTAAAAAACAATAAATTATAATATGAGTCAATTTATGCACATTGAGACAAAAGAAATTGTGAGGATAATGTCCGATGAAGGTAATTTTTATACATTAAATAATGGTATGAAAATAGACAAACAATTATTTTCTCAAAAATATGCAGCACTGAATTCAAATCAAACTATGGATGCAGAATCTTTCTTAAATCAAAGACCTTCAATTCAGGTAAACCCAAAACGAACAAATAATAATCAACCAATTACAGAAGATGTTGTCATTAATTCTGATGGAAGTGGTATAGACCCAATAGATTTTTTAAATCCGATCAAAACTGTGTCAAATTTACAAAGTATTGATAATATAAGAAAAATTGATACATCTAAATACTTAGATACACCAGAAAGTCAAAGAGTTATTGTAAGAGATTTATCTACACAAGATAATGCTGTAACTAACATGCAAACAAAAATCGTAGATCCTGATAAACAAGCTTTATTAGAAAAATATAAAAATTTTAAAGGTGCACAAGGTAATTTTGTTGATGAAAACGATGAAAGAGCTGTAAATAATTTAATAAAAGGAATGGAACAACCAAAACCAACTCAGAAATTAAATGAAAATGGTTTAACAGCAGCACAAGAGAAAGTAAGACAAGACCAAATAACATTGATAGGCGAAGATCCATATGTTGATAAAATAAGAAAATATAGAGCATCAAAAGGATTATCCATAGAACCTGCAAGAAATCCAAAACCTATAGAACAAGTAATTACAGAACAACCAAAAGAAACTATAGAAGAAAATGCAACACAACCAACACAAATAATTGAACAACAAGATCCAACAATAGCAATATTTAAGAAATTTAAAAGGAATCATAAGGTTTCTATTAAATTATCAATAAATGATGTAATTTCAAAACCAGATTTTATCAAAGTTATGGCAGATGGTTTTGAAGGTGATATTATTCAGTTTTATACAGATGAATTATTTAAGAAATTTTTAGAAAACTTTAAAGGCATAAAAACAGAAATTTATAACCAATTATACAAAGAAGTATATGGTTGTTTACCAGGTTCAAAAGATGAAAGCGAAGATGTTATGGTGTTAATTCCTGGAAAACCAACAAAGGCTGGTAAAAAAACTTTTAAATATATAAATGATAAAGGTAAAATAGTAAATATGACACCAGAATCAGCCCAAACAAAAGGTTATAAACCTGCAAAAAATTAAAAAGATATTATGAGTGACAGTCCATACAAAGACAATCCTGAGAAATTTCTTCAAAAATTTTCAATGATTTTTGCTACAACCGAGAATGGTGTGATTGGTAAAGATAATAAGTTATTATGGCATTTACCAAACGATCTAAAAAGATTTAAAAAATTAACAGAAAATAAAATTGTCATTATGGGTAAGAAGACATATAAATCCTTACCAGATGGTCCCCTACCAGGCAGACTAAATGTGGTTGTTTGTAATGATGATATTGATTTTTTAAAATCAACTGAACCTGTGTCTGTGCCAAACACTGGTGTTGCTAAAGTACCAACTCTTCAAGCCGCTTTAAATTTTGTTCATAATTTTGAACTAAATCCAGCAATGAAAAATATTAAAACCAATGAATATTTTGTAATAGGTGGTGGTAGAATTTATGAACTCTTTTTACCGTATGTTAGAAAAATATACATGACTATAGTTCATACTGAAATGGAAGGTGATACATATATGCCAGATATTCACAAGTATGAGTGGAATGAGATGGAAGAAATAGAAAATCAAAAAGATGATACTCACGAATTTGATTACACATTTGTAAAATTGAAAAGAGTACTTAATGCAAAAAATTAGTCAAAGATATTTAGATCAAGCTTGTCACATAAGAGAAATTTTTCTATCTTTAATGGATCAAATTATTAAGAAAGAAAAAGAAATTGATATACACAAATCTGAAATAAAAAGATTGATGGAAATTAATAAAGACTATGTTGAAAAAAACAAAACAAAGTCTGTTGAACAAGCAAAAGAAGATTTAAAAGAAGAATTATATGCAATTGATGATAGAATCAACAAAATATGTAATACACTAAATCCTTTGCTTGAACAAGTTAGTAAACTTGAACAAGAAGCAAAGGATTTGTATAGTTCAATTAAAAATAAATATCCTAAATTATCTGAAGTTGAAATTCAAGAACAAGTTTTCAAATCATTAAAGAGATAATATTTTCACTTCATGAGATTCTAAACTACTTGGAATTTCCATTTTATCAAACAATTTTTTAATAACTTTTTCAGGAACAACATCGTTCCTGTTTTTATTTTGTTTAAAAATAACATTAAGAGGTTTGTACAAAAATATAATTGTAATATATGAATTATACTCTGTAAACAATGAAATCAAACCAGACCTAAGTTGTTTAGTTATATTAGTTGCATTCCAAGCAAAATCTTCACCTTTTCTCATAAATTCTCTTGCTCTTTCTTTTGCTGTCTGAATTACTAAACCTTGTTCTTCTGTTGGTTTAATACCAAGTTCTTTTCTTATATTGTCAAGAGAGATAACAGAAAAACTCATATCTTTTATATATGTATCTTTACCAACACCTGGTAAACCACAAACCATATAAACTTTTGATTTAGTATCATTGAAAGGATTATCACTATAATGATGGGTACCTTTTACTAAATAATTATATTTAGCGATATTTGAACTAAACTGATATGGCTTATTAAAGCAGTCAAGTTCAATTGCTAATTCTTTAAAATATTCTAAATTTTCAAGAAAATCATTATCATCTTTTGCAATTCTGCCTAAAACATCACACTTTGCAATATAATAAAGCAAATCAAGTCTACAAAAGTGAGAAAGTTTAATTATTTCTTTATTAGGGTCTTTCTTATCTAATATCCATTCTGGCTCACCGTGTTCACGAATTAAGTTCATAATCTGAATTTTATCATTAAAATCCATATTAACTTTATCAAGTAAACTCATAGAGATATGATAACCTTTCTTACTATGACCGTGGGATCTTATGTGTCCATCAATCATTTCAGAGACATAAGGTTTGCCAATATCATGTAATAGAGCAGACCATCTCAAAATGTTCATATCATTTTCTGAAAGTTTCAGTTTTTCTACTTCGTTTATAACCATTTCAGTATGAATTAAAACATTTCCTTCAGCATGGAAAATAGAATCTTGTTCACAGTTTTCCATATCTGTGAGATAATCATTAATTTCTGGTAACAATATTTTTACTTTGTCAATAAACATACTTCTTTTTTTAATTTTTCTACTCTTTTGTTATAATTTTCAATCTCTTTTGTAAGTTTTTTAATATTTATTTTTGTTGTTGATATACTTTTCTTATGTTTTATTACTTTGTATAATCTTATAAGAATGTATGAATTTACAATTATAGGATAAACATTGATTAAAATATTTGATAATATAGAAGATGAGAATATCATTATAATAAATCCTATTGTATGAACAGTTATTAACACGTAACAAGAACTAAATCTCCTCTCATATTTTGTCGCTGTATATCCTTCTTTGAGAGGTTTCATTATAAATCTCCAAAGAATGTTCTTAGAACTTGGATTTGTTGGTAATAACCAATCCATATAAAATTTTCCACCTATTAATATAAAAATAATATCAATTATTGTTAATCTTTTCATTGGTTTATTCTATTTAATTTTTCAATTCTTATTGATTTTTGATAAGCCTTTTCAATTTCCTGTGTTGTACAGGATAGTCTGAGAAAAATAATGATTAAGACCTGGAATTTGGATAAATTATTTTTTTCATACAAATAGGTCATTAATATTACAATTCAATTTATTAGGCACAATTGGTCTATCTAACCAATGTGTTTCAGAATCAAATACAGTTGTTAAAAAACTTTGTCTTACAAATTTATATCTTTCAACAACTTGACCATTTTCTTCAACTTTTATATAAAGACCTTCCATCAAATCAGTAAGGTTTGTTTCTTTCATAACTTTTTCAGAATCAAGTTTTTGAATATTACTTTCATTAATTAGATTTTGAATATGATTAGTGGTTATAAAATTTGATTTACCTACTAACTTGTATAAATCTTCTTTCTTATCTAATTTACCTTCAAATAATACCTTTACTGAATGAATAAAAGGAAAATCTTTCAATATTTTCATTCTTGAAGGTGTATCAAGATATATTTCTTTCTCAGTATCAAATATATCAAATTCCATCCAATAGTGTGATAAAGCATCATAATATATTGTATGTTTTGCATATAGCCATTCACCGTACATTATATACTTTTCACCAAGAAGATTTTTTAATTGATATGCCCAACAATTTGCCCAAGTTTTAAATAAGTCAAAATGTCTTTCTCTATAACCGCCAGTAAGATAATGACCTCTACTTTGAAGAAACAAATCGCTATCCAATGAAGATATACCTGAATTTGCACCATCGACTTTTTCTTCAACGACAATATTCCTGCCTTTGATTTGTTCAAATGGTACATTCAATAAATCTTCATCACCAGGTTGCAATTTACTTCCAGATAAATGAGGTGTGCGACAATATTTATATATTTGTTTCATAATACAAATATACAAAATAAAATGAAATAAAAAAATGAGTGCTTGGATATTTTTGGCATTATTTATTTAATATATAATTAAAAAAGAATATATAATTATGAAAAAAGGACATATTTATGGATTGGTTTGTCCGATTGAAAATGAAATTGTTTATATTGGACAAACTACAATAGAATTAAATAAAAGATTAACCCAACATATAATAGAAACAAAAACAAAAATTAAAAATAAAAGGCAATTAAGTAAAAAATGTAAATGGATAAAAAATCTTATTTCATTAAAATTGGAATCGCTTATAAAAATTATATCAATAGAATTGTGCGAATCTAAAAATATTTATTTAGAATTAAATAAAAAAGAAATTTTTTGGATATCAAAATATAGCAATTTGCTAAATTCAACAAATGGTGGAGATGGCAACAAGGGTTATAAACATACAGAAGAATGTAAAAAACGTATGTCTGAAATAAAATTAGATTATTTTAAACATAATGAATCAATTAGAGGTGAAGAACATGTCTTGTATGGAACTAAGCATAGTGAAGAATATAAAAAAAATATATCTAAAAAGTTAAAAGAATATTATAGAATTAATCCTAAACTTAGTGGGGAATTAAATCCATTATATGGTATTCCACGTTCAGAAGAAACGAAAGACAAAATATCTAAAAAGAATAAAGGTGAAAATAATGGTATGTATGGTAAGAGATTTAAAAAAACATATGAAGAAATAGAAAAATGTAGAATTGCTATGATAAATTCTGAAAAGTTTCAACAATCTAGAAAAAGCGAGGAATATCGTGAAAAAATATCAGATATAGTTTCGATACCAATTTATCTTTTAGATATAGATTTTAATATTATTCAAGAATTTAAAAATACAACCAAGTGTGCTGAACAACTTAATTGCACAAGAGGAAATGTGAAAAATGCAGTAAGAGATTTGAGAAAAATAAAAGGCAAATTCTGGGTGGTTAGGATAGAAAATTATGAGGAAAGTATAGAAAAAATAAAACAAAAAACAATTTTTCCTTAAAACTTTGTAAGTATTTCAGAACAATTCAATTTATTTTTTATAATAATTTAAATCATCATAAAACTTATTTTCCTTAATTACTTTAATTATCATGTGATTTATAAATTTGATTCATTTTCTTTGTTTTTCCAAACACAAAGATAATAAAAAAACTCCATATTAAAAAATTATGGAGTTTCTCAATTTATTTATTCATTTTTCTAAGTACAATGTCCTGAACTACCACCCACATTTCCAGTGCAATGTCCTGCGCCACTACCACTACTGCCTACATTTCCAGTGCAATGTCCTGCGCCACTACCACTACTGCCTACATTTCCAGTGCAATGTCCTGAGTCACTACCTACATTACCTGTACAATGACCAGCGCCACCAATGATATTTATAAATATTCTCTTAATCATTTTGCCAATAACAATAAATACATTTGGAATTGCAAGGCTTTTTTTCATTAAGTAATTCTTTTTTATTTGCTAAACAATGACATTCTTTTCTTTGTGTAGATATTGATTCCATTGGTTCTACACCTAAAATTTCACAATCTATTTCACTTACACAACTAGTTGATGTCATATTTGGTTCGCCACAAATTTCTGGTTGTCCCATTTTTAACCAAATTTTCTTTCTATCATTCAGTGGTGCGTGAAATGAATAATCAAAAGGTGTTAAACCTTTTTCTTTCATTCTACTTTTTACATGATTATAATTGTCCAAAAATGATATTCGGACTCTTGTCATATCTTTGCCTAATTTCTCTTTTACATCGCTTAAAACAGCATAACTATTCTTTAAATATGGTTCTATAGGTATAATTGGATCTATTCTCAGAACAACTCTATTCTTACCATATTTTTCCACCAAGTAATAAAAAGATTCAAGAGATTTTTTATAGTTTGGTACACAAGGCTCCATTTCAGTTCCGCCATTACCAGTTATATTTATGTGAAATAAAATGTTTTTAGCATTTAATAAATCATTGTTTATTAAAATGTTTATTAATAATTCAGGTTGTTTGCTTATTAATATAGCAGGTTTCTTTTCAATTTTAACCCATTTTAACCATTTCGTGTTAAATGCTGCATCACCTCTTTCAGTTATTCCTATTTTAGAAATCATCTTCAATATTCTAGTCATAAAATAAATTATTTTTTACTTTCATCATCAGAGTTAAAATCCAAGAAAGCCATGTTGTATAAATTTATACTTCCCATATGGATTAAATAATCTTTCAATTATCTCACAGGATTCCTTTTGTAATTCCACCATAAAGATTTGTTTTTCAAGTATATGCTTAAATAGTTCAGGATCAATATTAGATACATGTTCTTCAACTAAATAAAATTCCGTAAAAACTTCACCAAAAGTATCAGCATTTTCTTTTCTATATAGATAAAGGATTAAAATTCGAATTTATAATATATTCATAATTTTACTTTAATTATCATATGATTAAGAACATATTCAAATTTAGGTTTTAAACCATATTTTGAAAATAATTCATTTATTTTATCCTCAGTAAATAAATGAATATGTTCAGGATTATCATCTTCTTTTGAAGGTACACTTAATATCAACCACTCATAAGAAAGTCTTACACATTCATCTAAAAACTTCTCAGTATCTTCAATATGTTCCATTACTTCCAATGCAGTAATAGTATGAAATGATTTGTCAAACCAATCGTTTTTTAGGATATCTCCATCAACTATATTAAGATTAGTATAACTAGGTTGTAAAAACCTTGCTTCTTCTATTGATTTTGGATTTTTTTCTATTGTAGTTATATTCACATTACCAAACTCTTCGAGTAATGGATATAAGAATTTGCCTCTACCAAATCCTATATCAAGAATTGATGGAGGTCTTATACCTTTAAGGAAACCTAAAACTTTCTCTACTCTTGGTAATTTTGAATTTTTAAAATTGTGAAAGTCAATATTCTGACTAATTGCAATTTTTATAAGTTTATCAAGATTTTCGGAAAGATTTAGTTTAACGCTTAAAAAGGAATGTAATACTTCTGTGCAATAGTTCTTTTTCATTTATACATTCTTAAGATTCTCTTTAAGTTCAATACATTTTTCATATTCTTCGCTAGCGATATATTTTGCAAGGAGTTCGGCTATAAGGTTTTTTTGAATACCTCTTATTTCAGTATTTTCAAATTTGCTAGTTATTATTAGTTGTTCATACAAGTCTAGAAAAGATTGAAGACTTCTCATAGATTCTGAAATCCAATCCTTTGGTAAGATATTAAACATAGGATTTTGTATTATCTTTTCTTCAAGTTGTTCCTGAGTTATTTTTGATAATCTTTCATAAAGTATGTATAAATCATACATTAAATCGTCAAAATAACCTTCGACATCAACATGCTCAACAGAATCAGACATACATTTATTAAGTAATTCATTATAACGAAATTTATCGTTTTTATGAACAACATCACCTTTTAACCAAGATAAAAGGATTGCCAATTCTGTCTTTTTTAATTCTAATCGTTTTTGAAGCATAACAATAATAGTTTACACTTATTTTATATTTTTATAAGAGATAAGTTTATATTTTATTTCTTTGTCTTCATAACAAAGACCAAACAAATAAGATTTTTGCATAATTCTATCCCATACTCTATATATTCCTTTATCTCTTTCGATAATTTGCTTTTTATATTCTGATTTCCCAAACATTTTTCTTTTTGGTCTGGTAACCATACGAATAGAGAAGATGTAATTATTTTTACCTGTTAATATCATAGGTATAAGTTTTAATATACAAAGATACATAAAATTTTTTAAAATAAAAATCTAATAAATTATGTAATTTTCTACTAATTCTGAATTTATATATGATAATATCTTTGAAAAAACATCGTCTTTATTTTTAAGATACACTTCTTCTTTAATTCTTATGAGTTTAATATTATTTTCGATGCAATATTCATTAACTAAATTGTCTTTTATTTTTTGAACTTCAAAATTATGTTTCTCATTAACTTTTTTAAAGTGCCATATTCCATCGTATTCTATTATTACATTCCTATCAGATATATAAATATCGACAGCCTTATATAAACCATTTTTTAAGCATATATTTCTGTGTGAAGATACTTTATCATCACCATATAGTAATTTTAACTTATTTCTTATTTCCCTTTCGCCTTTAGATGAAAATCTTTTTTCGTCTTTTCTTAAATTTTCTAAACATTTTGTTTTAAATTCTGGATTATTAACCATATAATTTTTTACAGACATTGATATTTTATTTTTTGTATCTTGTGTATGTTTTTTCTTGTTGGCACAACTTCTTGAACAATAATATTTTTCTTTTCTTTTGTTTTCTCTATATTTTATATCTATATCTTTACCACACTTACATTTTGTTTTTTCATATATCCATTTACCATGTCTTTTTTCGTTTTCTTTTATAGCCGCAAGCTTTAAATTTTTTTTATCAGATTTTATGTGAACCCATCTCATATGATTTGCATATAAAGAATGATTTTCAAATGATTCACCGCATATTAAACAAATTTTCATAATGTTTTATGTTTTTATTTATATATAAAATATGGAGTCATTAAAAATTGAACCTTAGCCAAAACTTTTTGGAAAAAATATAGTATAAATATTAAATATATATCATATATAGTTCTTTGAAAAAATTGGGGGCGACAGGTTTTGACTATACTTTAATCAGTATAGTAAGCAAGTAACGCATTGTTAATATGCGTTTAATAAATTATTAATGAACAAATTTTAAATGGCGAAAGTCTAATTAATACCGCAATTCCAACATTCGTTACAAGTGTTGTTGAGTCACTTAACGAAGTTGAAACTGTCTAAGAGACAGTTACGGTAAAACCGAAAAATCAACAAAAACTCTAATTTGGAATACTTTATTTTTTTCTGTTCCAGAGGTGAGTATAAACAAATGAAAATTTTGATTTGAATATTTAGAAAAATATTCTAAGCTTGTAGAAAATTATAAGGGTTAGTATTAGGACGGGGTTTCGAATACCCCCGCCTCCACAAGTAATCAAGTTTTGTAGAACCTGAAGCAAATAGAACTGAGATAGAAAAATGGCTACAAACCACTACCTCTATGAAGCCGCCCACTGACTAACTAACTTTATTGTTACTCCTTAGTAACACCAACCCAAATAGAAAGTTAGTTTTGATATTGCCACCTAAAAGGTGGCTTTTTTATTTTTATAATTTTATATATAGTTAAAATATTTTCTTTTATGACTATTATAAAAAATTTTAGCAAATTTGTAAACGAAACATTAACTATATCTAAGTATAGAAAGTATCATCAAGTATTTAATAGAGATAGATACAAAGATTTATTTAACAAGTATAAAGATATTTACAAAGATATTGTTCCACCAGAGTTTTATGAAGGCGTTAATAGAGAAGCATATAGAATATACTTGCCCTATATAAGTGAAAGTAAGAAATCTGATATTCAATTAGAAATCGAAAATGTATTAAAAAAGAACGGGTTTGATGTCACAGATCCTAAATTCTATGAATTAGGTGGTGGCTATAATTATGTAACAGGTGATTTTAAATTTCCAGGCTCAAAGAATAATGTGAAAATAGGTAAAATAATGAATAAAATGAAAAGACCTGACTTAAATGATAAATATGCTGGTGATAAAACAAGGTCTTTGGCAAATAAAAGACAAGATGATTATGTTATTTGTATATCAAGACATGCTTATGATGTCGCTGGTGCAGATACCGACAGAAGATGGACAAATTGCATGACATTGTATCATTATAATAGATATAAAGATATATTTATAGCGAAAGGACAGAATGTAAAATATTTATTAGCAGATGTAAAAGAAGGTACTATAATTGCATTTTTACTTAAAATGTCAGAAATAGATAAAGACCCCGTAAAAGATGCCTATGCTAATATAAATATTAAATCATACTACAATGTAGATGACCCTTCAGATTTTGTATTAATACCTGATAATAGAATATATGGTGTTGCTGACCCAAAATTTAAGGAAATAGTATTTGATTGGTGTAAAGCAATTAATGAAAATAAAAAGGGATACTACAAAATGAATAGTAAATTGTATCAAGATAATTTCAAAAGAATGGATGCTGAAGCTGATCAACAATTTAAAGAAGAGGAAGTTGAAGACGATCCTTGGTTAGGTTACGCTAAAGAATATTTACCAGACGAACCAAATATTCAAAAGGCAAAATGAAAAGACCCAATGAGATATAAGAATAGGATATATAAAAAAGCCACTTAAACAGTGGCTTTTTTGATTAAGTAATCTGTAATAGCTTTCCAATCTTTGAACTCACCGTGTCCAAAACGAATGTGCTCCCAAGTAGGTTTAAATCTACCAGTATGTATTACATCATCTACTAGATAGTCACCCATCACCATAGTTTTATCACAACACAACATTAAGTTTCTACACATTTCAAATCCTAAATATTTTTCAATCCAGACTCTCTTTTCTGTATAGCATAAAGGATTATAAATAGAAGGTTTTGTCAAGATACAAACATCATAATATTCTTTAAGAATATTTATTGATTCAATAGCATCTTTTATAGGTTCTAAATTTTCAAAGAACTTATATTGTGATTGTGGAAATTTTATTGATGGGTTATTCTTTATGGATAGCCAGAAAGCCCCCACAAAATCAGCCAACACATCGTCTTGGTCTACTAATAATATTTTTTTATTTTTTACCATCTTTTAAAATATTTTGTAAATCTATCAAACATAGGGTTTGAAGAATATTTTGATTTCCAACTTCTCTGTGAAGAATTAGAATCACTCGTATATTGATTACTTATAACACCGAATGATATAAAACCACAGATGATTATTACTATAATATAAGTTAAAATTATAGTCCAAGTAGGTGGCTCAACGCTTAAATAGTCAAATTGTTTAAATTCAAGTCTTTCAAATCTTTTTTCACACTCTAAATGAACATATTCGCCAATATTCATAAATGTACTGTTATTAAGTTTACCTTGTTTCAATACATATTGTTTTATATCATCTTTCAATGATGTGATATTACTCCAAGAAAAAACATGGCACCATTTAATATCTGAACCTTGTACTCCAATATTTATTACAAGTTCATTTTTATTTCCACCAACCCAATAACTTTCTTGTTTATAACCAATTTCAGAATCAGTAGTGTTGTGAACTAATACCCAAACTCTTAATTGTTTTGTAGAACCTAAATGACCATTAATTCTATGAAACTCTGTATTAATGGCAGGGTTATCATAACCAAGTATTGTTGGATATGTGAAACTATTATCAAGTTCTGGATAATCAAACAATTTTAAAGAATCTGCTTCTTCATCACTTATTTTAATATAATGAAATACAGTATAATCTGATGATTTTATTTTATTTACATAAGAATGTTCAGTGGTTAAAGGAACTGATGTAAAGAAATCACCATTCCAATTTGTTCTCCATTCATATGAATATTCGCCTACATCTTTTCCTGAGAATTTTGTACCACTGCTATAAGCACAATTATCACTTGGGTCATAGTTTTCTCTGGTGTTTACTTTTATACGATTACCACCAAATTGTTTATTCCATTTATCATACTGTTCTTCAGAAATTGAAATAGTATGACCTAACTTTGTTGTGGCATACCAGTTAGGTCCAACATCATCTTGATGTGAACAATCTCTCCAACAAGTTTCACAGTCTTCATTACCTTCATCATCTGTATGACAATTACATTCATATGAACACATTTCACTATGCCAATAGTTGTATGGTTCTTCTTCATATACACTAACAATTTCATCACCCCAATATTCAGTAAATGATATTGAATATGTATCAATAAGTGTCTTTGCACCAATAGATAACAAACCTGGTACAAGAATAATTAGAGCAATCTCCCACCAAACTATTTGTTCACGAAATTTCCACAAGAGAATACCTGTGAAAATAAGAGCGATTATAATACTACCGAATATTACCATTTTTTAAAGTTTTTTAGTTTATACAAAGATACAAATTTTATATAAAATAAAAAATCCAGCCATTTAATTGGCTGGATTTCAATTTATTCAATAATATATATTTGAATTAGATTAGTTGAACAACTTCACATTATCATCTTTTCCAGTTTTGAAAACATCTTCTGTCTGAGTAGATGTAACTGGTTTGTAGGTAAGAATGTCATATACTTCTTTGGTATCAATAGACAGATTCATATCTGCCACTTCTTCTTTTGAATACCTTGTATATTGCTTAGCTTCAAGGATTTCATCATCAATGAACCAAGTAGCAGGTGACTTTTTAATAAAAGTTATGTATTCACGGCTTACATCAGTACAAATGTCTTGAGCCCTCTTAAATTTTGTGCGTTCATCAGAAATAGCATCACTAAGGTCTTTATAAAGAGATACATCAAATGTAGGATTCTGTTCTGTAATCCACTTCATAAGAGCGCCATCGCCTTTTGAATAACGACCAGCAATAAGTTCGGGATAAATCTTTTCAAAAGCCTGTTTGTACTGGTCAGAAACCTGTGCTTTCTGGCTAAGAATCTTCCACATAGCATCATGTGATGTCATACATACTTTTACCTGAGCTTTAAACTGCTCACGGAGAGAAATTTCCTTGTTATCTATACTCATGTTATAGAAAAACAAACCGAGTCCAATCACAAGAATTACAGCACCTACGAGTGCAAAAACGATACCTTTTAGTTTCATGTCTTTTAAGATTTTAATGAATAATTTTTAGTTTTACAAAGATAGATGATTTTTATTAAATAAAAAATTAAATGTTAAAACACATACTAATTGATTCTTTAACAAGCTCTTCAAGAGAATAACATATTGGTATTTCAGAACCATCTTGTTCTATTCTCGTTAGAAAGTATTTTTCATTAATCCAATCTGTATCTAAACCAAGAATTACGTTTGAACCATCTATATCATGTCTAGTTTTCCATTCACCGAATTCAAATCTACTCGTTTTTGCGTATGGTCTTAGTTTACCATTCTCTATTATCTGTTCCTTTTCATTGGCAAACCAGAAGAGAACAACACCTTGTTTGCCAGCAAGTCTTAGATGATGTGTTTCCCAAAGAACTTGGTCTTTATATTCAAAATCACTCTTTTCAATTCCAGTTTGTCTTCGTGGTGAACACACAACAAGATTAGGAAATAAAGGTTTCCAAGGCAATTGATTGTATGAATTGTTCAATTCTTCATACTCTGTTTTGAGTAATTCAAAACATTTACTATGCCAATCTTCTGCGCCCTGAATAGGACCAGCAAGAAAGATAACTATATCATTCTTGCTGATTTCTTCAAGATTTGGAGCTGTTATGAATTTTATCATACTTACGAACTTGTTTATTCTAAAAATCACAAAAATTATGAATAATGTTAAAGAAATTGGATTTATTATATTTCTCGATTATTGGTTCATCTTTCTTATTAACAATTTCAATATAATATTGATTTTTTGTTTCTTTCTTAAAATGAATTGATTTAATTCCGTTTTTAAGTGTATAATCATTACCAGTAACGATTGTAGCCTTTTCATTAAAAAGACTTTTTATTTTTTCTGCTGTAAATACAGCTTTTATATGTTTATAAGAAAGATTATTTATTTCTGTTTCAGCTTGGTAAATATCATTTGATAATTTTTTAATATCATCTTCTAATTTTATTCTTAAAAGTCTATCTTCACCAATATACTTTTTAATTCGTGTTGATATTTCACCATTATTTAATATGTCATTTTTCAATGTTTCATAAAGATCCAATTCTTTTGGAAGTTGTGGAACCTTATTTCCTTCATAGAAAGTTTCAGTTTCTTCTCTCATCATTTTGTCATACTGCTCAAAATAAATATCCATAGGATGAAACCCAAACCCTCTCATACCTCTCATACTTCTTCTTGGTTCTTTCGACATTCTAAGAACTTCTTCTTTAATGTTATAATTATATACATTCTTAGCGTCTTTTATTTGTACAGACCCACCATAATGTTCAGATTCTTTAAAATTTTCATTTAACCAAGTTTTAAACTCATTTCTAATATTAGAGAGTTGATTGTCTGAATCTGTTTTCTGTTGTTTAAGACTGTTCTTTTTGTCTACGAGAAAATTCATCTGAGCTTTTACTTCAGTAATATTTTCATAATTAATTTCTTTTTTTACTTCTTTTGTCGCTTCCATATTATTTTAAAATGTTAGTTAGTTTATTTTTTCTTTTACTTTTTCTAAAATCTTTTGATACTTGTTTTGATAATAATTGTTCTCTCCAATATTCAGGATTAAAAAGCCAATCATTTTCTTCATCAAAATCATCAAGTTTTACTCTATTTGAGTATCTTATTAATGATAATTCTATAACTTTTTTAAATTCATTAAACATAAATTTATCTACTTCTTCTCTATGAGATGATTATTTTAGTGAACGTAACGCTTGTTTAATTTTCTGTGCTCTTGTGCTGCTGCCTTGCTATATAAATATCTACTTTAACCGTAGTTTTAGCATCTTCGCTGTGTATTTGTGCATATGAACCTTTATACACACCAAGTCTGTGTTTTATTTCAACAACATCTTTTACCATTTTTAAATTGGTCTTTAAATCTTCTTCTAAAACCTTTTTCTTTTCATCAAATTCTTTACAATGATTTATGAATTTCGCTTCATATTCTTTCTCAATAGACTTACTTTTGTCAGATAAGTTCTTTTCATCAACTTTCAAAGTTTCTCTCTTTTTGTTAAATCAATAAGTTTGTCAGCATATTCTAATTTATACCTATTATAGTCATTTTTTAATTTCGAATCAAATATAAAATAGATAATTGCGACAAGATTTAAAACACAAGATACACAAAATAATATTAAAAACTATTTTATTTTTAAAATTCTATTAAGTTTCTTTTTTCTCATTTCGTGTTTCTCAAACACCCAACGATATCCCTTTTTATGCCAATAATATACTTTCTTCCAAAAGTCTTTGGCATCAACAAATACATAATAATGACCTACTTCTGTTTTCATAGTTTAAATCTTTTTATAATAAGTCTTAAATGAAGATTCATAATAAGAATAATATCAATATTGATAAAAAGAGCAATGAAACAGATTTCTTGTTATATTTTCTGTTAATAAAATTGTCAATGCGATTGTTGAGCCATTCACAATATTCAGGATTAAGATAAAATCTTTCCTCATTGTATTTTTCTGACCAAGTTGGTAACCAAACCTGTTTACCAGTTTCTTTTATAAACAATTCTTCGTAGTATGTTGTCTTAGGTATATCCATAATAATTAATCCTCTATGATTCTTTTTAATTTATTTTCACGATTTATTCTGTTGTCAGAAAGAATATTAAAAGCTTCGAGAGTATTAGGTACTTTGTAATAAATTTCGATTTTCTGAGTGACATAACCATTCTCAATTCTGAATGTAAATTTTATACCATTTTTAATAATTTCGCCACTTTTGTTATTATCCCACCAACGAACATTCTCATTCTTAATAGAATCTAAGAATTTAGCAACTTCATCAGAACGCTTTTCGTTTTCTGCTTTCATTGCAAGATAAACAACCTGATTATATTTTATCCAGTCTTCAATTTTCTTTTTATTAAGAACTCCAACATTCTTAGGTTCTTTGAATTGTTTAGCAATTTCTCCTTGTCTATATGAACTTACATTATCAAAATTAGATTCATAGTAAAAACTATATTTCTTGCGATAAGAATTATAGCTTATTCTTATAGGACATACATCATTAATCAAATAATGGTTAATATGTTCTAAGCAATAATCATTTTCTCTTTTGGAGACAGCGAATATTGTATCACAAGGATGAAATTTGTAGATTAATTCGTGAAGTTTTGAAGCTTCTTCAATATTTTTCCTTTGATATTCATTATCAAAGTTTAACTTCAAAGTTTCTGATAGAGAATAGTTTTGCATAATTTTTTATATTAAACTTTCAATATGCAAATATATACAAAATAAATATAATAAAAAAATTATGTCAGAAAAACAAAGATGATATATCATGGGTCAAGATACAGACACAAATGAACTTGATAATAAGATTAAAAAGTTAGATTTAATCAATGAAAATTTAACTTGGTTTTCTAAATACAAAGTAAAAATTAATATAAGAATTGGAAAGGAAAACCACTTATGGTTTGAATCTATCATCGGCGATGAAGATTTTAAACAACAAATAATTACAAAATATAGAAATCTAAAATTAATGAGAATATTAAAAAATAAAAATATTAACAATGAGTGATTTTTTATCAGATAGTACAAAAGAATATTATAAACAGAAAATTGAATTGTTTTATGAAGAAATAAAGAATAAAATAAATTCAAATAAGAAGGATTATGAAGCATACATGAATATACCATTCACTAAAAGTATGATAAAATTTAGATTTGATTTTGATTTAGTTCATGAAGGTTTAGAACAGAATGATTTGATTGAAATGATTGTAGATGAAGGTTTAAATTCATTATTATATTCAAGTATAAATAAAATACAACCAACTAAATATAGAGATATATATTTGACTGAACATTTGACAGATAGTTCTGCATCTGAAATAAGAACATATTTAGATTATGTTGTTGATTATAAATTTGAAAATTCTACCGATGCACAATTAAATAAAATAAGATATTTGTATTTTGGTGAAAAACATATAAGATACATTGATAGAATCGTTAAATTAAACAAAATTGAAGGATTTGTAGGTGAGTATAAAGGTATAAAACTATTCTACATTGAAAATTTAGAAAACATCTTTTTGAGTAATTCGGCATTTATTGATTTAAACACAATGGATGTAAGATATAATGAGTATATTAAAGAAGAATGGTCTGATATGTATGATGAAAATGTGTTATATGAAGATGTTGTAGATTCATTTAAAAAAGGAGTATTAACTCTTAATTGTTTTTTGGCTAATATCAATATTATAAAACTATGCTGTTATTTTGGTAATGGTACAGCTTTTTATAGAAAGTTGAAATTATCAAGGATTCTAAAAAATGAAATTGATATTTAATATATAAGTAAAAAATAACTTATAGTTATAAAGAATATTAAAAATTGGCAGACTTTAATAAAAAAATAATAATACACGATGAAAAAATTTAATGAAATTTTGAATGAAAAAACAGACCATTATGATGCTAATAAAATTATTCAAAATAAAATTTGGAATCTTATTGATGAAAATTTAGTTGCCAAAATGGATGGCGAAAATTCTGATAAGCTTTCTATTATTGGTAAAGAAAAACTCGTAGAAGAACTTACAAAGTTAGTGGAAAACAAAATAAATAATACAAAAATTAATATATTAGAATCATATAAAAGTAATCCAAATATGGTTAATGAATTTATCGAAGCTTTGTTGGACACCAAAAAATTCAAAAAAGTTAAAGAAGAAATAAAAGAAGATTATAAAAAAATTGTAAATACAATTAATTCTTTAAAGGAAAAACATCCATTAGCCAGTGAATATGAAAATAAAGATAAAAGCGATTTTGAAAAACAAAAAGAAACTATTGATAAAATGATTGACAACTTTGAAAAAAAGTGGAAAAAAGAATCAAATAAATGGGATTCAAGAAGAAGTAGTATGGTGTGGAATAGTGCTGTAGATAGAGTAAAAGAACTTAAAAGTTGTTTAAGTGACATTAAATATTCTGATAAAAAATAATATTAATCAATGAAAAAATTTAGTAATATTGACGAAAAAGAACAAGTTATAAAAGAACAAAAACCTCAAATCAATAAACTTGTTGAACATTTAACAAAAGACAATCTTCAAGTAGTATATAATGGTGATGTAGATGAAGCAATAACAAAAAAATTAACAATTGAAGGATTAGACAATTTGGTAGAGAAATTAAATGATCTTAATCATAAGATGGAATGCGAAACTGAAATTCAAATGTTAGAATCATTGAAATATAAATATGGAAATCAATTCAATCAGAAAGAAGTTAATTCTTTAATTGAAGAATGTTGTGCTTCAAATATTAGTTTAAATATTATACCTTCACCGTTTGATATTTTTTCATCAGAAGATTATGAACAAGTACACGAAGATACAATAGTTTTAAGGTCATTAAATAATATACCAACAAACTATTTAGATTATGTAAATTATCAAAATGCTAATAAATTCTTTGAAAACGGTACAGTTAAATTAAGATATGCTGGACCTGGTCTTGGTTGGGAACTATTTTTCGAAAATAAAGGAAATTTTGGAACAACTATTGACGGAAAAGATGATAAATATAAAAAGTTCTTAAGCGAAAATAAAGATTTTGTTGCTGACTTTTTAAGAGCAACTACTGAACTAATTGGTTCACAAAATCTTAAATTAGATAAGAATTTTGTAAATATTTAAAAATATACGATTGGATAAAACCTCGTTTCTCAAAACTTTAATTTTCAAAATCCAATGCGTATGATTACACAAATTTCCTAAATTTTTAGTGTAAAAGAGAAAAAGCCAGTCAAAAGACTGGCTTTTGTTTTGTCCAGATTATTGTCCAGTTTCACATATATTATTGAATATCAGAAACTAAATCTGGACATTTTATTTTTAAACATTCATTTTTATTTCATATATAAACTTTAAAAAATTTTTAATTAGATGAATTTAAAACAGAATTTGTTTTGGGAAAGATTTAGACCAAATTCTCTTACACCAGAAAAGGGTAAGATACCTATTATATTATTACCAAGAATTAGAAAAATAGTTGAAAAAGAACTTCAGATGAATTTTATGTTTGTTGGTTCTGGTGGTCTTGGTAAATCAACTTTGGTTGGTATTATAACTGAAACATATGACACACTTAGAATAAATTGTTCTATGCCTGATCAAAGAGGTATTGATGTTGTTGGTGAAACAATATTGGAACATTGCAAAAATTTCTCAATTCCTTTTAAAAAGAATAGAAGGAAAAAAGGCGATCCTTATGGTACAAAGGCAGTATGGTTAGAAGAGTTTGATAACACAACACCAGATATGAGAAAAGCTCTCAGAGGTTTTATTGAAGAACACACAGATGTTCGATTCATTGCAACCGTTAATAATGTAGCTAAATTAAAAAGAAGTGATGAAGATGAAGCTTTATTATCTCGTTTTAATTTAATTTATTTCAACCCAGAAACACAGGAAGAAGTAACATATCTAAAAGAACAACAATTGAAATATTTGAAATCAATATGTAAGTCTATAAAATTTGAATTAAGTGATGATGTTCTTAATACATTAATTACAAGAACATTTCCTAATTTTAGAGCTACAGTACAATTACTACAAGAAGTTCAATTGTCTGGTGATATGGAATCTTTTCTTAAAAAGAAAGATGCGGCAAATGCAAATGTTTATTCTTTTATTATGAATAAAGAAAACAATGTTAGTCAGAATTTCTTCTTTGTATCTGATAATTTTCCAAGAGAGAAAACTGAAGATTTACTTGCAACCTTATCAAGACCATTTTTTAAATACTTATTAGAGAACTATGAAAATATCATTTTGAAAAATGGCTTAAAAATATTAGAATTAACAAAAGAATTTAACTCTGAATACACTGTAACCACTGACCCAGAGATGCATCTTGTAACATTTATCACAAAACTAAAAGAATTAGTTAATATATAATATTATGGCAGAGTATTTTGTATTGGATTTGCACGGTGAAAAACATGAATTTGTTGAATCGCTAGTTATTCGCAAGGTAGAATCTTTGTGGAATACTAATAGTGATTTAATTATAATTACTGGAAATTCTGATATAATGAAATATATTACAAAGAAAATTCTTGATGAATATAAATTGATTTACTGTGAAGGAGATATTTATAATAATGGGTATATAAAAACAACTGTATGAAACATATAATAAATTATAATAAATATCATACAGGTAATAATGAGCCATTAATAATGGAGGGTAAAGGAATTCCTCATACTTTAAAATGGATTGTTGATGAAATTATTAATAATTTAAATGGATTTAAAACATATTCAATTGATATAAAAGAAAGTGACCTGAAATTAGAAAATTTAACAATAGAATATAATAACTTTCAAAGAAATGATATTTATGCTTATACAAGATTCGGTATTTTTGCACCAATTCATCAAGGTGATGGTAAATTTGAAAATTATCTCAAAACTTCAACAATAAAAGTATATTTAAATTTCAATAATTATGATTTAGTTGATTTAAAAAGGGTAATATTACATGAACTACTTCACATATATGAAATTTATCAAAGGTCTAATAATGAGATAACAAAAGATTTAGAATGGTTTTTAAATAATGAAGTGATAAAAATTAGAAAAAAATATTCTAATGATGAATTTTTAAATGATTTTATATTTATTTTGTATCTTTCTTTTAATCAAGAAATAAATGCAAGAGTCGCTGAAACATACTCTATTTTGATAGAAGAAAGAAATACAGATAAAGAAAAATTATCAGCAATTTTAAAAGAAACTAATTCATGGAAACAGTTAGAAAAATTAAAAAAATTCAATTATAAAAACTATGATATAAACTATAATAGATGTATTGAGTTTTTTAAGGAAATAAACAATATTGTGACTCCAAAATTAAAACAAGACTTTATAATATTTAGAATTCCACAAGATAATAAAGATATAATAGATATATTAAAAAAATATCAAGAATTATTCAAGAAAAAGTCAAATAAATTTGAAAATAAATTAATAAAAATCATAGATGAAGTAATCTTTGATGTAAAAATTATATATAATAAATAAATGAGAAATACAATTAAAAAAATCACAGATTCTTTTCCAAATCATAAATATGATATGGAAACAACTGTTTGGGACTGGGTAATTTATTTTTGGAATAACGATGAAAAATTTTTCTTTGAATTGCCAAATGTTTCTGAGTCAACAAAAAAAATAAAAGTTTCTCCAAAGGTTAAGATATTTCTTAACGAACAATGGAAAACAATTGAAAATGAAAATGTACACAAATTAATTGAAAAGACAAAAGAATTAATCAATATAAAATAATATATGGGTAAAAACGGCAAAAACAAATTTAATTACAGAGTAAACCAACAAATTAGAACAAGTCAAGTAAGAGTCGTAGGAGACGATTTTGAAAGAAGTGGAGAAATCCTATCAATTCAAGAAGCATTAAGAATATCAGATGATTTAGGTGTAGATTTAGTAGAAATTAATTATGCAACAAACCCACCAGTTTGTAAACTTATAGAATATAATAAATTTCTTTATGAATTGAAGAAGAAGGAAAAAGAAAAAAACAAGAAGCAAAAAGAAAACGCTCAAGAAGTTAAAGAATTGAGATTCGGACCAAATACCGATGGACATGATTTTGATTTCAAATTAAAACATGCTGAAGAATTTCTTAAAAGAGGTGATATTGTTAAAGCATTTGTATTTTTTAAAGGTCGTGAAATCCAGTTCAAAGAAAAGGGTGAAGAATTATTATTAAAATTGATAAAAGAATTATCAAATATCGGAACACCTGATAGTTGCAATCTTAAATTAGAAGGTAATAGAATGATAGTTATGATAAAACCAAAGAAAAAAGGTTAATGGAATATAATTGGTCTGATTTTATTTTAGATGAAACTCTAAAAACAACAGATATAGATTTTTCAGTAGAAAATATTTTTGATGAATTGTCTTTGTCTGGAATAGATTGTAAATTAGAAAAAGAAAACAATAGAATAAAATTAACTATTTACAATTTTGATAAAATGTATGTAATCGATAGTATGTTCAATTATATTAATAGTTTAATTATAGACAGACATGGATGGTTTCCAACAAAAATTCGCATAATTAAATTAGATGATATGCAAAATACAATAAAATATAAAGGTTTTTATTGTATAGATAATATACTACCCAAATATATATCAGTATATTCTGAAGAAAAATAAATAAAATAGATTATGTCAGACGCTTTACAAATTTTTAAAGAAAAACAAATCAATGATTACCTATCATCTATTGA